>Ga0180437_10010127_pt1 | contig 11547 bp, 7 predicted proteins | sample SS_ome_4_FD_132410 | JGI IMG/M metagenome (GOLD analysis project Ga0180437, IMG submission 132410) | Hypersaline lake sediment archaeal communities from the Salton Sea, California, USA - SS_3_D_1 metaG | ecosystem: Environmental > Aquatic > Non-marine Saline and Alkaline > Hypersaline > Sediment... | reverse complement strand
TTTCGAAGTACGCGGACCTGGCGGCCTTGGTCCGCAAGCGAAAGCCGGGCGAGCGGGTCGAGATCGAGCTCCGCCGCGGCGAAGAAACGTTGAAGGTCGAGGCGTCCTTGGGCAGGCAGGGCCATTGAAAAACGGGACGGAACTTTGCTTTTCTTTTGTCACGGATTGTAAGGTGTTGAGCATGAAAGCCTGTTGCTTCCGACTCCTTTTTGCCTCGGTCGTTGCTTTGTGCCTCTGGCGGCTTGTTGGAGGCTTCGCCGTCGTGTCCGGCCCCGAATCGAGCCTGCAAAGCGCGCGGCCGTTTGCCTTGGCCTCGTCGGATGGACGGCCTCTGCCGGCGTCGGATGCAGAAGGTCTCATGCCACAGCCTCCTCCGTCTTCAGCCGAATCTCTGCCGCCGCGGCGCGGTCGGCGAGGCGGGTCTCGGGCGAGCGAGTATGCGAAGAACCACGAGAGCGTCAAGGCCGCGTTCGGCGAGGCGGTCTCGCAGGCGTCGGCCGCGACGGTGCGAATCCTTGCCGGCGGCGAGGCGGCGGCGCTCGGCGCGGTCGTGGACGCCGAGGGGTACGTCGTCAGCAAGGCAAGCCTGCTCAGCGGCGAATTGGCCTGCCGCTTCGATGACGGGCGGGAGGTGGCGGCCGAGATCGTCGGCGTCAATGAGGAGCACGACCTGGCGCTGGTGAAGGTCGACTGCGGCAACCTGACGCCCACACGGTGGCGGACGGGAGACGCGCCGGCCGGGACCCTCGTGGCGGCGGTCGCGCCGCAGGACGCGCTGCTGGCGCTCGGGGTCGTCGGTGCCGAGCCGCGACCGATTCAAGGTTCACCCCGCGCTGAGCAGCGGCGTGGCTGGCTCGGAATTGCTTTGGGAGGGGGCGAGGCGGGCCTGACTATCACCGGCGTCTATCCCGGCACCGCCGCCAGAGAGGCCGGCGTGAGAATCGGCGACCGCATCCGCAGCATCAACGGCGCGGCCATGAAGTCGGCCGAACAGGTCGTCCAGACCGTCGGCCGTCACTTCGCCGGACAGAAGATCACGCTGCTCGTCGTTCGCGAGGGCCGGGATCTGGAACTGTCCGCGACGCTGGGCGACCCCGGTGGGCACGAGCCGCAAGACCATTGGGGCGGAGGCCCCTTCAGCCGGCGGCGCGACGGATTTCCCGTGGCAATACCCCACGACGCAGCCGTCGAGCCGGCGGATTGCGGCGGCCCCCTGGTCGATTGCGACGGCAGCGTCGTCGGCATCAACATCGCCAGGGCGCTGCGCGTGACCACCTACGCCATTCCCGCCGCCGTCGTCCAAGAGGTGCTCGACGAACTTCGCCAAGCGCAAGGCGGAATCCCAGGCGCGGAATGAAAGCGGCCGGCGGTTGTCCGGCAGGGCGGGCAGGTGATAGAATCCATAGTGGCAGGTCTGCCCGGTGCGCTGCGGTGCCGTGGGGTGGCGGCAACGAACAAGCTCTTCATGCCGGTGACGCGATGGACAAAGACCGACCCGACCCGGAAGAGCCGCGGCGGCTTCTCATTCCGCAGTTTTCCATCCGCTGGCTGCTGGGAGTGACGACCGCGGCGGCCGGTGTGTTTTCGATTGTCGCCATGGGCGTTCAAGGCCGGGCCTGGGCGGTGGGTGTGTCGGTCGCCTTCCTTTCGATCGTGGTGCTGGCGCTCGTCTATGTGGCAGCGTTCGCGATGGTCTGGCTGTTTTCTGTGGTCACTTCATCGTTTGGTGGGCGGCGGGATGAGGCGGTCGGCTCGCCCTTTGCCCTGCCGCCCTCGAAACCGGCGGCGTCCAACGTCTCGCAGTAGGCAGAACGCCCGATGTACGCTCGTGGGAAAGGCCGAATACTCACCGCCGTGGCGACAGCGTCGATGGTGGCCCTGCTGGCGGCGGCGCCCAGGCAACTCTCGGGCGAGTCGGGAACCGTTCACACCCTCTCGGGCTTCGGCCTTAACGTCACGTTCGACACCCGCTGGCTGAGCGGGTCGGGCTACCGCCCCGTCAAGATCGATGTCGCGCCGACGGTGCCCGTGACGGCCGATCGCACGCTCACGGTGGAGATGGTTGCCAGCCGATACTGGCGGGGAAGCAGGGAGGATGACCGCGTGGTCCGGCAGATCGAGATCCCGGCCGGCTCCGGGCCCGTCCAGGCGTGGCTCTCGGTCCCACAAACCGAGGTCTGGGACTCCTATCAGATCAACGTGCTGGAAGACGGCAAGTTGCTGGTGCCTTTGTCGCCGGGCGGGTCGGGCGACGCGGCCCCGGGAGTGGCCTGGAGTGAATCGCTTCCCGCCGTTCTCGTAGTTGCAGATGTGCCGTTGGACAGCAGAGAGATTGTCAAACCGTTTGGGCTCGCGGAGGCCTATCAATACTATCCGGGGGGGCAGATCGTCGTCAATTCCGGCCGGCTGGGACTGCCGACGTCCTTCGCCCGCCGAGCGGGCAAGCTGCCCGAGAAGTGGATCGACTACTCCGGCCTGGACTTGGTCTGCCTCTCGCTGGAGGAACTCGACGGGCTGGCCCGCCAGCGCCCCAAGGCATTTCGAGCCATAGTCGAGTGGACTGCCTCGGGCGGGAATCTCTGCGTTTTTGGGGCAGGCGGCAACTGGCGGCGACTGGGCGAGCTGGAGTCGCTCCTGGGCCTTGAGCCCGGCTTGTCGAGCCCGCACTCCGACCCGGCGCGGCGTGGATGGAGCCTCCCGGACACAAGCCGTTTCGGCAAGCCGCTCCAAGGGATGGGGTTTCGTGACGGGGATTCCTCTCCCGATTTGTATCAGCCGCGCTACTTCGGCGCGATCGTGGAAGAGGAAGTGCTCGTGGCCCCCGAGCCTCCGCCCAAGCCGCCCTATCAGCCGCACTTCATCACCCGGCCGTTCCAGCAAGGCATGCTCGTCGCCACGGTCGCCGCTGATCCCTTTCCCGGCACGCAGTGGGAGTGGGGCTGGCTCTTCGCGACGCTGGGCTCGACGCGGGTGCTCTGGTACCAGCGACACGGCCTTTCCACGGTCCGGGAGAACCGCGAGTTCTGGAAGCTTCTCATCCCCGGCGTGGGGCTGGTGCCGGTCAATGGATTTCGCGTGCTGATCACGCTCTTTTGCGTGGCGATCGGGCCGCTCAATTATTATCTCTTGCGGCGTCTGAAGAGGCTGCACCTGCTTGTCCTTACCACACCGGCAAGCGCCTTGGTGGTGACGCTCTTGCTCTTCGGCTACGCATTGATGGCAGACGGACTGGGCACGCGCGTGCGGGTGCGAAGCGCCACGCAGATCGACCAGCGCCGCGGGCACGCCGTCTGCTGGTCGCGGTTGTCGTACTACGCCGGGCTGGCCCCGGCCCGAGGGCTCGCCTTTCCCGACAACGTGGCCGTGCTGCCGCTGGAGCACCAGCCGATGGAAGCCGGCAGCCGGGAGCGAGAGCTTGTATGGGAAAGCGGCCAGGGCGGCGGAGCCATGGTCGGACGACTGGCCTCTGGCTGGCTCACGTCACGCACTCCCACGCAGTTCGTCACGGTCCGTTCGCGGCCTTCGCGACTCGGCCTGGCAGTCGCTGAGCCGGGCGGCCCGGACGGCCCGCTGCGGATCGAAAACCGTTTGGCGACGCATATCGGAGAGCTTCTGGTGCGAACGCACGACGGGCGATATTGGTGGGCGGCCGACGTGGCCGAGGCCGCCACGGCCGACGCGCGGCCCGTCGATCTGATGGTGGCTCTCGATCGCCTCGAAGAGACCGAGCGGAAGACCGCGCCAAGCTACCCGCCCGGCATGGATCCCCAAGGCCAGCGGAGCTTCGTCGGCCTGGGCATGGTCCGCAACCCGTGGCTGTGGAGGTACAACCAATCCGGGGCTCCGCCGCCGACGCAGGCCACGGGCCGGCTGGAGCAGGCGATTTCGGCGATTCATCCCAACCGGGGAAAGGGGATAGGTACCTTTCGTGCAGAGCACCCGCAGGGCCGTTCCGGCGAAAGGTACCTGTCCCCTTTTCCTCCTCCGCTGGAGCCGGGCAGCTACCTGGCGATCGTCGAGCGGTCGCCGGAAGTCGTGCTGGGCACGCCGGCCGCCGGCGAGGAGGCCGGGTTCCATCTCGTGTATGGAACGTGGTGAGGAGTGGGGAGATGGAATGGTGGAATGATGGAATGATGGCCAGTTGAGGTCCGAACCCGAAATCCTGAACCCTGAACCCTGAACCCTGAACCCTCCTCCCATGCCCCAGTCGACCCCCATGATCGAGCTGCGGAACCTGCACCGCTTTTTCGGCGAGACGCGGGCCGTGGACAACGTCTCGTTCGAGGTCCAGCGAGGGCAGGTGTTCGGATACATCGGCCCGAACGGGGCAGGCAAAACCACGAGCATGCGGATCCTGGCCACCTTGGACCTGCCCACTGCCGGGGACGCGTTCGTGGACGGCTTCTCGGTGGTCGACGATCCCGACCGCGTCCGCCGCCGCCTCGGCTTCATGCCCGATTACTTCGGCACCTACGCCAACGTCAACGTCGCGGAATACCTCGATTTCTTCGCCCGCGCGTACCAGCTTCATGGGGCCGAGCGAAAGCAGGCAGTGAGCCGGGTGATGGAGTTCACCAAGCTCGATCGACTGGCCGAGAAGCCGATCAGCGGCCTTTCGAAGGGAATGAAACAGCGGCTCTGCCTCGGCCGGGCGCTGGTGCACGACCCGGCCGTGATGGTGCTCGATGAGCCGGCGGCGGGGCTGGACCCGCGGGCGAGGGTCGAGCTGCGGGAGATGATCCGTGCCCTGGCTGATGAAGGCAAGGCGATCCTGATCAGCTCGCATATCCTCACCGAGCTGGCGGAGATCTGCGACGTGGTGGCGATCATCGAGCAGGGCCGGCTGGTGGCGGTCGGCAGCGTTGACGAGATCCAAAAGCAGGGGCAAACGCCCCAGAACGCGGTTGAAGTCCGGCTTTTGGACGGCGTCGCGACGCTGGCCGATTGGCTGGCCCGGCGGGCCGACGTCAGCCAAATCCGCGGCGATGGCCAGCTCGTGCATTTTCTTCACGCCGGCGATCCGCAGGCCGAGGCCGACCTGCTGAAAGCGATGATCCAGGACGGCTTCCGCGTCGTGGCTTTCGGCAGCCGTCGCCGCTCGCTCGAAGACGTCTTCATGCAAGTCACCGAGGGGCTGGTGCAGTGAGGGAGGGGATAGGGATTAGGGATTAGGACTAGGGGCTAGCGGCTCGGGGCTAGGGGCTGGCGGCGGTGTGGACGCCTTTACATCATCATCTCGCTTCGCGATTATAGTCAGAGCAGCCGATGAAAGCCGATTGTGGGCGGCCAACTCTTCCGAAAGGGCCCATGGGGACAAACACTCGGAACGGCTTGCGGGAAGATGTCTTGCGCCACTTCGCCTCCCCACTTGTCCTCCAAGCACGGAAATACCTTACCCCCGCTTGCGAAGTCCAGCGGCGGACGCTATCCTCCGAACGGTGGAATTCGTGATACAGCGTAAGTTGGCCGGATTTCCGGTCTCAGGACCAGATGGCAATGGACATAAGCGAGTTCATTGACACCTACTCGGACGACCTGATAACGATCCACGAAGCTCGGGCTGCGGCATACACGCACCCGCTTAGGAGCGACTACGCCTTCGGCGAGTTGCTGCTGGACGCTTCGTTCTGCCGTATCCTCGTGGTCTTCGTGGTTGGCGGAATGGAGGCGATGCTTGAATCCTGGCGTGACCGCGACAGGTTCAATGTTCTCGAAAAATACTTCGCCCAGAACGTGACAAACGGCGAGCGTGTCACAAGTCTGTACCAGGCCTTCTCGGACGCCGGCATCCCGGTGGATGAGCAGGTTTTCGACGATTACCTGGCGATAAAGTACCTTCGCAACACGATCATTCATGGGCGTTGGAAGGATCACGAAAAGGACTGGCTCCATGCGAGGGGCTTCCCGACCGACACGCGGAAGCTCAAGAAGGAGCACTTGGACAAGATCGAACACGTCAACCAGAACATGATATTCTATATCGCCCTAACGGGAATAGCGGAGCCCGATGCACCAAAGCCGGCCAAGCTCGTCAGACTCGACGAAGCAATCACTCGACGCCAGGACGAGACGGGAATTCTGCGGATTCGCGACATCGACCGGATCATCTGGAACAACCTTGAGCGAATTGATGGGCACATTTATAAGGACATCGAGAGGGCGGCCATTTCGGAGCAATACACCTGGACCGCTGGGCTTTCGCAGGCGCAGGTTGAGGCTCTCGACCACGAAGATCGCAAGCGGATGTTCTACCTTGCCGCTCGGCGTGCGGGAGAAGAGAATTACGAACCTCTCGCTCAACATCGGGCCTTGGCGAAGGAGGCGCTTGAGTTCTGGTGCGAGTATTGGAACAGAGCCGTCGGATCGCCCCTGGATGACGACCGCATTGCTCAGGCAGCTGAGCTGCTGGAGAGTTCGGAGTTCGCCCAAGCTGTGAGCGGTGCTCCGTGGCCTTCGTTCATCCACAACATCCCCGATGACGCCGCGCGCTCCATTGTGGATTCCGTGCTTGAGAAGAGCGCCAAATTTACTACTGAACAGATCGTAAATGCGTTCAAGAGTGGGCATCACATGTACGGCGCCGTACGGAGCATCATGCCGATAACGCTTTTTACTGTCCGGCTTCCCATTGTCGATCCCGCGAATACGTCTGCATACCTCCGCGAGGCGGCCCGGGCCCGACGTGCTTTCAGGTTAAATCGTGCCTGGTATTCGTGGGCGGAGGACCATTGCCCGCCCAGCGGAGATGGGCTAGCGTTTTATGCGCGAATGGCTCAAGAACTTGCTAGCAGCGCCTCTGAAGCCCAGTTAGAGTGAGCAAGAGAAAGAGGGACATTCTGGTTTTCTCACAGAAGTAGAACGTCCCCTTTTCCGCTCTTCAGGCGAGACGATGACAGTGGGTATGATCGACAAGTATCGATTCGAATCAAGCGGGGCGCTCGGCTGTAGTAACTCGGACTACCACCTGAAACGTACGACTTGCTGCCAAGGTTTCTGTGTCGAGGACGATGAATTGTCCGACCTTTACGTAGATCCAAACGACCTTACGCGGCGAATAAGCCTTCTTCGAGACAGGACAGAGAGGGGGCCGTTTCCGTGCCCCCTCTGTGGCGCTGACGCCTGGGAGTTGATCGAAGTCGACGACTTGGCTGACGTGCCCGAATCTTGGAGGTGGGCGTGCTCGTCACGGTAACCCTTGGCGAACAGGTCTGTGCCGACATTCACGGTGGCGGGCTTTCGTCGTGACAGCAGAGGCTGGTGAAAGCGTGAGCGGGGCCGGCGAGCGGATGTCGTGGGGCGTTTCCGGCATGGCGGAACGTTGTGCGCGGGGTCTTGCTTGGGCAGCCGACCGGATCAATCCGATCCTTGTCAAGGAAGTCCGCCAGGCGCTCAAAAGCCGGCAGTTCGTGGTCACGTTCGCGCTGTTGCTCATTTGCGGCTGGATCTGGTCGATCCTCGGCCTGGCGATCATGGGCCCCGAGGCGGCTTACGGTGTTCACGGCGCCGACATGTTCGCCGGCTACTACGTGATCCTGGCGTTTCCCCTGCTGGTCATCGTGCCTTTCGGGGCGTTCCGCTCGCTGGCCGGCGAGCAGGAGGACCGCACCTACGAGCTGTTGTCGATCACGGCCTTGAGCCCGCGGCAGATCGTCGGCGGCAAGCTCGCCAGCGCCGTCGTGGAAATGCTCATCTACCTGTCGGCGATTTCGCCGTGCCTGGCCTTCACCTACATGCTTCGCGGCGTCTCGTTCCCCAGCGTCTTGTTCGCCGTGGCGTGCCTGTTTTTCACGTCGCTGGCGTTCTCGGTGATCGGGCTTCTGGTGGGGACGCTCAGCAGCGAGAAGCACTGGCAGGTGGTGCTCTCCGTGCTCCTGGTGGTGGGGCTTTTTTTGGCATTCTGGCTGGCGTGCAGGCTGATGTTCGAGGGCGTATGGTTCGAGATCCCCTTCGGCGAGACGTGGTTCTGGCAGGGCGCGGCGGGCTGGATGACGGCCTACGTCACTTACTTCGCGCTGGTCTTCTACGCCGCGGTGGCCCGCATTACCTTCGAAAGCGACAACCGCTCCACGCGGCTGCGGGCGATCATGGCTTTTCAGCACGTCTGCTGCGTCGGCTGGATCGCCTGGATCGTGGCGGCGGTGGAACCGGCCATCGAACTGCTGCTGGTTTTTCTCTCGTTTGCGGGTGCCCACTGGTACGTGATGGGGGCGCTAATGACCGGCGAGTCGCCGCGATTGTCGCTGCGGGTCAGGCGGCAACTGCCGCAAAGCTTCCTGGGCCGCGCGTTTCTCACTTGGTTCAATCCGGGTCCAGCCACGGGATACATGTTCGCCGCCTGCGGCTCGCTGGCCGCGCTGGTGCTCGCCGGACTGGGCATCTGGATTCGAGAGGCCTTCGCGGGCAGCGGAATCAGGCCGTGGAACGCCGGCGAAATCGAGGCCGTGCTGGCGTTCGGCGCGCTGGTGGCCTGTTACCTGGTGATCTATCTCGGCCTGGGGCTCCTCGTGCTGCGACTTCTGCGACGGCTGGGCCAGGGCGGATGGCTGCTGGCCGTGATCGTCCATCCGGCCCTTTTGGCGGTCGGGATCGGCGTCCCGCTGGTGATCCAGTTGACGTCGGCCGCCATGCGGTCGGCCGGATACAGCCTGCTTCAGATCTCGAATCCCTTCTGGACGCTGGCCGAGATCGGCGATCGCCCGACGCTGCCGCTGGAAGCCCCGCTGCTCTTGACGTTGCTGCCGCTGGCCGCGGCCGTGGTGTTTGTGCTCAATCTGCCCGGCATCGTCCGCGAGGTCCGCTACGTGCGGATTGCCACGCCGCGGCGCGTGGCGGAGGAAGACGCCGAGCTGCACCCCGAGACCCGCCCGGCCGAGCCGATGCGAGCGAGCCCGTGGGATTGAGCGGCGGGACGCACTACGGTCCCACCGCCAAGGTCGCGGTCGGCGAGCCGTCGCGGTCGCGGCGCTGGACGACGATCCGGCCGGTGGTGCTGAGGCCGGCGCCGGAAAGCGCCGCCTTGTCGTCTACCGGCAACAGCGCGGCGACGCTGCCGTCGGAGAGTTCCGCCGTAAGGAGAAAGCCTCCGCCGAGCCGCTCGAGCTTCGCCTCCCTTGGAACCTTCTGACTGCTGCGGTGAGGACGCAAGAGCGTGACGAACTGGACTGATTTTGACTTCTGCGGCGTGGCGGCCGTCAGGTGCCATTCGCGGAGCTTGATCCTGGGCCGCGGGTTGGGGTCGTACTCGTTCGTCTGCGAGAACTCTAGCCCTTTCGGCTCGAGGAATAAGATCGGGCAGACGACGTCGCCGACGCGGAGCTCGACGCTGCCTTGCTCGCCGACCGTGAATTTGTCGGTAGCGTGCAGCCAGTACTGGAACGTCGACTCCTGTCGCGCGTCGAGGCAGTCGAAGACGATCACCAGCTCGGGCTTGACGAAGAGGACGGCGCGGCTGAAGCGGTCGAGGAGGCGGCTGCTGGCGTCCCGTGAGCTACTGCCGCGATAGGCTTCGCCCGCTTCGCCGACCACGGCGTCAATCGCCGCGGTTGTGTGGAAAGCGACGACGCGGCCCTGCGAGGCGGCCGAATGCGGCAACTGGCCCTTCCCATCGACGGTGACGTTGTTCACGCTCCGCGTGCTCCACATCCACTTGACGTGGTGGTCGCTGCCGTAGATGTCGCGATAGCCGCTGCGGATCAGCAGCCGCCGGCCGTACGCCCAGAGGAGGAAAGAGTTGTTGGCCTCGTAGCCGTGTGACTGGGTGCCGAAAGGGCTCGACTTGAAGACGACCTGGACGTCGTTGCGGGCGTCTTCGAGCGTCGTGTTGAGATAGGCCTGGCCCGTGCCGCGGAAGAGCCGCGAGGTGGGCAGATCGTCGGGCGGGAGCGGCTTGACCTTCGGCAGCGTGCCGCGGACGAAGCCGACGTAGCCGGAGACCTCGGCCGGTCCGCCCATCCGCTCGACGTACCACTGCCAATGCGGATTACCCGCCTGCGCGGCCAGCACGCTCATCAGCGAGACGTTGTCCTTGGCTTGTCGTTTGGCGGTCAGGTCGCCGAAGCCGCCTCCCACCTTGCCCGGCGGCATGAGGTACATCGCATAGTAGCCGGCCTTGGAAAAATAGGGCTTCTGGAAGGCGTCGATTTCCATGGCCGATCGCATCACGTCGGCCCACCACGTGAAGCGGCTGATGTAGCTGCTCCAGTAGCTGGTGCCCTCGTGCCAGCCGCCGTCCTCGTCACACCAGACGGGGTAAGTGTTATAGAACACGTTCATGGCGAACCAGACCCAGTCGTCGGCCCCTTCGACCTCGCCGAGAAATGCGATGCCCACTTCGCCGAGAAAATGCCAGGCCCGGTTGCTGTGGCTCGAATAGGGCATCCAGAGATGGCGGGGGCAGAGATGGGTGTACATCTCGTCGCCACGGATCTTCATCACCTCGCGGCAGAGCCGCCGCTCCTCGTCGCTGAGCAGGTCGTAGACGAACGTGTACGTCCGCGAAAAATAGTAGGCGTAGGGCATCCCCGCTTCGTCGTTGTAGCGATACCCGGTGGCGCCCTTGGGATCCCAGCGGGCGCAGTCGAGCAGGATCCGCCGGGCGAGCTGGCCATATTCCTCCTTGCCGCCCAAGAGCCGCGTGAAGGCCAACGTGGCGGCCCCATCGAGCGCGTTGATCGTGTAGACACGATTGCCCCACCAGATCTCCCGCCACTGTTCGCTCTTTCGCTCGACCGTCGGCGGGTACTTGGGCGGCTCGGCCGTGGGCGGAGGGGACTTCAGCAATTGCTCGCAGCGGGCAACCAACTCGTCAAATCGGTCCTTCATCGATCCGGCCGCCAGCTTCTTCAGACGAGGAAGGTCCTCAGGCCGAACGAAAAGTCGCGGGTGGGACCCGGGAATCCGCGACAGAAGCTCTTCGCGAGCCGGCATGGGCATCGCGACCGCGTCGGCCGCAATGGTGAACTCTCGCAGCCGGCTCCAGTCGGTCGACTGGCCGTCTTTGGTCTTGCCGCGATAGCTCCACGCATATTCACCCGGCGGAAACACATGCGGCGGGCAGTGCACGCTGAATTCAATGCCCGAAACATGGTATCCGGCGTCTTTCTTGCTGCTCGTGGGGACGCATTGCAGCTCCCAGGAGACGATCCCCGGCTGCGGCCGCCAGGAGAACCCCGGCGGGGTGACCGCCGAGACGCTTCCGGCCGCCGGGCGGTAGCCCCACTCCTGCTCGCTGGCCGGACGCTCATCCAACATGGGCGCCGCCGCAGGGCAAGTTGCGGCCACCAACACGATCAGCATTGAGAGGAAAGCTCGCATCGACGATTCTCCTAACGGGTCAGGTGGGAAGAACCAGGCAGGCTTCGTGCGGCTGGGGACAATATTCTGGCCGAACAGAACCGGCTTGGCAAGAACCCGGCGGAAAACGCGGCCAGGGCGCGCCTATCTCACAGGTCGAGCTGCTAACGTCGCGCGACTTCCTCGATGATCGCCAGCGCCCGATTCACAGCCTCGCGGTCGACGTCCAAGTGGGTGACGGCGCGGATCATCGTC
>Ga0180437_10010126_pt1 | contig 11547 bp, 7 predicted proteins | sample SS_ome_4_FD_132410 | JGI IMG/M metagenome (GOLD analysis project Ga0180437, IMG submission 132410) | Hypersaline lake sediment archaeal communities from the Salton Sea, California, USA - SS_3_D_1 metaG | ecosystem: Environmental > Aquatic > Non-marine Saline and Alkaline > Hypersaline > Sediment... | reverse complement strand
TTCGAGTGGCTTCAGGGAACAGACACACGGCGCGACCCTGTCTTAGTCTTGCGATGACCGTTTTCATGGCGGACAAATCGGCCCGGCCCCGCCTTACCGGTATGGCGTTGACCGAGCAAATCAGCGCCCGGAAGAAAGGGTTTACAAAAAGGGATTCGCGGGCGAGGTAGTGCAATTGTCTTTTCAGCGCCACTCCGCAGAAGACGGGGTCGAGATAGCTCTGGTGGTTGCTGACCAGCAGCAAGGGGCCTTTTCGGGGGACGTTTTCTTTGCCGAACACGCGAAAGCGAAAGAACAGTATGCAGAAAAGTCGACAGGCCCAGCGTGCGAGCCAGTACCAGAGTTTCTTTAGATTTTCCCGCCACATCGCTCTTTCACAGAATCCAAAAGCCTCTGCACGACCTGATCGATTGACAAGTTTGTAGTATCAATTACAACCGCATCCGGGGCGGGTCTGAGGGGACCGACGCCTCTGGTACGGTCGCTTTTGTCTCTTTGCTCTATGGCATCACGGAGTTGCTCAAGATTTTGCTCGTCATTAGCGCCGAGCTCGGCCTGTCTCCTTCTGGCCCTGGCGGTCAGCTCAGCGGTTAAGTAGAACTTGACATCGGCGTCGGGAAACGCGACGGTGCCCTGGTCCCTGCCTTCGGTGACGAGTGTTTCGCAGCGGGCGGCAAATTCTCTCTGCATTCGGACGAGTTGCTGCCGCAGCTCGGGGGCGGAGGCGATATACCGTGCGTTCTCGGTGACATCGGGATGACGTATCTGCCGGGTGACATCTTCGCCATCGATGTGAGCGGTCATTTCGCCCTTGTTCGCGGTAAATTCAAATTTGGTTTTGCGCAGGACGCCAAGCAACTCGGTGGGATTTGTCATATCGGCGCCGGCGTTCCGGGCCGCCAGCGTGACAGCCCTGTATATTGCGCCGGTATCCAGGAAGCCGGCCCCGATTTTCTCGGCCAGCAGGCGAGCCGCCGTGCTCTTGCCGCTTGCCGCCGGGCCGTCAATCGTTATTGTCAACCGTGCCATTTTTAAGAGTCGTCCTTCTCGGCGCATTTTGATTTTTTGTTCCGGTCGACCTTGACCACAACAATACTGGTGTCATCGGTTTGTCTGGCCAGTCCGATGAAGCGTCTTCTGTAAGCGAGGACATTTTTGACCATTTGCTCGGCAGAGCAAGCGACGAATTGCTTTGCGGTTATAATCAAGTTTTCCCGTCGCCACATTTCGCCGTCGAAGTTAGCGGCGTCAACCAGTCCGTCGGTGTAAAAGACGAGGCAGTCGCCGTCGCTGAGCTTAACGGTTTGTACTTCATACTCGGCCGACGGGTCGACCCCGAGCACCATACCGCCTTTTTCCAGATTGACGGTCCGGCCCTGCCTTATCAGCACTGCCGGCTCGTGACCGCAGTTGCAATAACTGACGGCGTCCTCGTCGGCGTCGATGGCCGCCCAAAACAAAGTGATGAACTCGCCTCCCCGGCACTCGCCGCAGGCCATTCTGTTTAGTCTATGAATGATATCGGTCAGAGCCGCCTCTCTGGTTTTTGTCCTCGCGCTGTTTTGGACGGCATCTCGCAGTGCAGCAAAGGTGTCCACAAAGGCCGAGACGGCGCCCTTGAAGCAGCCCATCATCAAGGCGGCGGGAATGCCTTTTCCCATCACGTCGCCCAGCACTACACCAAGGGCTCCGTCCCTTAGATGGAAGAAATCGTAAAAGTCACCGCCGACGTCGAAACAGGGAATGTATGCGGCGGCAATATCCAGGCCGGGTATCTGTGGGGGCTGCTGTGGAATCATTCTGCGCTGGATAACGCCAGCGAGCCTCATTTGCTCAGCGATGCGCGAGCCTTCGATTGCCTCGGCATAGAGTCTGGCGTTGGTTATCGCCACGGCACACTGTGAAGCAACGGCCTTGGCCAGGATAATATCATCATGGTCAAAATGCCTTGGTCTGGGGCTGTATAGTCGCAGCACACCGATGGCATTGCTCCTGAACTGCATAGCGACGGTGAGCTGACTGACCAGACCTTCCTTGACGGTGGCCTGCTTGTATTTGACACGGCCGTCAACTCGCATGTCGTCCAGAATCACCGCCTGGCCGGCAAAAGCGGCCTTAATAACGGGGTCGTCTTTGGAGACGACGCCTTTGTTGCGGTACTCTTCGCTGAGTCCATAGGTGCTGCGCATCAGCAAATCGTTGGTATCCTCGTCGAGCAGACGTATCGAGCATGCCTTGACGCCGGTAATCTTGACGGCGGCTTCGGCAAGCTTGTCGAGCACCTCCTGAAGGGAGAACCTTCCGGCCACAAGTGTGGTAAGCTGATAAATCTGCTCGTCTCTGTCGATTTGTCTTTTTGTTTTTCTCGGCATATTTTGTCAATTCCCCGGATGAGGAGGATTATACTGAAATTCGGGCCTTTGGCGAACGCTAATTTGAATTAACATCCCGCTTGCATCCGGAACCGTCTGTGCTTAGCATAGCTGGGCTTTTGCCGTGCAGCGCCGGTGACTCAGGAATATGGAATACTAGAATGAGCCAGACCGCGAAACATGTTATCTTCGCCGGGCAGGTGCAGGGGGTGGGTTTTCGCTTCACTGCCCACCGCATCGCCGGTCGCTACGGGTTGAGCGGCTGGGTGCGCAATTTGCGAGACGGCACAGTCGAGATGTTCGCTCAAGGCTCGTCGGAAGATATAGATGGATGCATCCGGGATATTGAAGAATCTTTCGGCGGCTACGTGACCGAGACGCGGGTTCAAGAGGCTGCGATTGAGCCGGACCGCAGGGATTTCAGAATCACTTTCTGAGCGCGGCTGGAAGAATCGGCCGGCAGGCTGTCGACAAGCAAGATACCATTACGACAAATACGGACAAGATAAGCAATGACACGCAGACCAAACAGGGCGTATTCAGGTACGAAGCGGTTTGAGCAACGCGCTTTGGCGGCGGCTTTGCTTTGCGCGAGTCTTTGTGCCGTGCGGTCAACGGCGGCAGCATTGAGCAAGCCCTTGAAGCCCGTTGGTATGAAAGCGGTGAGAATTACGGACAACTTCTGGGCGCCCAAGCTGGAGGTGTACCGCACCAATACCATTGAGCACTCGTGGCCGTATGTGGAAGACAACATCAAGGCGATGAAGAAGATAGCGGGACTTTCCGATGCGCCGTGCAAGACGGGCAGGTGGACGGAAGCGAATCTTTATAAATACGTGGAGACGGTCGCTTACTCGCTGGCTTTGCACCCGGATGCGGAGCTGGAGAAGCACCTGGACGAAATCATCTCTGCAATTGCGGCGGCGCAGAGGCCCGACGGATACATACACGCCCACGTCACCCTCAATAACCTGACGCCCTGGGGCGACCTTTACCACCAGCACGACGGGTATGTAGCCGGGCATTTGTACGAAGCGGCCGTGGCCCATTTTCGCGTGACGGGAAAGACTAGGTTTCTCGATGTCGCCCGCAGGTCGGCGGACCAGGCGTGCCGATATTTTCTCGATGAGAAGAACGCGGGTTTTCCCGGTCATGCCGAAATATAACTTGCGCTTGCTGAGCTGTACCGCGTCACCGGGGAAAAACGCTATCTGGAGCTGGCGCGAACGTTCATCGAGCGCAGGGGTCAGAACAAGGGCAAGGGTTGCCCGCGATGCCCGTGTGAGTACTTCCAGGACCATCTGCCCATTCGTGAGCAACAGGAGATCAGGGGGCACGCGGTTCGGGCGATTTTCTTTTCGACGGGGGTTGCAGACGTGGCGCCGGCAACGGGAAATTCGGACATGCGTGCCGCGGCGCGGAGGCTTTGGACCAGCGTTACAAAGCGAAAGATGTACATTACGGGAAGCATCGGGGCATCGGAGAAACACGAGGCTTTTGGAGAGGACTATGAACTGCCGAACGAGGGCTACTGTGAGTCCTGTGCGGCGTGCGGGCTGGCGGATTTTGCACACCGAATGGCGCTGCTGGAAGGGGACGGCGAATGTGCCGATGTTCTGGAACGCGTTCTCTACAACGGGGTCCTGCATGGGATTTCGCTGGATGGCAAATCGTTCTATTACCGAAATCCGCTGACCGACAAGGACCACCTGCGTGAGAACAACTGGTGCTGTTGTCCGCCGAACCTGTCGCGAACGCTGATGAAGGTGGGCGGGTATGCCTATGCGACCGGAGACAGTGACATATATGTAAATCTCTACATCGGCGGTACGGCCAATATCGCTCTGCGAGATAATAAGGTAAGGGTCACGCAGCAGACGCAGTACCCGTGGGAGAACAAAGTGAGAATCACCGTCGAGCCAGAGGCCGAGCCGGCCTTTTCGATGCGGCTTAGAATCCCCGGCTGGTGCCGCAGCGCCCGGGTCAAGTTGAACGACGCAGATCTGACGCGGCCGAGCGTGCTCAAAGGCTACGTCTGCATAAAGCGGTCGTGGAAAGCGGGTGACACGGTTGAGCTGGATTTTGCGATGCCGGTCGAGCGAATCGAAGCACATCCGAACGTTGCGGCGAACGAGGGTCTGGCAGCTATTCAGCGTGGTCCTGTCGTCTATGGTCTTGAGGGGGTGGACAACGACGAAAAAGTGGACGTTTTGCTTGGGGCAGACCCTCAATTTGAGACGGAAGTGCTGCCGGACTTTTTGTGCGGTGTGACTGTAGTGAAGGGCAAATGTGCCGATGGCAGGGCGCTCACCGCGATTCCCTTTTATGTTCTGGCCAACAGGGGCAAATCGAGCCAGAGAGTCTGGCTCAGTCAGAAAGGCAAGCAAGCGAACGCGGCCGGCTGGCGGGGACAACTTTATCGCCGGCTCGATCCAGCCACGCTGACTCCTTAACTTGGCGGAGTGAAGGCTGGATTTTGCGGCGAGCCGCGATTACAATCACGCCTGGGTTGTTCGTTTTGCCGCGCCTTAAATACACCGCGCAAATCCAAACAGCTTCAGAATAAGAAGAACCGTGCAGGAGTGGCTCGAGGTCATCACGAGCGGCACGAACAATTGGCAGGATATAGAATCAGGCTGAAAGGCAAAGAGATGAAGAAGCTGATATTGCTGGCGGGAGTCTTACTGATAACATCAGACGCTGCGCGTGCGGCGGCGCCCAGCGGAAGCAGATACACAATGATGGGCAATGTTGTCTTGCGCGACAAAGGCAGGCATGAAATAACCTTTACTTGCGAAAACGGCAGAGTGCGGCTGAGTTTCCTGACCGAGACGATGGTCAGGGTGCACATGGCACCGGCGGGCAAGCAATTTCCGGAAGATACGCTCCACCCGAACGAGAACGGCCCGTACGCCATCGTCAAATATGACTGGCCGGGGCAGTCTTTTGAAATCACGGAGGGGTTCGACTTTGACCTTGAAGGTCAGGTGTACACCATCAGCGCCGGCAGGCTGGTGGTCAAAGTGAGAAAACAGCCGTTCAAACTGGCGTTCTACGATTCCGAAGGAAATCTTCTGGTGATGGAGAAAGAAGGAATCATCGCTGCCGGACTTGGCTGGGCCGGCTCGAAGGTCTGTGAGACTATGGCCCTGGCCGACGATGAGCATTTCTTCGGATTCGGCGCGCACAATCATCCTTTCGATATGCGGGGCGACAGAATAGTCTGCTCGACAAGCGAGCTTCAAAGCAAGGCCCGCACGGGCGGTTTTGCCGTGCCGTTCTTTATGAGCAGCCGGGGCTACGGCATTTTCTTTAACAACCTCGACGACGATGTCACCTTCGATATGGGGACAACGGCCGGTGAGTATTCCTTCGAGGCGACCAGCGGCGAAAAAGAAGGCTGGGATATGGATTACTATCTCATCTACGGGCCAAAATTCGAGGACATCCTGAAACAATACATAGGTATTGTGGGCAAGCCCATGCTGCCCGAAAAGTATTTCTTCGGTCACATATTCATGGAGTGCTGCCAGTGGAATGCTCAGGACGTTGTTTCGATCGCACAGCGCTTTCGTGAGGAAGACTGGCCCTGCGATGTTCTGATTATCGATTGTCAGGCACTGCACGGTGTTCATTCGTCGAGCCCTGAAGAATGGGATAAGGGCGACGCCGAGCAAATCCACGGCAAGGATGTCCTGCATGAGAAGCATGGGTTCGACTGGGCCGAGAGCTTTGGCGATACCGAGGAAATGTTTCTGACAATCAAGGCGCTCGGGTATAAGACGATTCTAAGTTCAGCTCTTCAGGGCCGGGGGCTTTACGACTGGGCTTCATACGATCCCACGATACAGGCCAATCCGGACAAGTACTGGGCGAGGATTGCGGGAAGAAATCTTGACGGGCTCGACTCATGGCGGCAGGACAACTCCGAGCGATATCCTGCGCACACGAAGGTCGAGGAATTTGCCAACGGTTACGAATCGCACAATCTGTTCGGGTCGCTCTGGGCAAAGAACGTGGTGGCGAAAATGGAGGAAATGGGTTTGTACGGTCGTCCGGTCATCAGCCGGGGCGGGCCCATCGGGGGCCATAGATATATCATCCCCTGGCCGGGAGACCTCAAGCACGGCCTCGACCTGTTGACGGTTGACCTGAACTGGCTTCGAAACGGAAGCCTGTCAGCCTATCCGTTCATTACTTTGAACCTCGGAGGCTGGGGTGGGGGCCACGGCCTCGAAGAGCAGAACCTCATCCGAAGAATCATCAATATCATTCCTTTGATTCCCATCTCGCAGCTCGTCGGCTGGGGCAAGACGGGCGAGAATGCCATGCTGCCCTGGTTGATGACGGACGAGCAGCAGGAGCTTCTGCGGTACTACCTCAAACTGCGCTACCGTCTGCATCCTTATATTTATTCGGCCGCCATCGAGGCGCACCAAACCGGCCGGCCTATCCTTGCGGCGCTGGTCTATGACTACCAGGAGGATGTAAACACGTACGACAAGGATTATCATTTTATGCTCGGCCGGCAAATCCTGGTCGCGCCGGTCCTGGAAGAAACACAAGAATGGGATGTTTATCTCCCCGCGGGAAAGTGGATTCACTACTGGACGGGCAAACGCTACAAGGGCGGTCAAACCGTTACCGTGGAGGCGCCTCTTTATGGCAAGGCCGGCCTGCCGATGTTCGTCAAGGCCGGTGCCATTGTTCCGATGATGCCCCAAATGAGCTATATTTATGAGAAAACGCCGGAGCCGATAACGCTCGATGTATATCCCGACGAAGCGGGCAGCTCAAGCTGCACAATGCACGACTGCAAAACCGTCAGGAGCCCGATCGAGCAGACGAGATTTAGCTGCTCACAGAATGAAGAAAAGATAGAAATCTCGATAAGCCCTTCAGGGCTTGCGTATGAACTTTGGGTGCATTGTGACAGTGAGCCGGCTTCGGTGGCGGTCGGCTCGAGGGAGCTGCCCCTGCTTGAGAGCAAGGCCGCGTATGAGGGTGCGAAGCAGGGCTGGTACTACGGCACGGGCTGCTTCTACGGCTCCGACGAGATCAAGACGCTCAATATCATAATTCCGAAGTCAGGCAAGACCCATCTGATTCGGATAACTAAGCAGGCCCCGCCTGCCGGCGACGGGCAAGTCTGACGGCTCAGGCTCGGTATGCCGGATGCGGCGTCCTGAGAGGCCGGCTGCAGGCTGCTTGCGCGGACGGCGGTTCAAAGCCGCAAAGAACGCAGCTTTTTTGTGAAAAAAGATTGCGGATGGCGCGCGCGTGGTGTAAACTACAGCGATGTTTTTAAGGTTCGGAGAGTCGCGATTTTAGCTCTTTTGGCGTTTTGGTGCAGAGGTAAATTATGAAGGTGAAGTTTAACAGAGAAGCGCTGTCTGAGGCGTTGGGGCTTCTGACCTCGGTGGTGCCGAGCCGGACCCCGAAGCCCATATTGCGGTGTGTTCGGATTACGGTGCGTGAAGGTGAGGTTCGGGCCTGCGCAACGGACCTGGAGGTCGGCATCAACTATTCGATATCAGAGGTTCAGGTGGAAGAGCCGGGCGAGGCGGTGATTCCTGCCGACCGGCTGGCGGCCATCGTGCGCGAGAGCGTTGACGAGGTGCTTTCAGTGGAGGCGGCGGAAGGCACGTGTAACATAGTCGGCTCCGACAGTCACTTTACGATTTACGGCCAGGAGGCGAGCCAGTACCCAACCGTTCCGGACTTCGACGGGCAGGCGGACATCGAGGCGGGGCTGGAGCAGCTGCAGGGGGCGATTTCGCAGTGTTTGTTTGCGACGGCCAAGGAGAGCACGCGGTATGCCATAAACGGTGTTTTGTGGGAAATCAAGGGCAAGAAACTTTCTTTGGTGGCGACCGACGGCAGGCGGCTGGCGCGGAGCAGGATCACGCTTGCCAAAGAGCCGGGCAAGAAGACGGCGGGCAAAGAAGGCGGCAAAACGGACAGTTCCGCGGTGGGCCAGCAGATGATTGTGCCGGCCAAGACGATGGGGCTTCTGGAGAAGCTGGCCGGCGGCGAAAAAGAGATGGTGGCCGTAAGGCTTGTTGACAATCAGGTCGTACTTAGCTGTGCAAATGTGGTGATAAGCTCGAACCTTGTTGAGGGCAACTTCCCGAAGTACGAGGACATCATTCCAACCGACTATGACAAGAAGCTGCACCTGTCAACGGAGGCGGTGTTAAGTGCGGTGCGGCGCTCTGCGCTTCTGACGAGCGAGGAGTCGCGCGGCATCAAACTGGCCGTGGGAAAGGACAGTCTGGTATTCTCGGGCCGGGCGCCGGAGACGGGCGACGCCCAGATTAATATGTCCATCGACTACAAGGGCGAGGCCATCGAGATCGGCTTCAGTCCGCAGTTTTTGATAGATGTTTTGCGTGTTATCCAGACGCCGGAATTCGAACTGGAGCTGGGTCAGCCTGACAGGCCCGGCATGATAAAAAGCGGAGCAAATTTCCTCTATGTGCTGATGCCCATCAACCTGGGTTAGTCGGACGAGGTGATGACCGGACCGAACCGTACAGGCGCTTAGAAAACCGAGTGCGAGATGAATCATGGATGATGACAGAGTCTTATGCAATCCGGAGAAAGCGAAGGTGGGATTCCGAACGAGGTCGTATTCGGGCAGGGGCCCGCGGCTGGGCGAAGCGGTGATGCAACTGATGGATGAACTGGTTTCGCCGCGGCAGGCAAGATTTGCGTCGGTAGCCGAGCTTTGGGACCAGTTACTGCCGGAGGAGCTGTTGCGGCACTGCCGACTGGCCGATATATCGGGTGGACAACTGAAGGTTCTGGTTGATTCGCCGTCGTATATGCACGAATTTCATCTTTGCGGTTCGCAGCTTCTGGCAGAGCTGCAACGGCGCTGCCCGGCAGCCCGGTTAACAAGAATCAGATTTGCCATCGGTTAAGGGCAGGGGTGATACTTCGCAATCCATGCGTCCTTCGATTGCGATACGGGAGCTTGAATGAAGGAACACAAATACGATGCGAGTAAGATAAAGATACTCGGTGGGATAGAGGCGGTGCGCAAGCGGCCCGATATGTACATCGGTGACCGTGGAAGCGGCGGGCTTCACCACCTGGTTTACGAGGTTCTGGACAACTCGGTCGATGAGTCTCTGGCGGGGCATTGTGACAACATAACGGTTCACGTTGCGGCCGACGGCAGCTGCACGGTGGAGGACAACGGGCGGGGGATACCGGTGGAAGAGCACAAGGAGGCCAGGAAGAGCGCGCTTGAGGTTGTTCTGACGACGCTGCACGCCGGCGGCAAGTTCGACAGCGACAGCTACAAAGTGGCGGGGGGCCTGCACGGTGTGGGCGTCAGTGTGGTAAATGCTCTGAGCGAATGGCTGGAAGCGGACGTGTACCGGGGCGGCAGGCACTACCATTTCGAATGCCGTCGGGGTGAGGCACAAGGGTCGGTGAAGGAAATTGGTCCCACGGAAAAACGCGGGACCGTTATATCCTTCATGCCGGACGAAGAGATTTTCGGCGACGCCGAGTTCGAGCATGACACACTGCTGAAGCGTATCCGCGAGATGGCCTATCTGAACGCGGCGCTGCAAATCACCTTCCGGGACGACCGCGAGAACAAGAAGGAGCTGTTCAAGTTCGACGACGGGATCAAGGCCTTTATCAGACACCTTAACGAAGGCAAGGAGGTTCTGCACAAGGACGTTATCTACTTCGCCAAAGACGATGCTGCGGCGATGCTTAGCTGTGAAATAGCGATGCAGTATAACAACGGCTACACGGAGAACGTGCTGGTATTCGCCAACAATATCCGCAACATCGACGGCGGCACACACCTTTCCGGTTTCCGGACGGCCCTGACGCGGACGATGAACTATTACGCCCGGAACAACAACCTTCTCAAGAACGGGCAGGTGACCACGGGCGACGATTTGCGGGAAGGACTGACGGCGGTGGTTGCGGTCAAGCTCGCCAATCCTCAGTTCGAGGCCCAGACGAAGGTGCGGCTGACGAATCCGGAGGTTGGCAGCTTCGTTGAGACGACGGTCAACGAGCAGTTAGGCCATTATCTGGAAGAGCATCCGCCTGAGGCCAAGCTGGTATTGAACAAGGCGATTCAGGCGGCGGCGGCGAGAGAGGCGGCGCGAAAGGCGCGGGAGCTGACGCGGCGCAAAGGGGCGCTTAGCAGCGCGAACCTGCCCGGGAAATTGTGGGACTGCGCGAGCAGGGAGAAAAGCACGACCGAGATTTTCATCGTGGAAGGTGACTCGGCGGGCGGTTCGGCCAAGGCGGGGCGGGACCGGAACATCCAGGCCATTTTGCCGTTGAAGGGCAAAATCCTCAACGTGGAAAAGGCCCGGCTGGAGAAAATGCTGGCGCATGATGAGATACGGACCATAATAAGCGCGCTGGGGACCGGCATCGGCGCCGACGAGTTCGATTTGGACAAGTGCCGGTACGGCAAGGTGATACTGATGACCGACGCCGACATCGACGGCGCCCACATACGGACGCTGCTGTTGACGTTCTTTTTCCGTCAGATGCAGGGCTTGTTTATTAACAATATGATTTACATTGCCCAGCCGCCGCTTTACGAAGTGAAGGTTAAGGGCAAGAAGAAATCGGAATATATCCTCAGCGAAGTTCAGATGCGCAAGCGCATGGTCACGCGCGGTCTGGAAGGTACGGAGCTTGTCATAAGAGAGGGTGACAAGACCCAGAAGGTCACCGACAAATCTCTTGCCGACCTTGTAAAGATTCTGGCCGACGCCGAGCGCACGATAGCCGTCTTAGGGAGGCGCGGCATTATATTCGGCGAGTTTGTCCGCAGCTATTACAACGGCAGTGAGCTGCCGCGCTTTCGGATCTGCACCGAGGGGCCGGACGAGTTCTATTACGACAGGGCGGAGTACGAAAAGCGGCTGGAAGAGCTTGAAGAGCGCATCAAGGCACCGGGACAGGATGAGGAAGCAGTGGTTGCCGAGGAGCTTCACGAGGTGGCGCGAATCAACCAGATAAACGAGAAGTTAAAGGCGGGCTTCGGCCTGGACCTCAAGGATTTTGTCCTGAAGCCCACAAAGGCGGTCTCCGGCGAGGACATGCCGACCAAGTTTCAGCTTATCAACGGCGAGGACAGGCACGACATCGCCTCGCTGGGTGACGTCTGTGCGGCAATCAGGCA
>Ga0180437_10010124_pt1 | contig 11548 bp, 5 predicted proteins | sample SS_ome_4_FD_132410 | JGI IMG/M metagenome (GOLD analysis project Ga0180437, IMG submission 132410) | Hypersaline lake sediment archaeal communities from the Salton Sea, California, USA - SS_3_D_1 metaG | ecosystem: Environmental > Aquatic > Non-marine Saline and Alkaline > Hypersaline > Sediment... | reverse complement strand
GGCCGGCCTGGATCATCTCGAAGATGAACTGCTTCGATTTGGCCGAGATCACCGGCCCCATCACCATCGGCTCGTCGGCCACGGCCGGATCCAACGGATCGGCCACCCGCACCTGCCGCGACGCCTCGACGAACCGCCCGACCACCTCGCGATACATCGTCTCGCCCACGCCCACGATCGCCGAAGAGGCCATGCACCGCTGTCCGGCGCAGCCGTAGCAGGAGGTGATCATGTTGCGGATCATCTCGTCCATTTTGGCGTCGGGCATGGCGATCAGGTGGTTTTTGGCGCTGCCCAGGGCCTGGAACCGCTTGTTCGTCTCGGCACATCGGGCGGCCACGATGCGGCACACGCGCGAGGTGCCCACGAACGAGATTCCCCGCACGTCCGGGCTTTCCAGCAGCCGCTCGGCGGCCCGGCGGTCGCCGTGGACCACGTTGAACACGCCGGGCGGGAAGCCGGCCTGCTCGATCAAATCGGCCACCCGGCCCATGCAGCAGGGCGTTTGCTCCGACGGCTTGACGACGTAGGTGTTGCCGGTCGCCAGGGCGTAGGGGAAGAACCAGAAGGGGACCATCAGCGGGAAGTTAAACGGCGCGATCATGCCGAAGACCCCCAGCGGCAGCCGCAGCACCTCGCCGTCGATGTCGGCCGCGGCCCCGATCAGCTTGTCACCCTGCTGCAACATGGGCATGCCGCAGGCCACCTCGGTGTTTTCCAAGGCCCGTTTCACCTCGGCCCGGGCGTCGGGCAACGACTTGCCGTTCTCCCGGGTGATCAGCCGGGTCAGCTCGTCGCTGTGCGTTCGCAGCAGATCGGCGAAGCGGAAGAGCAGCTCGCAGCGTCGGGAAACGGGCGTAGCGCTCCAGGCGGGAAACGCCGCCTTGGCCGCCGCCACCGCACGGTCGACCTCCGCGGCCACCGAGAGCGGCACCTGGGCGATGACTTCCGTGGAGCTGGGGTTCTCGACGTCGAGCAACTCGTGGTGCTCGGCGTCGGTCCATTGGCCGGCGATGTGGTTCTTCAAGGGTTTCATACGTAGGTGCCGTTTCGATCGTGGTCGGGGAAAATGCAAGTGCGATCCGCGCGGTGCATGCGGAGCGAGCCTCGCGGCTACGCGGCTTCGAGCAACTCTTCGAAGAGTTCCTTGAGCGTGGTTTCGTTGATATCGCGGGGGTTCCATTCGAGCGGCTTGAGCGTGCTCTCCACGGCGTTGTGGGCCAGCTTGGCGGCCAGGTCCTTGGGGGCGTCGTCGGGGACGCGGATCCGATCGGGCAGCCCCACCGATTGCAGCAACTCGATAATGCACTCGACAAACAGCCAGGACTGCTGTTGCGGCGTGTCGGCCGTGATCTCGCAGTGCTGGGCCAATTGGCAATAAACGTCGTGGCAGACCTCCGCGTTGTAGCGGAGGTTCAGCGGCGTGGCGGCCGCAATCGCCTCGCCGTGCGGGACGTGCAACAGGGCGCCCAGCGCGTGGGCGATCGAGTGGGTCATCACCACGCTCGAAGCGCTGAACGCCGCCCCGGCCAAGGTGGAAGCCAACGCCAGCGGCTCGCGGGGCTCGGGATCGTCGGGCTTTTCGACCGCCCAAGGCAGGTGCTCGACGATCAGCGCCACGGCCCGGCCCGCCAACGCCGTGGAGAACGGGTTCGCCCGGCGGCTCATACAGGCCTCGATGGCGTGGCCCAGCGCGTCGGCGCCGCAGGCGGCCGTCAATCGGGCCGGGCTGCCGATGGTCAGGTCCGGGTCGATCAGGGCGACCTTGGGCAACACGGCCGGACCGTTGATCGAGGCCTTCAGCGGGAATTCCGGCTGGGAGCCGATCCCGTGGTGATTGAAGACGGCCACGGCCGTCAGCTCGGTGCCGGTGCCGGAGGTCGTGGGGACGGCAATCAGGGGCAGCGAGTCGGTCACCGGCTGGAAATTGGGGTTCGAGCCGGCGTAGTCCCAGAGTTCCCCCCCCATTTTAGCCAGCGCCGCAATGCCTTTGGCGGCGTCGATGGGGCTGCCGCCGCCCAGGCCGATGACCACGTCGGCAGCGGCTTGCCGAGCACATTGGACCCCTTGGGTCGCCAGCTCGGCATCGGGATCGGGCGGGATCTCGAAGAACTTGGTGACCGTCATCCCCGCTTTGGACAATGAGTGTGCCGCCCGATCGTAGGTCTCTTCCAGCTCCGTCCGGTCGCGATAGCCGACCAGCAGGGCCGATCGGCCGAACGGTTTGGCTATACTTCCCAGTTTTCTCAGTGTTCCGCGACCGAAGTGGATTCGCGTGGGGATCTGGAATTCCCAACGGCTGAGCATGGCACAATCTCCCTTGCAGACGGATTCCGGGCCGGATTGGTCCCTCTGTTGTAGCGTCTGGGGAGCGATTCCGCCAGCGGCTGCGGGCGGAGTGGCGGGCATCGCGTTGTTCGTCGCTTGCTGCCTGGAAGAGACGACGCGGAGGAAATCGCGGACGATAACGCAATATGCGCAATGCCAGCGATTTAGAAAGACTGCAGGCGATAAGGCAAGAACATTCTCGGAGGGCTTGCACTTTTCTTGGATTGGCTTATCGTTTTCGGATAGACGGTCGGCTGCTGGGGGGACAGTCTCTGGCAGGTCGCCCGAGTTTTCGTTGGGATAGGCAACTCGGCACAGCAAACGGATTTGTGTCGAGTCCGAGGGGTTGGGACATGGCCCGATGTCCAGTGTTTTGACACCTTCCGGGAATGGGGCGGCAGAAACCACCGAGGAACCATGACCCATGAACGGCGAGCCGCTGAGCATTCTCCACGTTGAGGACAATCCGGACCACGCCCATCTGATCGCCCGCAGCCTGAAGCAGCATCGCGTGGCCAACGTCGTCCATCTGGCCGAGGACGGCGAGACGGCGTTGGATTATCTGCTGCGGCGAGGCAACTACGAGGATCCGCAGAAGAGTCCCCGGCCGAACGTGGTGTTGCTGGACCTCCGGCTGCCCAAGATCGACGGCCTGGACGTGCTGCGGGTGATCCGCAGCACGGAGGAATTGGCGCGGATTCCAGTCGTGATTCTCACCTCGTCCGATGCCGAAAAGGACGTGGTCCAGTCGTACGATTATCACGCCAACAGCTATCTGGTCAAACCGGTGGATTTCGACAAGTTCCTGAAGATGATGGAGTGTCTGGGATTCTACTGGCTGGCGTGGAATCGCTATCCTTCGCTGTCGGAGGTCTAGTAGAGAAGGCCGCCGATTGCGGGCTTGAGATCCTGGGGCCGATAGAACCGGCGACGCTTGAGGAAAGAGCGACCAACCTTCATCCATCATCATGGCGGAAGCGACCCCGATGGACGAGCGCGACGTCAATATCCTTTTGGTCGAGGATGATGAGGGACACGCGGGGCTGATCCGCCGGGCCTTCCAAAGCCGCGCCCCGCAAGTGAACTTGAACACGGCGGCCACGCTCCAAGAAGCCCGCGACTACTTGGCCCAGTCTACCCCCGACCTGTTGATCGCCGACCTGGTCTTGCCGGACGGTCTCGGTACGGAATTGTTGACGGCCGACGCGCCGCAGCACGGTTTTCCTGCCATCGTAATGACGAGTTTCGGCAACGAGCAGGCCGCGGTCGATGCCATGAAGGCCGGAGCGCTGGACTACGTCGTGAAGTCGAAGGCGACGTTGGGCGACATGCCGCGGATCGCCGAGCGGACCCTGGAACACTGGGAAAACCTCATTCGGCGAAAGCGGGCGGAAGCCGAACTGCGCAAGTCGCAGGCATTCTTGCAGACCGTGATCGACGCCATCCCCGAAGTCACCATGGTCGTCGATCGAGAGTACCGCGTCACCTTGGCCAATCGGGCCGCCCGGGAACTCACCGGCTACGAAGACCCAGTGGTCAAGGGCATGATGTGCTATGAGGTGTTCCATCATCGCGACGCCCCTTGCCACACTCCGGACGAGGCCTGTCCGCTGAAGCAGGTTGTCGCCACCAAGGCGCCGGTGCGAGCGACGCACCGCCATCTCCACACCGCAGGCGACGCGACGATCGTCGAGATCACGGCGGCCCCGATTTTCGACGAGTCGGGTGAAGTGGTCCAAATGGTCGAATCGTGCCGCGACACCACGGCCCGCAAGCAGGCCGAGAACGCGCTACGCCGCTCAGAGCGCGACTATCGCACCCTGTTCGAAAACGCCCACAATGGGCTGCTGGTTTTCGATCCCAAGGATGAGACCATTTTGGAGGTCAACCGGCGGGCCTGTCAGATCTACGGGTTTCGGCGGGAAGAACTCGTGGGCCGCTCGCTGGACCTGATTCAGCCGGAGGATCGACGCGGCCTCGCGAAGACGCGCGAGATCCTGGAGAATGGAGCCGGTCACGGGGTCGAACTGATTCACCGCCGCAAGGACGGGACGGAGGTTTGCGTCGAGGTGAATGCCGACGTCGTGGATTACGAGGGGCGGAAGGCCATCCTGTCGATCAATCGCGACGTCACCGAGCGCAAGCGGGCGGAGGAGGCATTGCGGGAGAGTGAGGAGAAGTTCAGGGGGATCGCGGAGCGAAGCTTCGATGCGATCTTCACCGCGGATCCTCAAGGCCATATCACCTACGTGTCTCCTGCCATCGAGACCATCCTCGGCTTCCCACCGGAAGAAGTGGCGGGAAAACACTTCAAGAGCTTCCTGCCCGAATCCGAAATGCCTCGCGTCATGCAGCATTTCGCTGAAGCTACCCGGGGAGCATACACCGACGTTCTGCAATTCGAGGCACGCAAGAAAGACGACCAGGAAGCGTTTCTCGAACTCAGTCATTCGCGTATTCTTCAACACGATGAAGTGGTGGGAGTCCAAGGCGTTATCCGCGACGTGACCCAGCGCAAGCGGGCCGAAATCTCCTTGCAGGAGTCGGAACAGAAGTATCGCATGCTGGTGGAAGGGTCGCTGCAAGGGATCATCATTCTGCAGGACTTTCGCATTTGCTTCGCCAACGCCGCCGCCGCCGAAATCGCCGGCCTGACGGTGGAGGAATTGCTCAATCTCTCGCGCGAGGAAGCCTGGGAAATCCTCGCACCCGAATGCCGAGAGGTCGCGTTTCAGAATTTCCAGAACCGCTTTGCCGGGAAGCCAATTTCGCCCCACTGGGAGTATCGGATTCGGCGGAAGGACGGGCGCGAGATCTGCCTGGAGACCTTCATCGGTCACATCGATTACGCGGGCGAACCGGCCATCCAGGTCGCCTTTCTCGACATTACCGAGCGCAAGCGGGCGGAAGAGGCGCTGCGCGAGAGCGAATACCAACTGGCCATGGCCATTGAGTGCGCCGGGTTGGGATTGTGGGATCAGAACTTCCGAACCGGCAGCGTCACCCGGGGCAACAACTGGATGAGGATGCTCGGATACGAGCCGGGAGAGATCGAGTTGGACCTCACCGCTTGGAAAGAACTTATCCATCCCGACGACAGGTCGCGCGTCGAGCAGGTTGCAGGAGACCACGAGGCGGGCTTGACGGAGACCTTCTCCGTCGAACATCGCATGCGCACCAAGTCTGGTCAGTGGAAGTGGATTCGCAACTGGGGCCGGGTCATCGAACGCGATGAAGACGGCAAACCGATCCGGGCCATCGGCCTGCATCTCGACATCACCGATCGCAAACAGGCTGAAGAGGCGCTGCGGGCCAGCGAAGAGCAGTACCGATTGCATTTCGAAAACGCCTCCGACGTCATCTATTCGATCGATTCGGAGTTCCGATTCCTCAACGTGTCGCCGTCGGTGGAGAGGGCCCTGGGATATCGGCCCGAAGAACTGATCGGCAAATCGTTTCCCGAGTTGGGAATCGTGGCGCCCCACGAAATGGAGCGCATGCTGGCCGACACGCAGCGCGTTTTTGCCGGCGAGTCGGTCTCGTCCTGCGTCTATGAGATGGTGGCCAAAGACGGAAGTCGGCGATTCGGCGAGAACAGCAGCGTTCCCGTGTTCCGGGACGGAAAAGTCGTCGCCACGGTGTCCATGGCCCGAGACATCACCGAACGCAAAGAGGCCGAGGAAGCGCTGCAAGAGCAACACCGCCGGTTGAGGACCATTTTCGCGGCCATCCCCGACCCGCTGGTGCTGAAGGATCGGAACTTCGCGGTGGCGGCGGTCAACCCCGCCGCCTGCGAGATGCTGGGCCGGTCGGAAGCAGAACTCCTCGGCAAGACCGACTTCGACCTGTTCTCCCCCGAGGAGGCCGAGGTCTACCGCGACGGCGACCTGAAGGTCATCGCCACCGGCCGGACTCTCGTTCAAGACGAGACCGTCACCGGCGTCGAGGGCCCCCGGTTCATGCACGTGGCCAAGACGCCGGTGATCGACGCGTCGGGCAACGCGTCGGGCATCCTGGTTTCCCTGCGCGATTTCACCGAACGCAAACAGGTCGAGTTGGAGTTGGCCGAGGCCAAACGCGCGGCGGAAGCGGCCAGCCGGGCCAAGAGCGACTTCCTGGCCAATATGAGCCACGAAATCCGCACGCCCATGACCGCCATCCTGGGGTTCGCCGACTTGCTGATGTCGCCCAACATCTCGCAGCGAGAGCAACGCGAGCACCTGCAAACGATTCGCCGAAACGGGCAGGCCCTGCTGGATCTGATCAACGACATCCTCGATCTTTCCAAGATCGAGGCGGGGCGAATGCTAATCGAACCGATCGAGTGTTCGATCTGGGACGTGGTGGAGGACGTGATGTCGTTGATGCGGGTTCCCGCGGAGGAAAAAGGCCTCTACTTGCACGTCGACTACGCCTTTCCGCTGCCGCGGACCATCCACACCGACCCCGTCCGGCTCCGCCAAATCCTCACCAACCTGGTCTCGAACGCCGTCAAGTTCACCGAGCGGGGCGACGTGCAGATGTCCGTCCGCTGCACCACGCACCGGAACGCCCCGCCGCGGATGGAGTTCGCCGTCACCGATACGGGCATCGGCATGAGGCCGCAAGAGGTGACGCGGCTGTTCAAACCGTTCGTGCAACTCGACACGTCCGCTGCCCGCCGCTTCAGCGGCACCGGTTTGGGCCTGACCATTTCCAAGCGCCTGGCCGAGAAACTCGGCGGGAACATCGAGGTGGAAACGAAGCTCGGCGCGGGCAGCACTTTCACGCTGCTGATTGACCCCGGACCGTTGCAGGCGGTGCCCTGGTTGCAGGAGACCCCCGAGCGAAAAGTCCAACCGGCGGTCGTGGAAGAGGATTTAAGGTTCTCCGGGCTGGTGCTGGTAGCCGAAGACGGTCGCGACGTTCAGAACTTGATCCGCTTCGTGCTCGGCAACACCGGACTGGAAGTCGATCTGGCCGAGAACGGGCGGGTGGCCTGCCGCAAGGCGTTGGCCTCGGCAGCCGAGGGAAGGCCCTACGACCTGATTTTGATGGACATTCAGATGCCCCAGGTCGACGGCTACCAGGCCACGCGACAGCTTCGCCGGGACGGCTGGCAAAGGCCCATCGTCGCCCTGACCGCGCATGCCATGGCCGGCGACCGCGAGAAGTGTCTGCAGGCCGGCTGCGACGATTATCTCGTCAAGCCGGTAGACCGGGCCGAGTTGCTGGCCACGATCGGACGGTTTCTGGGACAGCCGACCGCCGGCGCCGCAGCGAACGTCGAGCGCCCCACCCGCGGGTCCGGCTCCAAGGGGCCGCTGATCAGCAGCAAGGCCGATCACCCCGTGCTGGCGGATCTGCTCGAAGACTTTGTAGATGAATTACCCCAACGCTCAGAGAAGATTCAGAACGCCTTGCACGGCGACGACCTTCAGTGCGTGATCGATCTGGCCCACCAACTCAAAGGCGCCGCCGGGATTTACGGGTTCGACCCCATCGCCGCCATGGCCCGGAAAATCAACAAACTGGCAACCCGCGGAGCCGACCGGGACCAGATTCAAACCGCCGTGACGGAATTGACCGAGCTTTGCACGCGGGCGACCCACGGCCGGACCGGGGATCGCTCTTGACCGCGGCCCATTGACAAGGCTCGGCTACCTTGGTAGGTTTCCGGGGAATCTTCCGTGCGGCCGCGCTAAGACCCGTTGGGAAAGTCGAGGCGGTTCCACGGCATTCCAGCAGGAAACGACATGAGCAAGGTCCTCGTTACCGGGGCAGCCGGTTTCATCGGGTTCCATCTCAGCCGGCAGTTGTCGGCCCGCGGCGACACCGTGCTGGGACTGGATAACCTCAACGACTATTACGACGTCCGCCTGAAGACCGACCGCCTGGCACAACTCGAAGGGCAGCCGGGCTTCCGCTTCCGGAAGCTCGACCTGGCCGACCGCGAGGCCGCGGCCCGGCTGTTCGAAGAAGAACGCTTCCAGCACGTCGTCCATCTGGCCGCCCAGGCGGGCGTGCGCTATTCCCTGACCAACCCCCACGCGTACGTCGACAGCAATCTGGTCGCCTTCGCCAACGTGCTGGAAGGCTGCCGGCATCACGGCGTGCAACACCTGGTCTACGCGTCGTCCAGCTCGGTCTACGGGGCCAACACGCGGATGCCCTTTTCGATCCACCACAACGTCGACCATCCGGTGAGCCTGTACGCCGCCACCAAAAAGGCGAACGAGCTGATGGCCCATACCTACAGCCATCTCTACCGGCTGCCGACGACGGGCTTGCGTTTCTTCACGGTCTACGGCCCGTGGGGGCGCCCCGACATGGCACTGTATCTGTTCACCAAGGCCATCGTGGAAGGGCGTCCGATCGACGTGTTCAACCACGGGCGGATGCGGCGGGACTTCACCTACATCGACGACATCGTCGAGGGCGTGATCCGCACGATGGACCGCGTCCCGCAGCCGAATCCACAGTGGTCGGGCGACGATCCGGATCCGCCCACCAGCAATGCCCCCTATCGGATCTACAACATCGGCAACAACCAGCCGGTCGAGTTGCTTCACCTGATCTCCACGTTGGAGGAGTGCCTTGGAAAAGAGGCAACCAAAAACATGTTGCCGATGCAACCCGGTGACGTGCCCGAAACGTACGCCGACGTGGACGACCTGACCCGCGACGTCGGCTTCAAACCCAGCACGCCGATCGAGGAGGGGGTTGCCAAGTTCGTCGAGTGGTACCGTTCGTACCACGACGTGCCGTAAACACAAAGCCGCGACCGGTGGTCGCGCCCGACAACACGCCGTGTCCCTCCATCGCGCTTCTCGGCGCGACCAACGGTCGCGGCTTTACAGGAAAGTCCGACTCGGGAGAAGCGAAATGGTTCGATCCTTAGCGCTTTGCGCGGCCATCCTGGCCGCTTGCTCGGCCGCGGCGGCAGGCGAAAACCTCCTCACCGGCGGCGACTTCGAACGGGACCTGACCGGCTGGAGCGAACTCTGGACGCGGACGCCCGGCGGCCAGGTCACGCTCGATGCCGGATTGCGGCACGGCGGACGGCGATCCGCACGCATCGAACACACCGGGTCGCAGGACTGGAGCTTCCAGCAGGAGAAGCCTTGCGAGGTCAAACCCGGCCAGATCTACGAGCTGAGCGGCTGGATTCGCGTGCAAGGGGAAGGCAACGCCACGCTGTGTGTTACGCTGCGCGACGCCGAGGATCGCCCGGTCGATTGGGCATACGGGGGGCGCACCGTGCAGGAAGCGAGTGGCTGGCGGCAGGTCCGTTCCCGATTCATCGTACCGCCCGAAGTTGCGATCATGTGGCCAAGGCTGATCGGCAACGGCCCGGCGACCGTCTGGCTCGACGACGCGGTGCTCTCGCTGGAAGGCTCGCTCGATCAGCTCCGCGCGAAAGATCTCCCGAAAAAGCTCGAAGCCGCCCGCGGCGACCTTAGCGTGACGCTTCAGGTGGCCGACGCCACGCTTTCGGTACACGACGGCCGCACGGGCAACCGGTGGGACCAGCGGGCCGCCGGGGAAATGATCGTCCTGGACGCCGCCGCGGAGGAAAGCGGCTTCAAGCTGCGCCTGCTTCATCCGGAAAGCATGCTGCAAGTCGCCGCGGGCATCCGCCTCGACGCTTCGCGGCCGGAACTGGTCGTGGAACTGGCGGCCGAGGGAGCGCTAAATGGCCCGATGCGATTCCCGCGACCGTTCGTCACGCCCAAGGGGACCTTTCTGGTGATGCCGGTCAACGAGGGCATCAGCTACCCGGTCGACGACCAGACCCTCCGGCCGATGCACTATCACCTCTTCGGCGGCCACGGTCTGTGCATGGGGTGGTACGGCGCCACCGACGGCGAGCAGGGAGTGATGACGTTGGTGGAAACGCCTGATGACGCGGCGGTCGGGGTGCCGCGTCACGACGGGCTACTGGTGCTGGCCCCCGAGTGGCTGCCGCAGAAGGGCAAATTCGGCCCCGTGCGGCGGCTGAGATACGTCTTCTTCGATCGCGGCGGTTACGTGGCCATGTGCAAACGCTATCGCCAACACGCCAAACAGGTCGGGTTGCTGAGAACCATGGCCCAGAAGCGCGAAGCGAACCCAAACGTCGATTTGCTGATCGGGGCCGTAAACGTCTGGTGCTGGGACCGCGACCCGGTGCAACTTTGCCGTGAGCTGCAAGCTGCCGGCATCAAGCGCATCGTCTGGAGCCGCCGCAGCGAGCCGGACGCGTTGCGCCGGCTCAACGCCATGAACGTGCTCACCGGCCGCTACGACATCTTCCAGGACACGATGGATCCGGCCAACTTCCCCAAGCTCCGGGGCGTGCATCCCGACTGGACCACCGACGCCTGGCCGGAGGACCTGATGATCGGGGCCGACGGCCGGTGGGTGCGCGGATGGCGGGTGAAGGCCAAAGACGGCCAGATGATTCCCTGCGGCGTGCTCTGCGACCGCCAGGCCGTCAAGTATGCCCGGCAGCGGATCCCCGCCGAACTGCGGACCCATCCCTATCGGGCCCGCTTTATCGACACCACGACCGCGTCGCCCTGGCGGGAGTGCTATCACGACGATCACCCCATGACCCGCAGCGAAAGCCGGCACTGGAAGATGCAATTGCTCGGCTACGTCAGCCGGCAGTGCCACCTGGTCACCGGGAGCGAGACGGGGCACGAAGCGGCGGTGCCTTTCGTCCACTACTTCGAGGGCATGTTGAGTCTGGGGCCGTACCGGATCCCCGACGCCGGACGCGCAATGATGAAGACCTGGGACGAGGTGCCCGAGCGGGTGGCCAAGTTCCAGACCGGCCACTTCTACCGCCTGCCGCTCTGGGAGTTGGTCTATCACGATTGCGTGGTGGCCCAATGGTACTGGGGCGACTACAACAACAAGCTGCCGAAAGTCTGGGACCGCCGCGATCTGCTGAACGCCTTGTACGGCACACCGCCGATGTTCATGTTCGACCGCCGGCGCTGGAACGAGAACCGGGCACGGTTCGTCGAGAGCTACCGGGCCACCGCCCCGATTGCCCGGGCCACCGGTTACGTGGAAATGCTCTCCCACCGCTGGCTTACCGACGATCACGCCGTGCAGGAGACGAAGTTCGCCAATGGCGTGAGGGTGACCGTCAATTTCGGCGAGAATCCGTATACCATGGACGACGGCACCGCGCTGGCGCCGCTTTCCCGCCGGGTCAAGGGGCTTCCCGAAGAGGAGACGCGATGATGTG
>Ga0180437_10010123_pt1 | contig 11550 bp, 3 predicted proteins | sample SS_ome_4_FD_132410 | JGI IMG/M metagenome (GOLD analysis project Ga0180437, IMG submission 132410) | Hypersaline lake sediment archaeal communities from the Salton Sea, California, USA - SS_3_D_1 metaG | ecosystem: Environmental > Aquatic > Non-marine Saline and Alkaline > Hypersaline > Sediment... | reverse complement strand
CCGAGTTGCCCGACAGGTCATTGCCGTGGAGGATCGCTGAGGAGGCCTGCGAGACCGACACCCCGGTGCTGTTGCCGCTGATCGTGCTCTGCTCGACGGTCGCCGAGCCGGCCCCGAAGGACGTGCCCACCAGAACGCCCTGCAAGGCGCCCGAGACCTCGCTCTGGTAGATCTCCGCGCTGCCGCCGGCGCCCACGCGCACGCCGGCGGCCATGGACGGCGGCGTCAGGTGCGAAAGCACCATGCTCTTGGTGTTCTTCGGGTTGCCGACGCCGTCGTTCATCAGGTCCCAGTTCAGGGCGTCGGCCCGGCCGTCGGGATGGCACGTGGCGCAGCTCTGCCAGTGCTGGTAGCAGATCGTGGCGTCGTGGAAGAGCATCTCGCCGCGGCGGTGGGCGTCGGGCCGCGGCGGGGGGCCGAGCGGGATGGTGCGCACCAGCGCCGCCTCCGCGCCGCCCAGGTTCACGACGTCGATGCCGTCGGCGAAGTAGTTGGCCACGAACGCCCGATTGCCGATCACGGCCATGGCCCGGGGTCCCTGCCCGCTAAGGGCCACGCGCTGGCGCAGCCCCGGCGGCGTGCCCGAGTCGTTCGGCAAGCTGCCGACCGTAAGCGTCGAGACAGCGTCGTAGCGCAAGCTCCGCCCGGGATCGCGGGTGGTGCGGTTGTGTGAGTCGAGTGCCGCGAGCTTCTTGCGGAGCATGGCCGCGTCGACCACGCTCAGCTCGTGCGTGCCGGCGTGGGTGACCAGAATTCGCGACCCGTCGCCGGTCACGCCGACGGCCCAGGGATTGGCCGCCCCCAGGAACATGTCGTCCAGCAAAAGCGTGCCGGCGAAGCGGCGCTCTGCGAGGTCCACGATGCTCAGCCGGTTGGTGTTCATCCAGCCGAAGTCGACCTGGGAGGTGACCAGCTCGAAGTTGGAGATGACGTGGGTCACCAGGGCCCAGCGCCCGTCGGGCGAGACGGCCACGCCGCGCAGCCCGCCCGTGCCGTTGGAGAGCGCGATCGGCCCCGTCTCGAGCGAGCCGGTCTCGACCAGGGTCAGCTCCGCGGTGACGTAGAAGTCGTTGGCCGGGCCGGTGGGCAGGTGGCTTGCCACCACCAGCAGCTTCCCGTCCGGCGAGACGGCCGCCGCCACCGGCTCGCGCGCCACGTGGACCCGGGCCAGCTCCTTGCCCGCCGCCGGGTCGATCACCGAGACGTCGTGGTCGAAGCGGTTGCAGACGTAGAGCCGCTTGCCATCGGGCGAAACGACGGGGGCTATGGCCGAGTGGCCGGCGGCGAGGCGTTTCAGGACGCGGCCCGTCACGGCGTCGAGCAGGAGCACCGTGCTCTTGGGCGCGGCGCACGTCACGGCCAGCTTCGACCCGTCCGGCCAGAGCGCCACCCCGGTCGGCCTCCCCGGCACGCCGACCCGCCGGCTTACTTTGCCGGCCGCCGCATCGACCCACGCGACCTGGCCCGCATCGGCCAGGGCCACGAACAAGGTGCGGCCGTCGCACGAGGCGACCAGGGCGGCGGGGCCGAGGTGCGCGGCGGCATTGGCGGTCTCCGGTGCCGCGGGCGGCGCGGCGCCCACCCGCGATGCGCCCGTACTGAGTACGCAATAGAGAGCGGTACTGAGTACACAGTACGACGCGATCCGCATGCGGGTGGGCTTGTGCAAACGGCGCGTCATGCCGTGAAGGCGCACGGTACGGAACCCTCTCGCGGCCTCAAACGGCGGGCAAACCCGCCCGCTACACTGACTCCTGACTCCTGCCCCCTCACTTCACCTCCATCACCACCCGGAACCCCACGTTGTACACCCGCTGCCAGGGCTCGTAGGACATGCGGAAGCCGCTGCGGGCGCGCTGGGGGCGATCGAACCAGGAGCCACCGCGGATGGTCTTCTCGCCCCGAGCGCGGGGCTGCTCGCGGCCGTCGCGGGGGTCGTAGGGGTAGGGGCGGTAGGTCGAGAGCGTCCATTCGGCGGCGTTGCCCACCATGTCCTTGAGCCCCCACGGGTTCGGCTCGTAGCGGCCCACGTTCGTGGTGACCATGGCCCCGTCGTCGAAACGCATCTCCTTGGGGTGCCACTTGGGTGAGTCCCGCTTGGCGAAGGCATCGAGCTGCCGGTCGGCCAGGTTGGCGAAGCGCGAGAAGTCGGCGTTCTCGGCGCCGAACCAGAAGGGCGTGGCCGTGCCGGCCCGGGCGGCCCATTCCCACTGGGCCTCGGTCGGCAGCGTGAATCGCCCCCCGCCGGTGCGCGAAAGCCACGCGCAGAACTCCAGGGCCTGCTCCCAGGTGACGCGCACGACCGGCTGCTCGGGCCCGTTGACCGGGTGGCCGCGGCTGCTCTGATCCTTGTTGGTCATGCTGATGTAGGCGCTGTCGTGCTCAGGGCCGAACGCGGCGTACTGCCGGTTGGTCACCTCGCAGACGCCCAGGTAAAACGGCCGCTCGATCTTCGCCACCGCGGCCGGGTATTCGTCCACGCCGGCGTCGTGCCGGCCCATGGCGAACTCGCCCGCCGGGATCAGCACCAGGTCCATGGTCACTCCCTCGGCCAGCTCGAGCGACACGCTCGGCTCGACGCCCAGGCGCTCGGCCGCCTCCTGCTGGCGGCGCTTGGCCTCGCCGGCGTCGAACGGCCAGCCGGCCACGCGAAGGTTCTGCGCCCGGCGCTCGGGCTCGGGCTTCGGCTCGACGAACTCGACCGGCTCGGGCGGCTCGCTCGGATACACCTCGGGGTTCTCCGGCCGGTTGGCGTAGGTGGTGCGCATGTCCAGCCGGCGCGAGGCGATGTGCTCGATGTTGCCCCGGTGCTCGGTCCAGGTGCCGTGGTCGGGCACGTTCAGGTCGATCCACGTGACCAGCCGGTCCCACGCCTCGTCGTCGAGCTGTACGTTGTGGTGGCCCTTCTCAAGCATTTGCACCAGCTCGCTGGTCGAGACGTGGAACTCCATCGGCCGCTGGAGGAAGTAGTCGCTCTCCGGCCCCGGGCGGCGCACGTAGGGGTGCAGCGCACAGTAGGACGGCGTGAAGTTGCGGAACCTGCTCGGGCCGTCCACGCGGAAGTCGGGCCGCTCGCCGTGCTTCCCGTCGTGGCAGCCCACACAGTACTCGTCCAGGACCGGCTGCACCTCGCGCTTGAAGCTGAACGGCCGGGCCGGGCCGCGCCAGGGCGTTATTTGGCGCGGTTTGCCGTGCATGGCCATGGTGAGCTTGGCCGGCGGGGTCGAGTTCTGGCTCTCGTGGCAGCCGGTGCAGGAGAGCACCTCGCCCGGCATGGCCGTAAACCAGCTTCGCATGACTTGCAGGGCTCGGCCCTTCTCGTCCAACGGCTGCACGGCCAGCGGCGCGTTCGCCGGCACGCGGAAGTAGGCCGAGCCGTCCTTTTCCACGGGCACGGTGCCGTGGATGCGGCGGCCGTCCCAGGGTCCGTCGATGCCGATGTTGATGTGCCCGCCCATGCCCGGATAGGCGTAGTGCGGCTCGTAGATCCGAAGCGCCTTGACCGCACCTCGCGGCACGCCCTGAAGCCCGGGACCCAGGTAGATATCCTGTAAATAGACCGTGGCGTAGTCCTTCGTTAGGTCCACCTTCTCGGGGATCACCGGCGGGCGGGGCGTCTTGCGAAGCGGCACCGGCTCGAAGAGCACGTAGCCGGGCTGCTCTTTGACGAGCACCATGTTGTCGAACACGTCGACCAGGTAAATACCCCAAAGCGAGCTGTTGTCGCGCTGCATGGAGACGAGGAAGTACTTGTCGGAAAGCGGATAGGGATGGAGGAACTTCGGCCACGAGCCGTTGACGATGCCGTCGCCGATCTTGGCCTCGACCTTCACGCCGTGGCCGGGGATGCGCTGCACCACGCCCCGAGCCATGCGCCGGCCCTGGGCCGGGTCGAAGAGGATCAGCTCGCCCATGCGCGGCACGCCGTGGTGCCCCGAGATCACCCCGATCACCTTGGCCGGGTCGCCCGGGATCGGCCGGGCGTAGAACGTCGAGTTGGGCCAGGGCGAGTTGCTCGCATAGTACTCCTTCTGGTCGGTGCCGTCCGGGTTCATGCTGAAGACCAATCGCGTGAAGTAGTGGGGCGTGTCGCTGTACTCCCAGCGGCTGAAGAGCACCCGGCCGCTATTCAACACCGTGGGGCACCAGTCGTGGTCCTGGTCGAAGCAGAGCTGGCGCACCGCCGAGCCGTCGGGGTTCATCAGGCAGAGGTTGGCCACGGTGTTGCCCCCGCCCACGCAGGGAACGCCGTGGAAGCAACGGGTCGAGTCGAAGACGATCCGCCCGTCGGGCAGGTAACAGGCGTCGTAATTGTCCACGTCGTTGTAGTCGCCGGGCGTGACCTGGCGGAGCCCTCGGCCGTCGACGCCGATTTCCCAGATCTGGAACCGGCCGAAGTCGCCGGGCATCGAGAAGAGCATCTTGTCCGCGTCGAAGTTCAGGTCCACGTCGCCGACGAACTCGCCCTTCTCCGGCTTAAACAGCGTGGTCAGGCGCCCATCCGGCCGCAGCGGCGAGAGCACCGCGATCTCGTTGTCGTAGCCGGTCTTCGGCAACGCGCAGTTGCCCTGCCAGTTCTGCGGCAGCCCGAGCTTGTCCGCGCCCCGCTTGACCACCAGCAGCTTGCCGAAGTCCAAGAGCGGGTTGTCCAACAAAGCCTCTTGCCGGAGCCGCTCGAGCTGCTCGATGAGCGGCTTGACCCGGTTCTTCGCCCCTCCGTCGCCGCCGGCCAGGGCCAGCTCGATCTCGCCCACCTGCCGGTCGAAGTCGTCGAGCCTCTTGAGGTATTCGCCCCCGCGACGGTATCGCCCGCCGAAGCTCTGCACCAGGTCCTCGACCGCCAGGCGCAGCGCCCGCACGTTCACCTGCCGCAGCTCGGCCGGCCGATGGCGAAACAGGCACGCGCGGCGGTAGAGCGCCAGCCAGCGCGGGTCGTCGGCCGGGACCTCGGCGCGGACCAGCTCCTCCAGCGCCCCTCGAAGCTGCTCCCCCTCGCGCCCGCACTGGCGCAGGGCCTCGCCGATCAGGTCCTTCTCGATCTCGACGTCGCCGGCGGCCCGGAACCAGTCGAAGCACTTGCCTTCGCCCACCGTATCGCGCATCCAACGACATTCGAGCGGGAAGTCCGCGGCGACCTGCTGCCACAGCTCCGCCACGGGGTCGGACTGCTCGGCGCCCACCGAAAAGTAGAACCCGTGGCCGCCCCCGGTGTTGTAGATCTTCAACAGCAGCCGGTTCTCGCCCGGCTCGAGCTTCAGCTCGGCGTGGTCGGCGTTCGCGCTCACACCCCGCGACACGTCGTTCGAGATCAGCTTCTCGTCGCCGAGCCACACGGCCAGTCCGTCGTCGCTGCCGAAGCCGCCGCGGATCGTCGTCTCCTCCTTCACCGTGATCGTGCGGAACAGGTACGTGGGCCCGCGCCCGCCGTCGCTCTCGAGGTTGTGGACGCGCCCGTCGCCGAACTCGGGCTTCTCGGTCCACAGCGGCTTGCCGTCCTGCCCCTTGGCCGCCAGGTCCACGCCCTGCTCGGGAAACAGGGCCTCGTCGAACCGCTCCGACTCGAGCTGGCCCGTGGTGTGCCACGGCGAGAACTCGATCTCCTGCTCCCGCTGCTCGGCTGGCTCGACCAGCCTGGCCCGCGTGGCCAGCATCGTCTCGACCCAGTTCGCCTTCTTCACGTACAGCTCGCCCTGTTCGGCCCCCGGCGTCGCGGCGGGCAGAGCGAGCATCCAACCGGCAGCGGCCAACAGCAGCACAAAGCGGACAGCCAGGCGGGTCATCGGCGTCTCCTCGGCAGGAACGAAAAATGGCGGGTAGCCCCCCGGGTGGGCGGAGGGGCTATTGTAACATCCCGAGACGCCCGGACGCCACAGCGACTCGGCCCCTTCGTTGGAGTACAGGCTTCAGCCTGTCCCGAAATCGGCCCCCAACGTTGGAGTACAGGCTCCAGCCTGTCCCGAGCAGCCTAAAGGCTGTACTCCAACGTCGCCAATCGGCGAAAATTCGGCGTTTTCGGCGTTCCGTGCCCGGCCGGCCGGAAACCGGGTCACGTTCCCCCCGCCCGGCAGTAGTAGATCGTGGAAAGGGCCCGGGCGGCGGGTCCTGGTGGGCGGGGGGACTCTGCGTCCGCGGCGGGACGCGGACGCGATGAGAAAGGAGGGACTGCGATGAGCGGGAGCGAGCGGATCGACGGGCGAAGGGCGCGGGCGGGTGCCGCGAAGGCTGCGATTGCGGCCGTTGTGGTGGGCGCGGTCGCGGTTGGGCTGGCGGGACCGGCCCGGGCAGGCGACGGCGTGCGCGGCATCAACTTGCCCAGCATGGGAACACAGTACCTCACGGAACCGTCAGGCGAGCCCGGGCGAGGGATCAACCTGCCGAGCATGGGCAAGCAGTATCTCATCGAGCCGGGCGGGGAACGCAGTGCCCCGGCGCCTCCGCGGGTCAAGGCCCTCGTGCCGCGGCCCATGCCGGTGCGGCCGATTTGGCCGCAGCAGGGCGGTCACGGTCTGCGGGCCGACGACGATCCGACCGTGCCGGTTCGGCCGATCTGGCCGGGGCCGCAGCAGCGTCCGCACCGGCCCGCGCCGCAGGCCCCGTGGAACCTGGCAGTGCCCATGACGCCCGGGCCCGGCCCGGCAACGGCGCCGGCCGGCCCGAACGATTGGCCCCAGAACGTGCCCCAGAACGGCCCGAACGGCGCGGGCTGGGAAATGCCGGCCGAGGGCGATTGGGCCCAGCCCGGCCCGCCGCGGGCGGACGAAGAGTGGAAGATGATCGGCAGCCCAAACGGCAACGGGCCCGCACACGGTGGTCCGGTCGATTGGGGCAGCCCCCCCGGGCTCGGCGACGACCCGTTTGGCGATCAGTCAGGCCCGTTCGGCGGGCCCTCGAATCCGTTTGGCGACCACTCGGACCCCTTGGGCGGTCCTTCGAGTCCTTTTGGCGGTGAGTCGGGCCCGTTCGGCGATGACCCGGGCCCGTCCGGCGGCCCTTCGGATCCGCTGGGCGGTTTCTCGGACCCGTTCGGCGGGAGTGACTTCGGCCCGGGGATGGGCGACTGGAGTATCCCGGATAGCGGTCCCCTCGGCGGTGCCAAGGACCCCTTCGGCGGCCCGGGGCCGATCGTGCCCGGCAAGGGCCCGGCCGGGGCCGACCACGTCGGACGTGGGTCGGGCGGGCCGCTTGGCGACTGGTACTACACCGAGGGAGGTCCCCGTTGGGTCAGGCTCACGGAATACCACAAGGGCATGGCCGAAATGGAAGATGCCCAGGACGCCGCTCGGCAAGACTACGGCAGCGGCCTGCTCGACGACGCGCCCCGCGAGCGATCCGACCCCTATCCCCCGTCCGAAGAGTATTACGAACGCGAGCAGGAGATGGGCGAGTTCCTCAAGGCCCAGGAGGAGTTTCTCAAGGAGAAGCAGCGTATGGAGGAGCTGCGGCGCCAGAAGGAGCAGGACGAGAACGGCAGCGACGATGACGACGATGACGACAACGACAACGGTAACGGCACCGAAGGCTGCGAGGGCCCCGACGACCCCGGCGGCGGCAGACCCAACCCCAACGAGATCGATCCCGGCAGCGTGACGCTGCCCGGCGAGCTGATTACCGATCCGGCGCACCCGCAGGACTCGGGTTCCTCACCCTGGGGCTCGCCGCCGGCCGGTTGGCACTCCACCAAGGACCCCGGCCAGGCGAGCAACCCGGGCCCCGAAGGCGCCCAGAGCGGCGGCAGGCCGATCAAGGGGGGCGTGCGGTTCAAGGGCGTGTTGATCACCGACCCGCCCGAGCCGGAGGGCTGAGCTTCGGCGGCGGGCTTTGGCCGGAGCGGGGGCAGGCTTTGCACGCCGAACCAGAAGGGCAAGAAAAGACCGAGGGCGGCCCCGGCGTCAATCGGCCGGGACCGCCCCGTGGGCTCTTTTGGGTCCGTCCGCCCTAGCTCATCCGTTTCCGTTGTTCGTTGTACGACGGCCTTCCAAGGCCGTCGAGTGCTTCGATCTGACGGCGACGGCCTTGGAAGGCCGTCGTACTTCGGACGGCTGAAACGCTACCAATCTACGAGCAGCCTATGCTCGCGCCGCAGTTGTGACACAGGTAGCAGTTGCCGCTGCGCACGGTGATGGCACCGCACTGATCGCAGCTCGGGGCGTCGGTCTGGAAGCGGGCGAACTGCTCGTCGCGCGACATGGGCGCCGTGGCCTCCTCGAGCCGGGCCCCGGCCCCGACCAGCTCCATGGCCCCCACGCTGGAGCCGACCGGCACCTCGGCCCGGCGCGGCGAGCCGTTGCCCCCCTTGGGGCCGTGGGAGCCGTTGGGTCCGCGGGTGGCCCTCACGACGGTCGTGCCGTTCGACTTCTTGGCCTCTTGCCCGGTGTTGGGCCCGCCGTCCGTCTTGGCGGCGGGCCGTCGCTCCGCGTCCGAGGGTTCGCCTCCGCCGCCGGGCTCCTGGGGGGCCGGCGGCAGCGGCTTGGCCCCCTCTCCCTGGTCCGGAAGGAACGTGATCCCCAGCCAGCGGAAGATGTAGTCCACGATGCTCTTGGCGATCTTGATGTCCTGGTTCTTCGTGAAGCCCATGGGCTCGAACCGGGTGTGCGAAAACTTGTTCACGTACACCTCGAGCGGTACGCCGTACTGCAGGCTCATCGACACCGCCGTGCCGAAGCAGTCCATCAGCCCGCCGATGGTGCTCCCTTCCTTGGCCATGGTGATGAACAGCTCGCCGGGCCGCCCGTCGGGATAGAGCCCCACGGTGATGTACCCTTCATGGCCCGAGACGCTGAACTTGTGGGTGATCGACTGGCGGGTATCGGGCAGTCGCTCGCGCCGCGGGCCGGCCAGCGCCTTCTCGGCCTCCTCCTTTTTCTTCTTCTTGGTCGAGAGGGGTTGGACCTCCTTCGAGCCGTCGCGGTAGATGGCCAGGGCCTTCAGCCCCAGTCGCCAGCCCTCCATGTAGGCGTTCGCCACGTCCTGCGGCGTGGTGTCGCGGGGCATGTTCACGGTCTTCGAGATCGCCCCGGAGAGGAACGGCTGGGCCGCGGCCATCATGCGGATGTGGGCCATCCAGGGGATCGAGCGCGTCCCGTTGGGGGCCTGGAAGGCACAGTCGAACACCGCGAGGTGCTCGGTCTTCAGGTCGGCCGCCCCTTCGATAGTGTCGTTCTCGTCGATGTGACCCAGGATCGACGCGATCTCCGTCTCGTCGTAGCCCAGGTTGCCCAGGGCCAGCGGCACGGTCTGGTTGACGATCTTCAGCATCCCGCCGCCGGCGAGCTGCTTGTACTTGACCAGCGCGATGTCCGGCTCGATGCCCGTGGTGCAGCAGTCCATCATGAAGCTGATCGTGCCGGTGGGTGCCAGCACCGTGGCTTGGGCGTTCCGGAAGCCGTGGCGCCGGCCGCTCAAGAGCACCCGGTCCCAGACGCCCCGGGCGGCCTGCTTCAGAGCCTCGGGGCAGTGTTCGAGCTGCTCGGCCTTCTGCCAGTGCATTTCCATCACGCGGAGCATGGCCTCGCGGTTCCTGGGGAACTCGTCGAAGGTCCCCACGGCGGCGGCCAGCTCGGTACTAGTCAGATTGGCCGACCCGTGCAACAGTGCGGTCACCGCCCCGCACACCCCCCGGGCCTCCTCCGAGTCGTAGGGCAGGCCGCTCGCCATGAGCAGGGCACCCAGGTTCGAGTACCCCAGCCCGATCGGGCGGTAGAGGTGGCTGTTCTTGGCGATCCGGGCCGTGGGGTAGCTGGCGTGATCGACCAGGATCTCCTGGGCGATGAACACGATGCGGCAGGCGGCCTGAAATCGCTCCACGTCGAACGTGCCGTCCTCGCGGCGGAACTTCATCAGGTTGATGCTCGCCAGGTTGCAGGCGGTGTCGTCGAGGAACATGTACTCCGAGCAGGGATTGCTGGCGTTGATCCGCCCCGAACCCGGGCAGGTGTGCCAGCGGTTGATCGTCGAGTCGTACTGCACGCCCGGGTCGCCGCAGGCCCAGGCGCAGTCGGCGATCTTCGAGAGCATGTCGCGGGCCTGGTGGGTGGGGCCCTCGCGTTTCGGCTCGGTCACCCAGTGGGTGGTCCAAGGGCGGTCGGCCTCGACGGCCTCCATGAACTCGTCGCTAAGCCGAACCGAAAGGTTGGCGTTCTGGAAGAGGATCGAGTCGTAGGAGTCCAGGGGATCGTAGCCCTCCTCGATCAGCAGCAGGGCCTTCTTCTCCTCCCGGCGCTTGGACTCGATGAACTCCATGATGTCGGGGTGCCAGTCCTTCAGCGACTGCATCTTGGCGGCCCGGCGGGTCTTGCCCCCGCTTTTGACGACCGCGGCGATCTGGTCGTAGACCCGCATGAACGAGAGCGGCCCCGAGGGCCTGCCCCCGCCCGAGAGCTTTTCGCGGCAACTCCGAAGCGTCGAGAGGTCCGTTCCCGTGCCCGAGCCGAACTTGAAGAGCATGGCCTCGCTGCGGGCCAGCTCCATGATGTCTTCCATGTTGTCCTGGACGCTCTGGATGAAGCAGGCCGAGCCCTGGGGGTGCTCGTAGGGGTTTTCGGGCTGCTCGACCCGGCCGGTGGCCGGGTTCCAGTGCCAGTTGCACATGTCGCCCTTCACGCCGTACTGGTGAAAGAGCCCCACGTTGAACCAGACGGGCGAGTTGAACGCGGCGTGCTGGTGCAGGCAGAGCCACGCCAGCTCGCGGTAGAACCGCTCGCCGTCGTCGGTCGAGGCGAAGTAGCCGTCCTCGATGCCCCAGTCGGCAATCGTGCGCGCGACGCGGTGGATGAGCTGGCGAACGCTGTGCTCCCGCTCGGGGGTGCCGGCTTCGCCGTAGAAGTACTTGTTGACCACTACGTTGGTGGCGAGCTGGCTCCAGGTGCTGGGGATCTCGCAGTCGGTCTGCTCGAAGATCACCTCGCCGCCTTCCCCCTTGATGGCGGCGGTGCGCAGCTCCCACCCGACCGTGTCGAACGGGTCGGCCGCGTCGGGCGGGCAGAAGATCTCTTCGATCAGCAGGCCGCTGGCAGGGACCTGGCTAGCCTCCTCGTGCGGGCGGTCGGCCGAGAGGACCGGTGTCCGAGAAGACGAATCTTCGCGGGTATGCATCGCAGAAGCTCCTTCTTTGGAGAAAACGCCGGGCATCCGTACCTAATGTACTTATGTACACGATCGACCTCAATTCCCCGCGGCCTCGACCCAAAAAACTATGCCCGCCGCCGGGCAAGCCCGACCGCTCGCTTCCCGCGAACGGGGGGCAGAGAAATCGATCGGCACACCTATATATTGTACCCGGTGCCCTCGCGACCACAACATACAGGTGTAATCGTCAAGTTATAGCGATATCTTCTCTCCGGTCAATCAGTCTTTCAGAAGTCGCCGTAAACCTCTGGCAGCAGCGGCTTTGCGCCAAGCTGGCACTGATTGCCCTGACAGCACGCTAATACGCGCGACGCTCACGAAACCCTTACATTGCAACGGGTTGCGCAATCCGCGGCCGGGTGCGATGCGAGCGACTGGCAAAAGAGGTTTTTTGGAGAAAATTTCCGGCCGACATTTGGGACCGGG
>Ga0180437_10010122_pt1 | contig 11551 bp, 7 predicted proteins | sample SS_ome_4_FD_132410 | JGI IMG/M metagenome (GOLD analysis project Ga0180437, IMG submission 132410) | Hypersaline lake sediment archaeal communities from the Salton Sea, California, USA - SS_3_D_1 metaG | ecosystem: Environmental > Aquatic > Non-marine Saline and Alkaline > Hypersaline > Sediment... | reverse complement strand
CGGCAGATCGACGCTCGGCCGCAACCCTTGGCCGACCACTTCGCCGCTCTGGAGGTCGACTTCCACGAGGTCCTCCGGGCGGAGCGTGTCGTAGTCGACCCCGGAGGGCTTGATCAGCAGCCGGCCTCGCCGGACGTCTTCACGAAGAAGCCCGCTGGCATTGCCCGAGTGCATCGTCACCAGCCCCGCCGCCGGCAGCATCTTGTTGGCCCAGCAGACCTCCTCCCGCAGTTCGTCCAGATCCGCTTTGTGCACTGCCATTCTCCTCCAGGGCCCGGTCCTACGGCCAGGATAACAAGATTCCCTTTGCAGTCTAGAGGGGGGCGAAGCCGATCGTCGCCGCCTTGCCTTGACTCTCGACACGCGTTAGCCTATCGGCAGGCGAAGCGGTGGTCGATCCGGCCAGCGGGCGCCCCGCGGGAGCGGCGGCGGCTTGCCCAGCGGTGGCAAGCTCTTTGTTTCACGTGCCGGAGAAGCATCACGAATCGGTCCGGAGCGGGTTATGCGGATCGTGCTCGAAGTCGTCGAGGGGCCGCATTGCGGGCGGAGCTTCACGTTCGAGGGTCACGACAACTTTATCGTGGGCCGGGCACGCTGCGCCCATTTCCGCCTGGCCTCCAAGGATCCGAAGATCTCTCGCGTGCATTTCATGGTCGAGGTCAACCCGCCTTCCTGCCGGGTGCTCGACATGGGCAGCCGCAACGGCACGCGGGTCAACGGCCGCCGCATCCAGGCGGCCGATCTTCGCCACGGCGACCTGATCCAGTGCGGCTACACGGTCCTGAAAGTGTCCGTCCAACGTCCACCGGAAGAGGCGCGAGGTGATGCGGCGCGGCCATCGGTGCCGTCCGAAGCAAGGCCCGCCGCTTCCGACGATCTTGCCTCAAGCGCACCAAGAGAGACCGCCGGCTATCGGATCGTGCGTCGTCTGCATCGCCCGGGTACTGGGAAGACATATCTGGCGATCCGTCCTTCGGACGGGGCAGAGGTGGCCTTGAAGATGATTCGGCCGGCCTTCGACGCTTCGGAGCGCGAGGCGGCCCGGCTTCTCGACGACGCCCGGCGGCTTTCCGGCCTGCGGCATCCGAATCTTGTCGGATTGCATGAGGCGACGCGCGTCGACGATCTTTTTTGTTTCGTGATGGACTATGTCCCGGGGGACGACGCCGCCACGCTGCTCGTTCGCTCCGGCCCGCTGCCGATCGGCCGCGCGGTCCGCTGGGCCTGCGATGTGATCGCGGCGCTTCAGCATGCGCATGATCACGGCTTCGTCCACGGCGGCGTCAAGCCGGCGAACTGGCTTGTCACCGGGGCGGGTGAACAAGAAACCTGTAAGTTGGCCGATTTCGGTTTGGGCAAGATCTACGATCTCTCGCCGATGAGCGGCCTGACGATGCTCGGCGATCCGGCCGGCACGCTGCCTTACATCCCTCCGGAGCAGGTTACCGAATATCGCGCGTCCCACCCCGAAGGCGACCAATACTCTACCGGAGCCACGCTCTATCGACTACTCACGGACGCCTTCTTACTCGACTTCGACGAAGTGCCGGCGCAGCACCGGCTCGTCCAGGTCATCTTCGATCCGCCGGTGCCCATCCAACGGCGGCGGCCCGAAATCCCCCACGGCTTGGCGGCCGCCATCCACCGTGCGCTGGAAAAAGACCCCGCGGCCCGCTTCCCGTCCATCCGGCACTTCGGCGACGCGCTGGCCCCCTACCGCGGCGAGCGGGCTTGCAGCGAGGATCCGGATCCGCCGGCAGACGTCGTCTGAAGAAGGAGAAACCGTTGACGGAAGATGCATCGAAGCTCTCGGCGGGCGTCGAGAACGACGAGCGGGCCGTCGAGCGCCTGGGCCGGGCCCGCGACCGGATCGTGAGCGAGATCCGCAAGAGCATCGCGGGCATGAATCAGGTGATCGAGGAAATGATGATCGCCGTGCTGTTGCTGCTCGGCATTGTCGCACCGGCACAGGCGGAAACCTTCTACGTCTCCGTCACAGGGGCTGACGCCCCGGACCGCGACGGCCGCTCTTGGGAGAATGCCTGGAAGTCGCTGGCGCATGCCTGCGAGCGCGTCGCCGAGGGCGACCACCTCATCCAGCTTGGGCAGGGGACGTTCCCGGCCACCGCCGCCGCACGGCCGAAAAGCGGCGTGACCATTGCCGGCTCCGGCTGCTCGGGCGAAGGCGCCACGCACGTCGTCGCATCCGACGCGTGGCTCGTGTCGCGAGGGCGCAGTTGGCAACTGCCGCGCGTCGACAACGCAAAAGTCACGGGCGTTATCGATCGCCCGCCCGAGACCAAGCCGGAGGACGAATGCCTGATCTTCCTCGACAAGGTTCGCGACGTCACCGTTCGCGACCTTGTCCTCGGCTCGCCACCCGAACACCGCATCACCGGAGCCTTGCTCTGCCGACGCTCGGAGGGGATCACGGTGCACGACGTCCGGGTGCACGACTTCCTCTGGGCGGGACTGACTTTTGAGAACTCCAGCCGCGTCGAGGTGCATGACTCGACGATCGAGAACGCCAGCACCGAGAAGCGCCGCTTTCACAACGGGCTGATCCGCACGATCTGGGTGAAGGACTCCGAGTTCCACCACAACCGGATCGTCTCCGATGAGGGCGGCGGCTACGGCTACAAGGGCGGCGGCCACCGCAACGTCCGCATCCACCACAATCACATCGACGTGGCGGGCGGGTTCGCCATCGAATCGGCCCATGAAAACGAGTTCGGCGTCGAAATCGACCACAACTACGCCACTGGATGCATCTCGATCCCCAAAGGCGGACAAGGCGCCGACCCGACGAAGGAAGGCTACGGGTATTCCTTCTGGATTCACCACAACCTGCTCACCGACAGCTACACCGTCGAGGGACCGCGCAATCACCTCCACCTGAGCCACAACTACATCCGCATTGAGAAGACGGGCGGCAGGGTCTATACCCAACACGGCGGCGTCAATCACGGGCCTGTCTGGATCCACCATAACGTGGTGGAGAACGTCGACCGGGCGCTGGTGTGGATGAACCAGGGCCTGGCCGAGAACATTTTTGTCTACAACAACACGGTCTTCTGCGCCGACGCCGGCGATCGGGTCGGAGCCGTGTTGAGCTCATGGACGGCGGAGCGACTCAACAACTGGGTGGCGAAGAACAACCTCATCGTCGCGCCGGCAAGTCAGCCGCGAAAGCTCTTCCCGGACCAGCGGGGAGTGCCCGAGAAGATCACCGCGACCGACAACGTCTGCGTCAACGTTACGGGCGTGCCGGAGGGGAACCACGTAGGTGTCGAGCCCGGCTTCTGTGGAGAGGGGCAAAAACCCTGGCCCTACTTCGCCCCCGCCGGCGCGGCGAGCTTCCTTGTCGACCGCGGCGTCGACGTCGGCCTGCCCTTCGAGGGCCGGGCGCCGGACATTGGAGCCTACGAATTTGGCGTTGAGGCGTCGTTTCCTGAAGTGCCTGAGTGAGCGTATTCGTTTCGCCGAACCGGAACGCGTACAATGCTTCCGCTCCATCCTTGCCGAGGGCGCTATGCCGCGGCGCCGCTCTGCTCTCCGACGCGGGGCAGCGTGATGACGGCAAGTTCGCCGGCAGCGATCGTCTCAATAGTTGTGCGGTGCTCAGCGAGGACGGCCACGAATGCGGCAGGGACAGATTTCTCGCTCTCCGCCCCGCTGGTGGCATGTGCCGGAAGCGGCTCGGCGGAGCAGTTGTCTCAGTGGGATTCCGACGTTTCGCGGGTGGCGCGAGGAAGCTCGATCTCGCGTCTTCCACTTGACGGCGCAGTCATTCGGCCTCGGCATCATTCTCTGTTTGTGTCTGCGGCCGATTGACGACGGGGGAAGTTCCGCTGGGGTCGACAGTGGCCGCAATACCCCACTTTGGGTGTACTTCTTTGGCTGAAATTTCCGTGATCTTCAGCTTCTCGTGAAAACCGTATGTTTGACCGCGCTTTCGCGGCAGGCTATAAACGAGCTTGCGCTGTTTGGGTTGATTACCTGGCCTGCGCCTCGCCGGACGTGGAAAGCTACCTCGGAGCAGCATCATTCCGGCGCAAACTCTTCACAGATTGGCATCCTGACTCAAGGGGGACCGTCAGATGAGATCACCCGCCGCGCTCGCGCTGCTCGTTCTAACAGCCTCAACACCTGCGGGCTTGCTCGCTCAAGAGTATACGTGGCAACGTGTCGCCAAGGCGGAGCCGGACGAGTGCTACAACGGTTTCGGACAGCCTTATCTAGACATCAGCCAGTGCGACGGCACCGGCGTGCCGAAGCGCAACCAGACATACCCGTGGGGCATGGCGCTGGCAGGGCATCGGATCTGGATTGGCACGGGAGCGAACGTGACGCACGTTGCCCGGGGGGCCGTTGGGCAAGGGTCGCCGCTGGACACTCCCGACACGGTGGCCGAGTACGGGGCGAGTCAGTACCCCGGCGTGCCGGAAGAGTTGAAACCCCTGCTTGGCGACTGGCGTCCGCCGCAGGTCTGGGTCTACGACATCTTCCGGGATGAGCAGATCAACGTCACGCCCGACGATCCGCTGCTCGGCTTCACGCTCGGTCTCCGATCGGCCGGGGCAAACAACGGGGCGGTGATTCTCGCCGGCCCGACCTTGCTGGGTCTGGGGATCAACCTGTTCGCCTTCGACGCCCATTCCCTGCGGTACCTCGGCTCCACAACCATGTGGCAGTACAGCAACATCCGCAAGTGGGTCGTCGTCGATAGCGTGATGTACACGGGCGTGCAGGATACGTTTTCAGGCGGCGGCTCCGTTCTGCGCTGGCGGGGCAACCGCTGGTTCCCATTCCTCTTTGACGTTGTGGGAACGCTGGACAACGACGTGGCGAATCTCGCTTATCACGACGGGCGATTGTATGCGGGCACGTGGGCTGCGACTTCGCTTTCGAGCCTGGCAAGCCTCGTCGAGTTTATATCGGGCAGCGGAGAGCCGGCCGCCATCTGGATGAGCCCGCCCATCCGACGCTTTGGGCTGAGTTGGATCGATGCCGGCGGTTGGACGAAGGTCTGGAGCGTGACCGACTACGAACCCGACCCGGTGATCGCCGGCGCTTACGGCATCGGCGAGATGGCTTCCTTCGACGGCCATCTCTACTGGGGCACGATGAACCCGCCGTTCTCAGGTTTTGGTGCCCTGGCGATCGCGTATGGGGCACCGCAAGACCCCATTGCCGCGCAGATGTTCAGCAATCGGGCCGTGTCTGTGTTCCGCGCCCACCGGCTCGGGCACCTCTTCCTGCCGCCGCAAATCGAGCTGCTTTATGGCGAAAGCGAGTTTCCCGTTTACACTCCGGCGACTGAGCAAGGCGATGAGAGCTGGGACTTCATCGACAACCGCATGGGCGGCGTCGCGCCGCTTTACGGGGCGTCAGGCTTCGACAACCCGAACAACTACTACTTCTGGAGCATGGGCGTTTTCGGCGGCGCGCTGTTTGTTGGGCTCAACGAGTTCGTGCAAGGCGGCACTACGGGGGCCGACCTGTGGGTCTTCCCCGACTCCGGCTCCCCGGCCATGCTGGTCGACGGGGCCGGCCTGACGACCCCGCTCAACGAAGGATTTCGGCACATGATTACCACCCCGAACGCGCTCTACATCGGAGCGACGAACGGGGCCAACCTCTCGCCGGAGGGAGGTTGGGAGCTGATCCGCCTTGAGGGCGCGGCAGGTCCGTAACCCCGACTTTCCAGGATCGCTAGCTCCGCTTTTTTCGCCGCTGCGGCAACCTGACCCGTCTTACTCAAAGGAGAATCCCAATGAATGCAGAAGCAGGCCTCTCGTCCAACTCGCCGGAAGTGTCGGCCGCCGTCGAGGAAATGAAGAAGCTCGGCGAGCAGTGGCTGTGGCTGGTCGTCCTGGGGATCGGCCTGGTCGTGCTGGGCACGATCGCCATCGGCTCGGCGTGCTTTGCTTCGGTGGTGACCGTCGTGTTGTTCGGAGTGCTCTTGTTGGTCGCCGGCGCCGGCCAGTTGGTCAGTGCCTTTCATGCCGGCAAGTGGAGCGGCTTTCTGCTTCAGATCTTGGTCGGCATTCTGTACCTGGTGGTGGGGTTGATGATCGTCGATGCGCCTCTGGAAACCACCGTGGCGCTGACGCTGTTGATCGCGACGTTCCTGGTCGCCATCGGCATTTGCCGGATTGTCGCGGCAATGGCCCTGCACTTTCCCGGATGGGGCTGGAGTATGTTGAGCGGTGCGATTACACTGCTTTTGGGCGTGCTGATCGCCAAGCAGTGGCCGGCCTCGGGCCTGATCGTCATCGGCCTGTTCGTGGGGATCGAAATGATCTTCAACGGCTGGACCTGGATCATGCTGGGACTGGGGATCCGCCGCCTCCGGCAGCTCGAGGAAGCACCGGTAGAGGCGTAGGGTTTTGCGGCCGGTGATGCGCGCCGCGCGCATCCTGGAAATTCGAAATCCGAAGCACGAAATACGAAAGAAATCCGAACCCCGAATGTCAAAGGCTCGAAACAGGTGCAGCGGGCCGATCAGATCTTTGCGATTCGGCGCACGAGGTTCTTGACATTTGGATTTCGTTTTTCGGATTTGTTTCGTATTTCGGTTTTCGAATTTCGGATTTGGCCGCGGGCCCGCCGGCATTGTCCCTGGCAACAGAGCGTGTCCCGATGAGAAGAGAACCATCGCCGGGCGGTACCCCTTTTCTGGCCCGCGCGCTGGAGTGGCGGATCCGGCAAATCGAATCCAACCCTCATGCGCGGATGGGCTTCCTGAGACTTCTGCGGCGCGGGGGCGAGCAGTCCCGGCTGGAGATCCCTCTATCCTTCCGCGAGGGCATCCAGAACCTCCGCTTGCGGCGCACGGTCCGTTGGGTCGCGTCGAGATCGCCCTTTTATCGGGCGAAGTTTGCCGAAATGGGAATTGAGGCGAACCGGGTCCGCGGCGTTTGCGACGTCGCCTCCCTGCCCCTGACGACCTCCGACGACATCATGGAGCCCGACCGCTTCCTTTGTGCTGCGCCGGACGAGATCGCCCGGATCTACACCACGTCGGGCACCAGCCGCGAGCCGAAACGGATTTACCGCACTGCCCGTGATTTCGAGCGGTTGGTCAACGTCGCGGCGTTTTTGCTTCGCAGCCGCCGTTGGGAGGAACGGCTCGTCTGCATGATTGCGCACGCCCAAGGGCTGTTCGGCCTGGCGGAACCGGCGGAGGTGGTCGTCCAGAGGGCGGGCGGGCTGGCCTTGCCGATCGGGCAACCCATGCCGCAAGAGGCCCTCCGGCAACTGTCCCGTTTTCGCCCCAACTGGCTGATGACGTCGCCGTCCTACATGGCGGCCATGACGACCCAGGCCGAGCGCGAAGGGCTGCGAATGCTGCTCAAGAGCATTGTCCTGGACGGGGAAATCCTGACTCCGGAGCAGGCTCGGCGGTTTGCCGAGTACTGGGGTGCCGACGTCGTCAACGGTTACGGTCTTACCGAGGTCGGCGTGGTCGGATTCGGCCGGCACGGCTGCACCGCACTGCACCTGAACTGGTTGAACGTCCATGCCGAGATCGTCGATCCGGACTCGGGTAGGCCTGCCGACGAGGGTGAGCTGGTGGTCACCTCGCTGAACCAAGAGGGCATGCCGCTTTTACGCTATCGAACGGGGGACCGTGTTCGCAAGGCCGGATGCCGCTGCGGGATTGCGTCGCCGGCCATTCACGTCTTCGGGCGGCTCGGCGACGGCATCGTCGTGGCTGCCACCAACGTGCACGGTCCCCTCATCGCGGAAGAAGTTGCCGGCCTCGAGCAATCCACGGGAAGTCTGGAACTGCTGGTGGACCACGTCGAAGGCGTCGATCGCATGACCCTGCGGGTAGGCACGAAAGCCGGGACGCATCTTGACCCCGAGGCGGTGGAAAGAAAGCTGTTTTCGCTCTACCCTGCTCTGGCCGACGACGCGCGTGCCGCCGCCTTCCAGTTGAGCATCGAGCCGGTTGAAAACATGCGTTTGTCTCCGAAACCTCTCAGGGTACGCGACCTGCGCCGGTAGCCGGATCATGAGAAGCGACACGTGTCGTCCTGCCGGCAGGCGCCTTGCGTGAGCGGCAAAGTGGGAAGGTCGCGGGGAGGGAGCGTTCAGCGACGCGCGGGCGTCCGGCCGGCTCTGACCGGTTCCGCCTCGATCCCGCTTTGCTCGAAGTGCTCGGCGCAGAGGGGCATGGGCGGGACTCCCTCCCATACCACGCGGTAGTCCGCCGCCCGAGAACAGCAACGCACGGCTGTCCTGCTCGTCTCCACGACGGCGGCGCAGCGGTCGCCCTCGCGGGCCGGCTCCAGCCAGGCCGGGTCCGTCTCCGGGGTGCGATTGACGGATTTTCTCTGCGACGCATCCATCATCCGGGATCTTACAGCAAGGCCAAGATGGAGACAACCGTTTCGGGGAACCCCGCCGTCTACCGAGGAGCCGCAGCGGAACGTGCGCCCATACAGTCTCGCACGTCACCGGCCCACTTGGCGGACCCCCCCGGCCCGTCTTCAAATTCTACGCGACTTCTCGTGAGTCAACAGGTTTACTAGCCGAGGACGTGATCGGCAAGCAGCTCGTCAGTGAGCTGTCGGACGCCCTGTTCCGTGGGCGGCAGTTCTTTGTACTCTGTTTTGCCAAGTATGATAGACCGGATCCGCTGAATTCGCGTGGGCGACCCGACCAAACCGCAGCGCGAAAGATCGGCGTCGAGGTCGTTGAGACTCCACTGCTCGATCAGCAGCCCCAGCTCGAAGTACGACTCGAGGACCTGCCCGAAAGGAACGTGCTTGGCGTCGTCGCCCAATTCCCGGAGCAGCTCCGCCGGGGAGCGGGCGCGCTTAAATCGGAAGACCCGCTTGGCGGCCGGGTGTCGCGGCTGATTGGCCGTTTCCGCGACCGTGGCCAGGATCGGCAGCGGTGCCTCGACAACTTCCCAGCCGTGCCCGAGGCTGCGGCGGGCGCGGACCGTGCCGGCCTCGATGTTGACGATCTCTTCCAGGCAAGTGATCTGTGGGATGAAAAGTTTCTCCGCGCACTGGGGTCCGACCTGCCCGGTATCGCCGTCGATAGCCTGGCGGCCGCAGAAGACGAAGTCGAACCGTCCGAGCTTGCGGATTGCCTGGCTCAAAATGTAGCTGGTGGCCTGTGTGTCGCTGCCCGCGGCCAGGCGATCGGTGAGCAAGACCACGCGGTCCGCTCCGCGGTACAGGCATTCGCGAAGCACGTCGCTTGCCTTCGGAGGGCCCATGCTGATCGCCGTGACCGAACCGCCGTGCCGATCGCGGATCTGAAGGGCGACCTCCAAGGCGTTGAGATCCTCGGGATTGAAGACCGTCGGCAGGGCGGCGCGGTTGACCGTGCCGTCGGCGCTGATGGCCGCAGCCGTCACGTTGCCGGTATCGGGGACCTGCTTCACGCACACGACGCTGTCATACGGCACAGATGCGAATCTCCGAAGCATTCTCTATCAGTCGCTGGCGGACAAGTCCTCACGCGGCAGGGGGCCCTCAGTCGTCAAGCGGCAGTCCGGCGGCGAGCGTCTGGCCGTTGTTGAACCGGGCGACGTACCAGTCCCAAATACCGACGGTTCCATTGCCGTCGACGTCTGCCTCCAGATTGGAGCCCGTTTGTCCGAAGCTCTGGAGGATCAGGGTCCGGTCCGTCAAGTTGACCGTCCGATCGCCGTTGACGTCGCCCATCAGGCGATAGAAGTGGCGAACGGCCTCGAAGCTGCCGTTGCCGTCCAGATCGAGGGCGACCTCGTAGTATCCGTCGCCGGCCAGGGAGCCGAGCCCGGCCGAGCCGAAGTCGAGGCGAAGCTGGTTGCCGCTTGCACTGATGCGCCCGCTCAGGCTGACCGATTGCCCGCCCCCGCCGCTGAGATCATATTGCGTCATCGCGACGCGTCCGCTGCCGACGAGGTCTGCAACTCCGTCGGCCGAGGCAAAGAACAGATCGACGTATCGAATGTACGAGCGTTGCGTCGCCCCCTGTTGGACGTCGAAGCCCGTCAAGGAGCTGACCGAGGTCACCGTGATCGGGAACGCCTCTTCGTGGGTGAGCCCGAGGGCGTCCGTCACGCGCACGGTAATCAGATAAACGGCCGGCTGATTCAATAAGGAGGCGTTGTCCACCTGGAGCTCATTGCCGACGATCTTGAACCGTCCGCCCGCGCTGTCCGGCAGCGTGTAGCCGTGCGTGTCGCCGTCGTCCGGGTCGACGGCGGAGAACGTGCCGATCGGCGTGCCGGACGGGGAGTTGGCTTTCACATTGCTGTTGGAAAGGTCGATGTCCGTGGGCTTCTCGTTGACGTCGCCCACGACGACGGTGATTGCCTGCTGATATTTCAAGTTGCCTGAATCGGTGACCTCGACCGTCACGTTGTGGCTGGGAGCTGACTCGTGGTCCAGCAGGCTGCCGTTGACCACCTTGAGCTGGTTGCCGACGAGCTGGAATCGGCCGCCCGCGTTATCCAGCAAGTCGAACGAGTGCGTGTCGCTGGCGTCCTGGTCGGAGGCGGTGAAGGTACCCACCAGCGCGCCCGTGACGCTGTTCTCGGGCACGCTGTTGGGGTCCAGGTTGATCCCGTCCGGCGCGTCGTTGGCGTCGGTTACCGAGACGGCAAAGACTTTGTCGTAGGTCAGATTCCCCGAGTCGGTCACGCGGACCGTCACGTTGTGGCTGGGGTTGCTCTCATAGTCCAGCAGGCTTCCATCGAGCACCCGGAGCTCGTCGCCGACGATCTGGAACCGCCCGCCCGCGTTATCCGGCAGCGTGTAGCTGTGGCTGTCGCCGTCGTCGGGATCGGTCGCCGAGAGGACTCCCACGACGGTGCCGGCCGCGGCGCCTTCGGCCGCGCTTTTGCCGGCCAGGGCGGCATCGGTCGGGTTTTCGTTCACGTCGAGAATGGTGATCGTGAAGTCCTTCTCGTAGGTCAGCAGACCGGAGTCGATCACCTTGACCCGCACGACGTGGCTGCCGTTGTCCTCATGGTCCAGGAGGCTGCCGTCGGCTACCTGGAGCTGGTCGCCGGCGATCAGGAAACGCCCGCCGGGATTATTGACCAGCTCGTAACTGTGCGTATCGACCTGGTCGGGATCGGTAGCGGAAAGAAGTCCCACGACGGTGCCGGTCGAGCTGTTTTCGTCGACCGCGGCGGCACTCAGTGCGATGTCGGTCGGTTCTTCATTCACGTCGTTGACGTCGATCGTGAAGGATCTCTGATAGACGTCGCCACCGCTCTCGGTGGCCCTGGCGATCACGATGTGGCTGGCGGCAGCCTCGAAGTCGAGCAGGTTGCCGAGCAGCACATGCAGCTCATCGTCGTTGGTGATCTCAAACCGATCGCCGGCGGTGTCCAACAGCTCGTAGATAAAGGAACCGGGGGCGTCGACCGAGAAGGTCCCGACGAGCGTACTCGCGGGGCTGTTTTCGTCGACGTTGCTCGGCGTCAGCGTCAGCTTGCTGGAGTCGATCACCGTGATGGTGAATATCTCCTCGTACGTCAACCCGCCAAAGTCCGTCACCTCGACCGTCACGTCGTGGCTGGGGTTCGTCG
>Ga0180437_10010120_pt1 | contig 11552 bp, 7 predicted proteins | sample SS_ome_4_FD_132410 | JGI IMG/M metagenome (GOLD analysis project Ga0180437, IMG submission 132410) | Hypersaline lake sediment archaeal communities from the Salton Sea, California, USA - SS_3_D_1 metaG | ecosystem: Environmental > Aquatic > Non-marine Saline and Alkaline > Hypersaline > Sediment... | reverse complement strand
CTGCATCCCTGGGAATGTATTGCTCTCGCTACGAGTTCCTTACCGACTCCCGTCTCCCCAACTATTACCACGGGAGCAGCCGACCCAGCCGCCACCTCGATCTGCTCGTAAACATCCTCCATCTCCCTGCTCCTGCCCACCATCCCGAAACGCCCATTCTCTTCCGAGGAAAGAGATTCGAGTCGCCGCCTAAGCTCATTGGTCTCGCGTCTGAGCGCGGTCTTCTCAACAGCACGGCACACTGAAGCGATAAGCACATCGTCTTCGAACGGCTTCTCCACGAAGTCATACGCCCCAGCCTTCAGGCAACGGACGGCCATCTGGATGTCACCGTGCCCCGTTACCATGACCACTGGGACAACAAGGCCCCGTCGCGTGGTACGTTCAAGGAATTCCTCCCCGTCCATCCCGGGCATTCTCACGTCGGTTATCACACAGTCCGCGTCTCCCAGTCCTGGCCAGGCGAGCGCTGCCTCAGCCGAGCCGAAAAGCTCCGCCCGGTACCCCCGCAGCCTAAGCATCTGCCCGATGGAAATACGCGCGGCTTCATCGTCGTCGATCACGATGATCACTTCCGGTTCCCCTTCTCTCATATGTTCCACCTAGCTGGCTTCCTCGCCTGCCCCATGGCGAAGAGGCAGCATGATGGTAAACGTGGCACCCTTGCCAGGGGCTCCACTCGGTTCTATCTCGCCGCCGTGGCTCTTTATAATGCTTAGCGAGATCGACAGGCCCAGCCCTGTTCCGTGACCCGCCTGCTTCGTGCTATAGAAGGGTCGGAAAATCTTCTCGGCGTCGCACGCGGCAAATCCCTGTCCGGTGTCTGATATCCGAACTTGGATGGGCAGCTCAGTTCGAGGTTCCATATGCGTTGCGACAGTGAGGTGCCGTTCGGGTGCTTCGTTCATCGCCTGTCTGGCGTTGGCGAGTATGTTGAGAAAGACCTGTTCCAGCCGGATCTTATCACCCATGATCTGAGGTATGTCGTCCGCAAGCTTCAGTTCTATGCGAACTCCTGAAAGCGTGAACTGGGGACGAAGGAACTCCACACTGTCGCGCACGATCTGGTTAATGTCAACGAGCTGGAGCTCGAGTTCAGTTCTTCTCGCCAGGCCCCTCATTCGATTGATTATTGTTGCAGCTCGGTCAACCTGTTCCGATATCAACTGCAGGTTGTCCCTCACCTCGTTGATGTTTCCCGTGTTCTCGCTGATCATGAAGGAAGCGTTGCGCGCGAAGTTCTTTATCCCTGTGAGTGGCTGATTCAGCTCGTGTGCTACCGCAGCAGCCATCTCTCCCAGCTCAGCGAGCCGAGCTGAGTGAACAAGTTGGTCTTCCTGGTGACGAGCGAGTTCGGAGAGTTCCCTGCGTTTTGCCTCCTCGTCCTTCCTATCGCTGATGTCGTAAAGAAACACCAGTCTGGCGGGTCCCCCCTCGTACTCAGCGACAGAACTCGCTACATCAACCCATACTATCTGGCCGTCCTTTTTCACCATCCGACACTCACAACGCACATCCCCTGCGCCATCCTCTTCCGCACCCACGATCGTCCGTCGCACATTGTCCACGTCATCTGCGTGAATCAGCTCCCACAGGGATTTCCCAACAAGTCGCTCAGAGTCCTCCCCGAGGATTTCGCCGAACCGAGGATTCTCAAACAGAATCCTTCCCTCTCTGTGAGCGACGATTCCTGCAAGTGATTCTTCAATAAGCAGCTTGTACTTCTTCTCAGACATCTCCAGTGATCGCCGGGCATTTGCCACCCTCTCGCTCAGCACTCCTACGCAGGCAGCCGCGGCCACAAGAAGTGCAGCCCGCGCCACGTCGCTCCACAGTTCGCCGTAGGAAACGCCGACCAGCCGAAACACTAAGATAAGTCCAGCGACGACCCCCGCGACAATTATGCTCTTCCTACCCCACCACACCGCCGCAAGGAAGATGGGGACATAAGCGAAGTGAGTGTAAACAACGTGCGTCCGCAGGACGAAACGGAAGTAAACGCCCAAGGCGGCGTACGCGACCACAAGTGCCGTTATCACGGCCAGCTTGGGAGCTCTACCACCAATCAGCTGCGCGCTGCCTCTCATTCGTCGTACCTCGGACCGCCATTAATGCAGCACCTTACGGGCATCATCCTGCAACTGGACAAACAGCGTTCACGAGAGCCGAACTCGCCCAAAGACGCCGAGCCCGCATCCTTCAGACCTCGGCCCCGCCGCAATTCTATTCTCTCTCTAAGCTGACTTCCACCAAGAGATCATATCACTTGCTGCTCGTGCACCTCTTGGCCATCCGTTGCCGACAATGATGTTCCCGCCCTTGCGCCAAATCTGCGTCCATAGGTGCCTACCGGCCACGCGGCGATCCAGTCGAGTCTCTATCTTGCCTAGCGCAAGGGGCATCCTGTCTCAAGTTCAATGTTTGGGGGCTTGTGAGATTTGCCTTGACACGCTAGGGAACTGTGCCCTAAATTGTGCCCGACGCACTGAACGACGTGCGTTGCATGTCTTTCATGCGGTGTTTTTGGTGCACGGCTATTCCGCGTGGAATAGTCGTAAGCAACTGTCAACGTGGAGCTTATGTTAGGCCGGCGACGACGCCTCATAACCTGAAGGCGACCAGCGCTCCTATCCTCGTTCTGCTTGCTATAAGCCTTGTGGCAACCACGACTTACGACCGTTCCGTCCCGGTCTCGTCAGATCGATCGTGCTCAGAATTGTGCCCAGACTGTGCCCCTTGAGATCCCTGGATTCGGTGCCGTACTTGAAGTCCCGGGGAAGCTGTCTACCATCCCTGCTGGAAGGATGGGTGGTCTGGTTCCCTTTCGCGACCGCCGCACAGCCTCTGTAGGCCATGAGAGATTGTCTTAGGTCCTTTCACCGAAGGACGTGGAACGGATTCTCCCGGTCGTAGAGCAGCGATGGTGGGAGTGGGACGTGAATTTCCTCAACGCCAAGCACTGCCAGCGCTTCGAACAGCACCCTTCCGACTTGCTGGAACCCGACTGCGGCATGGTGGGGAAAGGCCTTGGCAATCAGAACGTGGCGGTAGAACCGGGCGAAGTGGGGAATAGCGATAATGCCAGTGCTGCCGAACGTCTTGGGGGGGATGTCAAGAACGTGGCCCTCAGCGACGTAACTCTTCAACATTCCCTCCGGTGACGCCTGGAGCCGGAAGAGAGTAATTGGCCCTGGCCTAATTTGGCCCTCGATCTTCCCCGGCGGATTGAGAAACGGGTTTGTCATGCAGCCCGAGTATGTGTTTCCGCAGTGAAATCCCATGAAGAGGTCTTGCGTATCGGCTCCTTTGAGGTCGGCCTGTTCGGGCAGAACATCGGCGGGCACTGAGTTGTTGATGTCGAGAAGCGTCGCAGGGCGATCGGAAGCAAGCTGGACCATGTACTGGGATACTGCGCCGCACAGGTCAACCTCACACGCTATCGGGATTCCGCTGCCGGATAGGCGGCTGTTGACGTAACACGGAAGAAATCCAAATTCGCCCTGGAAAGCGGGCCAGCACTTGTTGGCGAAGACACCGAATTGATTCGGTGTGATATTGCGTTCAAAGAAATCCGCCAAAGCGACTTCGAGCTGCGCCATTTTAATGAAAAGATCCGCATTTCGGCCGTCTCCCCCGAGTTCCTTCCTCATGTCGGCAACGCACGCGTCGATTGCGGCTTTCTTGTCGGCGGCCCTCTTGTGCTCCTGGTAGAGGTCCAGCTCTGAGTTCTCCATGACTTCGATCCCTAGACTGATGAGCGGCTGCAGCGGGGCGTAGCACGCGAAGAACTCCTGCGGACGAGGGCCGAAGGCGAGTATCTTGAGATTCCGGACTCCGATCACGATTCGGGCGACACTTTCAAAGAACGCCACTTCTTGCACGAGTTCGTTGGGGAGCGCGATCGGTGTCGCGGGGACGTAGGCGCGGGCCTTGCGCAAATTCAGGTTGAAGGAGACGTTGAGGAGGCCACAGAGCGCGTCTCCGCGGTCCTTGGCAAGGGCCTCTTGGTCTTCTTCGGCGGCGCCGCAGTACATCACGGGGCCGTCGAACTTCTTCGCGAACAAGCCGGCGGGGCCTTCAGGCCCGAAGTTCCCTAGGTACACGACGGCGGCGTTACAGTTCTCCCTGGAAAGCTCCGCCAGCGCCGCGGAAACGTCACCGTCGGACTGAATGATCGCAGAGCACCGGTGGAGATCGACATCGGCTTCTTTGATCGCTTTCGCCAAGGCGTCCAGGCGCCGTTCCGACAGCGATGCTGAGAAGTACGGGCGCGTAGCACCCACCAAACCGATCCTGACGGAAGGGGTGTTAACCATATCACTCATTCGTGCCTCCTGCGCTCCGCACGGCTTCTTGTCAGTCCCGGAACCCGACCGTTAGGAAATCTTGACGATTACTCTGAAAGCCTCCCTACTTTCAATCAACTCGATGCCATGCTCGATTTCGTCCAAGGGCACAACGTGGGAATAGAAATCCTTCAGACATACCTCGCCGCTCCTCACGTATTTGATCACGTCCTCGTGTACGGTCTCGTGCTTGTACGGGAAGAACAGCTTGTGGATGGACACGTTGTTGGGCCAAGGGGCGAGGGAAAATGTGTAATTGGGCTCGGCGGTCACTCCGTACATCCCAATCTTCCCGCCCGGACGGACGAACGTGAATGCCCGACTGACGATCTGGTTGCGCCCGACCGCATCGATGACGAGGTCAAACTTCGAATCTGCGAAAGCAGTCTCGATTGCATCATTCAGGTCTTCCCTTTTCTCGTTAATGACGCAGTCGGCTCCGAGCCTCCGGATCAGGCGCAGGCGTTTGTCCCAATGCCCCACGCAGGCAACGGGTCCAGCGCCTCGAAGCCGGGCGAACCTGACGAGGGCTGCCCCGACCGGCCCGTCCCCGAAGACTAGCATGCTCATTCCGCTCTTCAGGCCGAAATTCAGCAGTCCGCTCAGTGCCTCTTTAAGAGTGATGAGGATAACAGCTTCCAGTGGGTCGATCTCTTTCGGGACGATCTGGCTGCGCAGTGAAACGGGATTCCACGGAAGGCCGCTTTCCTCGAGAGCAGTCCTGTCAGGCACGACGCCGTACTCCACGAAAGCGCCCCACCCAACCCCGAGGCCTTTGTCGGTGATCTTGCCCCAGAGTTCCAAGACGACGTCGCCGGGCTTAAAGGACTTCACCTTCTTGCCGACCTCGACGACCTCGCCGACACCTTCGTGTCCGAGAACCAGAGGGTACTCGGTCACGGAGGGAAAGTGGCCGTGGTATATTTTGGTGTCTGTGGAGTTACAGAGCCCGCACGCATTCATCCGTACGAGAGCCTCGTAGTCGCCGATCTCCGGCCCTTTGATGTCCCAGATGCGGATCTTTCCCGGTCGCTCTACGACAGCGGCCTTCACAATGCGTGCTCCTCGAGTAGGGCGTGCAATTCCGGGTAGGCAGGTTTGAGCCGGGGGTAGAGGGACTTCCAAAACTGAAATAGCCTCTTGTATCTTTGGTGGGAGTCTCTATCGGGCAAGCACTCGTCCTTGACGCGGCTTATGCGACTGACGCCTTCTTGGTAATCCGCAAAGAGACCCATGCCGACGCCGGCTGCGATGGCGGCTCCGCAGCAGGTGGCCTCGCCGACGGTGCGCGGAAGCAGCAGCTTTCGGCCATATATGTTCGCTAGGATGCCCCGCCACGCCTTGCTCCTACCTCCTCCCCCAATGAGCCTCATCTCCCCGATTGAGGTAGCTTCCTCGAGGATGTCCGTCACGCTTTTGAGGGCGTAGGAGACACCCTCGACCGTGGCCCGGGCAATCCTATTACGGTCATGTGACAGACTCAACCCGAAGTAGACGCCGCGAGCATACGGATCCCAGAGCGGTGTCCGCTCTCCCATCAGGTAGGGAAGGAAGAACAGACCGTCGCTTCCGATTGCGGCCTTTTCGATCATTTTGTCAAGCCGTCGGTAGCTGCGTATATTCAAGAGGTTGGCGACCCAGCGATGAGCGCTCCCGGCACACTGGACGGTGCCGTAGATGCCGCACGTGCTCGGGTCTAAACCGAGGATGTTGAAGACGCGCATACCGGGGTCAATGAAAGGGCCATCCAGAGCAAGAGAAACCCACCCGGTGCCTCCTAGATACGTGTACGCCCTCCCGGGGCTTACAGCGCCCGCACCTGTCGAGGCACAGGCCCCGTCACCGCCTCCGACGACGACAGGGATACCCGATGGTAACCCAAGACTGCGAGCAGCCGCCTTGTGAAGATGTCCTTGCACTGCGGCCGACGGGGATATCTGAGGCAACTTGTGTTCTTTGATCTGCGCGGCTTCGAGCAGGTCGGCCGCCCACTCACGTTCTGTCACGTCCATCAACACGGAGTGCGATGCGTCGGAGTAGTCCGTCGGGCCAAGCGTGCCGGTGAGCTTCGAGGTGATGTAGTCCTTGCACTGGACGAACTTGAAGGTCTTCCTGTACAAGCTTTTTTCCTCATCCTTGAGCCACATGATCTTGCAGATCGTTGACTGAGGGCTGACTCTGCTGCCCGTGATCGTATATATTTTCTTGAGACCGACTTCACCGGAGAGACGTTCACACTGGGCGATTGCCCGCGTGTCTGAATGGATCATCGCATTTCTGAGATGGGAGCCCTCTCGGTCCACAGGAAGGCACCCCAGCATCTGACCGCTCACGCCTATGGCGGCAATCCCTCTTCCGCAGGCCGGGACTCTCTGCACTATCTCCTTGGTGGAATGGACCACTGCTTGCCACCAGGCCCAAGGGTCCTGCTCAGCCCAGCCTGAGCGGCCGTATGACGTTTCGTAAGGGTGGGAAGCGCTTGCGACCAGGGTCCCTGATGCCCGCAACAGAATGCTCTTCGCCGCGGTAGTGCCGACGTCGTAGGCCAGGACGTATTCTGGCATGGATCCAAGTCTCCAGTTGCCACTATGAATCCGCCGGGGCAACATCGGCGACCCTTCCGAGCATTCCGTTCCCATGGACGTGCTCGCACCTTAGGGGAACATTGTGCCCCTTGCTTTCACTGCATTCAAGCGGCTTTGGGTTGCGATTCCAGGCACAAGGAGTTCGATACATGCCCGATTTGAACCCGCGACCTTTTGCTGTTTTCGGAGGCATCATGGTGGGTTGGTGGCGGGTTTCACCAACGGGTGGCCAAGTGGGGGGCCGTTTCGCGGGGCCGGTGGCGAGAGCGCCGGCTGTCATAAGGCTATGTGGCACAAGAAGTTACAGTGGCAGGAGCCGCTCTCCCTGCAAAGATCTTGAGTTCCGAGGCCTGGAACCGGAACTGGATAACGTTGGCTGGCGCCTTCTTTTCTGCTATACAGTGGGTCCCCGCTACCAACCCCCGACCTTCTGCGGGTCAGGCTATGATGCCCCCGCTACTGGGGTTAAAGAAGACCGGGGGTCGCAGGTTCATGGCAGGTTGCGCCCGTAAGGTCTGGTATCAGGAAGATCTGGGCTCGACCTGTTCCATTTTCGGGGTCGAGCTCGATCTCTTTCGTGAATGCCCGGATGAACGTTCTCCTCTCATCCACCGTCCTCGTAGGCTAGTCTCGCCTTGATCCGACCGGCGATTTCTGTTGCAGCATACTGGTGGCCTGCTAGAATTGCGATTGTGTGGAACGAGCTTGACGCAAATGGCATAGGCGTTGTTTGGTGTCTATGTGGGAGGGGAATTACACATGGCGCAACGACTGAGATTGGTGTTTGTGATAGCGGGCGTAGTTTTCCTCGCAAGCGGGTGCACGACGAGGTCTGCCGAAGCGACGGCGGAAGGCGGCGGATTCGTCTATAAGAGAGGTGAGGGAAGGACGAATCTTCCTTACGATGTGGAAACGGTGTTCAATGCGGCAGTGGCGACAATCGAACAGGACATGAAGCTTCAGATCGAGGACAAGGCCTACGATCTTACAACTGGCCTGGTCGATGCCTTCAGGGCTGATGGGAACAAGGCAAAGGTGCGTCTGTACTACCGGGGGAAGAGCGTGACCGAGGCGCGCGCGGGGGTCGGGATAATCGGCGACAGGGTGTGGACTCAGCTCTTCTTCGAGAATCTTGAAGCGCGGCTCGCGAAGTAACCCCGAGACAGGAGTGCAGCTGCTGTTGCCTCCCCTTCCTCGGCGCTGCGCCTGAAGTCGCGGAGGTGGCCACATACGATATCAGAAAGACACAGCCGACCCGCAGGAATGATGCCGCCGCGACTGAGAGAACCGAGACGACGGGAGGCAAGGCGTTATGAGTTCACCGCGTTCTGCAACCATGCCCCGAGAAAGTTTTGAGGATGACACAAACGGCTTTGATGAAGCGGGGATCTGGTATTTTCACCCGAGCATTTTCGAGTATCCAACCGGTCCGTGGCAGCCCCACCTGCCAGCGAATCCTGACCTCGTTAAGCTGTGGAAGCAGACGATAGACTGGTTCGCCGAACACGGCCTGAAATTCATGGTGCTGCATTTCGCTCCTTACGGCGGCGATGCTTATCCCAGTCCGATCAATCCAGACCGCGTGCGCTTCGGTTGGGGCTATCATTACACAATCGATTTCAAGAAGTTCCCCGAAGCGAGGGTCTTCCCGGATGAATTCGTCAAGGCGAACCGGGACATCGTTCGAGCCATCACCACCCATGGGAAGGAAAAGGGAGTTGACATCTACTTCCATCATTATAACTTCCTCGCCCCCACCCCTTTTGTCGATGCGCATCCCGAATTGACACACATGGAGTTCCTCCGTCCTGGTAACTTCGTCGACCTCCACAAGGGCGAAGGCTGGTCGCTGAAAGCCGGCGTGAACCACTACTACGACCTCTGCTGGAACAAACCTTTGTACCGTGAATTCCTGGTGGCCTGCTTCGAGGAGTTCTTCGAGATGTATCCCGACGCTGCGGGAATGCTGGTCACTCCGGGCGAACGCGCCCGCTGCCGCTGCATTCACTGCATAGGTGAGCATGCGAGCCTAGAGCGCACGGCGTCAGCGCGCTATGGTGACTCGCCGCAGAAGCGGAAAACCCTTGCCCATTTCTGCAAGGTCTTTTGCGAGACGATGACGCGGTTGGGCAAACGGGCTCTTATCCGAAGCTGGATCAGCGGCATTCTCAATGCTCCGGAAGACTGGGCCGCCGTTCTCCCGAAAGGGCCAACCTACGTGATGAAATATTCCGTTTTCGATATGACCAACACGGGCGTTGATCCGCTGGCGGATGCGTTCCTCGAGCAAGGGCACGATCTTTGGCTGATGAAGGAATACGTGGGCGGCGAGAACGCCGGGCCGATGGTGATGACGGTTCCCGGATCATTTGACATGGTGGCCGACAATTGCCGGAAGAAAGGCATCCGCAACGTGATTGGTGTAGATAATGGCGAACACGGTTTCCAATACAAGACGCGCCGCGTTCAGTACCTACCTGAACTTCTCTTTGCCAATAGCTTCGGCGCGAGCCGCAAAGGAGACCCCCGGAAAGTCTCGTTGGAATACTATAGGGAAATCTTCGGGCCTTACGCATCCGAGATCCTTCAAGCCGTCGAAGAATACTCTGAACTTCCGTTCAACATCAGTCGCCTTATCTGGAGCCATACGGAAGGATACACCTGGGGGCATTTCACACCTTTCTCAGGGTTTGACGGTCGGGGCAGGAGGTCGTTCGGGATCGGTGAAGGCTTTGTCCCACCCCAGTGGGCCCGGCGGGAGATCGTCCCTCTCGCTGACTACGTCGCGTACCTGAAGGACCATCCTTGGGACAAGGAATTCCGCGCAAAGGTCACTGGCGACGGGACGGACCCTCTGGTTTTCCTGGAAGAACTTACCCACAAGGCGAAAGATGCGAGGGAAGATTTAAAGCGCCTGGCACCAACTGCCCCGGCAGGCTCCGAAGAAGAAGTGGACCTGCTGGTCAAGAGTGCCGGGCTGTCCTACCTGACCGGACTACGCTGGTCGCATTTGTTCAAGGCGCGGCTCCTTTATGCGGGCGCAAAAAGCCCGGCACCGGCACAAGCCAGAGAGGAGTTAGCGCGATCGGCAATCGCGGAATTCCGAAAGGCAATGCGCGCGGTGGAAGAAACTCGCCCGATTCTCGAGTCGTATCCGCCAACCCTCGTCGATCCCATAATGGCAATCAGGCCGCAACTAATGGAAGAAAAGGGGCGGGCGTTAGAACTCGCATTGTTGGAGGAGGATCTCTCGGCACTCGTGGATGCGAATGGGCGCAAAGCCGGCCCGGGAAGGAGAAGTGCGGAGTCTGGGCCGAAGGGCATGAACTGATACGAGGCGGCAAAAGGGGAGAGCCCTCCCTGAAACCCGTGTCCTTGCTGCTGTTCTGGAAGTTGCGGTGACGATTGTCTAGAATGAGTTCCCTTGCTCGGAGGCAGTCTCAGCGCTTCCGACTAGCTCCATCAGGCTGTACGGAAGGAGAGTGGGGGAAGCGGCGTGCAACAAGAACACTTTCGACCTAGGAGGACCACGACATGCATATGCGCGAAGTGATGATTCTAGTCCTTGCAGCCGCGTTGCTGGCCCAGCCTGCGAGGGCCGAAAGAGGGCTCCCAGCCGCTCCCGACGACGCGAAGACCGACGTCCCGGCGTTCGAAACCGCCGTCCCTCTCCAATACGGGGATCACCCTTCCCAGAGCTTCGGGATCAACTACTACCCGGACGGTCCGGCGCGCCCGTTGCTCATCTACATACATAGCGGCGGCTGGGCTTCCGGCCCGATAAAGGAAATCCCACCAATCCCGGAACTCTATCAGAAATTGGGAATGGCTTTCGCCGTCATCGGCCATCGCACGGTCAAAGAATTCCGCGACCCGGCCCAGGTATCCGACGTGCAGAACGCGGTCCGGCATATCAAGGAGAACGCGGCCAAGTGGAGCATTGATCCCGACCGGATCGTGCTGACGGGCCGTTCCTCCGGCGGGCATCTGACAATGTGGGTTGGGTACCATCCCGATTCGCCCAAGCTCGCGGCCATTATCCCTCGCAGCGCCCCGGCCAATCTTCATCCGGAGTTCATCAAGACCGTCACGACAACTTGGAGCTTGGACAACTACTACAAGATGCTGTTCGGCGATGATGTTGTCGACGATCCGGAAGAGATGGAGCGCGTGTACACGTACTGGTCGCCCCAGACCTACATGTCCCCCGACGATCCGCCGACGTTGTTTCTCGGCAACTACACCCCTCCGCCAGGGCCGGACGCCAAGCCGAACTGGGCGGCTCACCACCACGCGTATGTTGTTCAGGCATACAGGATATTCAAAGAAAAGGGCGGGGCCGCTGAACTGTTCATCAATTTCCAGAAGGAAGAGAAGGGGAAGAGAACCGACGCACTCGATGCCGCTGAAGAGGCCTTTCTGCGGAAATATCTGCTGGGCGAGGAGGACGTGAAAATGCCTCCCTCCGGACTGGACAAGCTTGAATCCGAAGCGGACGTCGAGGAATCGCAAAGCTCGGATGCGCCCATTGAATAGGCGGCGGTTTTAATTCCCGAAAACCCCGTCCGCCTTGCGCTGGTTAGGCTTGACTCGACTTGCCCCTACCCCGCCCTTGTTGCTG
>Ga0180437_10010119_pt1 | contig 11552 bp, 11 predicted proteins | sample SS_ome_4_FD_132410 | JGI IMG/M metagenome (GOLD analysis project Ga0180437, IMG submission 132410) | Hypersaline lake sediment archaeal communities from the Salton Sea, California, USA - SS_3_D_1 metaG | ecosystem: Environmental > Aquatic > Non-marine Saline and Alkaline > Hypersaline >... | reverse complement strand
CCCGGCGCCAACGCCCTGCAGGTCGCCGACGGCATCCACGCCGAAATGGAACGGTTGGCGGCCGTTTTTCCGGAGGGTCTCGAGCACACGATCGCCTACAACACCACGATGTTCGTCAGGGCCGCGATCCGGGAAGTGGTCGAGACGCTCTTCATCGCTGTGATCCTGGTCGTGCTCACGGTCTACGTCTTCCTCCAGGATCTCCGCACCACGCTGGTCCCCGCCGCCACGATCCCCGTGGCCCTGATCGGCACGTTCGCCGTGATGATGGGCCTGGGGCTGTCGATCAACACGCTGACCCTGTTCGGCCTGGTGCTGGCCATCGGCATCGTGGTCGACGACGCGATCGTGGTGGTCGAAAACACCATGCGGCTGATCGATACCGAAGGGCTCTCGGCCAAGGAGGCCACCGCCAAGGCCATGGAGGAGGTCACCGGCCCGGTGGTGGCCACCACGCTGGTGTTGCTGGCCGTCTTCGTGCCCACCGCCATGATGGGTGGAATCACCGGCCGGCTCTACAGCCAGTTCGCCATGACCATCGCCACGGCCACCGTCTTCTCGTCGATCAACGCCCTGACCCTCAGCCCGGCGCTCTGCGGCATGTTGCTGCGGCCCACGCCCTCCAAGCGCGGATGGTTCTTCAGCGGTTTCAACACGGGTTTCGATCACACCACGACCGGGTACATGCGGGTCGTCAACACGCTCGTCCGCCGCACGGCCGTCATCATGGTCCTCTTCGCCGGACTGTTGGGCCTGACGGTGTTCGGCTTTCTGCGGCTGCCGACCGGATTCATCCCCGACGAAGACCAAGGCTACTTCATGGTCGCCGCCCAACTGCCCGATGGCGCCACGCTCGAGCGCACCGAAGCGGTCATCGACCAGATCAATGACATCCTCAGCGACATGCCCGGCGTCAAAGACGTGATCGCTGTCAGCGGCTATTCGTCCCTCGACGCGTTGATCGTGCCCAACGCGGGAACTTGCTTCGTGGTTCTCGAACCCTGGGAGAAGCGGGCCGGTCACGAACTCCAGATCGAGCAGATCGTCGACTCGTTGCGGCGTCAGACGGCCGGAATTCAGGAGGCGACCATTCTGGCCTTTCTGCCGCCGCCGATTACCGGGCTGGGGAACGCGGGAGGCTTCGAGTTCCAGCTGCAGGATCGGGGCAACGTCGGCCCGGTGATGCTGCAGAGCGTGGGCGACGACATCGTTCACGAAGGCACCGCCGATCCCGTGCTCACCCGCATGAACAGCAACTTCCGCGCCACCGTCCCCCAGCTTTACCTGCACGTCGATCGCGTGAAGGCCAAGAAGATGTACGTCCCGCTGCACACGATCTTCGCCACGCTGCAGGCGTATCTGGGCTCGGCCTACGTCAACGACTTCAACAAGTTCGGCCGCGTCTACAAGGTGATGATCCAGGCCGACGGCCGGTATCGCAGCCGCGTGGACGATATCGATCGGCTCTACGTCCGCAGCCAGGGCGAGCGGATGCTGCCGCTGAGCACCTTGCTCTCGGTCAGCGACACGGCCGGCCCCCAGACCGTTTTTCGCTTCAACCAGTATCCGTCCTCCACGATTACCGGCCAGGGCAACGTGGGATTCAGCTCGGGCCAGGCCGTGGCGGCCATGGAAAACATCGCCGCCCGCACGCTGCCGCGCTCGATGAGCTTCCAGTGGGCGGGCGTGACCTACCAGCAGTTGGAGGCGGGCACCCAGGCTCCCTTCATCTTCTCGATGGCCGTGATCTTCGTCTACCTGTTCCTGGCCGCCCAGTACGAAAGCTGGTCCATCCCCCTGGCCGTGATCTTCTCCGTGCCGCTGGCCCTCTTCGGAGCGTTGCTGGCCACCTGGTTGCGAGTTTTGGACAACAACATCTACACGCAGATCGGGCTGGTGCTGTTGATCGGGCTGTCGAGCAAGAGCGCGATCCTGATCGTCGAATTCGCCAAACAACGGCGGGGCGAAGGCAAGTCGATCATCGAGGCCGCCGTCGAGGCCGCCCGGCTGAGATTCCGCGCCATCTTGATGACCGCGTTCTCGTTCATCCTGGGTGTGGTGCCGCTGGTGATCGCCAGCGGGGCGGGAGCCGCCAGCCGCCGCGCCCTGGGCACCGCCGTCTTCGGCGGCATGATCGCCGCCACCGTCTTCGGCGTGTTCCTGATCCCCGTGCTCTACGTCGTCATTCAACGCATCAGCGAAGCGGCCCGCGGCGTCGACAAGCCGTCCCCGGACGAGCAGACGTAGCCCATGAGTCCACCGCAGGACAACGACGAGTTTCCCGTCCCGCCCGACATGTCGCACCGCCACGGCTGGGAACCGATCTCGGTCAAGACGGCCTGGCGCTTCCTGGCCAATCTCTTCAACACGCTCCTCTATCTCCGCGGGGTCTTCATTCTCCTGCTGTTGTTCATGGCCTCAGGCGCAGCCGTCATCTGCCTGGTCGAAGATGTGCGACTGTTCGACAGCGTGTATTTCGTGTCGATCACCGCGTTGACGATCGGCTACGGAGATATCGTGCCGGTGACCTTAACGGGCAAGATCGTCAGCATCCTGCTGGGACTGATAGGGCACGTGATTGTGGGAATCCTGGTGGGGGCGTCGGTGCGGGCGCTGTTGTTCACGCTGAGAATGCAGCAAGATTAGCACGGCGGTGCTACACTGTCTCAGTGATCACTGACAACTGACCACTGAGAACCGACCACTGACAACTTCAACACTAATCCCGCCGCGAGTCGAAGGTCTCGCGCTTCCTTTGCGAGGCCAGCCAGTACTTCCACGCCTGCTGGTCGAAGTTGAAGTTCTGGCCGGTGATGGCCACCAGGGCGTCGAGCACCGACTGGTTGGTGTGCGTCCGCTGGATGATTTTCGGTCCGCCTCCGACCGAGAGCCCGCCACCGCCGGGTGCTCCGTTGGGACCCGTGCTGAACGTGGGGCTCAGACTGCCCGCGCTGCCCGTGATGATCTTGTACTTGTGGACCGTCACCAGGGCGTCGATCAACGGTCCGACCGAGGAGGGGTCCTTCATGTAGCCCAACCCCAACGCCGCCCGGTTGACCATGCGATTGTCTTTCGAACCCAGCCGGCCCACGTAGAAGGCGACCACCTCCGGGCGCTTGCCTTTCTTGAGATAATCGAGGCACGTCAGCCGCAGTTCCTCGACCGGGTCTTCCAGCGAGCAGACGGCCAGGGCCTCGATGGCCGCGGGCGTGCCGAGGTTGGCCAGCACTTCGATGTAGATCTTGCAGACCTGTTCGATCGGCTCGTTGTCCAAGGCGCGAATCAGGGCCTTGACGGCCGCCGGGTCGTTGATCGCCAGCAGGTTTCGCCGCCCGTCCAGGTCCCGGTTGGTACCCAGCCACTTGCGCCAGCGGTTGATTTTCTGGGCCCACTCCTTCTCGGCGATTTCGAGCTTACGTTTGTTCTCCAGCAGCTCGATCTCTTGGGCCGTCCGCCAGGTGCCGCCGTAGCGCTTGAAGCCCCGGGCGATCATCACTTCCTCTTGCGTGGCCCAGCGGCCGTTGACTTTGCCGTATCCCAACGACTTTCGGGCTTTCTCGTGGTCGGGATCCAGCGCGATGATTCGCTCGAGGTGCGCCTTGCGCTCGTCCAGCAGACGCCGCGTGCGGCACCATTCGGCCAGGGCCCATTGCCCTTCGACCGTGTCGGGATAGCTGGCACGGATCTTCTCGTACTCTTCGCGAGCGGGCCGGACTTGGAGCACCTGCTTGACTTGCGATCGCTCCAGCGTCACCCGGACGCCGCTGGGGGCGCGGATGACGTACCGTTGGCGGGGCCGCTCGTCCGGATTGAGCAACTCGCCCTCCACCCGGCCGCCGGTCGTCAGCAGGAAGACCTCTCCGTAGGCCGGCCGGACCAGCGCCGAGAGCAGCGCCAGCAGAACGATCGAAGATGCTGCTATCCGCCGCATGGCCGTTGTCCCTGCCTGCAAAGCCGTAGAGGACTAGCGTAACATTCCCGTCGCGTGACCACCAAAAGACCTCGCAGCTGGATTCGCAAGAATTCAGCTCGGTTGCCGTATCGAAAGGCTTCCCATCTGAAGTCTTGCCACTTCAGCTACGCTTTGCCAAAGCCTGACGAATTGCGAGCCGTCCCACTTCCCTTTAGTATACGGATCGATGCGGCCGTGGAACAACGCAAAACCGGCCCGGCGGCCCTTTTTTTCGCTTCCCCACCTTTTTTGAGGATTGCCCATGACCGAAGTCCCCGACGAGCACCGCAAGGAAGCCCCCCAAACGGTCCGGTGCGCCGTGATCACCGTCAGCGATACGCGGACGCTTGCGACCGACTCGGGCGGCCAGACCGCCGTCGATCTGTTGTCCGCGGCCGGCCACGAGGTGCTCGTCCGCGAGATCATTCCCGACGAGCCGAAGCCGATGCGCAAGCTGTTGATCGGCCTGCGGGATCGGCCCGACGTGGACGCGATTCTGATGACCGGCGGAACCGGTCTGGGCAGCCGCGACCAGACGTTCGAGACGGTCAGCAGCCTGCTGAGCAAGCCGCTGCCGGGCTACGGAGAGCTGTTCCGCATGCTCAGCTTCGAGCAGATCGGCACGGCCGCGATGCTCAGCCGGGCCACCGGAGGCCTGATCGGCCGCACCGTCCTGCTGACGATGCCCGGCTCACGCAACGCGGTCCGGCTGGCCGTCGAGAAAATCATCCTTCCCGAGCTGGGCCACCTCGTCCGCGAGGCCAGAAAATAGGGCCTCGACCCTCTCGTTCGGCCGATGATAATCACAGCGCCCGGGGTTTTCTGGTACAGCGCCGGGTGTCGTCGCCCGGCGTCATCCTGGTTCCCAAGCTGCGGCTTGGGAACCCCCCGCGCCGCTTGGGTCGAGGAGGGAACGATGGGAAGGCCCGTCTTGGGATTGTTGCTGGTGGCCGCGTTGGCCGGCGGTGCGTATCTGGCGACCAACTTCCATGCGGACGTGCGCCGCGGGCACGATGGCCGGGTGCAACAGATCACGATCGTCCCCCGGGCCGACAAGCCGGGGGCCGTGCTGCCCGGCTGGGCGGACAGCACCACGAACTGGCCGCCGATCCATATCGCCACCTTCCATTTCGGACGAATCGACGACAAAACGCTGGCCAACCGCCAGGTCGGAAACGTGCTGGCGCGGCTGTTTCCCGGGTTCGACTTGGTGGCCCTGCAGGACGTTCGGGCGACGGACCGCAGGAGGATGGTGCGGCTGATCGACCTGATCAACTCCGGCGGCCACGCGTACGATTTCGCCGTGGCGCCGGCCGTGGGCGACAGTGCCGGGCTCAGCTACAACGCCTTCGTGTTCAACACGGCCACCATCGAAATCGATCGCGCGATGGTCCAGCACGTCGAGGACCCGGCCAACCGGTTCCGCCACAAGCCGCTGGTGGGCCTGTTTCGGGCCAACGGCCCCGATCCTTCCGAGGCTTTCACGTTCAAGCTGATCAACGTCCACATCGATCCCACCCGGGCGACCGTCGAACTCGATCTGATCGACGACGTTTACCGCGCCGTCCGCGATGGTCGGCCCGAGGAAGACGATGTGATTCTGTTGGGCAATTTCGCCACCGACCATCATCCCATGGGCACCGCCGCGGCCACGACCGATCTGATCGCGGCGATTACCGGCACGCCCACCAGCCTGTCGGGCACCCGCACCGTCGACAATATCTTCTTCCCCCGCCGGGCCACGGTTGAGTTCAGCGGCCGCTCTGGGGTGGTCGATCTGATGCGCCAGTTCGGCCTGGAGCGTCAGCAGGCCGCCGAAGTGACGGACCATTCGCCGGTTTGGGTCCAATGTAGCTCTTATGAGGGTGGGTCCTTGGGCCACGTGGCGGGCAATACGGGCCGAAAAGCTCGATAGCGACCCGCACACATCTCACCCCACACCCCTCCACAGAGCCGATCGCGGGTCGATTTTTACGGGGGGGTGGCTGGAAATCGGCTCGGATTCTCTGGTAAAATAGTTGACGGTTGGTAGGCAAGTCTCAAACTCGATTTCTCGGGGAGGCCGTTATGAATCGTTGGCATGAAGAGGTAGACGACATAAATGCGTCCGACATCTTCGATCCTCTGTGTGTCGAACGGAGTGCCCCCATGGAAGACGAAGAGGCGGCGTTGGTCGAAGCGCTCTGTCACGCAGCCACGCCTGGTCCGTTAGTCGTCGACGACAACGTCGAGGGCGACGCGGCCGTGGTTGTCAGCCTGCCCGACGGACGATTGATCGTCAGCTTGACGGCCTCGGTCGACCAGACCGAAGCCGAAGGCGTGTCCTACGCCAACGCGGAGTTGATCTGCAAGGCACGCTACCTCCTGCTGCGGCTGTTGCGCGACCGCCAGCAATGGAAACAAGAGCGGGAGTTCCTGATGCAACGGATCCGCACGCTGGAAACCGCGCTGAAGGCCGAGAACAACCTGGACGGGCACTCCGAACCCGTTCATGCGCGTCCGAGGTAAGTGCGGCTGGATCTCCATCCTCTGACGATCGCATGCAACGGCTCGATCGCTTCTGCGAAGCTTTCCTCTACGCGGCCACGCTGCACGCCCATCAGCGGCGAAAAGTGTCCGGCGAGCCGTACCTGGCCCATCTATTGGGGGTCACCGCTATCGCACTGCAGTATGGCGCCGACGAAAACGAAGCCATCGCCGCCCTGTTGCACGACGCGGTGGAGGACCAGGGCGGAGTGGCCACCCGGGAAGAAATTGGCCGCCTTTTCGGCCGGGTCGTGGTGGAAATCGTCGACGGCTGTACCGACGCCGACACCTCACCCAAGCCCCCCTGGCGTCAGCGCAAAGAAGCCTACCTGGCCCGGTTGCCGCATGCCTCGGCGTCGGTCCGACTGGTCTCGGCGGCCGACAAGCTGCACAACGCCCGGGCGCTGGTGCAGGAATATCGTCTGCGGGGCGAGTCGCTGTGGGCCCATTTCCGCGGTGGCCGCGACGGCACGCTCTGGTATTATCGGGCGGTCACCAACGCCTTGAAGCTGCCCGGCGGCACCCCGCTGGTCGAAGAGTTGGACCGCACGGTCTCGGAACTGGAACGGCTGGCCGGAATTTCCGCTTGAAATTGGGCCACGGCCTGTGCTAAGTTCGCCGTCGAGCCGGGGGTATCCGTAGAGCCGATCCATCAGGTATCCGAAGAGCCCGGCGCCGGACGCAAGTCCGGCGCCGGGTTTTTTTGTTTCTTGGGAGACGTCGATGATTGCGCCATACGCCGCACAGCGCGTTCGCAAGCTGCTGGCCGAAGGGAATTTGAGCCAGCGGAAGATCGCCGTGCTGACGGGCGTCAGCCGCGGGACCGTCAGTGCGATTGCCGCCGGCAGGCGACCCGACTATCCGCGGCGGCAAACGGGCAGTGAAGAACGACAGGCCCCCGAGTTGGACGGCCCGCCGGTGCGTTGTCCCGGCTGCGGAGGCATGGTGTATATGCCCTGTCGCCTCTGCCGCACGCGTGCGATGGAAAGCAACCGCCCAAAGCCGGCGATCCCGCCGCGGGTGATGCCGCTTGACGAACCGTTGGGGCTGGGTCTTCGCGGCGAGCACCGGGCGCGATACCAACAGGTCCGCACCCGGCGGACCGAGGCCGAACGGGCGGCCCTGCAAGGAGTCGGCCAGCAACGGCCCGAACCGGAAGAAGACGAGGTGGACTTCGACGCCGCCGGCTTCCCACACCTCGCGGAACTGGACGACGCCGATTTGTTCGGCGACCCGGATGAAGAGAATCTCGACGACTGGAACGACCTGCGGGCGATGATGACGTGAGAACCATTTTGAAACCTTATCCGGAAGTGCGCGAGTTGATTCGCGACGGCGATTTGCTGCTGTTTAGGCGGCGCGGGTTGATCTCGATTGCCGGGCGCGGCCGCCACAGCCACGCCGCCAAGGCCGCCTGGTGGGACGGCGACCTGTTCCTGCTGGAGGTGATCGAGCGGCACGGCGGCCGGGCGGTCACGCTTTCCAGCCAGGTCCGCCGCTGGCCGGGACGCTACGACGTCTTCGAGACCAATCCTGACGACCGCTGGCCGCGGTACGATCGCGCCGGCGCCACGCGGCTGATGAAGCGGCTCTGCGGTTGCGACTACGGCTACGCCGGCGTGGCCGTCGCCGCCCTGTTGCACCTGCCGGTGGTCCGCTGCTTCGTCCGGCCGGAAGTGGACGACCGGGCAACCGACCGCCGGCCGCCCTTTTGCAGCCACGCCTGTGCCATGGCCGACCGGCTCGGTGGCGGCGTCGATCCGGTAGAGCACCTTGCCGACCGCTTGACCGAACCGGCCGACCTGGCGCGCAGCCCGTTTTATCGATACCGGTCCACATTGACTTAACCAACCGTAGGGTGCGTGCTTGCACGCACGCGTCGTGTATGACCGTTATCCACACGGTGTCTGCAAACGCGTGGGTGCGAGCACCCACCCTACCGATCTGACCACCGACCACTGACAACCAACCCCCATTCACACAAGAAAGAAACACCCATGAAACGTGTCACATGCATTACTGCGTACGCGGCCGTCGTCACTCTGCTGCTTACCGAAGCGCACCGCAGCGAAGCGGCACTGAGCGACTGTATCGACGCCACCTGCCGCATCACCGCGGCCGACGGGAGCCGGGGAACCGGCTGCGTCTTCGAGATCGGCCGGGATCACGTCCACGTGTTGACCGCCGCCCACGTGGTGGGCGACGCCGAGACCGTCTCCTGCGAGTTCTGGCAACAGGGCCATCGTTCGCGCCCCTTGCCGGCTAGGGTGCTCGCCCGGGTGGAAGACGCACGGTGCGACGCGGCGGTGGTCGTCCTGGCCGCGTCGCAGTTCGGCGGCCGGTTGCCCGCTGCGGTGCCGATCGCGCCGCCCGACTACATCGTACGGCCCGGGGCCGCGGTCACCTCGGTCGGCTGTGCCCGGGGATCGTGGTCGACCGGCTTCAAGGGCCACGCCCTGGGATATCGCGGGGCCGACCTCTGCTTCACTCCCACGCCCGCGGACGGCCGCAGCGGCTCGGCCATCTTCGACGCCGAAGGCGCCATGATCGTGGGCCTGTTGCGGGCGCGAACCAGCGACGGGGCGGAAGGGATCGCGTGCAGCCTGCAATCGCTCTACGCCGCGCTGGGCCGACCCGCCGGGCAACAGGAAGCCCAGTGCGGGCCCGGCGGATGTCCACTGACGCCCGGCCGGTGGCGACCGCAGCAGTCGCCGCAGCCGGTCTGGCCGACGATGCCCAGTCCACAGCCGGCGCCCTCGGTCGATCTGGCGCCGATCGGCGAGAAGCTCGACGGGATTGCCCGGTTGCTGCAGGAAATGAAGGCCGAACGCCGTGAGCCGCCGGAAGCAGGCCCGGCCGCATCTGCCGCGCCCTTGCCGCCGCCGGCCGATCAGCAGGCCATCGAGGTCGCCGGGGTGACCGCCCGGCTCGACAAGACAGAGCAGGCCGTCGACGGCCTGCACGGCCAAGTCAAGGGGTGGATCGCCGAGCACGGCTCGCTCAAAGAGCGGATGGAGGCCCGGCTCGAGCGCGTCAAGCAGCAGCTTGGCGAGGAGGCCAGCCAACGGGAGGTCCGCATCGCCTACCTGAAGGACCTGATCTCCGAGAAGCTGGCCGGTGGCGGCGTGGTCGGGCTGTTGAAGCTGCTGGGAATGCCCACAGCCGTGATCTTTGCCGCCTGGTTCGTCAGCCGCCGCATCCACGGCAAGCTGGAGGCCGGCGAGCCGCTGCTGGTGCAAAAGCTAGTGGCGGAGGTCGGCGAGTTGAGGGGCCGTATCCGCGGCCGGCTGCGCCCCGAGGAAGACAAGGAATGACGAAGCACGAATGACGAATGACGAAAATCCCGCCGTTTGCGGCTTCGCACCTAAAACAGGAGTTTCCATGAGCACAAGGTACGACGGCTCTCCGAAGCCGTCGACGCACCAGTTGAGCGCCCGAACTCGACGGGCTCGGAGGCCCGGCGTACTGGCTGCCACCGTCTGGCAGGAGTTTCAAGCGCACGTTCTCGCACGGGAGTCTCCATGAGCACAACCGAATGGGGCATCATCATCGGCGTGGTGACCTCGGCCTTGCTGGCGCTGGGGCCCTGGATGTTCATGGTCCACGCCAAGCTGGCGGTGATCGCCGCGCAGATCGTCGAACTGGGTGAGAAAGTGGAAGAGGCGGCCGAAGCCAATCAGCAGTTGTGGTCGCGCTTTGCCCAGCACGAAGTGCGCCTGGAAACCCACGACGTGCAATTCGCCCACGTCGCTGAACGCTTGCAGGAGGTCTAGAGTCTTATGTCACCCCTTCTGCGCAAGGTGCGAGCATGTTTGCAGGTCCCTTTGCGAGAAGGGATTGGGGTTCAGTGGTCAGGGTTCAGCACACCGACTCCAATTCTCACCCCGAAGTCCTGAACCCTGAACCCCGAACCCTCTTTTAGTTGTGGCCACTGGCCGCATGAGGACTCGAACATGAAAATCCGCGATCGCATCAAGGAGTTACGCCGTGTGAAGGCCAGCCTGTTGCGGCCGCACCCGAACAATTGGCGCGCGCACCCGCAACGCCAACAAGACGCGCTGCGCGGCGTGCTGGCCGAAGTGGGCTACGCCGACGCCCTGTTGGCCCGCGAGTTGCCCGACGGAACGTTGGAGTTGATCGACGGGCACCTGCGGGCGGAAACCACGCCGGAGATGGAGGTGCCCGTGTTGATCGTCGACCTTGACGACCGCGAGGCCGCCAAGCTGTTGGCGTTGCACGACCCGCTGGCCGGCCTGGCCGAACCCGACCACGACGTGTTGGCCGCGTTGCTTCAGGACGTGGAAACCGACAGCGAGGCCGTCCGGACCTTGTTGGACGACATGCTCGCCCAGCCGGAGTTGCCGCTGGACGATCCCGACGCCGGGCTGAGGCCGGAAGTCGACGTGCCCGAGGCGTTCCAGGTGGTCGTCGAGTGCCGCGACGAGACCGAACAACAGACGATCTACCAGCGGTTGACGGAGGAAGGACACAAGTGCCGGCTGCTCACCTTGTAGGAATGACGAAGCACGAATGACGAAGCACGAATGACGAATGACGAATGACGAATGACGAAGCGGGAAGTGCGAAGCCGCTAACGGCCGACCTTTCGTCATTCGTCATTCGAGCTTCGTCATTTCCCCCAGGAGATCCCATGCCCCAGATCGACGTCCAAGTCGACTGCCCCGTCTTCGACTCCTTCCGCGTCCAGCAGGTCGCCGGGATGTTCGACGTGCCGCTGGCCCGCCGGGCTTCCGAGCGGTTCCGCGTGGAGCTGCCCGAGCTGGGCGACCAGTGGAAGATCGGATTGATCGTGGGTCCCTCGGGCAGCGGCAAGAGCACGATCGCCCGCGAGATGTTCGGACCGCAACTGTATCAGCGACAACCGTGGCCGCGCGATTGTGCCGTAATCGACGGGCTGGGCCAACGGCCGATCAAGGAGATCACCGGGCTGTTCACGGCCGTTGGCTTCAGCTCGCCGCCCAGCTGGATCAAGCCCTACCACGTGCTCAGCAACGGGGAACAATTCCGCTGCGACCTGGCTCGGGCCTTGGCGGGCGGGGAGTTGGGGGTTGGG
>Ga0180437_10010118_pt1 | contig 11553 bp, 7 predicted proteins | sample SS_ome_4_FD_132410 | JGI IMG/M metagenome (GOLD analysis project Ga0180437, IMG submission 132410) | Hypersaline lake sediment archaeal communities from the Salton Sea, California, USA - SS_3_D_1 metaG | ecosystem: Environmental > Aquatic > Non-marine Saline and Alkaline > Hypersaline > Sediment... | reverse complement strand
ACGATTTTGATTAATTCATTCCGATTATATCTGATTGCATTAATTAGAATATTCTCAAATAAGTCCGAGAGTAATTGATTAGCATATACATCTATCGTATCATAAGGGGAGTTAATTGTTATCTCAACATTTTTATCATGAAAGCTTTTTATTAAAAATTCACGATCTTGATTTAAAACTTTAAGAGCGTCTACTTTTTCTATAGCGAAGGTTAGATCTTCAACATCAGAGAGAGTGCGCACATTTGAAACGAGATTTGACCCTCGATTGACTTGATCTTTGATAATACTTAATAATTCCCTACTTTCTTCGGGTAGCATTTTATTTTCCAGTTTAAAGTTTAGTAAATCAATAGCAGAGAGTATATTTTGAAGAATATTATTTATATCATGAGCAAATAGATCTTTATAAAATTTAGAACGGTTGAATGATCTTCTATATTTGAGTTCCGATTCTTTTAGTTTCTGTTCTGTTTTTTTCTTTTCAGTTATATCCTTGATGATAAATTGAACTAAAGTTTCATCCATAATATTAACTAAAGATGCAGAGGCACTTACCCAAATTTTCCTTCCCGAAGTTCGGGATATTGGGAAAGAAAATTCGTCAACACTCCCTCCATGAATTAACTTTTGAATGATCTTCTCGAAATGGGGGATTAAATGCTTATTACCTTCGTTTAAGGAAAGAATTTTAGTAAAATGTTTGCTGACAAGATCTTCTACTGTGTGAACAGAAAGAATTTTATTTGTAGCCGAGTTGCAATCAAGCAAAACTCCATTCATATCGACAAGAAAAATTGAGTAAGGAGAACTATTAAATAATTCTCGGTATTTGAGTTGAGATTTTTTAATCGACTCTTCTGCTTTTTTTATTTGAGTGATTTCTTTTGTAATTTCAACAGCAGCTACAACCTTGCCTTTTTCGTCATATACAGGATAACCTCTAATTTGCCAGATCCGTCCATCAGGTGTAGAAATCTCTTCAGAGCATGGATTATGAGTCTCCGCGGCCCTAATAACCGGGCAGCCCACACAAGGAGAGTCTCTCCGAGGCCAAATTTCATAGCATTTTCTGCCAATTAAATTGTGAATTTTTAAATCCACTGAATCAGCTGCCGCTTTATTCGTCCATAATATTCGATTATCCAAATCTTGATATACTATATGTTCACTTATACTTTCTAAAATTATAGACTTCTCTCGTTCTTCCTTTCTAAGTGTTTTTTCAATTTCTTTTTGTTTCGATACATCTTGAGTAAAAACGACTACAAAATCATGAGGGATGTATATAAAGGTGGCTAAGAACGTTTTTTTTTTTGTTGAATTAGTCAGATCGTATTGGATTTCTTTACAATAATTTAATTTATTATTATAGCAGTTTTGAATATCAATTGCTAATTTGGAATTTTTTTCAAATACTTGAGAGAGTTTCTTTCCAACATCAGATTCAATCTTACTTTTAGTATGAAGGTACATTGATTTATTATACTTGACTAGATAGAAGGCATCCTCCTTTTTTTTCCAAATAAAGGAGGGTGTAGGTGAAGACATATAAATTGATTTATATATCTCGTTTTCTCCATCTATAATATTGTTGAAATCACTCATAAAGAGACCTTCATTTCTTTCGTCTTGAATGAAACAATAATAACTGCCGACTCCTATTGAATAATCTAGTAATAGAAGAATTATTTAATAATTCGTATTTATTTTTCGATGATTTAGATCTATTTAAAAGTAGAATAAAATGAAGTAGTTATTTTAAAAATCTTTTTGAAGAGAAACGAGTCCCTATAAACATAAAAAATAAAGCAAAAATTAATGTCAGTGGAAGTTGTCCTAAAACAATATATACAAAGTTTGGCTCAGCAGAAACAGAATATAACGCGATGGAAAAACTAAAATGAATAAGTGAGTTTAAAAGAGCCAATTTCCAGTTTGGGGATAAATAACCTAAAATCAAATTTGGAAGTAAAAAGGACAGAATTATATTAGCGGTAGAAAGTAAAATTAAAGCTGGCATAAATCTTGTGAATAACTGTTCAGGAGTGAGTAATCTATTTAGATTTAATGTTTCATATATAAAAATTGTCGCAAAAATGCTTAAAAAGATTAAAAATGGAGAGATGGGTCCTACTATTATCCAAGATAAAAAAATTCTCCAAAAAGGAGAGCTTAAGGTTTTTCCTTTTAGATTATTATTTATTACTTCTTCCATATCCTCTTGTATTATTTTTTCTGGGTCGTAATCTGGAGCATATAAATTAATAAATTCTAATAGAATACCCCTTAAAATGGAAGATACTAAATCGTTATTATCATTTGAATTTACAATTGTAGCTCCAAGTAGTTTTTCTTCTTCTATAGGGAACAAAATGAGCTTGTTATTCTCACCCAGATCTACATTCTTCACTATACTATTCAAAGCTTCTCTACTAAAGTTAGCGATAGATGTGAAAAATCCTATGAGAATATTCTCATCATATTGTTCCTTCATAAAGTTTTTAGAATACAGTAGAAAACCTTGTTCATCCAATATATATATACTTTTTATCATTTATTTCCCTCAAATTATCTTTAATTATACTCTTCTACTTCTTTTTTTTTATCAATATATTCAATATATTCACTTAATGATGCTTTAGATTTTTTAAAACTAAATAATCTTGGCCCAAATAACTCTGTTAGTTTAATAAGAAGATTATATGGATTTTCTTTTACAAAAATTTTAAATTTTTCCATCTTTCGTTCCTCAATGATTAAATTTACTCCTTTCAATGCATACATTTGGTTAATTTCTTCTTTATCGGGATTATTCAATTCAATATTAATTATTTCACCCTTATGTGGAAGATTCTCAATCAAATCATTGTATGTTCCAATACTGGTTTCTTGTTTCGTTATTGTTAATATCTGATCACAGTTGCTTACCACACCCTCAGGAGCGTGAAAGATCAATACAATATGGAAATCTCTTTTTAAATTATCCATATAATTATTAAATTTCTTAAACTCTAATCTTCCTAACATTCCAAATGGTATTGAAAACATAATTATCGAAGGTGATTGAAGTAAAGCTCTCCCAATTGAGAATAAGAGAAACTCTAATGAAGTAAGTTCTGAAAATCTTTTATTTTTTTTATTTAATAATCCAGTTACGTCTAAAGCATGCCTTACAAATTCTTTTTTCTTACTAATTCTTGTGGGAAAACCCCCGATAAGATCACCCATAATCTCATCGAATCTAGGACTTATTCCAGCACTCTTTAATGTTAAATCTAATTCTCGAGATCTTTTTTTCAAAATATTATCAAGATCAATATCAAATTGTATCGCTTTCTTTATTTTCATGGTCACAATTTTCGAATCGTACGCTTCAGGTAATATAAAAATATTTTTTTTCTCTTTCTCAGAAAGCAATTGTACATAACGACCAAAAACTTCAATAGTACCAGAAAAATCTGTATAATTCCCTTTTATCGCCTCAAATAAGTCTAATAATTCAATTCTATGATCAACATTTCTTAGGATTTCCTCGTCAAATATAATCCCCAATGATTTACCTCGATGTATATCGAATGATACATCTTTAATTTGTTCATGAATAGTCAAATTATTTACAACTAAATGTTGCGAGCTTCTTTTTAATGGGTCGATATGAACTCTGTTTGCAACAATTCTGCAAATTTCATCAATAATTTCATACATATGCAAAGGATGTAGTTCATTCCAATTTTGAATTAGATCCTGATTTAGAAATTCTTTCTCACTCACAATTTTTGTAAGATTTTTTGAAAAAGTAATTGTTGGTAGTAAAGGATATTTCTCAAAGTTAATTTCTAAGGAAATAGTGAAATTAGGAAAGAAAATACGGATTTCTCTATGAAAGGGGATATTATCTATAGCATAATTTTCATATTTCTGATCAATTAAACTAACCTCCTCTCCTAAAATCTCTAGATGTTTTCGAAATTCTCGTCGAATCAACTTTCTCATGCGTGATATGATTTTTAGAGGACTTACAAGACCATCATCATCAAAATCAGGTTCAAAAATTATTTCATTGAAATCAACTTCATCCTCTATAGGAGTATAAATTTTTAAAAGTGGAACTCCTTTTTCTAAGACATCTTTATTAGTAAAGAAAAGAACTTCAAAAAATGATTTTTTATAGATTAAATTTACTATAGAGGCTATTCCAAACGTATTTTCTCGATATGTGACCCAAAATCTTCTTGAGAACCGGATAGCATCTATAATTTTCGATCTAAGTCTCTCTTTTTCTGAAATGTTAGAATTCTTCAACTTTAGGTACCTCCATTGCTTTATATCTAAAATATTGCTCCATCTTGGAATCAGATTGTTTAATATTTAAAATTGAATGCTCCCCCATGTCATTTTCAATTATTTTTTGAAGTTCAATTAGATTTAGATTAGTAAATAAGGAGAAATCTGTCCCAGCTTTATTTTCTAATACTTTTTCAATACCTGGAAGAGCCTCCAATCGATTCACTGCATTATCCTTGATTTCAGTAAAGCTAATTTCTATCGATCGTCCCTTACCAGGAAGTTGAGCTAATAATTCTTTAGGTTTCCCAAAATCTAGCATTCCCCGATTTCTACCAAATATCGCAACATTTGTGCAAAAACGTGATTCTTCTGGGTAATGCGTTATAACAATCAATGTTGTTTTAAATTGTTCATTAATTTTTGTTAAAGTCAGCCATAAATTCTCTCTTATGATTGGATCGAGACCCGAAGTAGGTTCATCCAAAATTAAAAACATCGGATTATGAATAAGTCCAATGGCTATACTCACTCTCCTCTTTTGTCCTCCTGAGAGATTTTTCACGATCTCATTCATCTTATCTTCGATCTCAAGACTTCTTAGTATCCTTCTTGCCTTTTGTATAATTTCTTTCTCAGAAAGTCCATATTGTTTGCCAAAATGCATTATATTTTCAAATGTAGTGAAATCATGATATATTTTACCTAAATCTTGAGGTACATATCCATATATTGGACGAATCCTCTTTGAATTCCTTTTATTTATAGGTAATCCATAAATTTCACAAAAACCAGTGATCTTTCGCATACCTAATAATCCTTTTACAAAGGTAGATTTACCTGCTCCGCTCTCACCTAAAATCCCTAAAATTTTACTATGTTCAATATTCATGGAAACACTATCTACTATAAGCTTCCCTCCTGCAAATACACTTAGATTCTCACAATTGATTGCTGGAAAATTTTGAAGATAAGAAGGTGAAAGTTTACTGCCAATACCTAGTAAAAGTTTGATCTTTTGGGGAATTGAAAGTCTTTGATAAAATTTATAGAGAATGAATAATCCAATTAAACCCGCTTCAATGTATAGGATATATGTTAATAGCTGATTCCATGGTTTAAAATCAAATGATTGCTCATACCGCAATTCTTCTACTATTATTATACCATAGGGAGTATTTCTTAAATCGCCCCCAAAACCTGGACTGTCACCAATACCTCCCGTTTTAAAACTAATACATTCTCTAAACCAGAAAAGAGCATCTTGTATATTTTCAGGCTGGTAACGATAATCATACAGAGCTTTTGAAGCTAAATATGAAAAAAGAAACGTTGAAGGTAATTCAAAATACATACTAATCGCAGGTAATAATGCAAAACTCCCTTGAGGATTTTGACTGTTCTTTAAGAATTCAATTGCAGCGATTTTTGAAATAGGTTCACTTTGAAAGATCTCATTGAATATCTCAAGTCCGTAATAAGTAGAGATTATATCACTATAAAATCCTACCACAATTGAGAATCCTCCATCAGCATTCTGACACGCTCTTATCCAGTGAGTAAGATTGTCATTATTAATATATTGTATTGTATCTAAACTTTTTAGTGAAGTTAGAGCCCAATAAGTAGATTCCACAGTAGACACATTAGTATTGACTAAATTTAAGAAAACATTGTAATAAGGTCCAAATAAGGACAAGAGATAATCTAAATCATTACCTATCCGGAAGCCACCGTCATCATTTTGAAGGCTAATTAAAAATTTCGATATCTCTACAATCTGAGATGTTAAAAACCATTTATTGGAGATAGGATAAAGCATTCGATAAATATTGATGGCACAATAAGTAGAAAAAAGGGTAGCATTTAATCCAGGTTGCGAACCAAAACCTCCCTCAAAAGAATTATAACATAAATTAATAAAATTTAAAATATTTTGACGTTGGCTATTCTCAGTAAAACCGACCAAATCATACTCATTTAAACCAAGTATTCCAAAATAGTTCGATTCTATGGTTATTTGTCCAAACAATGAATTTATAGCTTGAAAAGTATGACTCCAATTATAATAATTTGATCGATAGAAATTGAAAGGAAAACTTATTGGAGATGAAATTTCAAGAAGATAAAGTGACTTTATGGCCGCCCATCCCGATTTAAAATCGGATCTGATATTAATTTCTGGAGTTAACCCGAATCCCCCATCAAGTTTACTACAACTTGCTATATAATTTGATGTTAAACTTGCATTAATAAGAGAAGTGATAGGTAGATTTAAAGCATGTAATGATGCTAATGAATAATAAGTTGAATGAATATCTGACGGCTCACCGATTATCGAAGAAAAACCACCATCTACGTTGTAAAGAGAAACAAAATAGCCTCCTAAGGCTAATTTTTGAAGGTTTGTATAACTCATGTTCATATTTAAAAATGCTTTTATTCCTAAATACGTAGTTTCAGGGGTTTGAAGTAGTGTGTTATTCGTTAATAAATAACCGCTTCCAGACCAAGTAGAATTTATGAATTTAGAAATGTTTTCATTGAGCAGAAGATCACTTACCCTTGCTTCATAGGCAGTATAATAGCATAGCTTGTTGAGATGATATCGGAAGTATTTAAGATAGGTATCGCTTTAAATCCGTATCCTCCTTTGTTTAAAACCGACATTATATAGTTTTTGATTTGTTGCGTTTCATTTAAAGCGATTTTTTCATTAAGATAGGTTTTATTTGCTACAGCTATGGTTTTAATCGCATAAAAAGTGGACTCCGTACTTCCTAATCCTGCGATGTTTGAATACGATCCATCAGTATTTTGTTTTTCAAAAATATAATCAAAAAAGAATCTAGGATTTGCTCTCCTAATTTGAATATGTTTTAAATAATTTGGATTGATTAGTTCAGGAGATATGATTTTTGCTAAAGTAAAATTGATAGAATCAATCGCTCTATAATTATTTTCGATATCGGGTTCGACAAAAAGCCCATTATCATTCTGATGGCTTTTGGTAAATTTAACTGCATTCAATTTAACAAATTCAACCTCATCTTCACTCAGATAAGAGATAAATCTAGTATTAACCAAAATTAAGGTGATTATAGGAGTTCCTATCAAAAAGAAGAAAATGAAGAAATATTTTAATCTCCGCTTAGATTTTCTGTTTAATTTCATAATATTTAATCTACTCCATTTAATATTAAGCCTTCTCTCTCTTCTTCCTCTTGGATCCTTATCTGGAAAAACCTTCTGAAACTGGCTAAATCTCGACTCATAGAATTTATGTAAACTCCACGATCTATCATATACTGTATTAAAAGTGGAAGATTCTCTTCGAATGATTCCATTAATACTTCCACAACTTCATTTCCAACCCTCAATACTTTTTTAACTGGTTTAAATTCCCTTATTTTTTCAATTTTTACTTCATTAAGGTCGCTTATATCAAATCTAGCAATTAAGCCTTGGCTGGGTAAAGAATTTACGAGATTTTGAGGAGAGTCAAATTCTAAAAGACGTCCTTCTCTCAAAATCGCCGTTTTATCACATATCAATGCGGCTTCTAAATCATGTGTAATGATAAACATGGTCGTATTTAACTTTTGATTAAGTTTCTTCAGATAACTAAGTATACTGTAGCGTTTAGATGCATCAACGCCAGTAGTTGGCTCATCCAAAAAGAGGATACTTGGTTTATGTATAAGACCAATCGCCATAGAAAGTCTCTTCTTCTCACCACCACTCATATGTTTCACTCGCTTGTGCCATGTATCAACAGGAATATCTAATATCTCAAATAATTCATGTGCAATTTTTACAGCTTCTTTTTTATTTAATCCATATGTTGAGGTAAAAACTTCAACATTTGCTATTGGACTTAAATCATAATACAAATTTAATAATTCAAGTTGAGGGACATAACCTATGTTTTGTAAAATTTGGGGATGATTTCGTTTATTTTCAGGTGATAAATTAGTCACCAAAACTTTACCATTCCAATTTTTCTTTTCAATTTGACAGGTTAATACTCTTATAATTGTGGTCTTGCCAGCACCTGATATTCCAAATAAACCTATGATTTCACCTCTTTCAACTTGAAATGATACGTCATATATTATTTGATTTTTATCAAAGGTTACATTTAAATCGTTCACATCTACCATGATGTCTAAGGATTCTGACGTCAATTTAATTAAACCTCATACTTTCTTCTTTTAAAGATAATAAATGATATAAAAACTAAAACTAAACTTAATATTACCAATGCTAAGAAATCGAAGCCAAAAACTGATTTCCCTTTGGTTACGATTCCTCTAATCATAGGATCTCCATGAGATAATGGTAGAATATAGGCAACAATTTGTAAATAAATCGGCATTGCATCAATAGGAATAAAGATACCACTTAATAGTAGAATCACGATGAATACAGCAAAGAATAATTGGTTTGCCTCAGTTTTCGTTTTACTTTGAGTACTAATAAATAAGCCCATTGACAGCCCAGTAAAACCTATACTAAATAGTGCTATTAATAAATCTAATATATTTCCAGCAATGTACAAACCACAGATTAACGTGCTAATTATAAGCAAGATAATTTGTAGAACAAGGATAATCGTGTAGGTCAAATATTTAGAAACGAGAATTTCTGATCTTTTGGCGGGAGTCAATAATAAGCGAGCCACAGGTTTTTCTTGAACTACAACAAGTATCGTAAGTACCATAGAAACTCCAAAAACAATAAAAGAAAGAGTTAAAGTAATATTATAGTTATATCGAAAATTGTATCCTTCAGGAATAGAAAATTCTTCATATCCCGTTAGTTCAAATTGGGGAGTTAAATTATTATCGTTAACAAAAATCTTAATTGAATCAAACACAGCATTTAATGTATCTTGAATGCTCTGTATATCTGAAGCATCAGGAATACAATCAATTAATCCTGGTAAACCCAGTGTTATGAATTCTGAAAAACCAACTGGCAGAGAAATAATAACTTTTATATTGCTTGAAACCAGTAACATTCTTGCAGTCTCCATAGCATAAATCTCCTCCGTTGCATTATAAAAGTGGATGAGATTCAAGTAATCTGATTTATTCACAGCATTAACATAAGGATCCGTAAAGTCATTTCTTACTGATCCATTCAACATACTATCATCTATATAGACATTTGAATCATATGAAATGACTACACAATCAACAGGTTGAATTGTATCTGGGATCGCATTCATCATAAATCCAAACAAAAGGATTACTAAAGGTGGAATCACAATTGCAAGCAACATGTTGAATTTATCAGTCCATAATAAGAGAAATTCTTTCTTCATTTGTCTTATAATTCGAAATAATCTCTTGTGCATATTATCGAAAGATAAATTAGATTCACCTTCTTGCTTTTTTCTCTTCATCGTTTTATACCTCCAACTTTTTAAATTTATATATAATATAGGCTAAAATGATGAAGATTAAGGAATTTAAATTTAGAAAAACAACATGGGTTATATTCATGGATAATCCTTTTAAAGTAATATCTGTGATTAAAGGAATGGCGTGACTTAGTGGTAAAATATTGATAATATATCGCATGACAGGTGAGATTAACTCTGGAGGCAAAAAATTACCTGAAAACAATACTATTACTATAAACATTATTAAATACATTTGATTTGCCCCTTGTTCTGTTGGACTTAAAGCAGAAATAAATAAACCTATACAGATCCCACAGAAACCAATCATTACCAAGGCTAAATAAAAATAAAATAATGATCCAAGACTATACAAACCAAAAAATGAGGTCATAATGAATATCTCAGTTGACTGCAGAAACATAATTACAGAATTAGCCACTAATTTGCTTAATATTATCTCGCGCTTCGTTGTTGGCGTGATGAGCATTCTTGGGAGTGGACCTTCAGATACTATAGACAGTGAGGTTAAATTCATCGTTGTACCTAGTATGATTATGGGTAAGATCAATGGTAACGCATAATTCAGTAGTTGAGATTCCCAGAAAGGAACATCAAATTCTAAATATGGAACCATAATTGAGAAATTAGCCATCAAATCCGCCTCAACTCTAAATAGTGCGATTGGTTCCTGGATCGCGACTTCAACTGCCGTTAATGCACTCAAATCAGATCCATCAATATAATAAAGCATTACTGGATTCACTTTTTGTAGAACTGATTCGGAAAAATTTTCTGGCAATACAATAAAAATATCAACAATTTCATTCTTTAAGAAATTATAACACGTAATATAAGCTGAATTATATTCATTCTCAGTAGTGCTGTTAAAATATCGATGGAGGGTCCATGTTGTGCTATTGTTTTCCATAATCGTTATAAACTTATTATCATACTCCGAAGTATTGGAAGGAAAATCATCAAAAGTAGGCATATCATCACGAGTAATGATAGCGGCGGTGAAAAATTTAGTAGGACCAACTCCAGTAGTAAGACCAAAGATAATGATTAATATGATGGGTATTAAAAATAATAAAACTAGTGTTCTTTTATCTGATCTTATTCTTCCAAATTCTTTATTTATTAACCCACCTAAACTCATTTAATAAAATAATTAAGCTTTCATTTATAAAAATTTATTGGCACATTAACCTTCTTTTACAAATTTTTACAAACTTAATTAGCAATTACATTATTCTATATGCTATGAATTTGATACTGGTTTGAATTATGCTCACGTCTCTTATCTTCAATTATAAAATTCTGAAATGTCTCATTATCATCTCCTATAAATTCCCAGAATTCTTCATAAATTTCCTTAAGAGACATGTTTTTACGATCTTGGGAGATTTGCATTATTTTATGAGGCAGCTCCTCTTTTTTATTATATTTCAAAGATTTATTTTTTAAATTTTGCGTATCTAAGCTATTTAATTCTTTCAATTCAAAATCAACTTTTTGAAATCCCCGAATAACATAATTTTTATCAAGGAATATCTGGAAATGGTGATCACAAAGTTCTCCTTTAGGGACAGAAATCGTTGTTAGAGGTTTATTTTCCTTCATTATTGAGAATGGTATCTCCACCATCCCTCTCTTCTTGCAAACAGGACAAGATATTGATATTTTTTTTTTAGAAGAGACCATTTTCCTTATTTCTTTTCCCGGTTAAACGATTTATACTAACTGATTATTCCTTATAAAACGATTTAAATCCCAACTTTTTTTTAAATTAATTTATTTTTGAAATTTCTTTTGAGATTAAATAATATCTAAAAAATGGACTCCATTTTTTTTTTT
>Ga0180437_10010117_pt1 | contig 11553 bp, 7 predicted proteins | sample SS_ome_4_FD_132410 | JGI IMG/M metagenome (GOLD analysis project Ga0180437, IMG submission 132410) | Hypersaline lake sediment archaeal communities from the Salton Sea, California, USA - SS_3_D_1 metaG | ecosystem: Environmental > Aquatic > Non-marine Saline and Alkaline > Hypersaline > Sediment... | reverse complement strand
GCACCGATTTTCATCGAGTACACGGAGACGCGGTAGGCGTGATTGTCGCTCTCCCTGTCCTTGGAGACGAGCTGGCGCAGGATCACGAGAAGGCCGTAGTAGGTCTGTTGCAGCTCTCTGACCTGCGCCTCCCGGTGATCGTGCAGCGTGCCCATGGTGTACGCGGTCAACACCAGAACCCCTCCCCACCCCGCGAAGTCGAACCAGTAGCTCTGTACGAACCCGCTCTGGGGAAGCGAGGCGAACCACTCGGGGTTGTACCGCGCGAGAAGGCCGACCACGAACACGCTGAGGAAGGCCGTCAGGGTTGCGTGCCTGCGGCCGTAGAAGTACGCCGAGAAGAGCGTCGGCAGGACGTACAGCCCGAGGATCATGTGCTGCCCGGTCAACAGGTAGTTCATGATCGCGGCAATGCTGAACACCGAGAGAATGAGCCACAGCTCCTTGTTCACCCGCTCCAGCCCGCGGAAGAAGCTGGCCCTGGACCTGCGCAGGGGGATCTTCTTCGGCTCGATGAGCGCAGGAGTGCAGGCATCCTCGGCAACGGCGGGTGGGGAGATATCACTCTGCGGCTCGCTGTCCAGCGGGCTGGGGGTGCTGGAGCCGGCCGGCGTCTCGACCGACGGGCCGGCCTCCCATTCCCCGTTCCGTCCTTCGCGGTCACACGTCCGAGTCTCTCTGTTAGCGCCCATAGCATCGCACCTCGCGGATGGAGCGACAACTCGTCGGCGGTTCATGCGTTCGTCCGGTCCGTCCCTCTTGAGATGGACGGCACCTGACATTCGCGGACCGCTGCGAACGGAGCCACTGGGTCGAAGCCCGGACCGTCGCTGGCCGCCCGGGATTGACCACTGTTCTTCTCTCCCAACATAGTCGGCGAGATGATGCGTTTTCTTGAGCTCGATTTCTTTAGCAATACACCGGAGATGGCTTGACTTGCGGGTCAGGCGATTCGGGGTTCAAAGCGCATTCGCGGTTTCTTTGCGGATTTGGACGACGACGCGAAACCGGGGACGCGCCACGAACCGGCCTCACAACGGCCGGCTCGCAGCCAGTCCCCGGTTCGCATTCTACAGATCGGCCCGGCGCTAGAACTCGTCCGTGTCGCCGGACAGCTTCTCTTCCATCTCGTCCGCAGCGTTGACGGCGAGGTTAAGCGCGCTCATCAGAGTCTCTTCGTCGGCGCTGGCCGAGATCTTGACGACGAACACCGCCACGCTCCCCATTTTGGCCCACGCGCCCAGTTTCTTCGAGAAGGTGTCCTCGAGCAGCTGGTTGGCCACCGAAGCGGGGAAATCGCCGGACTCCTCGCTGGATCGGTACCCGCAAGCCCAGATTTCTCTGACCTCGAGGTTCCTGTAGGTGTGCGTCTTGGAAATGACGAAGGCCAGCTGCGTCCTGCCGTTTCCCATGTCGAAGGTGACTTTGAAGTCGCCGTCCTTGTCGACGGTGTAGTTGATGTCGCGCGCCTTGAGGATCTCCCGGACGCGTTCGTCGACATCGGGCGTATCGTCCCCCAGCTGCGCCCAGGCGTTTCCGGCGCAGAGAAGCAGAACGATGAGTCCCGCTACAGATGCCTTCCGCATTGCCGCCTCCCTTCCGTTCGAAGGACGATCGATGTCCCGTTCCGGATACGGCCCGACGCCCCCCGGGAGCAGTGCGGCACAACGGCCGATCCGCAGTGAGGGCACGTGCAGATCCTGCTGGCCCCGGGCCCGCGGTGACCTGCAATCTCAGGCGATTTAGAGGTCAGGGTATCAGTCAGACGACAAGTTGTCAAGCACCAGATGGTCTCGAACGGGATATGGATGAATCTTCGCGTTTCTGAGATGCAGGATTGGAGCCCAGGGGGACAGCGGGACTCGGGCCTGGAGAGCAGGAGCCAGGACCGAAGGCGAAGGGCAAGTTCTGGCCCACATGATGCGCCCGCTTCGTGTCAATCCGGGACAAGCATTCAGATCTTGCGAGAGCCGGAAGCCGACCGCAGGGGAAGGCACTTCGTTGCTCGGCCTACGGAACCTCGGACGTCTCTGCTGCCTCATGGATCGAGGGATCTATTGGCCTGGCGGGGAGGAACCTCACAGTTCCGAGGGGAGGCCAATGCCTCGGCGTTCCAGGACGGTGCCTTCCATCAGGTAGAATTCCACCAGCGCATCGAGGTAGTCGACCACGGCCCGGATTCCATCGAGCCGGCTGGCCGTGAAATCGCGCTGCACCTGAAGGACGAGGAGGTTGGTCGACTTGCCGACCCGGAATTTTTCCAGTTCGGCCTCGAGGTTTCTCTCCTGAAGATCGCGCGTGACCCGGGTGGCTTCGATCTGCTGGTGGGTCCGGAGGACTTCGATGTACGCGGCCCGGATGTCTCTTTGAACCAGTCTCTCCATGTTCTGGAGCGCGTAGTCCAGCTGCTCCCTCGTTCTCTCCGCGCGCCTGGCACCGGCTCTCGCTCCCCGATTGGGAATGGGGAAGTCAAAGGACAAACCCGCGTTGACGTTGTAGAAAGGACTCCCGATGTCGGGGAGCGCGTCGTCGAACGTCCGGGCGTACGAGGTTCTTCCCAGGGTGATGAAGAAATCAAGCCTGGGCAGAAGGCCGTTCCTCGTGCGCACGACTTCCAGCTCGCCCTTCCGGTAGTCCAGCCTGGCCTGCTCGAGGTCCGGACGGTATGTCAACGCCACCGCTTCATGAACCGCCACATCGTCCAGGGAATCGGCCGCCGCCCAAGGCTTGTCGAGAGGAACCGGGATCGTAGACCAGGACGCTTGCCCCGGCGGGTTCAACAGATACAGCAAGTCGAGCCGCGCCTGTTCGTACCGACTCTGGGCGTCGATCAGGGCGCCTTGCCGTTTGGCCGCCTCCGCCCGGACCGCCGCCAGTTCCAGCTCCGGCAGCTTGCCCACGGCCACCCGCTCCAGGGATTCGTCCAGCTGCCTGTTGGCCAGTCGCAGCGATTCCTGCTGAATCAGGTTCTCCTCAGCCGCCAGGTAGAGGGCCCAGTAGGCGTGTTCCGTGTCCGCCAGCAGCCTTTCGGCCATCCCCTTGAGTTCCGAGCGCGAGATTTCGAGATCCAGGCGGGCGCTCCTAAGATCCGCCATGTTGGGCCCGACCCCGAAACCACGCAGCAGCGATTGGGTCACCGTGACGCCGAGGTTCCCCGAATACTGCGGTTCGTAGATGCTCGAAGTCGAACCGTTGATGGAAGCATCCACCGAGATCGACGTCCCGGTGGGCAGCGTTTCCGAGAGGCCGGCGCTGTACTGGGTGCGCTCCGAGGTCATCTCGAAAGGAACGGGCTGCGCGCCCAGGAAGCGCTGGGTCTTGCTCTCATCCCGCGTCGCCGAGATCGTGAGCGTCGGGTCGAACGCCGCACGCTGTTCATCCGCATAGGACCGGGCCACCGCCGGATCCAGACGCTGGATCAGCAGGTTGGGGTTCCGCTCCAGCGCCGTGAGGACCGCATCCTTCAGGCTGATCCGGAGCGTGTCAGCGGCATTCGGGAAGACCGACTCGTCGTTCTCCGACCATGAATCGGCTGCGGTCATCAGGCCGCACAGAAGACAACCTACGGCAATCCACAGTCTCATTTCTCATCCCTCTGTGACGTTTTTCGAAGACCCGCGAGAGAGAACCGCGTTTCCATCTTCTGCTCAAACACGGAATACACGACCGGGATGAGCACCAGCGTGATGAGTGTGGAACTCAGCAGGCCGCCGATGACCACCCGGGCAAGGGGCGCCTGGGCCTCGCCGCCCTCCCCGAGGCCGAAGGAGAGGGGCAGAAGCGCCAACACCGTGGTCAACGCGGTCATCAGGATGGGACGCAGGCGGCGCAAACCGGCAAGCCGGATGGCATCGGCCAGCGGCAAGTCCCGGCTGCGCCTCAGCTGGTTGGTGTAGTCCACCAGAAGGATGGCGTTGTTCACCACGATCCCGGCCAGCATGATGCAGCCGATGAAGGCCTGCATGCTGAAGATGGTCCCGGTGAGGATCATGGTCACCACCACGCCGATCAACGCCATGGGGATGGAGAACAGGACGACGAAGGGATCCCGGAACGACTCGAACTGACCGGCCATCACCATGTAGATGAGGACCAGGGCCAGGATCAGTCCGAACATCAGTTCGCGGAACGCCTTCTGCTGTTCTTCGTACTCCCGGCCCATCTGAATGGCGAAATCCTTGGAAACCGGGATTCTCCGCGTGGCCTTGCGGATGTCCGACACGACGGACCCCATGTCCCGGCCGGTGAAGTTGGCGTTGACCGTGATGATCCGCTCCTGGTCCTTCCTCTCCAGGCTGACCGGGCCCTCCCGGCGGACCGCCTCCACGACGTTGCGCAGGATGACCGGCTCGCCCCGGTTGTTGACGACGGTCAGATCCAACAACTCGGCCAGATTGTTGCGGTCCTGTTCGCTGAGCCGGACCAGAATCCGGTACTCTTTCCCCCCCTCCCGGAAGTAGGAGGCGTAGGTCCCGCCCACCGCGGTCTCGAGGGCGTCGCCGATATCGGACACGGAGAGCCCCAGATCGGCCGCCTTCTGGCGGTCGATGCGGATGATCTGTTCCGGGCTTCCCTCCTCCCGGCTGACCCGAGTGTCGGTGATCCCGGGAACCTGTTGGACGGCCCGATCGACCTGGGCCGCCAGTCTCTGGGCCGTCTCCAGATCGTACCCCCGGACCTCCACGCTGATGTTGTCCCCCTGGGATTGCCCCATCGAGAGCAGGAAAAGCCCCTGCCCCACCCGCGTCCGGAGGGTCACGCCCGGGAGTCCCGCCAGGGACGTCCGCAGTGCATTGGCGACCTCTTCGCTGCTCCTCCTGCGCTCCTTACGAGGGACCAGCGTCACCCGGATCTCCGCCGTGTGTCCGCCCCTGGCCCTCCACCCGCCGCCCCCGACTCGGCAGAGCATGTCCTTCATCTCCGGGACCTGCTCCCGGATGATTTCCTCCACGGCCAACGTGGTCTGGTCGACGACTTCCAGCCTCGACCCGACGGCCATCTCCAGGCTCACCCGGACCTCTCCCTCGTCGGCCTGAGGCATGAGCTCCACCCCCATGAACCGGATCAGGATCACCGACACCACAAACAGGCCCAGTGCGGAGAGCCAGACGGTCCGGCGATGCCCCAACGCCCAGTCCAGCAACATGCCGTACTGCGCCTCCACCTTGCAGAACGCCGCCTCGCTCGCGGCATAGATGCGCTGGAGACGGCTCTCGCCCGCCGTGTGTCGACTCTGGGAATACCGGAGGAACCTGGACGCGAGCATAGGAATCAGGGTCAGGGCCACGATCAGGGCGCACAGCAGCGCGAAACTCACCACGTATGCCATCTGACGGAACATGATCCCGGACATGCCCCGGATGAAGAGCACCGGGAAGAAGACGACCAGTGTTGTGAGCGTGCTCGCCACGATGGCGGCGGACACTTCGGAGGCCCCCACGAGGGAACTCTCGACGGGCGACCGGCCTTCTTCGCGATGGTGATACACGTTTTCCAGGACCACGATGGCGCTGTCCACCAGCATGCCGACCCCCAGGGCCAGCGCCCCGAAGGTCATGATGTTGAGGGTGAACCCGCCGAAGTACATCAGTCCGAACGTCGCCAGGACGGAGATCGGGATGGCCGTGGCGATGATGACCGTGCTCGAGACGTTTCGCAGGAACAGGACCAGGATCAGTACCGCGAGAATCCCGCCGATGAGGGCGGACCGGCCGACGTTGTCGATGGACTGCTGGATGTATTCGGATGTGTCGATCAGGGGCAGGATGCTGACCTGCGGGATGTCGTCGTTGATACGATCGACCTCGGCGAGAACGCTCCTCGCAACCTGGACCGTGTTGGCCCCCGACTGCTTGCTGACCGAAATGCGGATGCCCGGCTTCCCGTTGATCCGCACGATCCGCCGCACCTCTTCCCAAGAATCCTCGACGTCGGCGATGTCGGATATGCGGATGGGGGTCCCGCTGCGCAGGGTGATGACCGTGTTACGGATTTCATCCAGCGTCCGGTACTCTCCCTGCGTCCGGACCAGGATTTCCAGGTTGCCCTTCTCGAAGAGCCCCGCAGGCACGTTCCGGTTTTCCCGGCGGACGGCGGCCAGCACCGCGTTGGGCGAGAGCCCCAGCGCCTTCAGCTGCGCCGACTTCAGGTTGATGTGGATCTCCCGGTTGAACCCCCCCCAGACATCCACCGAGGCCACGCCCGGCACGCGTTCCAGCCGGTACTTGACCTGGTCCTCGATCAGCTGGCGCAGGTCCAGGGGATTCAGGTCGCTCGAGAGACCCATGATGAGAATCGGGAAGGCGGACAGGTCGAACTTCCGGATCATGGGCCGTTCGATGTCCTCGGGAAGCCTCGAGAGGACCCGATCGATTCGGTCCCGGATGTCGTTGCTGGCCACTTCGAGATCCGAACCCCACGTGAAGGCGACCCGGACCATGCTTCGCCCTTCCGTGGACGTGGACGTGATCTCCTCCACGCCCTGCACCGCCGCCAAGGCCTCCTCGATCGGACGGGTGACCAGTTCCTCCATCTCCTGGGGACCCACATTCCCGTATTCCGTGATGACCGAGATCGTGGGGTAGGTGATCTCGGGCATGAGGTCGATGGACAACCGGGAGAACGAAATCACACCCAGGGTGATGATGATCAGGAACATCATGGTGGTCAGGATGGGACGGTGGATCGGACCTCTCGCCAGGTTCATGGCCGCGTCTCTTCTCCCTCGGATTCCCGCCCCGCGCCTCCGGGGGTGTCCTCCTCTGTCTCTCCCGCCCCTCGGGGCAGGATCACGGGGCTGCCGTCTGCGAGCAGGTGCTGCCCAAGCGTGACGACCAACCCTTGAATCTCGGGGGACAGAATCTCCGTCTCTTCCGGCGTCACGATCCCGACCTCGACGGGAACGTACCGGGCGGTCGGGTCCGCCGGGTCGATCACGAACACCCCCCTCTGCCCGTCACGGTTGACGAGCGCCTGGCTCGGCACGATGCGGGCTGCGTCCTTTTCTGCAAGAACCACGTCGACGCGCGCGAACATGCCGGGTTTCAGGATGAGCGCGTCGTTCAACACCTCGATTTCCATCTGCGCCATCCGGGAGGCCTGCTGGAGCATGGGGGCGATCCGCGCCACCTGTCCCATGAACCGCTCGGAAGGAAACGCGTCCACTCGCACTTCGGTGTGCTGTCCCACCCGGATCAGGCCGTAGTCTCTCTCTATGATGGTCGTCCGGATGATGACTTTGTCTATGCCGATCACCGAAATCACCGGGGCGTTCGGGGCCAGGAGGCTTCCCTCATCGACGAACCGCTCCCCCGCAAACCCCGGTTCCGGGGCTACCAGGACCGTGTAGTCCAACCGGATCTGGGCCGATCTCAGCGTGGCCTCCTGCAGTTCCACCTGGGCCTCTGCCAGCTTCAGCCTGGATTGCTGCGCGTCGGAGCTGGTCTTTGCGGCGTCCAACTCCGCCGACGAAGCGATGCCCTTCTGCTCAAGCGACCGGACCCGCTCCAGTTCCTGCGTGGTCAGGGACAGCTGACTCCGGGCTTCCGTCAGGGAGGCTTGGGCGATCTTCAGACTTGCCTCCGCCTCCCGGACGGCCTGCTGGTATTCCGCGTCGTCGATTCTGGCGATCACGTCGCCCTTCTCAATCCGATCCCCGATGCGTTTTCGCATCTCGATGATTCGCCCGGAAACCTTCGGAGCGACGACGTACTGGTACTGGGGATGAACGGATCCAGTGAATTGACGGACCTCTTGGATGGGTCCGAATCGGACCCTGTCCACTTCCACGGCCACCGGCGGGCTGGCGAATCCCTGTCGACCACCCCCGGATTCCTTGGTGACGAGGAGGACCACTCTCACCACCAGCACGGCGAGGATAAGAAAACCCAGCAGATACAGGACTCGTCTTCTCATGGGACATTCCCGCAGGTTGACGGTTTCGATGACAACTCGTCCGTTCACCTGTCGGACGGAGAGTCGATGTTCTTTCACTACACAATAGATGTTGCAGAACCGTGGCAGCGATTCGACAAATCGCTGCAGCCGGCACCCCTCGCACTATGGTAGAGCTTATTTCCGACGCAGGCAAGGTCCTGCACCCCCTCTTCCGGGTGGCATCGACTCGCGGGGCGACAGCTGCGCGGCTCGGGTTGGGAGGGCCCGGGGCCAAGGGGAGGAGCGAGAAGGCAGAAGGGCCGAGCGCCGAGGGCCGAGGGGCCGTCGAGATTCTCGGGATCGCGGCCGAGAGGCCCATGGATGCCGTCGGGGTCTTCCTGCTCAATGTCGAGACCTTCCCCGAGGACACCTACGGCTACGACAGTCTGGCCGAGGCCTACAGGGTGAGCAGCAACCGCGAGCTGGCCACCGAGAATTACGAGAGATCGCTCGAGCTCGACCCCGACAACGCCAACGCCAACGCCGTGGAGATGCTGAAGAAACTCCGGGAGGAGTGAGCCGGCGCGTCTTTATTCTACCCCCATCTGGTTAAGTAGGTACCGGACTCGCTCGAATGCATCCCGTTGCACTCGTTCTCGTTCCTCCGGGTCGTCTATCTCTTCGAAGTCTGCAACCGACTTCGGCCCGACATGGTTCACTGAGGAGAACGCGGCCGCGATCTTCTGGAGGCCTTCACGAACGAGCCCGAGTTCCCTGTGTGGCATGAATTCCGCCGCAAGGGCCTCCAACCCGCCTCGCAGTTCTGGAGGACATAGTAGACATCCCATGCATCTTTCTCCTTGAGGCGCTCGCTCAAGGCCATGCCTTTCATCACTAAGAACGGTACGATGGATGCAACTCGTACCGTCACCGAATCGACACCGCCTCCAGGGAGTTCGCCTTCGACTGGCACGTCCACAGGTTTAATGTCAAACGCGAGATCACATCCTCGAGCCTTCCGAGCCAGACCCTCGCCGTGGATCTTCTGATGCCTCCGGCCTTTGCCGGTGCCTCCATACTCGCCGGCAACAAGATCTACTTCGACAGTGATCTCGCGAGTTCCGATCGGGACTCGTCTCTTGAAGATGTAGGGCTGTTCACCTTGTTCATAACCTCCGGCGAGCAGCAACTCCTGGATGCGCGCGTACGCCTGGTCCTGTAACTCACGGTGATTCAGGGCAAGATCCACATCGATGCTGCCGACATGGGGGCTCTCAGAGGTGGATAGCAGGACCTCGGGAACCCATCCACCTACGAGCACGATCTGATCCCGGTACTCTCCCAGGAGATGCGTGACCTCGATCAGAACGGACCTTGCTGCCCGGACTTCGTCGGTGGCGTATTCCCTGCGACTCGCCATCTTTTCCGTATCACCTCCCTGAGAAGGGCATCCGCAGCTTCTTCGCCGCGACCTCGAAATCCCACGAGGTCCAAGTAGGCCTGAACGGGCGATGTAATCCGGACGCGGTCGATGTCCTCGACTCCGTAGAACACACCCTCATCAAGAGGAGTCAGCAAACTGACATTCGCGCCGCTGGGCACTTCCTTGAACTCCAACAGAGAAGCGACGTCCTGCCGGGTTTCTTCCACGTATGCGAAGGCCCGGGCATACCGGACGGCCGGTGCAAGCCGCGCCGCCGCCGAGAAGCCCGTCAGGGCATACCGCACACCCTTCTCCCCACAGAGCCGAGCTAGATTCTCTTCGATCTGTGGGATCTTCCACAAGGAATAGAAGCTGCGAATCCGGGTCTTCTTGTAGGTGTAGTTCTGTGCCCAATCCTTGAGCAGTTCCTCCGGTCCTGACAGAGAGAAACCAACGGTGGCCTCGCGAATGAGTTCGCGGTCGGCGAGCAGCTTCTTGACCTTAGACACCTGGCCCAAGCTTACCTTCGCTTCCTCGGCAAGATCCTGGACCTTCCAACTCTCCTGAGGCGACCTCAGGAGGACTCTGAGAATCCTCGCTGCTTTGGGGGAGTAGAGCGAACGCAAATCCCTCTTCTTCGCCAGCGTGTTGGGCATTCCCTGTTGTTCCAGATAGATCTGTCCGAACGAGAGTCGACAATTCCCCACGAAGTCTACGTATCCGACGCCGGCGTCGGTGCATATCTGGGCGGACTTGGGCGCAATGTACGGGGCCATGAAAATCCCATAGGCCCCTGGAACCGCATTTCGGTAGAGCAACAGTTGCTCCACCGCGCTCCGGGCAATCCTGGGCTCACCGCTGCTCTTGATTTCAACCAGCAGCTCGCGTTTGCCGTCCGGAACTGTGATGCTGGCCCGCAGGTCAGGTCGTATTTCACCGATCGGCTTCGCGCGCTCGATGGCCTTCACCTTGACGAATGGCACCCGGTCCAGGCATCCTCGCAAGGCCTTCTTGGCTGCATCTTCGTAGTTGGCGGCCGTCTTCCTCATGGCTGGGATTCTCCCTAACTCAGGAACCAGATGGCAAGACTGTAGCCATGATATCGACCGTGGGGCGAATTGTCAAGAGGATTTTCACTCTAACGGGCCATTTCACCAAATGGTGAAATGGCCTCTTGTGGTGAAACGCAGCGGCATCCGGTCAACACGGTCTGTAGCCTTAGTGCGTTGCTATAAAAGATGAATATGAAGCTTGAGGCTGTGAGATCCAGTCTGACTAATCACTTAAATTAGCTATTTCACCATTTGGTGAAAGATCTAAATATGATGAAATGAACTTCGCGTTCGCTCGCTGGTCACGCCTTGGCTTGACGATGCAGCGAACGGTGCTGCAATGTTACTTGCCGCCGCGCGGGGGTTACGCGTGTCACTCCTCCGGCAGAGGACGTTCGCCACCCGAAGGCTCGTCGTCCTCCTCCGTCTTCATCTCCTCGAGTTTGGCGACGATGGGGGCCAACAGCTCCATGTCGGGCTCTTTGCCGAGTTGACGCGAAGTGTCCGTGTAGTCCGTCACGAGCGCGCTCATGGTTGGCGCGAAGGCCTCCGGGAGATCTAGGAACACCGGCCTTAGCGTCCGCACACCCTCGGCAAACGCGCCGCGCGCCTCGTCCGATGCTCCAGCCGCACGGAGACAGTCACCCAGAATACTGAGCGCTCGCGCCAGGTCGGGCAGGAAGGTATCAGGGAGATCCGCCGCCAGGCCACGCCAGATCTCCACCGCCTCCTTTGCAGGCCCAAGGGCCTGCTCGTGATGGCCGAGTTCGCTCAGCATGTAGCCCAGGTTGCTGAGAGTTGCAGCCAGGTTGGGCGAGAAGGCACCTCGACAGTCCTTCGCCAGACGACGGTAGGTTTCGACCGCCTCTTGACCCGCCTCGAGCGCCTCCTCCCGCTGGCCGAGATCGCTCAGCATCACGCCCATATTGCTGAGACTTGCGCCCAGGGCGGGCAGGAAGGCGTCCGGGCGGTCTGCCGCCAACCTACGGTAGACTTCCACCGCCTCCTCTGCTGCCGTCAGGGCCTCCTCCCGCTGGCCTAGACCGCCCAGCATCGCGCCGAGGTTGTTGAGACTTGCAGCTAGGTCAGGCAGGAAGGCGTCGGGGCGCTCCGCCGCAAGACCCCGCCGGATCTCCACCGCCTCCTCGGCCGCCTTCAACGCCTCCTCACGACGACCCAGATCGCTCAAGCTGTTCCCGAGGT
>Ga0180437_10010116_pt1 | contig 11554 bp, 9 predicted proteins | sample SS_ome_4_FD_132410 | JGI IMG/M metagenome (GOLD analysis project Ga0180437, IMG submission 132410) | Hypersaline lake sediment archaeal communities from the Salton Sea, California, USA - SS_3_D_1 metaG | ecosystem: Environmental > Aquatic > Non-marine Saline and Alkaline > Hypersaline > Sediment... | reverse complement strand
CCCTGCAAAACCAGAAGCGGATAGGGGCCGCGTGAACGTAATGCGGCCACTAGCCATGCTGCCACCAGAGGGAACTGTTCTTCGGTGACATTCACGAACTCTCGCAAGAGATCAATGGACGCACCATGACGGGGAATCACCAATGGCAACATGGCCTTCGCACGGCGGAAGCGGACGTCCGGTCTGTCGACGACATCCCATGATTCATCCGTAATTCGAACAGCGGACCAGTCCCGATCGAGAAGATCAAGGTAGATGCAACCACCACTTTCGGCCAGGCGTGTATACACTGGCAGTTTTGGCCCCTCAAAGAAGGCCTTACCCGTGAGAACCTCCAACGCATCGCTAATCGCCGCAGCAGACGCAACGTTTGACGTACGATGCCAGTATCGGCGGCCGAGCCATCTCTTGAAGTGTTTGCTGTCGATCTCCCACGTCTCACGGTGACCGTCTTCGTCGAAAGTAGCGTACGCTTCGTCGTCGTTTGTATGCGACAACGCAATATCGTCGACGAGCTCGACGATCGTCGTGGCTACTGACTTGCGGTCGTTCTTCTTGGGGCTCTCTCCGTAGCCTCGCTTTCCAAGTTCCTCGGCTGCCTTCGAATAGTTGCCTTCATGGTTCAAGAGAGCATAGGCGGCAAATCGGCTGTACGCCTCTCCGTCCTCAAATGGTGAAGCGTTCGTGGAAAAGCAATAGAAAAGGTCCTCGCTGTGGCCACGACAATATCCAGTCGTAGCGCTGTGGCCCTCGTCTGTTTTGCCCGGGCGTCTCCATTTCGTGACGCCGTCCGATTCGCCATCGTCGGCCCAGCCATGCGGTTCGAGGATGTCGTTCCACTTGGCACTGGCATTAAACTCATCGCCAGGACGTCCAGAGCGGCCCGTGACGAGCCTTACATCCTCAGGGACGACCAGACCTCGTGGTTTTTGTACGGTTCGATCTTCCTGCCCGGCACATCGGTGTGCGTCAAGAATCTTCTCGACCACGCTATCGGGAAGCTTGGCCGGCTCGCAGTCGTGCAGCGACGTTCCCCATTCACGAGTGAAACCACCTGTCGTGCTAGGCGGCAAGAGAGATTGCGCCGCCTTTCCGCCAGCCCCGATCCGAATCTCAACGTTCTTCCATTTAACGACCGCCTTGCCAATCTCCTCGAGCCGATCGTCATGCGCGAAGAGACGGTGCGCCCCCCGGGCGGACCTGTAAACTGGTGTTTCGGGTATCTCGCCGTCGAAGAGTTCGAGAAGATCGGACTCCGAGCCTTCTTCATCACCCTCGAAGTCGATGAGGCCGCTCTTCGGCCCAAGAATCAAACCGACATTCAAGGATGGGGTCAGTTCGAAAGCTCCTCGGACATCCTCTGACGTCAAATGTCGCGATTGCCAATCCGTTGTAATAGGTCGCTTGCCACTGCATAGAACCAGGGGAAACCCCTGACCGGCCAGCTCCATCGCAGCAATACAGGATTTTGGTAAGGTAACTTCGTTCGTCGAATCATTCATTTCACAATCTCCTAGAACAGAGGTACGTCGCAACAACAGCGACGCCTGCACCAGGAAGATCGCCTCTCGAACCGCCTAGAATCGGCTGATTTCGGAGCGGATTTTTTGTCCGCGCCCGGACTTTTTCGGACTTTCGGATAATGCCGGCCAGGAGGCGGCGTAGCCGCAGCGAGGGACAGTCCTAGTCGCAGTTACATTCGATGACGTCACCGATTGTGAAGGCTGCGACGCGGCTTTCCCGCACGTAAACCTCCCGAAAGTCACGAGCCAGCGACGTTGGCAATTCGGGGAGAGATTCTCCAAGGGCCTTCAGCACCTCGTAGGCCTTCGCAATATGCTTGTCCTTCTCAAGGACCGAGCCGCTTCCGAATAGAAGGTGAATGATCTTTAGCTGGCGCAGCCTTTTTGGCCAGCGGGTTTCTCTCATTGGTTCCTTCAATTCGGCTGGAACGAGAAAGCGTTCCAGGGCGAGTTGAATGTTCTTAAGGGGTAGCGTTGCATCCAGCGGCAACCGAACTGACTCGACATCAGGGTTGAAGACCGACTCTTCAACGTCTTCGGAAAGGGCCTCCGATTTGCATTCAGGGGAAACAACCGCTGATTCGCGGGTTTCGGTCCCAGGCAAAAACTTCTGAATGATCTGCTGAGGAGAAAGCTGCTCCTCAGCAACGAATCCACCGGCATACATTGCTTCAAGAAAGCGGACAAAGTCCGCATGACGCTCTGTTAGCAGGTCATGTTCGGCGAGTGCGAAGACCATGCGTTCGACAGCAAGAAAGGTCGGCCCGTATTCCGTTCGGCTGATCTTGTACCGATAGAAGTAGTAGCGAAGCCGACTATAGAATTGCTTGACTTCTGCTCTAAGCCCACGTCCGCGCCGCTTACGAGCGGCTTCTAGGTGTTGGTCAATATCTTGAACGTGCATTTCCGGAGTCCTTTCATGAATGAAGATACGAAACTACAGCGACTGGCCGACTGCCCTCGCATTGTTCTCGCTTTCATGACTCCTTTGTCCACCTTCTCGGCTTCGGCGATTCCGAAACCCCATCGTGACCCACTCCCTACGGGCTGCCATAGTTTGCCTACGCCGAAAGGACATGTGGTAGTGTTGACCGGTTAGTAAAGACCTTCGGGCAAGAAACGGCGACCATCTCGTGGTGGACGAGCACATCGATCAACTTCCTCGCCTCCCCCGCCAGGTGCGGTTCTGTCACGGTCCGCCCCGCGTTTTCGGGAGGAAATTGCATTAATTCCCAAAATAATCCATTGAGAGAGGGTTGATACGGTCGTTAGACTGTCGTTATCGGGTCTTGGGAGCGTTCGCTAGTCGTAGGGGGCAAGTGCCGGTTTGAGGGGGCATTCGCCACAGCGGATCACCGTCGCACTCCGACTCCGATCTTTCGAAAGGTGCAGCACTGCTTGTCATCGATAAACAAAAACGCGCTCAGCGAAACGGACATTCGCACAAAATTCATCACTCCGGCTATCGAAGCCGCCGGGTGGGACAAGATGTTCCAAATCCGCGAGGAGGTCCCGGTCACCGACGGCCCTATTACCTTTCATGGAAAGGAGGTCGTCCGGGGCAGGAGGAAGCGGTCCGACTACGTCCTCTACCAAAACCCACTGGCCGCTGGCCACCCGATTTGAAAAACACCACGCCATACTCACAGCCACGATTCATCAGCTCCTAGACCGGGCTACAAATACAAGAAGCTGAGCATGCCTCGCAACTACGATCACGACGTAAGACAAATTCAGCGAGCTCTGTACCATTCGCCGAGCAGCAGGGCGACGGTAATGGTCGGCTCTGGATTCTCTCTAAACGCACAAAAGGGGATCTCTTCCGCGAACGATTTCCCTACCTGGTCAGAACTGACCAAGAGCCTTGTCGAGCGTCTTTACCCCGCAGACATCAATGCTCGCGCAGTAGCTATTCAAAGCGCTGGAGCGACAAGCGGTGTCCTTAGGCTTGCCCAGGAATTTGAGGCGGCCTTCGGACGAACAAATCTGCTCAACCACTTGCGGAGTGTCTTGCCCGACACGGAACACGAACCTGGCCCTCTTCATGACAAGCTGATGAAGCTCCCCTGGGCGGACGTCTTTACAACGAACTACGATACGCTGCTGGAACGCACGGCTCTTCCTCTCCGTGAACGGCGATATGAGGTAGTTAGGTCGATAAGCGACCTTCCGCTAAAGTGTTCACCTCGAATCATAAAACTACATGGAACACTTCCATCGCTAAATGATAGCATCGTGACAGAGGAGGATTACCGAACTTACCCTGACCGGTTCGGACCGTTCGTTGCTGAAGTGCAAGTGGCAATGGTCGAGACTCATATGTGTCTTATTGGCTTTTCCGGTGACGACCCAAATTTCCTGGCTTGGTCTGGTTGGGTGCGTGACCGGATGGACGAACGCACTTTACCCATTTACCTCTGGACGTTCGATGAACCAACGACCTTTCAGACGCGGATGCTGGAACAGCGATCTGTCATTCCTCTACCGCTAACGGTAATTACTGGGGAAAGAAATAAGTCTCTCGCGCTAGCCGCATTCTTAGAGATGCTATGGAATCCTTCTGGTCGCCGTCGCGCGCGATGGTGTCTGCCACGTTATGTAACGCACGAAAGAATTGCGAAAGATCCAGAATACCCGAGGGCTTAGATGGTACAACCAACTGCACGCGAATGGTGGGATGCAGCCTCGATTTGGCGGGAGCATCGCGAATCTTACCCTAACTGGTTGGTGCCGCACGTTGAAGCGATATCGAGCCTTTGGAAGAATACCCAACAGTGGGCTGACAACGCGGCTAGCGAATCATCTTCCTTGTTCTCGCTCAATCCTCCAACCTGCGTGTTCGTGAATTACGAACTCCTATGGCGACTCAGGCGAGCCCTCTTTCCTGCGTATGACTATCTTGCGGAGGTCGCCTGGGACGAGACTATTGCCCGATATTCTGATTGGCGAACGGAGCAGCAGTCAGAAAAAAAGGTCAAGGTTGGCGTAGATGACGTGAGTTGTGAGATAGGAATCAGGGAGTTGGACGATGCGATAGTTGAGGTGCGGTTGGAGCAATTGCGTCACGCGCGAGAGACGGGTGAATTTGATCGATTCGAGAGAATCCGTAGCGAGATAACGGAAAGCATTTCCTGTGAATCGGGTCGTGAGCCACGAGAGCACGTGCGACACTTCGTAACCCATCAGTCAATTCTCGCGTCACTGGCGACCTGGGACGACGACGCTGTGAGTCAGATGTTGTCAGAATGGGACACCTCCTCAATACCAACATGGGCGCTCCGCAAGGGAGGTTTGCTTATCGAGACCGGTCAGAGGCGACAGGCGGAGCAACTGCTCAATAAGACGCTCGAAGAGATGCGGTCTGCAACAGATGAGGGGACACCTGAGAGTTGGTCGATTGAATCATGGGTTACTCATCTGTTGACTGTCCTAGATGATTCCGAGACATTGAACGCTGAACTGGTCTATGTGCAAGACCCGGGTTTCAGCGATGAGCGCCAAGAACGTACGACGCAGGATCCAGCCGCTGCGATTACGCAGAAGGCGCCCACACGGAGGGGAGAACCACAACACGATACTCAGCCTCGAGGGCTCGTAAACAGTAATGAGGAGAAGTCTCAGCGATTGAAGGGTGCACTGAACTGGCTTCGAATGCGAAGCTGCGATCCCGAAGAGTTGATTCAATGGGTCGAGAATAATTGTTCCCGCGGGTTCGATCGGACTTCAGTTTCGGAGACCCACGGCTTCGATTCTCGCGGATGGCGTATAACTTCGGAACTGGGGGGGCATGTGGATCCGCGCCTAGTGCCAGCGTACCGGGCCCTGAGACTTACCGAAGAAGCAGGGCTACCGTTGCGTTCTACCGGCCGCTATGTACTTCGCTCACCTGTCCTCAACGTTTTTAAGAAAGCGTGTCGTATAGCGGCGGAAAACGAAGTGCGCGAGGCCGCTGGGGCCATTCTAAGGCTACGGAATACTGACGAGTTAGAAAAATGGTTCAGCCGGCGACGGGTTGCGATTATCCCTGCAGAGGAGATCCACCGTCTCTTCAGTATCGCGAATATATCTTTTCGCAGGCTTTGTGAAAATCTCGACGGGCTTCAGTCGGGCACCACTGAACTACATGCTTTTGTGAGTGCGAGCGAATTACTTTCTCGTGTGGCGGTGCGTGGGGCAGAGAGCGAGCTGAAGCAGTTGCTCCAATTTGCAATATCTCTGCCAGGTAGATTGATCGACTCGGGACGCTGGCCACTTGTCAAGCACGTGGCAAAAATTGTGCGCCGTACTTGCGACGGTCTTTCCACGGCCGCTCTTACCGAGCTTCTGCCATTTCTCTTGAAATCGCCTGTTCCAGGATCAGCGGGATTTGGGACTCTGCCGCATCACATCGATTGGCCGGACGCCGTTGAATTGTGGGGCGAACGTAAGGATATAGATGCCTCAGCGGTGACGGCAGCATGTCGCAATGAGATTGACGAACTCGTCCAACGGCTGGCAAATATTGACGCGGAGGAAGCCAACAAGGAAGAGCGTCGATGCCTAGTCTTGCGTTTGGTGACGCTCATCAACCGAAGAGTGCTAGATGACAAGCAGGAGGCAGCCTTTGCTCAGGCACTGTATGCATGGACCGACTCCGAAACTGAACTGCCCTCTGAAACGGGGTGCTACGATAGCCTAGTGCTGCTGATTCAACCCGAAGACGCAAGGCGGGAACGCGAACGCTTTCGCATGAAATACATCAAGTCCGATTGGCCAAGAGACTTATCGGAGCTTCGCTTCCTTCTTGAGTCACTTTCGCGTACTGGCCCCACTGTACAGGCGTCTGATCCTAGGCGGCGCTCGATCCGTTGGTCGAATAGAGATCTCAAGGTTATCGCCGACCGCTGTTTTGCCGAAACTGAGCGCTGGTGTGAAGGGGTCACACCCGAATCCATTCAGCGGGATCGCTTCGATATCCTGCCCGGTCTCGTCGAAACCCCCGAGAGTAAAGCGAGGGAGATACTACAGAGTCTGTCCCAAGTTATCGACCAACTCTTGCTGGCTAGAGATGAGGTGGAGTCTGAGCAGTGGGAAGTGGTAATGGCTTGCGTAGCACGAGCGGAGAAGGCCGGACTGCCAATGGTTCGCGCATACCCTAAGATAGCAACGTTCGAGCCGGGATATGAAGAAACTCTAACACGGGAAATCGTCTCCTTATTGTCCGCCGTAGATGAAGATCGAAACTCAGTCGGTTTCTTTGCGTTCAATCACTGGACGAACCAGATATCTGACTCTCGCATACCGCCAATCCACCAAGACGCTGTCTCCGCCATTGTGGCTAAGCTGGAAGGAGATTACTCAGCCTCCCTGTTGAATGCTCTTGACGCAATCAGAAATCTCTTAGATCAACTCCCTGGCAAAGAGGATGCGATCAAGCTGCTTGGACAATGTGATCCGTCTTTGAAGAAATGGACGGGCCGCCTGAAATACGAAGAGTTGAGGTTCCATCGTGGTGCACCTCCTCGCATGCGAGACGAACTGCCGGACCTAAGGGCGTCCATGACACGACTCTGCGTTGTAGTACAGCAACGAGATATCGTCTCGCAGACAACGAGAGACTGGCTTGGTGGGATTAGCATTGATTCGATGCCGGAGATTCGACGGGCGCTCGAGTCATAAATGCCGGCGGCCAACTATCTCTCGAATTACGAGTGCATGAAGGGACTTTTCGATGTCCCTTAACGCGGATACGCAGAATGGGATTCGATGTCAATTGTAACGCTCGACAGGATCGACGGGGTTTCTGTTGAAACCGACGACTACTTCAACGAATATCGAACGCTTCAGATGTTGTCGAAAGGACTCTTGGAAGTCGCTGCCAACTTGAAGCAACGTGAATCTGCATGGGAACAACAGACCGCAGGAAAGGTGAAGTTACACGTCTACGGCTTGGACATCGATGGGACGAAAGGGAATCTAGATCTCATTGCGTGTTTCTTCCACTGGTTTGGCGTATCGGTCTGCAATTTCGTGCGGCTCGTTGGTTTTATTCGAGGGCTATCCGCGAATGAGTTTTCACGCGCCGACTTGGCGGACGCGACACGCTACCCGTCTATCAAGTCGTCTGTCGATAACTACGTCAACCGCGTGACCGAAGTGTCCGACGTTCTCGTTTGGCGGAACAAAGTGGGCGCACATTTCGCAATCACAGCACCGCGCAAGTCCGACAATCTGTCCACGTTGGACATGTCGGTGATGTTTCCAGTAACCTTTACTGATGGCCAGTATCGGGTTGGCGAGTTGACCCTGATCCGGAAGAATGCGTCCGGCACGCAGGCGTCCGCGATCCCGTGCTGGTCAGTCACAGCGGTTTTCGAGAGCCTAATACCAAGGTATTGGCCACACATCACTGTCGCGCCCGATGCGGAAGCTAACAAGACGGCAGACCGGAGCGGCCGATCCGGCGGAGATCAAATGGAAAGCTGATCGGCGGCCGCCGGGTTAGCGTTGCCGCTAGGGCACGGAATCTCATGAAGCCACCAACAAATCCCAAGGCAGAATTGGCAGCGGCACTCATCAAGGGCACCGCGTCCGCCATTCCGATCGCTGGTGGTATAATCTCCGAGGTGGGGGATCTTTACCTGAATCCCCTTGAGAATCGCAAGCAAGTGTGGATGAATGAGGTCGGCCGCGCTATTGAAGAAATCCAAGAACGATTCTCACGCCTCCCAGCATCACTGGAAGACGACGAGTCATTCATCTCATTTCTTTACCAAACGACGATTCTGGCCCTTAAAAATCATCAACGAGAAAAGCTCGCAGCGCTCAGCAACGCGCTCGTGTCGGCTGCCGATCCGAAACGCGTCTCCGAGGATCTCGTATTACAGTTCATTCGTTACATCGATGAGTTAAGCGTGACGCATCTACGGATACTCGCAGGCATTGACAAATATGCGGAACAACTAAACCAGCTAGAACAGCTTGACCAGTTCTATTCGCGATTTCAATCGTTAACTAGCATGTCACTTGATCGCGCGATGTTTCGGTCATTCCTGCAAGATCTTGATGCACGATTCCTAATCCGTATTGGCGATCTTGAGGATTTCGCTGAGTACGCCACAAAGGTCGAACACTTAGTAACTGATCAGTCGGCCAAACGCCCACTTGCAGTGACTGAGTTCGGACGAACATTCCTCTCATTTCTAAACGACAGGCGGCCCTAACAAACCGAGGCGGACACTGAGCCGAAGTCGTCGGAAGTTACGATGAAATGGTACAACCAGTCGATGTTCGGGAGAGATCACTGACGACGAGTTCGGGTTGTTGTGCAAGAAAGTATGCCAACAATCGAATACAACGGCAAATCGCGGTGGTCTCGCTTCCCTTTTCATTGTCACTCCCTGTCCGATCATCCGACACGTTACCAGGGCGCAACGACACTCAAGGCTGAGATCGACCAGGAGGTCTGGGCGACGCTCCACAGGGACACCTCTAGGCCCTTCGATAAACCGAAATCTGGCCGCATCGCTGTAAACGTCATAAACCACTTTGGCGATGAGATAATGGGGGTATTTCAGATTGCAATATGAGATTCCGCTGCATTTTGTTAGAGTTTATTGAAATTACGCAGGTCTTGTAATATGTGATAATTCTCATATAAACAATGAGCCCCTCCTACATTTTGTTAGAGTTTATTGAAATTATATATATCTTGTAATATGGGGTAATTGTCATATAATTGTTGCTATGGATCCAATCTTAAACCCATACGCCCCTGGTGCTGGCACGCCCCCCCCACAATTGGCAGGTCGGGACGATCTGATCGAACGGATTCGTATTGCGCTGGAGCGAGTACGAGCTGGCCGCCCAACCAAGAGCGTTCTAATGGTAGGCCTGCGTGGCGTCGGTAAGACCGTTCTGCTGGACCGAATTAGAGACAACGCGGAAGCTACTGGCATTCAAACCATGAGGGTCGAGGCGCCAGAGAACCGGTCATTACCGGGCATTCTGGCACCGGAGTTACGCAAGGCCCTGCTGCGGCTTTCACGGAACGAACGAGCCAAAGAACTTGCGAATCGTGCCCTTCGAGGGTTAGCGGGCTTTGCCAGTTCACTCAAGATGACGTACCAGGACATCGAGGTGGGATTCGACTTTGACCCTGAACCCGGATTCGCCGACAACGGCGACCTTGAACACGACCTACAGGACTTGCTAGAAGCCGTGGGCGAGGCCGCGAAAAAGGGATCCACCGCCTTGGCCATGTTCGTCGATGAACTTCAATATGTCGAGGAGGAGGAACTTGCGGCGATGATTACGGCATTGCACCGCACGGCACAACGGAGTCTGCCGGTCGTGCTCGTGGGTGCAGGACTGCCACAGTTGCCCGGTCGAATGGGCAAAGCCAAATCCTATGCTGAACGCCTGTTCGATTATCCCGTAATTGACGCTCTTCCACCTGACGCAGCACGACTAGCGATTGTGAAACCTGCCAAAGACGCGGGTGTCGAATTTTCTGACGATGCCTGGCAACACATTCTCCAGGAAACACGCGGTTACCCCTATTTCTTGCAGGAGTGGGGAAAACACTCGTGGGACGTTGCTGAAGTCTCCCCAATCGTCAAGAGTGATGTCGAACAGGCCTCCACGGAGGCGATAGCTGCGCTCGATGAGAGCTTCTTTCGCGTGCGCTTCGATCGCCTCACGCCGTTGGAAAAACGATACCTGCGGGCAATGGCCAAACTCGGAGCAGGCCCACATCGTTCGGGTGACGTTGCCGACGAGCTTAATCGGGCCGTGACGTCTCTTGGTCCGACTCGTGCTCAACTAATCTCGAAGGGTATGATCTGGAGTCCGAGCCATGGAGACACGGCGTTTACCGTGCCATTGTTCGACGAGTTCATGAAGCGGATCATGCCTGGTGACGATTGGAATCAATAGTGCACGGTGAAGTAGTTATCGCCGCGGTAGGTGTCGTAGTCACCATAGTAATAGTCACCGCCGTCCACACGAAAGCTTTCAACGAGTGCGGTGACTTTCTCTATGTACCCGGAAATTTCTTCATGGGATGGCATGACCCGGGGCGACGAGGCATGGAGGGCCCTCCGTTCGACCTCGCTCGCATTCGATGCTTCGGGTGCGATCCTAGGCCAGATGTGCTTCCGCCGTGCGATTAATTTCGAAAATGTGTCCGGGTAAACCGAACTCGTCGCGCACCGCGTCTAGGCAATCTCGATATATTTGAAGCCAATATCCCCAACCTCTCGCTGGCTCGACAGAGGTGCTTGCTTCCGTCAGCACGTCGTACGCGGTTCCATCGACGATGGGGGACACGAGCTCAATGAAGCGATCAGCCGCTTTGTTAGCCTGGGTCTTACCTTCAAAGAGCGTAAAGATGTGGTTACACACTGCAGTGCTGAGTCGATGGTCACTGTGACGATTTAATCGAGCGAGTCGGCGGAGCTGTTCCTGAAGGTGACTGTCACAGTTTCGCTCAACGTGGTCCACAGCGCGCCTATAAAGTTCTTGCCGGTTTTCCGAAAGCTGCTGTGCGGCGGTATCTCGTTCAGTCGAAGTTAGATGATTCGTAACACTCATTCGGCAACGGCGATGCGTGGGTCTGCCGAGAAGCGCCGTGCGCGCAATCTGAACAGGTGAAGTCACGGCGGTATTCGCCAGGACACCATTATTCACGACATAGGTGAATCCGCGATCTTGCCAGCTCTTCGTAAGTCGAAAGGCATGAGCGTCTGTTTCGAACGCCCAGAAAACCGCATCCAGCGTACGCGTCGCCGAGTTAGCCGAGACAATGAGGGTATGGGAAAAGGGCGTTGCAGGCACGCCAGATTCAACCAACATCTTGGCGTACAGGTCAAGAAGATCCTGGTCGTATTGAACCCCAAGGGATATGTCTGCCAACATATCGACGTCGGGTGCTTCAGAGTCTGATCCGACAATCCGCTTGACAAACCTCCGGACATCGCGAAGAGCAACGGAGCGTGTAAATCGCTCCGGATCATCTCTAAGCAAATGATCGAAGGAAAGAAGTATTGCCT
>Ga0180437_10010115_pt1 | contig 11554 bp, 11 predicted proteins | sample SS_ome_4_FD_132410 | JGI IMG/M metagenome (GOLD analysis project Ga0180437, IMG submission 132410) | Hypersaline lake sediment archaeal communities from the Salton Sea, California, USA - SS_3_D_1 metaG | ecosystem: Environmental > Aquatic > Non-marine Saline and Alkaline > Hypersaline >... | reverse complement strand
TTCGCCGCGGGAGTAACTCAGTTGGCAGAGTCCCTGCCTTCCAAGCAGGTTGTCGCGGGTTCGAGTCCCGTCTCCCGCTCCAGGTATCTCTCCGCCGGTGGTGTGAACCTCTACTCGAAGACGCCCTCCGCGAGCAACTGGACGAACTCCTCGTCCGGCATCCCCAGAATCTCAGTGCAGATGGACTGGTTGTGCTCGCCGAGGCACGGCGCGGGCATTCGCGCCTGACCGGGAGTCCTGGACAGTTTGCAGGCCGGGCTGTCATATGTGGATGGTCCAATCTCAGGATGGTCCAGCACCCAGTAGTGACCCCGGTGCTTCAACTGGGGATCGGCGTGAAGGTCCTGCGAGTTCTGGACCACACCGGCGGATACGGTCGCTGCCTGCATCACGGTCATCACCTGCTCCGCGGTGTGTCGGATGGTCCACTCCTCCACGAGACAGTCGAGCTCATCAGCGTTCTCCAGTCGGCCGGCAATGGTGCCGAATCTGGCATCGCGGGTCCACGGTGGTTTCCCGAGGACCCGGCAGAAGGACTGCCACTCTGCATCGGTGAATACCGCGAGCGCACACCAGCGGTCGTCTCCCCGGCAGCGGTAGACACCGTGGGGCGCCGCCTGGGGGTGCCGGTTCCCGATACGGCTCTGCACTCTGGAGTTGACGGTGTAGTCCAGAATGGCGGTCTCCAGGCAATGGATCGAGGCTTCGAGCTGGGAGAGCTCGATATACTGGCCTTTTCCGGTGCGCCTGCGGTAGTCGAGGGCGCCAACTAATGCCATTGCGGCTATGTGGGGCACGAAGAAATCGGTGTACGGGCCGTGGGCCCCGGTGGGGTACCCGTCCGGCCAGCCGGTGAGGTGGTTGACGCCGCAGAGGGCCTGCTGCACATGGCCGAATGCGCTGTGGTTGGAGTAAGGGCCGCCGCGTCCCTGCGCCCCCATGCTTATCATGATGATGTCCGGCTTCGTCTTCCTGAGGTCTTCGTAGGCCAGTCCGAACCGCTCCATCACACCCGGCGTGAAGCTCTCGGTGACTATGTCCGCGCGTGCGACCAGCTTCCGGGCAATCTCGACTGCCTGAGGGAGCTTGAGGTTCAGGCTGATACCGTACTTGTTCGGGTTCTGGTTGTTGAAGTAGCCGCTTCGGTTCGGCCCGTTCTCGCCGTCCTTGAAAGGGCCGGCGTTGCGAAGACCGTCGGGACTGATGGTAGATTCGACCCGGATCACCTCAGCCCCATGGTCGCCGAAGTATCGGGCTGTCTGCGGCCCCACCGCGTACCACGAGAAGTCTACTACCTTTATCCCCTCAAACACCTGCTTCGGAGGCATGTTCGAGTCCTTCCTAGACCACCCCTGTGTGCTTCAGGCGGCGGAGCTTCCCGGCAGGCATTCCCATCTCCCCAAGGTAAACCGCCTCATTGTGCTCCCCGATGAGCGGGGCACGCCCTCGTATCCGCCAGGGCGTCTCGCTCATCTTGCAGGGAGCTCCGGGATAGGTGATTGTTTCCCCGAGTTCCGGGTGCTCCACCTGGACGTAGTAGTCGCGGGCAGCAAGCTGCGGGCTCTCGACAAGGTCCTTGGGGGTGTTCACCGGCGCCCAGCCAAAGTCTCTTGCCAGTGCCTGGGCGTAAATCTCCTGCCGGGTGAGCCTGGCGAGCAGGGGAACACGTGTCTCCTGCATTGTGGTAAGCTCCTCCTGAGACAGCGCTTCCTTGAGTGTCAGCTCTCCTTCATCAATCTTCTTGCGGAGTTCCATCCACCGCTCCATCTGGACCTCGTCATAGGGGACCCCTTCGCTGTCCATCCACTCCCTGATGCTCTCGAGCTCCTCCGGTCGCCAGCAGGCAACATACCCGTCCTTGCAGGGATATACGCAGCGAAGGAGGTAGTCACCTACGGGTCTGAAAGGGGCAGCTCGCCGGTAGACCGTCCTCTGAAGGTCCCAGGCCTGCTGGGCAGTATCCAGGGTATTGCTGACCGCCTCCTGCATGGAGACGTCCACATGCTGTCCCTCGCCGCTTATCTCACGGTAGTAGTGGGCCACCATCGTCCCCCCCGCTGCCTGGACGCTGGCCTGGGCATAGGCCTGTGATGCCCGGACCCGCACCGGGGGCCGTCCCGGCTCGCCGTTCAGGTAGAGCAGGCCACCCATGGCCAGCCCCACGATATCAGAGGCCTTGTAGTCACGGTAGGGTCCGGTCTGCCCGAACGGGGTGATTGAGGTCATGATGAGACGGGGATTGACTTCGCTGAGCGCCGAATACCCCAACCCGAGGGAGTCAAGATATCCGGGGGCGAAACACTCCACGACGAAGTCGGCGGTCGTCGCTAGTTGCCGGAGTATTTCCTGTCCTTCACGACGGGTAATGTCCAGGGTTATGCTGCGCTTGCTGGTGTTAAAGGTGAACCAGAACAGGCTCTTCTCCGGGTCCGGCTCGTCATGGTAGAAGGGGCCGATTCTCCTCATGGGGTCGCCGCCAGGGGGTTCAATCTTGATGACGTCCGCCCCGAAATCGGCCATGAGCTTGGTGCACAGGACGCCTTTTTCGTCGGTGAGGTCCAGCACGCGGTAGGCGGCAAGCAACGACTGTTCGCTCGTTTGACTCATGCCACTAGCCTCCGAGGCAGGGTGGGACGCCGGTGAGACCGTACAGGCCACACTTTAGGCGGCCCGTTGGGCTTTGTCAAGAGTGTCCCCCTGCCAGCCCGGAGCCTGACGCGCCGGCTAGGTCTCCAGCTCCACGTCGAGGGCGACGAGAAAGCGGCTCACCATGCCGTAGTAGCCTATCGCGACGGTAAGCTCGACGACAGCGTGCTCGCTGAGGTAGCTGCGCAGGTTGGCGAAAGTCTCGTCCCTGACCCGGCAGTCTCGCTCGACCTCGTCGGTGTAGGCCAGCACGGCACGTTCTTCTTCGCTAAACGCCGTAGAGTCCTGCCAGTCCGGGATGGCATCAGTCTGTTCACGGGTCAGTCCGGCGGCCAGCCCGATCCCGGTATGCTGGGTGACCTCGTACCGGGAGCCTGTCAGGCTGCCAACGCGGAGAACGGCCAGCTCACGTAGCTTTGGCGGCAGCTCCTCTCCCTTGAGCAGGGAGTTGCCAAGTCGCTGCCAGTTCAGGCCGACGTAAGGGCAGTGTCCCAGCACCTTGTACAGGTTGATGATCCGCTGTCCCCGAACCTCTATCTTCTGATAGAGGTCTTCCACTATGGGGTGCCCCTGTCCCTTCTCTACAAAGCTGACTCGTGCCATTCTACCTCCTCGGCGCGGTCGCCGCGAATGCTGGTATCGCCGGGTTCCAGACTACCGTAATATAGCACCTGCGGCGGGGACTCGCCAAGCGCGCGTTTGTGGCAGGATGCGCTGTTCATGCCGGCGCCTTGTCCCCGGACGCGGGACGTTTCGTCCCGAGCCGGTTGACCAGGGAGTAGACCGCCGGGATGACGAGCAGGGTGAGCACCGTGGAGCTGAAGAGCCCGCCAATGACGACTGTGGCCAGTTCCGCAGCCATCATCACGCCCTGACCCATACCGAATGCCAGCGGAAGCATGGCTATCATCGTAGTCAGGGCTGTCATCAGGATAGGGCGGAGCCTGGTGCGTGCCCCCTCAACCAGGGCGACGTGCGGGTCCATGCCCTCCCGACGCATCTGCTCCACCACTGCAATCAGCACCACGGCGTTTGTCAGGACAATCCCCACCAGCATCAGTATGCCCATGAGGCCCGTGACCCCCAGCGTATGCCCGGTGACCAGCAGGCCGAACAGGGCGCCGACCGAAGCCAGGGGCAGACTCACCATGACAATGAGCGGGATGCGCACGGACCGGAAGGTCACCATCAACACCACGTAGACAAGCCCGATGGCAATGCCGATAGCCATGAACATGGAGGAGAAGCTCTGCCGCATGTCCTCCGCGATACCGCCCATGCCTATTTCGATACCGGAGGGCAAAGTGAGTGCGTCAATCTCGGATTGAACGGCAAGGTTGACCGCCCCGACATTCTGCTGGCCTATGGTGCCGGCAATGGTCGCAGATACCTTCTGGTCAAAGCGCTGTATCTTCGTCAGCCGCTCTCCCATCTGCACGTTGGCGACAGCCATGAGAGGGACAGGGACAGGAGCACCAACCATCAGACCGCTGGCCGTCTCAGCGCTGGCTACGTCATCCATTACTCCTTCGAGGAATATATCGTAGCTGTTGCCGTCAAGGTTGGCGACGGCAACTGTTGCCCCCCGGGCCATCAGCATGAACTCCTGCTGCAACAGGCCCATCTGCTGCTGGTCCAGTCCGAGAGCGCGCAGCCTGGCCTGGTCCGGTTCAATTGCCAGTACCGGCTTCGCGGTGCTTGCCTGGAGCTCGAGGTCGGCCAGGCTCTTCAGGCTGCTGGCCATCGCGGCACGCCGGCGGTCGGCCACTGTGTTGCCGGACGACCCGTCCGCGTTGCCCTGGCTGGCTGATTCCAGTCTGGCAAGAAGCTGTTCTGCGGCCAGCACCACGTCTTCATTGGTGTCGCCCCGGACTGTTATCTCAAGGCCGGACGTCATGCTGCCTGACATGGCCGCCTGCTGTGAGGCGGCGCTGATTGCGCCTGCTGCTATTGCGTCCTCCAGTTTGCTGGCAAGCCGCTCGGCGACTTCTTCAGCATTGGCATTCGGAGCAACCGCGGCCCGGATGCTGACAATATGGCCACCGCTGCCGCCGCCGAAAACGGCGCTGATGGCTCCCGTCACGCCGCCGCCAGAGCCGGTTGTCGTATTGTAGGTCAGCACATCAGGGTCTGCCGCCAGCAGGCTTTCTGCCTTGACGGCAGCCTCATTGACGGTGGCGTGGCTGCTGTTTTCGGGCATCTCTATCTGGATGGTCAGCGCGTTGGTGTTCATCTCGGGCATGAAGCTGGTGCCGATGAAGGGCATCAGGGCGAAGCTGCCCAGGAACAGCACAACAGAAATCACCACGGTAGCCGCACGGTGCCTAAGACACCACCCGAGCATCGACGTGTAGACCCTCAGGTAGCGGGGCGTCCTTGCCGCGCCATCAGCTTTCTTGACTGTCAGCCAGCCGGAGAGGGCCGGCACCACGGTCAGGGCTACAAGCAACGAGCCAAGCAGGGCGAATGTTATCGTCAGGGCGAAGGGAACGAACATCTCGCCGACCATGCCGCCGACAAGGGCTAACGGCAGGAAGATGACCACGGTGGCGACGGTGGCCGACGTGATTGGCACAACGACTTCCCTGGTCCCTTTGATGGCGGCTTCGATGAAGCGCTCACCAAGCTGCATGTGGCGGTAGATTACCTCGAGGATTACGATGCTGTTGTCGATGACGCGCCCCACGGCGATGACCATGGCGCTGAGGGTGAGAATGTTGATGGTGATATTGGTGAAACGCATCACGAGGAAGCCAATCAGCACGCTCAACGGTATCGATATCGCGGTCACCAGTGAAGCGCGCACGGCGGTCAGGAAGATGAAGACGATGATTATGGCAAGGCCGCCACCGATGAGCGCGTTGTTGGTGAGGTCAGAGATGCTGTCCTCAATGTACTCCGACTGGTCCAGAACGGTCACCAACTCCATGCCCGGAGGGAGGACGGTCTCCAGTTCTGCGACTCTGTCCAAAACGGCGTTCGCCGTGGTGACAGTGTTGGCGGCAGCCTCCTTGGTTACACTGATGCTGATGCTGGGTCTGCCGTTGGTGCGGCTGATGCCCTCTCCCGGGCCAGGGCCGAGGGTGACCGCTGCCAGGTCCTTGAGTCGCAGACCTTCCGGGCTGACAAAGGCGTTCTCCACGTCGGCAAGGGACTCATACTTCTGCGCCGCGAGAGCACCGGCCAGTTGCCCCAGCGAGACGCCGGACCCGGCCATCTTCTCGACATCGGGGCTCACCAGCACTTTCTCACCGGCACCGCCTTCCACGGAGACACTGAAGACACCTTCTATCGCCTCCAGCTCAGGCACGATCTGGGCAAGAGCGACCTCCTGTAGCTCCTGGGGGACCGCATCCCCGGTGAAACTGAGGATTACGACCGGCATCATGTTGATATCGAGCGGGAACAGCCGTGGGTTCTGGTCAAGCCCGGGCATCATTGCCGGGAGTCCTCTTACCTGTGACGGGAGTTCCAGCGTGCTCAGCCGCCCGGCGATGATGCCGTTCACCTCATCCATGTCAATCCCGAACTCGAACTGTGCGAAGACAACGGAGCTGCCTTCGCTTGAAGTGGACGTGATGTGCTCAAGGCCCTTGATGCCGTCAATGGCCTTCTCTATCGGGATGGTGACCTCTTCCATCACCTCCTCAGCCTGTGCCTGGGGATAGACCGTGATCACGGTGGTCATCGGCAGCTCGATGTCGGGGATAAGCTCCATCTTGAGGGTCAGGGTAGCCCACACCGAGGCTCCCGCTACCATGGCAGCAATCAGGATGGTCAGCCACCGTTTCTTCAAGGCGATTCTGGTGAGCCAGCTCATGCACTTCCCCCTTTCCCGTTGACGACTCCGTCCACAGCATTTCGCCGCACGCGTTCTCGGCCAGGCTCTACGACGGAATGTGTGTCTGCCCGGGGTAGGGCAGTAGTCTCAGGGTCTTGCCAGAAGGTCTGGCACTCTCACTAGCAGTATACCATGTACGGCCGGGCTCATAGAAGCGGCGAGATTGACACTGGCTTGAGGCATACACTACAATCGTGGCCACAGTAGACCGTGCCGGATGTCACGTCGAGACGTCTGTGCCACGGCTCCGAGTATGGGAAAGGAGATTCTGCATTGGGTCACGAGATGATACTGACGGAGACTGACGGCCGGGTGGGCATCATCACCTTCAACCGTCCGGAGAAGTTGAACGCCATGCACGGCACCATGATGAGGGAGCTCCGCGACCAGATTGATGCCTGGAACTCCGACCCGGGCGTCGGTGCGGTTGTATTGACTGGTGCTGGGAGGGCGTTCTGTGCCGGTGCCGATATCGGTGGCTGGAATCAGAACATTCAGGCACGTGAGTCTGGCCAGGAGGCTGAGCGGCGTGGCCAGGAAGAGCCCTGGATCCCGTTCGTGCAGCGCTCAAAGCCCATCGTTTGTGCCATCAACGGAGCTTGCATCGGCGCGGGGCTGACAATCACTCTGCCCTGTGATGTACGCGTCGCTTCTGACCAGGCCCGTCTGGCGATGCGTTTTGTCCGCGTGGGCGTGACCCCAGAGCTGGCGAGCACTCATCTGCTCCCTCACATAGTCGGCCTGGGACACGCGATGGAGCTGATGCTGACCGGCAAGATAATCGACGGGGCAGAGGCGTCGCGCATCGGCCTGGTGAATCGTGTGGTCCCGCATGCCAGATTGATGGAGGACGCCGTCAGCACCGCGCAGGAGATCGCCTTCAACCCTACGGAATCACTGTCCGTGATAAAGAGACTCACGTGGCAGAACCTCGATGAGACCGACCTCGGTGCGGTACAGCAGCGGGAAGGCAAGGAGTTCGCCGAGGCCATGCAGCGTCCCTCTTTCAAGGAAGCGGTGAGGTCATTCCTGGAGAAGCGGCAGCCGGACTTCCATGCGCCATAGCCAGCTGGCGTAGCGGTGCGGCGAGGTGGTGAGAAACAGGAGCGAAAGCGGCGGCTCGCTGCCGCCGCTTCTGTTCTGCGAAGATGTGGCGTCGCGAAACGGCCGCATCCTGTCCCCACGGGGTTTGCAGCGAAGAAGTTTTGATGGTACACTGGGAATGGTGGTTTAGTTTGGGTTACCCTGCACTTAGTCAAGGCTTTTTGCGTCGGCTCAAGTCCCGGATGACCTCAAGGCTAGCCAACTACTTAGAGGAGAGGAGGTCGTTCCATGGGATTTGAGGACAAGTCGATCCAGTGTGCCGACTGCGGGACTGTCTTCATTTTCAGCGCCGAGGAGCAGGAACTGTTCGCCTCCAGGGGCTATCAGAATGACCCGAAGCGCTGTCTGGCGTGCCGTCAGGCGAGGAAGTCGCGGCGCGACGGGAACGAGGGGTTCGGCTACCGGCCTGCGCGCCAGATGTTCCCGATAGTGTGCGCGCAGTGCGGCAAGGAAGCCGAAGTCCCCTTCGAGCCTCGACAGGGCAGACCGGTATTTTGCAGCGACTGCTACAACGCCAGCAAGATGACCAGATAGTGCGGGTTTGGCGTTGGCGCCCTTGCGCCGGCCGACGGTGTTCGGCTAGCGTGCGGTAATGGAAGGTTGTGGTGTGTTATGACATTGCAGGTGTCAATACGTGAAGGAGAGAGCCAGGACTCTCTGCTGAAGCGCTTTCAGAGAATGGTGCAGATGGAAGGCGTCCTCCGGGAGGCAAAGACCCATCGGTACTTTCTCTCCAAGAGGGAAGCCGCGCGCCTGAAGGCCAAGAAGAACGCACGGGCAAGGAGAAGCGGCCGCTAGGCGCTACTGGCCTGAGAGGGCCGGCAGTGTGCATTCTTATGCCGACGCCCGAGAGGTGCCTTGCATCTCTCTCCTGGAGGCGTCGGCATAACTGTGTCTGAAGCCGTGCGTCTCCAGAATACAAACGCATCTCTTGGCGACGCGCATACATAGGGGGCTCTGACCAGCACCTGAGACGGGGGGCGTTTCCACTGCACGAGAGGCGTATGCCTGATGCAGGACAGGGGAACGGCCTCCGCGGGTCCGTGTGCCTAGAGCGTCCGGATTACGGCGGTCACTTTCCCCTGGACCTCAACGTTCTCCGGGTCGTGGTACATAGGCTGCATGAGTTGGTATGCCGGGCGGAGGCAGACCTTTCCTTCTTCCGCATAGAATCTCTTCAGGGTTACTTCCTGCTCGTTCTTGAGCCACACCGCCACCATGTCGCCGTTCTCGGCGGTATCCACAGGCTCCATGAGCACAACATCGCCGTCATCAATGAGGGCGTCTATCATGGAAAGGCCCTTCACTCTCAGTGCGTAGAGCTGCTTGCCCCGGGTAATCTCCTCAGGGATTTCGAGTGTCTCCAGGGAGTGGCTTCCCCATGTCTCCGCAGTGGGTACCGGAATCGGCTCCCCGGCGGCGATGGTGCCCAGCAGAGGGACGCCCGTAGTATCCCTCCGGTCCGTGAGCTGAATGCTGCGGAAGACCGCGGGGTCACGATGAATGCGGCCTTCTCTCTCCAGGACATTGAGGTGGTGCTGCACGACGGCGGTTGAGCTTATGCTACAGCCCTTGAGGATGTCGCGAACGGTGGGGGCATAGCCACGCTCCCGAAAGAACCTTCGTATGTAGCTGTATACCCGCTCCCTGGTCTTGCTCTGCCCCGGCTGCCTCACTCTTGCCCCCGGACGGTGTTTCTGGTGTAAACGATTGTTTTATGAACAAGTGTACCAGACGCTTTGCCGGTTGTCAAGCCTGATGGGGGGCGGGTGATTGTGGTGGAGAGCTACGCACGCCGGGCGGCTGCCGTGAGTGTGTGATTGAGCTGCTGGATGAAGGTCTGGCGGTCAGCAGGCGATATTATCACGTTGAGGCCCCGATATCGTACTATCTCCACGGCGCTCCTGGTGGAGGTCGCCAACCGGACTCCCCAGTAGACCATTGTTTCGATACCGTCGACCGCCCGGGCCTCCCGTACGGTTGTGAGGCGGATGTTGAAGGCAAAGGGATATCCCAGCACGATTCTCAGACGGTCGGGCAGTATCTGAAACCGCCGCGGCAGAACCGCGTGGAAGAGCAGGGCATCGAAAGCGGTGGTACCCAGGAGAGTCCATGCACCGAGCGGTTCGGAGGAAAAGACGGCAATGCCCGGCACGAGCGTCGCCGCCAGGGTGAGCACAAGGACCCAGCGCAGCCACGGCGCGTAGGCCGCCCGGTCCTCGTAGATGGGGAACGTGGTGTCACTGTCTGGTGCAGGCTGTGTGAGCATGAGAAGACCCCGCGACGACTGGCTTCCCGTCGCGTTAGCATCGGAGCCAGGCGTTGTCAAACACTGCGGGTGCCTGGACAGTGCCCGCGGCTTGACAGCAGATGTGCAGGCTGGTATCATGCACTCATAGGTAAAGGCTGCGAACGAGAGTAGTACGCTTCAGAGCGGGGCCCAGAGAGTCGGGGTAAGGTGGAAGCCCGGCGCCAGCGCAGAGGCGAAATGGACTCGGGAGCTGCAGGCCGAAAGGTGCCGTGAGGCGAGATTCTGAGTAGGCCGTGACGGAGAGGGCACCGTTATCGAAGCCCAGGGTATCGTCCTTCTGGTGAAGGACCGTACCTGAGAAAAGATGGCCTCATTGTCTTCTTCTGACCAGAGGCCAACAAGGGTGGCACCGCGGGAGAACCCCTCGCCCCTTAGGGACGAGGGGTTTTGTGTTCTGGGATGAATATGAAGAGAAAGAGGATTCTCACCGGCGACCGGCCCACCGGGCCGATGCATCTGGGCCACTATGTCGGTTCGTTGAAGAACCGGGTCAGGCTACAGGACGAGCATGATTGCTTCTTCATCATTGCAGACTACCAGGTGCTTACGGACCACCTCAACGAGACAGAACGGACGCAGGATTCGGTGAGGGATGTGGTCCTCGACTGGCTGTCGGTGGGAATGGACCCGGAGAAGAGCACCTTCTTCATACAGTCGATGGTCCCGGAGATTGCGGAGCTTACCATGTACTTCTCGATGCTGGCGAGCGTCTCCAGGTTGCAGCGGAATCCCACCGTCATGGAGGAGTTCAGGGAGGCCGGGCTACGGTCCATGAGCTACGGCTTCCTCGGCTACCCGGTTTCTCAGGCTGCGGATATTCTGGCTGTCCGGGCCGACCTGGTGCCGGTTGGGGAGGACAATGTGCCACACGTGGAGCAGACGAGAGAGATTGCCCGGACGTTCAACCGGACTTTCGGGAAGACCTTCCCGGTCCCTCAGGCACTGGTCGGAGATGTCTCCAGGCTGCCTGGACTGGACGGGCGCAAGATGGGTGTCAGCCTGGGCAATGCCATATTCCTCAAGGATACGCCTGAACAGGTGAGGACCAAAATCAGGTCAGCCATCACCGACCCGGCCAGGGTGAAGTCAACTGACCCGGGCCATCCCGATGTGTGCAATATCTACGCGTACTACGAGGCGTTTGCCGGCAATAGCGCACCGGATGTACGCGAGCGCTGCACACAGGGCAGGGTCGGTTGCGTAGCCTGCAAGGAGAATCTGGCGGCGAGAATCAACGCTTTCCTTGAGCCGGTCCGCGAAAAGAGAGTATCCTTCGAATCCAGACCCGCCATTGTCACGGAGGCACTCGGAGAAGGCACGGCCCGGACCCGGCGAGAGGCCGCGCAGACCATGCGCCTTGTCCGTGAGGCCGTCCACTTCGACTATCGCGAACTGTTGTCGGAAAGAGAGCAGGAGCGGGTGTTCGTGCCCGAGGAGGTTGGCTGATGTACACGCCAACCCTGGAACAGGTGAAGCAGAGGGCCGGGGAGGGCAATCTGATACCCGTCTACCGGGAAATCCTCGCCGACCTGGAGACCCCGGTATCCGCCTTCCTGAAAATCGCGCGGGGCGACCATTCTTTCCTTCTGGAGAGTGTGGAGGGGAACGAGCGCATGGCGCGCTACAGCTTCATCGGGACGGAGCCGTACCGC
>Ga0180437_10010113_pt1 | contig 11554 bp, 9 predicted proteins | sample SS_ome_4_FD_132410 | JGI IMG/M metagenome (GOLD analysis project Ga0180437, IMG submission 132410) | Hypersaline lake sediment archaeal communities from the Salton Sea, California, USA - SS_3_D_1 metaG | ecosystem: Environmental > Aquatic > Non-marine Saline and Alkaline > Hypersaline > Sediment... | reverse complement strand
GGGCAACTGGCCTATTGCCCGGACAACGTCATGGGGCTCAGCATTGACGAAGCCAACGCCGTCTTCTTGCAGGGCAAAGCTTGCGTCCTGGACTGTTGGCCCAGCTTCATCCGCGCGGCCCTCAAGGACCCCGACCAGTCGCAGGTGATGGGCAAGTGGGCCTTCATGCCCTACCCTGTGCCAGGCTTCAGTTACCTGTCTGCGTGGGACATTCTCATCAGCAAGTTCTCCAAGAACAAGGATGCCGCCTGGGAGTGGATCAAGTTCTACGTCAACCCGGAGAACGACAAAGAGCTGTTCTTCAAAAAGTATGGCATAGGCCCCACGATGGTCACCACCTACGATGATTCTGCGCTATTGGCCGAGCATCCCAATGACTTCCCGGCCACCAAGGCCAACCTGGCTCGCGCCAAGACGCCTGTGGTCACTGATGAGGCCGAGTGGTTCCTGGATGAGGTCGTCAATGAGGTGCTCAATGGGATAATCGGCCCTGAAGAAGGGGCCCAGAAGGTGAACGACGGGTTTGCTGGCATGCAGGGGACGAGGCCGGAATACGAACTTGCCATCGCACAAGACCTGGTGGAAAAGTGACACCAGGCGTGAGGCAGGGCAATGTACTCGCATTGCCCTGCCTCTAATCTGTATGCCCTTAGTGCTACAACGTCACTTTGAAACAACAGGGGCAAGAACCCCGGTTTTTCCGGTCGAAAGGCACCTTGTGGCCTCTGTGAAGGTCATTCGCCAGCCCTAAATTTTCTGTGGAGCATCAAAGACCGGGTTTCTAGAGTGAAGTATTGACACTTAGTTCTATCTTGGGGGGCCGGAATGGTCAAACGCAAATTCTGGATCAGTGAAACAATATTGCTTATGCTTTTTTTGATACCGCTTCTCTTGGTCCTGGGTATCACGGATCTGTACCCCCTGGCTTTCTCCACCTTTTTGAGCACCACGTCCTGGGACCTGATTGACCGCGGCGCCAGCGCTGAGTGGGTCGGGCTGCGAAACTTTCTGACGGTATTGCGAGACCCCATCTTTGTTGACTCTTTCAAGACCAGCCTCAAGTTCTCCTTAGGGGCCACCGCCGCAGAATTGGTCCTGGGACTCATCGTCGCCTACATGGTGGTTGGCGAGAGCAAGGTGATGCGCGCCGTCAGGACCATTTTGCTCATCCCTATGTTCATCCCCGGCGTGGTGGTGGGCACCATGTGGCGGATGATGCTAAACGTCAACGCCGGGATCGTCAATCACCTGCTGAGCGTGGTAGGCATCCCACCTCTGAGTTGGTTCAGCGCACCGGACACCGCCCTGGTGTCCACTATCCTGGTTGACATCTGGTATTCTACTCCCTTTGTCATGATCATCCTGGTCGCAGGCATCACCACGCTGCCAGGCGATCCGGTACGGGCGGCCATGATAGACGGAGCCTCACGCTGGCAGATATTCAGGTATATCATGCTCCCCTTGCTCGCCCCGATACTCACCGTGGCCACACTTTTCCGTTTCATTGGCTCGTTCTTTGTCCTGGATCACATCTACACCACCACCTATGGCGGGCCAGGTTTCACCACCAACGTGGTGAGCTTTCATCTGTATCGGCAAGGCCTGACCCATTTTAAACTGTCATACGTAGCCGCAGCGTCGTGGCTGATGATAGGCTTCTCCCTGATGGTCATCGTGGTGCTGAGAACGATACGTGGATTCCTCGAGAGGTCGGCGGCAGCGGGTTAGGTATCATCAGGTTCCCGTGCCAGGAGAACAAGCTATGCAAAGCGTGTACATTCGAGCCCAGATAGGAGAATGGCTGTTCACCTTTTTTCGAGCGGTAGTCATTGTTCTCTCTCTTCTCTTTGTCATCCTGCCCTTGATATGGCTTTTTATCAACAGCATCAAGATACCTCTGGAGTGGCTGTCTATTCCCCCGGTTATCGTTCCCTCCAAGATCACCTTTGAGAACTATGTCCAGCTATTCGCCGATCCGAACTCTGATGCGCTCCTCTGTCTGAAGAATTCGGTCATCATCACCCTGGCTGCCACCGCCCTTTCGGTGTTCATTGGATCTCTGGCCGCCTATTCCCTGACCCACCTGAAATTGCCCTTTAAGATTGTGCCGTTCATCGCTGGTATGGTGCTGCTATTGGGCTTCTATCCCAAGATCACCTCTGTCATCCCCTATTTCGTCGTGATGAAGAACCTTGGTCTGATGGATACCCAGATGGCGATCATCATCGCTTTTGTGGGTTTGAACCTGCCCACCACGGTCTGGTTGATGATCACCTTCTACGAGGAACTGCCCAAGGAGATCGAACAATCGGCCATGCTGGATGGCTGTGGTCCCTGGGGGCGCTTCTACAAGATCGTCCTGCCCCTGGCCTTGCCAGGGATGGTCGTAGCCGCTATCCTGAGCGCGCTTCTGTGCTGGATCGAGTTCATGATCGCATCCAGTCTGGCGATCGTCAATGCCAAGACGCTGCCCATTGCCGTATCAGCCTATCTCCAAGACAAGGGCATGCACTGGGGGCCCATGTCCGCGCTGGGGACGCTCACCGTCGTGCCGGTGATCATCTTTTGTGTATTCGTTCAGAAATACCTGGTCCGCGGCTTGACCTTTGGCGCTATCAAGGAATAAATTCTGGGAGGTTTGTGGTGGCTACTGTGCGTATGGTGAACCTGAGCAAGTACTTTGGCAAGGTGGGCGCCGTGAAGGGACTGAACCTGGTGGCAGAAGACAAACAGTTTCTCACCTTGCTCGGACCGAGCGGGTGTGGAAAGAGCACGACGCTCAATATGATCGCTGGTCTGGAGTTGCCAACTGACGGGGAGATTTATCTGGATGATGCGTTGATCAACAAGATGCCTCCTGCCTACCGGAACGTGGCCATGGTCTTCCAGACCTATGCCCTGTACCCGCACATGAACGTGTGGAACAACATGGCCTTCGCTTTGAGAATCCACAAGGAGCCGAAGGAGGTCATAGACAGGAAGGTCAACGGGGCGGCAACCATGTTGGGCATCGCCAACCTTCTGGATCGCAGGCCTAGAGAGTTGAGCGGTGGTCAGCGACAGAGGGTTGCACTGGGGCGAGCCATCGTGAGAGACCCCAAGGTATTTCTGCTTGACGAACCGCTGAGCAACCTGGATGCTGCCTTGCGTCTACAGATGAGGGCTGAGTTGAAGCTCCTGTTCGATAGGCTTCAGGCGACGGTGATATATGTCACGCATGACCAGGCCGAGGCCATGACGATGAGTGACAAGGTTGCCATCCTGAAAGACGGCGTGCTGCAACAAGTGGGCTCTCCACTGGAAATATACTACCGGCCGGTGAACAGATTTGTGGCTGGCTTTGTGGGTAGCCCCAAGATGAACTCTGTCACCTGTACTCTGAGGGCAGAGGGAGAGGCGATCTTTGTCCGGACAGCCGACTTTGAGCTGTCACTGCCCGAGAAGACTTCCGCCAGCCGGTTGGCATCCCAGTTCGGTCGGGAGCTTGTGTTGGGCATCAGGCCCGAAGACCTGCACCTCGACGCGATTGAGAACGCCAGCACGATAAGAGGTAAAGCGGCGGTGGTGGAGCACCTCGGTTCTGACACCATCATCCTGCTCGATACCGGCTCGCAGATGCTGACCCTTGTTGCTCAGGGCAGTGCAACGGTTCGCCCAGGCGAGAACTTGTCAGTTCGCGTCGATAAGGATAGAATATATCTGTTCGAGGAGGATAGTGAGAAGGCGGTACTGACCCCGGAACTCCTGTCCGTTTGGGGAGGTGCTGCGTGAGGTTGCAGGATAAGGTTTCCATCGTCACCGGTGGGGCCAAAGGCATCGGTCGAGGCATATCTCTAAGATTCGCTCAGGCAGGGAGCACTGTGGTCATCGCCCAACGGGATCGTCTAACCGGGCAGGAGGTCGTTCGGGAGATTGGGGATGCGGGAGGAACCGCCCTTTTCATAGCTACCGACGTCGGCGTACAAGAGCAGGTGGAAAACCTCGTCGAAAAGACGGTGACGCGTTTCGGTCAAATAGATATCCTGGTCAACAACGCAGCGATCACCATGTGTTACGAACCGCTCTTGGATATGTCGCTCGACAGTTGGCAGCGCGTCATAGATGTCAACCTCACGGGGGTGTTCTTGTGCTCCCAGGCAGCCGCCCGGCATATGGTGGACAGGAGATATGGCAAGATCGTCAACGTTGGGTCAGTGGGCAGCTTTATGCCCGAAAGGGACTGCCCTCATTATTGCGCCGCCAAGGGCGGGGTGATCATGTTAACCAAGAGCATGGCTTTAGACCTCGCGCCCTTCAATGTCTCCGTCAACGCGGTCGCTCCCGGTGCGACCATGACCGAAAAGATTCGCCACGTGTTGCAGGAACAGGGCGTCGAAGATCGTGCCACCGGCCTGTCCAAGATCCCCCTGGCCAGATTCGGGGAAGTCGAGGAGGTGGCGGCTGCAGCGTTATTTCTCGCCTCTGATGAGGCCAGCTACGTGCAGGGAGCCACTCTGGTCGTTGATGGTGGCTATCTACTGACTTAGAAAGGATAGATTCCATGGCAGAATCCGTGATCAGCAAAGAGGTGCTCAAGAGCAGGATTGACGAGATTTCCAGACTTGACCTGGCGGTCCTGCCGACTCCGCTGCAGGAATGCGCGCATTTCTCGCAGAAGCTGGGAGGGCCGCGGATTTTCATCAAGCGAGAAGACCTCACCGGTTTGGCCTTCGGCGGCAACAAGGTAAGAAAGCTCGAGTTTTTCATGGCCGACCTGGTGGACAAGGGTGTCGAGACGGTCATTGCCGGGGCATCCAAACAGTCGAACTTTTGCCGCCAGACGTCTGCCTGCGCGGCCAAGCTGGGCATGAATGCCATCTTGTTGCTCATGGGGGATCCCAATACGGAGAGGCAGGGGAACCTCCTGGTAGACGATCTTTTGGGGGCAGACGTCCGGCTTCATAACTATGAAAGCTGGCCCAAGCTTCACGAGGCCATCTATCAACTGGCCGATGACCTGAGGAAGCGGGGGGTAAAGGCCCAGGCGCTGACGGGCTTTGAGCCCTTGGGGTCCATTGCCTACGTGGATTGCGTGCTGGAGATGATGAGCCAGTTCGAGGAGCAGGGCATGATGCCCGATTACATCTTTGTTTCTTCTGGCACCGGGACGCAGGCGGGGTTAGAGGTAGGGATCAGGGCGCTGGGCCTGGACTGCAAGATCGTAGGCATATCGCCATCCCCTGACCTGGATGGGTACGACTCGATCAGCGCCCGGTTGGCCGAGGTGGCAAACTGGGTGGCTGAACGCCTGGGCCTCGATCTGACTTTCAAGGCCGAGGAAATCACCAACACCCCGGCCTATGTGGGCCCCGGCTACGCCAAGGTGACCAAAGCTGGCATCGAGGCTATCCGGCTGATGGCCAGCACCGAAGGGATCATGTTGGATCCGGTGTACACCGGCAAGGCGGTGGCCGGACTCATCGACTACATCCGTCGAGGTGAGATTGGCCCCGATCAGACGGTCGTTTTTGTGCATACCGGCGGCACGCCAGCTCTATTTGCCTACCAAAAGGAACTTACGGCAGGAGCCCGGGTCGTTTGAGGCACTGCCTTGGGTCTGAGTCCGAAACACCGGTCAATCACAGCATGACATGGAGCTTGTTGATTTACAGGTAGTTCAGGCTCAGATTCAGCCAAGTTTTCTCTGAAGAAAGAGAGTCCTGTCTATGAAAGCACAAAGTGCCGTGCTGCGGGTTCTGGAAGAGCGACGGGAAGAGTTGATCGAATTTGCTGGCGCGTTGGTCAGCGCGCCCAGTCCCAATCCACCCGGCGATGAGCGGCAAGTGGTTCAGGTCTTGGCGGAACGTGTCAGCCAATTCGGGTTGGAGCCAGAGGTGGTCGCCAAGGCGCCGGAGCGGCCCAACTTGCTCGTCAGGTTGCCAGGGCAGGGAGCTGGCCGCCGTTTGATCTTGAACGGGCACATTGATACCAAACCTCCCGGAGACCTTGAAAAGTGGAAGACGGATCCGTACACGCCGACGATCTTTGATGGCAAGATGTACGGGCTTGGCTCCGTGGACATGAAGGGACAGGCTGCGGCCTTGACCTACGCCGCCATCGCCCTGGCTGAGGCTTCAGCCCCTTTCAAGGGTGAGTTAATTCTTGCCCTGTCGGCCGACGAAGAGAATGGTTCTATTTACGGGGCCGGCTATCTGGTCCGGGAGCACGGTTTAACAGCCGATGCCGCTCTCGTCGCCGAGCCGAGCAACATCAGCAGGGACTGGGAGTACATGGCCCTCCTCTCGCGAGGATTCACAGGTTTCAGGATCAAGGTGCGCGGGACGCAGATGCACAGCAGCATCTCGGACATCATGCCCTCGGTGAACGCCAGTACCAAGATGGCGTACGTTCTGTGGCGATTGGAGAAGGATCTGAAAATCCGTTTTCCGCCACACCCCCTCTGTCCTGGTGGCATAACGGTCAACCCGGGGGTATTCCTCAGCGGTGGGGTGACCTATGGCGTCTATCCGGGCTACGCCGAGTTTGGGGTGGACGTGCGCACGCTACCAGGGATGACCAGGGAAGGCTTGAGGCGCGACGTCGAGGGTTTCCTGGATGCTTTGCGACGGGAAGATCCCTCCCTGGAGGTTGAGATGGCATTCGAAGACGGCCCGTTAGGATGGAACGACGCGTCGGAGATATCGCCACAGCATCCCATCGTGCAGGCGGCGCTGCGCGCCTCGGAGCGGGTCCTGGGCTTTGAACCGGCGCTGAGAGGATTTCCAGGCGGGACCGACGCGGGGAGCTTCCAGGGTGCAGGGGGGATCCCCACGGTCCCCGCTTTCGGGCCTGGTCTCTTGCCCCTGGCGCACAGTCCAAACGAGTACATCTCTGTCGAGGGCATCCTCCAGGCGGCCAAGGTCTATGCCCTGACGGCACTGTTCTATCTGGGCGAGCCTGCCTAGCGCAGAATGTTCAGCCGATTGCCTGCTGCCAGGGATCGGACCCTCCCCGGCGGTGCAAGACAGACCAACGCGGGTACGTGAAAGAACACGTGCCGAAAGGAGAGCAGATGTCAAGAATACTGGTCATCAGGAATGAGGAGATCGATCCGCACGTTCATATCAAGGATTGTCTTCCTCTGGTAGAGCGGGCTTTTAGTGCCGCAGCCGAGGACAAGGCGGACCTGCCCACCAAGTACCACTACCGTGGCAAGTTCGGTCTGTGGTTTTACATGGCAGGGATCGTGGAGCCGTTGGGGGCCATGGGCGTCAAGCTGGGCAGCGGTCGCCCGGGAGGAGGTTTCTCCCAGGTCATCTATTACAACCATGAGACGGCCGAGCCCCTGGCGCTCATGCAGGGAGGCCGGGTGACCGCGCTGCGCACCGGGGCAGCCGCGGCCATAGGGGCCAGGTATCTTGCCCGGCGGGAGTCAAAGATTGTGGGCATCGTCGGCACAGGAACCGTCGGGTGGACCAGTCTGGCTGCCCTCAACGAATGCTTCTCCCTGGAGAAGGTCTACGCGGCAGATGTCAGCGAAGGTGCAAGGGGCAATTTTGTCGCACGAGCTAGTGAACGTTATCCTTTCCCGGTCGTTGAGGCCAGTTTCGAGGAGGCGGTGCGGGCCGCGGATGTCGTGATCACGGCGACCCCCACCCGGGAACCGATCGTGCAAGGGGAGTGGGTATCCAAGGGAAAGCACATCAGCGCGGTGGGGGCCGATAGCGCCGGCAAACAGGAGCTTGATGCGGCGATCTATCACCGGGCGAGAATAGTCTGCGACAGCGTGGAACAGTGCCTGGAGTTCGGAGAGGTCAACAACGCGCATCGGGCCGGGCTGTTGGACGAGGATCGAATCGTCGGCGAGATCGGCGAGGTTATCCTGGGGAGCAAGAAAGGGCGAATATCTGAAGAGGATATCACGCTCTTTGACTCGACGGGGATGGGCATTCAGGATGCGGCCGTCGCCAAGTTGATCTATGAGACGGCGTTAAGCAAGGGACTCGGCACCTGGGTCGAGCTGTAGCTGGCCGGCTTGGGCAGAGGAAGGGTATGAAAAAGTCAGTCGTCCGTACGGACAAGGCTCCCAAAGCGAGTGGCTGTTATTCGCAAGCCATCAAAGTAGGAGGGTTTGTGTTTACGGCGGGTCGTTCGGGAGTGGATCCCCGAACTGGTAAAATGGTCCCGGGGAGCATCAAGGCCCAGGTTAGACAGACCCTGGAGAGCATCAAGGCCATACTTGAGGAAGCGGGCACCTCACTGGACCACGTGGTCAAGGTGAACGTTTACCTGCGCGACCTGGCCGATTTCAAGGCGTACGATGAGGCCTACGGTGAGTATTTCGACGTTGACGGGCCACCCGCACGCACGACGGTGCCGGGGGCGGACTTGCCCGGCGACATGCTTGTTGAGATAGACGCTGTGGCTTATGTCCCCGAAGGGTGAGGTGTCGCAGGCGTCAAGTCAAACCGTAGCGTGCAGGGATGCTGTGCTTTGTACTCGAGGTCTTGTCCGGTTTGCAGCCCTTGTGCGAGTGTTCGAGTCCGAAGCAGGTAGACATAACCTCGGATTGATGCCTGTCGGCTGTTGTCCGCCTTGAGCGACTTTGTGGACGGGCACCAGGCCAAATGAGGAGCAGATCATTCTTGCAAGAATGGGCCAGGAGGGGGATGTGAACGCATATGAGAAGCTGGGCGTCCGTCGGGTCATCAACGCTTATGGCAATCTGACTCCCCTGGGCGGGTCGTTGATGGATCCGCAGGTCGTCCAGGCGATGGTGGAGGCCGCTGGCTGGTTTGTGGACGTGAACGACCTGTTGAAGAAAGCAGGGCACAGGATCGCCGACCTGGTGGGGGTGGAAGCTGCCTTCATCACGTCCGGAGCAGCAGCCGGGTTGGTGATCAGCACGGCAGCTTGCGTGGCTGGGAAGGATCCAGCCAAGATAGCCCGTCTGCCCGATACCTCCGGGATGAAGAATGAGGTCATCATACACAAGTGCCAGCGCAATGTGTGGGATCAGGCGGCACGGCAGGTGGGGATCAGGCTGGTCGAGGTAGGACTTTCGCAGTGGATCGAGACGTGGGAGCTGGAAAGCGCCATTAGCGACCACACCGCGGCGATTTTTTACTTTGTTCATCACAACCAGGAGCAGTCCCTTCCTCTGGAGGACGTCATCAAGATCGCCAAAGCGCATCAACTGCCGGTGATCGTGGATGCGGCTGCCGAGTTACCCCCCGTGGACAACATCCACAGGTTCAACGATATGGGTGCCGATCTGGTTCTGTTCAGCGGGGGTAAGATGATACGAGGGCCGCAGTGCGCGGGTCTGATCCTCGGCCGCCGGGAGTTGATCGAGGCCTGTGCCCTCAACGCCAGCCCCAACTTTGGCATCGGCCGCCCGATGAAGGTGGGCAAGGAAGAGATCGTCGGTTTGGTCAGGGCGGTGGAGCTTTTCCTGGAGCACGACTTTGAGGCGGATGGGAAGCGTTGGGAACGACAAGTGGCTCATTGCCTGGAGGTCTTTCAGGAGCTCGAAGGGGTGACGTCCAGGCGAGTCTTTCCAGGCGAGGATCCGGTGTTGCCTCGTTGGGTCCCCCGCGTTTATCTCACATGGGATAAGGAAGCGCTGGGTGCTTCTCCGGCAGAGGTAAGAAAGAGGCTTTTGGAAGGGCAGCCCTCCGTCGCTGTGGGGGCGATACCCGGGGGGCTGAGTGTAAACCCCATTGTGCTGGACGACGGGGAAGAGGAGGTTGTGGCCCAACGTGTGGCCGAGACACTGATGGCAGCCTGAATCACGCCGCTATTGCTTCACCTCACGATTGCGCGCAAGTTGTTGTGCAGGCTGTCTTATATCTCGTGAGCAATGTTCTGACCAAGTTGCACCCGTCTAGCCGCACCCAGGCGTCCCTCGACGACGCCGACGGGCACCCCGAGGCATGAAACCGGGGAGGCATCTCCCCGCACATAGCCCTCCTGTAACAGATGCCGCGTTGCATCTGTCAAAGATCGCCTTGACGGCGATCTTTTTGCATGATGCGTTGTCCCCTATCCGGCAAGGGCACGCCCAAGCCTGCCGCCCTGTGCCCTCAGCCCTGGCAACCCGTGAGGGGGCAGGCAGGCACATAGGGTGGTATTCCGGGGTAGTAGTGTACCTTAAACTGCGGATAAATTGACTGGTTTGGCAAATTGTGGCAAGTCATAAAACTGATGTTGGCTTTTGTGGTCGGCGACCGCAGTCTGGTGTGTGCGCAACTGCTCATTAGTTTGCTCCAGCTTGCCGGCTGGCAACCTGTCAAGCCATCGGTCTATTGGTATACTATACATGCTCTGCCTCCTGTGGTGAGTGATGTTGGACTGCGCGATTGTACCACAGTCGGGTGGAGCTTTCATCTCGTTCTTCCAAGATGTGGGTAATCACCGGGAGGCGGGTTTGCGCGAGGGGATAACCGGTGGTAGAATGTGACGTCAATCAGGAATACATTGCAACAGGAGAGGGGTAATCACACGATGGCCTACAATTTCGATCAGATCATTGACCGCCGCCGTTCCGACAGCGTCAAGTGGTGTCGTTACGACGAGGACGTGCTACCTTTGTGGGTGGCGGACATGGATTTCGTCTCACCGGAGCCGGTGATCCGGGCTCTCCGCGAGCGCGTGGATCACGGCGTGTTCGGCTACGGCACGGAGCCCCCAGCACTCCGCAAAGTGGTGGTCGAGCAACTGGAACAGCTCTACGGCTGGCAGGTGTCTCCCGAGGCGTTACTCTTTTTACCCGGGGTGGCCAGAGGCTTCAACCTGGCCTGCCGTGCCGTTGCTTCTCCCGGCGACGGGATGCTGGTACAGACGCCGATCTATCCTCCCATCCTTCGTGTCCCGGCCAATGCCGGACTCACCTGCGACGAGATGGAACTGACGCGGCAGCCGGACGGGCAGTACAGCATTGATTTCGATGCCTTTGAAGCAGCCATCACAGGCCGGACGCGTGTCTTTGTCCTGTGCAGCCCTCACAACCCGGTGGGGCGGGTGTTCCGGCGTGACGAGTTGGAGCGGATGGCCGAGGTCTGTCTGCGACACGGGATTGTGATCTGCTCGGACGAGATCCATTGCGATCTGGTGTTCGGTGACAGTCGCCACCTGCCCATCGCGTCGCTGGATCCTGAGATAGGCCAGCAGACCATCACACTCATGGCGCCGAGCAAGACGTATAACATCGCCGGGCTCAAATGTTCGGTGGCCATCGTCGAGAACGCCGAACTCTGGGAAAAGATAAACGCGGCGAAGGCAGATCTCGTGCCGGGGGTCAGCATCATGGGCTACGTCGCGGCTCTGGCGGCTTATCGCGACGGGGGGCCGTGGCTGCAGGAAGTACTGCGCTACCTGGAAGCCAACCGCGATTTCGTCCTGGAGTTTGTGGACGCACACCTGCCTGGTATCACCGCCGGCAAGCCCGAAGGCACCTATCTGGCCTGGCTGGACTGCCGCCAGTCAGGCATCCCTGGCAATCCCCACGAGTTCTTCCTGGAGAAGGCCCGCGTCGCCGTGAACGACGGCCAGACCTTTGGCCGGGGCGGGGAGG
>Ga0180437_10010111_pt1 | contig 11555 bp, 15 predicted proteins | sample SS_ome_4_FD_132410 | JGI IMG/M metagenome (GOLD analysis project Ga0180437, IMG submission 132410) | Hypersaline lake sediment archaeal communities from the Salton Sea, California, USA - SS_3_D_1 metaG | ecosystem: Environmental > Aquatic > Non-marine Saline and Alkaline > Hypersaline >... | reverse complement strand
TTCAAACAGCTTGGGCAGGTATACCAAGTCTTATATTAAAATTAAGTGAACTTTTTCCTTCAGTGAAATTATATTATGATTATGCTGATGAAGATATAGGCTATAATGTAGGTTCTTATATTTTTATAAACGAGAAAGCATATATACAGGTTATTGAAAAAGAATCCCTTGAAGCTTATAATTTAGCCTTTGAATTAATGCCAGAACATAAAGAATATTATGTTCTGGTTGATGGAAAATATAAATATAATGAAGAATAATAAAAAGGAGAAAAAAATGAACGCGAAAAAAACAGCACCATCAAAAGAAATTGAAACATCCGGTATAAAAGAACTAGATGTTTACAGGAAACAGAAAGCAAATGTTCTTGTACCAACCACGAAAATAGCAGGCCTTTCAGACTTTCATAAACCAGTAGTTGATGAAGTTTATCTTTCATCAAATCCTGAAGATGGGGATGTCTATTATGACAAAATCACAAAGAAATGGCGGATTACAAAAGTTGGCTTAAATAAGCTTTCTGTTGTTGCCGGTATTATCTGGCATCCTACTGAATGCCGGAGAACTGATAACAGGTCTGATCGTGATTATGTTTCATTCCAGGCTGTAGGCGGAATAAGAAAAGCGGATGGAACTCCGGTTTTTTTCAAATCTGAATTTGATATTGATATGGATGTTGTAAGAGATGAAGCACATGATCTTTATTCCAAAAAATACAGAGATCAGGATTGGTTCAAAAAAATGTCTGAAAAAAATCAAGAGGTTTATGTTCAGGATAAAATCAGAAATGAGATTATTCAGAAAAGAAAACATAAATTAAAACTTTGTGAATCTGGAGCTATGAACAGGGTGATCCGTTCACTCCTTGGCCTTAAATCCGGTTATACAAAAGAGGAGCTTGCAAAACCTTTTGTTATGGTCCGGATAGTTCTTCAGCCTGATTATGATGATAAGGATGTCAGAAAGATGTTGATTGAAAGAAGTATGGATGCCATGGCCGGTATTTATGGAGACAGGCCAACAACTGCTAACAGTTTTCCACAGGAAGAAATTATTGACATTACAGATGAATCTGAAGTTTCAGATGCTGAAACTAATAATACAGAAAAAAAAGATGATCTTGATTCTAAAAGAATTGATTTTGAAAATTCTTCTCCTGAAGATCAGGCAAAAACTCTTTCAATCCTGATAGCAAAAAAAGGTTATAAATATGCTGATCTTCCAAAAGACATTCAGGATGGATGCACTGAAGATAATTATTCAGACACTGATTTTCTGGTAGAAATGCAGCCGGGTAATAAAATGAATTTTTATGATAAGCTTATGGGTATGCTTGATAGCGATATCCCCTTTTAGCGGTTGACATCCTTAAGGAGAAAAACATATGAAAGCATTACATTTTGCTGATCCACATTCAAATAATAAGGATATTGAAGAAATTGAAAAAAGCTTCATTTATATTGTTGAACAGGCTGAAAAAATCAAACCTGATATAATTATTTTTTCAGGTGATCTTTTCAATTCCAGAAACATTGAGCTTGATAGCAAGGCTGTTAAATTGGTGTTCAGAATCTTTTCCAGGCTTTGCATGATTGCTCCGGTTCATGTTGTCATTGGAACACCTTCACATGATGGAAAAGCGGCCGAAGTTTTAAGACATATAAAAGGTAAATATAATATATGGGTATCTGAAAAGCCTGAACAGCTTTATTTGTTACATGATCAAATCTGTCCAGTAGGTGAAGATGATTATCCATCATCCATACTTGCTGTAATTTCCGCGATTCCTGCTCCTACAAAACAGCATTTTCAAACTGATTCAGGAGTTGCTGAATCAGATGAAGAAATTGCAAATGCCATGTCCAATATCTTTTCAGGTTTTGGGGCTTCAGCTTCACAAATAAAAGCTCCGCATATTATCAATGGTCATTTTCAGATTGGATCAGCCCTCATTTCTGAAACTCAGATTCTAACCGGCAGGGATATTGAAATATCTCAAGATCAGATTTCTCTGGCCAATGCCGATCTTGTTTGTCTTGGCCATATTCATTATCCACAGCAGATAGGGAAAAACATTTTCTATGCCGGTTCTATTTACAGAAAAACATGGGGTGAAATGGAAGAAAAAGGTTTTTATGTTCATAAAGTCATTGGTGGCTTTTTGCCTGAATCAACCTTCCTTGAAATCCCTACTAGGAAGCTGATAAAATTTGAACTTGATCTTACACCTTCAGGAGCAATGGATGATAGAAATGAAATGATTACATCCTTTGTTGTAAACAATCAGAATGATTTAAAAGATTCAAAACTCAAATGTGTTTTCACTTTATTCAGGGATGATAGAGCCAGAATAAACAAAAAAGTAATTGAAGATGGCTTTATTAATTATGGTGTAAATTCTGTTTCAATCGATCTGGTCCTTTTGCCTAGAGAAAATGTCAGAAGTCAAGACTTTCTAAAACTTGAAACACTGGCTGAAAAACTTGAAGAACAGGCCAAAATTAAAGACTGGGATATTCCTGAAGGTGTTATTGAAAAGGCTGAACTTCTGGAATCAAAATCATCTGAAGATATCATTAAGAACATAATTCATGATTAAAAATCCAAGAGAAAAGATTTGTGCTTTTTGCCGGAACTTCACTTTCAAACCAAGATCTGTTCCGGGCTGGTCTTACTGTGAATTCTTCAAGAAACATTTTGAGAATCCTCATGGATGGGCAAAAGATGATGGAAGTAAACCACCGGGAAAGAGGTCTTGTCCTCACTGGGAATAATTAAAAGGATAAAAAATGAAAATACAAAGAATTAAATTAAGAGGTTTTATTGGCATTAAAAAAGGTATGGGGCTTGATGAAATTGAATTAGACCTTTCATCATTAAGCGGTTTAATCGCTTTCTCCGGTTCAAATGGTAATGGTAAAAGTACCTTGATGGAGAATATGCATCCATTTAGAACTTTAGCATCCAGAAAGGGAGCTCTTCAGCATCATGTATTTTTAAGAGATTCTGTTAAAGAATTAGATTTTATTATGAATGGTGATCATTATCGAACAGTTATAAAAATAGATAATCATTCGGGCAGGCAGGAAGGCTTTATTTATAAAAATGGATCTGAATCTTCTCTGGTTGATGGAAAACTGCCAGAATATGATAAAGCCATAAAAAAGCTGTTTGGTTCTCAAAATCTGTTCTTTAACAGTGTTTTTTGTGCTCAAAATTCCGATAAAATATCAGACTTAACGACTGGGCAGCTTAAAACATTATTTGCCGAATTTCTAAGGCTAGATAAGCTTCAGGACTATGAATCAACATCTAAGCAGGCATTAGGTATTCTGGCCGGTAAAAAAGAAACAAATACTGATCTGATCAATAAGCTTACTGAAAAAATTGAAAACATTGGTAATGTTGATACAGATATTCAAAAAAAGAAAAATGATAAGGATGAATGGGAAAAGCTTATTCCTGAACTTCAGCAGAAAGTTGAAAAAATGGAAGCTGATCTTGAAACTGAAAGAAAGATTGTAAATGAAAATGAAGTTGCTGAAAAGCGGATAACTGATCTTCATAAACAGATTGAAATAATCAATATTGATATCACGAATGATCAGGAAACAAGCAAAATAGAGCTTACAGGCCTGAGAGATAAGATTTCTGAACTAACTGATGAAATCTCGGAAACTGAAAAACTTCTTGAAAATAAGGATGAAATCATAAAAGCTTCTGATCGTATAAAAGAAATTGAGATACAGATTCAATCTTTTGATAATCTGCTCTCTCGTAATCGAAAATTAAAGGAAGATTTGAGCAACCAGATAAAAGAGGTTGAAAAGCAATCGCTTGAAGCCACTCAAAAAGGAGTGGATGAAAGGTCTGATCTTATAGGTATCAGAGATAATTCCATGTCTGAATATAACAGGATCTTGGAGGATATCCAAAAATGCTCAGACATTATTGAAGGCTTCAGAGACAATGCTGAATTAAAATTATTAGAACAAAACTTTGAAAACTGTAAAAATCAAATTACTGTTCTTGAAAAACGTGATCCGGCATGTATCAGTGAAACCTGTTCATTTATAAAGATAGCGATTGAAGCAAAAGAAAACCTTCCAGACATTGAAAAACAATTGGTTGAAATGAATGAAAAGATAATATCTGAAACTGATAAAGCTCAAAGAGATACAGATGAGCTTAAATCCAGAAAGGCTATATTTGAGGATCAGTTCAAAAAAATGAATGACGAATTAAAGGCTTTTGATAATAATGTTAAAGGATATCTTGATGCCTTTGATGAGAAAATATCAGAGTTAGAGTCTGAGTATACATCTGTTATGGAAAAATTAGAACTTGATGAAATTAGTTATGAAGCATTAAAGACTGAAAAATCTACAACTGCTCTCCTGGCAGATAAAGAAAATGAAATAATTGTTGCTGAAACAAACTTGAAGAATATTATTAGCCGGAAAGAAGAATTAGATAATGAATTGCCAAAACTTGAACAGGTATATAAGGACAGAGAACAAAACAATAAGAATAAAATCAAAGGAATTGATAATCAAATTATTTTAATTAAAAGCGAAGTTGATGAAAATGCTGCAAAACGCATGAGAGATATTCATGAAACCATTTCTTTCCTTGAAAATCAGATAGGTGATTTTGAAAAAATGATATCAATAGCCGATTCTGATCTTAATCGACTGCATAAACTTGCTGAAGATAAAATAGAACTGACAAATGAAAAAGACATATTAAGTGAAAAGCAAAATGTTTTTAATAAAGAAATTACCTCATGGACATATCTTAAAAACGCATGCTCAAAAGATGGATTGCAGGCACTTGAGATTGACAGTGTCGCTCCGGGTGTTGCAGGAAATGCTAACAGTTTATTAACTACTGCCTTTGGTCCTTTGTCTACTGTTGATTTTAGAACCCTTGATGATGAAGGAAGAGAGACTTTAGAAATCAGGGTAATTGATGAAGAAGGTGAAGAAGTTCTTCTTTCAAACCGTTCAGGCGGTCAGAAAGTTTGGGTATTAAAAGCTTTAAGGCTTGCCATGACAATGATCAGTAAAGAAAAGTCTGGCCGTGATTTTCAATCATTACTGGCTGATGAAGAAGATGGAGCTTTAGATGTTGAGAATGCTAAAAGGTTTGTTTCTCTTTATCGTGCTATTATGGCCAAAGGTGATTTTAATACCTGTTTTTATATTTCCCATGAACCTGAATGTGTGGCCATGGCAGATCATGAAATCAAATTCACTGATAAAGGTATCATATGCCAGTAGACAAAACAAAATATCATCCTGAATGGGATAAGATTTCATTATCAGTCAAAGAATCTGCTGAATGGAAATGTCATTTATGCGGAGCTGAACATGGCAAACCGCATTGGAAAACAGGATCAATAGTTGTTCTTACTGTTCACCACCGTGATCATGATCCTGGCAACAATGAAAAAAAGAACATGGCCGCCCTTTGTCAAAGATGTCATTTATGGGCAGATCAGCCCTTTCATATTAAAAACCGATTGAAAAAAAATAAAGATAAAAATCAAAAGGAATTGTTTAAGGAAAACTCATGAAACTTAGATCATTATTATATTTAATAGCAAAACTGCTTGGGGATTTAACAGCAGTTAATAAAGGTAAGGTTGGCAGACGTGTAGGAAGACGGATTGCCGGAAAAATAACTAGTCGCGGATTAAGGGGGTTATTTAAATGAAAAAATTAATTGCAGGCATAATTTTAATGGTTGTTAGTTTTATATTATTAATTTATGCAGTAAAAATTAACGATATAAGAATTGTTAAAAATCTTACAAATCAAAACATTCCATTAACATCAAAAGTAGAAATCAAGCAGGATGTCCAGATATTCCAGGTTAAGACAGGCGGAGAATATCATTATGTTTATGATGTTGAAACTAAGAATTATAGATTCATAATCCTTGAAACTCCAAACAATATTCTAGTGCTAGATGCAGAGGATAAATTATGAAAACCTGCAAACCGGAACTAACTAAAGAAGATGAAGCCCTTCTGTATAAATCAAGAAACTTTCACGATCTATCAGAAGAAGAATATAATCAACTGTCAACCATATATAAAAAACTTGCCACTTTAAAAAGATTGGAGAACTGGAATGAAGAAAACTGATCCGTTAATTGTAATACTTGGCCATGAAAATGATGAAGATGGAAACCTTTCTGAGATTGCATTAAGCAGGGTGAACACAGGAATTACGTTTGCTCATGAGTGGTGGAATGCTCAAATTATTCTAACAGGTAATTATTCAAAAAATAAAGAGCAAGCTCATGCTTATTGGATGGCTGTGCATATGATAAATATGGGATTAGACCCAAGAAGAATATACGCTTATATCTATTCAAGAAATACTGTTGAAGATTTCTATTTTTTAGAAAAACTTTTAAAAGATAGAAGGTATAAACCATCAAAATGTTTAGTGATAACATCAGAAATACATGCTCCAAGATGTCATTTTTTAGCAAAATACTTTTTAAGTTTTAATGGAAATATTTATATTACAAGGCATCCAGAATCTTCTTTAGAAGATGTTCATGTTGAATTACAAAAATTTTTTGACCTAACAGAAAAAGGAGTAAAAATCAATGAAGACAGCCGTGATCATCCAAGCCCGTATGAACTCAACTCGCCTTCCAGGTAAAGCTGTAATGGAACTAGCCGGAAAGCCGGTCCTTCAGCATGTTATTGAAAGATGTAGAAGATCAAATGTTGATGAAGTAATAGTTGCTACTTGTGAACCAGCAGATGAAATTCATATGATAGCAACGGCCAGCGGAGCTAAAGTTTATGTTGGTGATGAAAACAATGTTTATAAAAGAGTTTTAGATTGTGCTGAGTATTGGGATGTAGATTGGATGTGCGAGATAACATCTGACTGTCCCACAGTTGACCCAAAACATATTACTATGCTTTTTGATCATTGCAATGGACAATATATATCTAATTGTTTTCCACGATATCTTGCCGATGGATTTGACGCACAAGTCTATCCAGTATCGATGTTAGAGAAAGTTGACATTATTAATCATAATCATGTTGGATGGAATATAAAACAAACTTTAGAAAATTTAAATTGTCGAGTAAGAAATATTAATCATCTTTATAAATCAGACAGATATTATCATCCATATCTTTCAACGACTTTGGATTATAAGGAAGATTATGAAGTTCTTAAAAAAATATTTGAACACTTTGGCCACAATAAATTCACGGCTGAAGAAGTTATGGAGTTTTTATTTAGACATCCTGAAATTACAGCAATCAACACACATTTACATAGAAAAGCTCCAGAAGAAAATTAAACTTGATTTATTATTTAAAAAAGTCTATATTTCATGTTAAGCAAGATAGCAATATTAAAAAAGTACAAAACCGAGAGTTTCCGTATCGAAAGATATGGAGAAGTTATTGCTGACTTCGCTTGCTCTCGGTTTTCTTTTTTTAGAGATAATATGAATAAAGACGCTCCTTATTGTAAATGTGGATGTAATAAAAAAGTTACATGGAATAAAAGAACAAAAAAATGGAACAAATATATTGTTTGGCATTATTCAAAAACAGAAAAATTTAAAAAAGAAATAAGGAAAAGAACAGTCTTTAATGATCCAGAATTTCATAAAAAACAATCTGAAAGATTAAAAGGCAATCAATACAGAAAAGGAATTAAACACACAAAAAAAACACGAGAGTTTTTATCAAAAAGACTTTTATCTTTAGGAGATAAACATTGGATGAAAAGTCCAAAACACCGTAAAAGAATGAGTGAAAATAATTATTTTAAAACAGATAAATTTAAAAGATGGTTTAAGGAAAATAATCCATCTAAAAGGCTAGATGTTAAAAAGAAACAATCTGAAACAAAATTAGGAAATAAAAATCCAGCAAAAAGACCAGAGGTAAGGAAAAAGATTTCAAAAACATTAACAGGAAAATATTGTGGCCCAAATAGTCCAAATTGGAAAGATGGAAGATCCTTTGAGCCTTATTGTTCTATGTGGGGAGATAAAGAATATAAACAATCAATAAAAGATAGAGATAATAATGAATGCCAGAATAAATTTGATTGTTGGAAAACAAATGCAAGATTACATATTCATCATATAGATAGTGATAAAAAAAATTGTCGCCCTTCAAATTTAATTACTGTTTGTGTTAGCTGTAATGCAAGAGCACAAGGAAGTAAAAAACAATCAAAACAATATTGGATTAACTTTTATCAAAACATAATGATTAAAAAATATGGATATAAATACAAGGAGAAGTAATGAATAAATACACAGCAGCAGTTATAGGATGCGGAAGTATCGGAGCTTTAAAACCAAATAAGTATGATTATCCAGGCGGAGATAACATTTTAACTCATGCTCATGCTTATGCTGATCATCCTAGAATTGATAACTTTATGCTATATGATAAAGAAGCAGGAAAGCAATTTGATGCTGCATGTAAATGGAAACCTTTAATGACTCCTGCTAAGTTAGAAGGTTTAAGAGGATGCGATATCATTTCTCTTTGTGTTCCTACTGAAGATCATATTCATGTTTTGAATGATTTGATAGTTGCAGGAGTAAGACCTAAAATAATATTAGCTGAAAAACCTTTTGGTCAAACTTCAAGGGAAGCGTCTACAATGATTAAGTTTGAAGAAGAACATAATTTCAGATTCATTGTAGACTACATAAGAAGGTTCGATCCGTTTCATGAATCAATTGCAAGAATGCTTTCCATGAAAAAGTTTGGAGAAATATACAACTGCCGGATCATATACACTCGCGGATTAAAACATGAAGCCTGTCATGCTCTTGATCTTTGCAGATTCTTTTTTGGTGAATTTATCAATGGTACTATTTCAATGTATAATGAAAAGATTACTATTGATGAAATGCCAAATGATCCTTCCTTTACAGCCTTTTTTGATTTTCAGGACTGCCATAATGTTATGCTTACTCCGGCAGATGGAAGAAAATATTCTATCTTTGAAGTTGATATTCTTTGTGAAAAGGGAAGGATTAGATTTCTTGAACATGGATTAGCCAGAAAGATATATCAAGTTATTCCAGAACCTGTTTATGGTGATTATAATACATTAAGTTATGATGGATTAGTTCAATATACTAAACTCAATAAAGCCCTTTATAATCTTGTCGATCATGCAATTAAAATTATTGAAGAACCGGAAACACCTATACTCTGTTCAAGTCATGATGCTATTGCTGTCCATGAAATATATGAATTCTTAACAATGGGAGGATGAAATGGAAATTATAGATTTTGAAGAAAGTAATTGTGTCTTTGCTAAAGATCAAGAAGAATATTTAAGCTTACCAGCTTACAAAGGTGGAGATAAAGTTGTTTCCTGTTGGGAATTATCTGATGAAGACATTGAAAAGTTAAAAGAAACCAAGAAAATTTATTTGTGTTTATTAACATTTAATCGGCCACTTCAACCGCAACTTTTAACAGTAAATAAAGAAGAGGTTATTCCATAAATGCTTTCAACCAAACATTTAAAATTAGATTTAAGAAGATATATAAGTAAAGAAGTATGGTTATATATTTCTGAGAATTTTAAAGAATGGCATATTAGTAATCAAAACAGTTTTGAAATAAGTGTTTTTAAAACTATAAAAAGTATTTATGATTACAATTGTAATATGCCTATATTTAAAACTATAAAAGTAAAAGGAGAAAGTTTATGAAGCTTGCCATAAACGGTGGCCCGAAAGTAAGAGAAAATTTATTTCCAGATCAGAACACATATGATGAACAGGAACTTGAAGCCATAAAAGAAGTAATGAAAGAAGGTAGGCTTTCAGGATTCCGGGGAAACTATTGTGATGAATTTTATGGCGGTCCTCAGGTTCAGGCATTTGAAGAAGAGTTTGCTGAAAAATTCAATGTTGCCTTTGCAATAGCTGTTAATTCTGCAACCAGTGGATTAATAGTAGCATGCGGAGCATCAGGCCTGAATGCCGGAGATGAAACAATTGTAACTCCTTATTCAATGACATGTTCTGCAACTGCTCCTATGTTTTATAATTCTATTCCTGTCTTTGCTGATGTTGAAAAAGATCATTTCTGCCTTGATCCAGATTCAATTGAAGAGCGTATAACAGATAGAACAAAAGTAATTATTCCTGTATCTCTTTTTGGCCAGCCCTATGACCATATTAAAATAAACGCGATTGCAAAAAAGCATAATCTTATTGTTATTGAAGATGCTGCCCAAGCACCTGGAGCATATTATACTGGACAAGAAGGATGGAGACAGTTTGCCGGAACTCTTGGAGACATGGGAGTGTTTTCTTTTAATTTTGGAAAACATATTACATGCGGTGAAGGCGGAATGATTGTAACAAATAATGAAAAGCTTGCTATGAGATGCAGGCTTATTAGAAATCATGCTGAAGCTGTTATACATGGAATGACAGGTGAACCTGAAGATTTTTATTCCATAGCCCATAAAGAATATGATCTTGATAATAATATGGTAGGTTTTAATGTAAGAATGACTGAGCTTGATGCTGCAGTAATGAGAGTTCAGTTAAAAAAGTTTGATGAATTGCTGATGCAGAGAAAACATAATGTAATTGAAAGTGATACTATAATTCATGCCATATCTCCAATTTCACCGGCCACAACAAGAAAAGACTGTGTTCATTCCTTTTATGCTCTTCCTTATTTATGGGATGAAGAATATGCTGAAGGCATTCATCGAGATACTTATATAAATGCTGTTAAAGCAGAACTAATGCCAAGAGCAACCAGGGATGGAGAAGGTGTTCCTATTGGTTGCGGATATATAACTCCACTGTATTTAATGCCATTGTTTCAGGAGGAAAAACATCAATGCTTTAATCTTACAGATATTCTTTGTGGAACTACATATTTAAGAGATGAAAACTATCAAGCTGGATCTTGTCCTAATTGTGAAAAACTCTGGAAGGATGAATTATTTTTACACTTGTATCATGCTCCGAATTCAACCAAAGAAGATGTTAAAGATGTTGTTCATGCTTTTATTAAAGTTTGGGATCATAGAGAGGAGTTAAGATAAATGAATGATCTATTCGAAAAATGTAGATTATGTGAAAAAGAAGGAACAATAGGATGTCCAAGATGCAATACAGGATACACAGGAAACAAATTACATGGTTTGAAATGTTTTCAACCGAAGGATAAAGCCATGACCGACAAGCAAGAGTTAAAACTCAGGGTAAAAAAGAATTGTGGTAAGTGTAGGCATTGGCAGGGTTTTCCATATGTGCATTGTGATTTAGGTTGTGAAATTGGTATAAGAACGCTTAACGCAAGCACGTTTACAACTTATCCCCAAAACCCTGAGAAGTGTAAACAAGCTAGGCAGGAAAGGATAAAACATTATGCAAATCAAAAATAGATTTACAGGTGAGGTGCTTTTTAAAGCGAAAGTTAAAAGAATAAAAGGGTGTGTTATTAAGGCTGTTAGTGCCGGAGCCAATCTTGCCGAAGCCTATCTTGCCGGAGCCGATCTTGC
>Ga0180437_10010109_pt1 | contig 11556 bp, 9 predicted proteins | sample SS_ome_4_FD_132410 | JGI IMG/M metagenome (GOLD analysis project Ga0180437, IMG submission 132410) | Hypersaline lake sediment archaeal communities from the Salton Sea, California, USA - SS_3_D_1 metaG | ecosystem: Environmental > Aquatic > Non-marine Saline and Alkaline > Hypersaline > Sediment... | reverse complement strand
TAGCCTGAAGAACTGCGCATCGTCTGCCTGCATGGTCCCATATCCCTTATTATATTGCTTTATGCCTATATTATAATATAATAATCTGTATATGTCCGATTGTCAATAGATTAAGCGTGATTTGCCGACGGTAGAAGCCGATAGCGATGCCGCATCTACCTGCCTCGACGAAATGCCTTCCCCTATCACTCCCCCTGCCCCCATCCGGCGGGGGCCACCTCCATCTCGGCCACGAACTGGATGTCCACCTTGACCACCATGAACCGGCGGTCGATTATGGCCCCCACCACCACCAGCTTGCCCGGCGTCCCCACGTACGGAGCGGGGCCGCCGTCCCTGGCGTAAGGCTCTCCACTGGCCTCGATCTCCGCGCCGTCGATGCCCTTACCCGGTGCAACTATGCGGTTGTAGTTGCGCCCGGTGGTGCAGTACGCCTCGATGGGCAGGGTCGAGGACAGGCCCAGCGCGGTGAAGGACACCTCCGTCTTCATCGGCATCAGCAGCGAGCCGGCGGCGTCCGGCACGCCGTCACCGATTATATACACTGTCGGCGGGAAAGTGCCCGAAGTACTCTCGCTGGCGATGTCCACGTCGCCGGTGCCGTCCTCCACATACAGCACGCCGTGTGCATCCTCCACCAGCCGCCACACCACCTCGGTGTCGATGCCGGGAACCACGTCCTCCAGCGTGATGGCGTCCGGGGCGAAGCTGGACGCCTTGATGTACACATCCCGCGAGCCGTTCACTACCGTCTTGCTGATGCGCAGCTCCATGCCGGTGCCCGGAGGCAACTCGAAAGAGTATTCGGTGGGCGGAGCCCCTGACATCGACATCACCTGGCGCATCTCGCTGTGGGTTATAACGTAGTTCACCGTCCAGCATTCCCCCGGCGGCGGCGCGGTCACCTTCAGCATACCGCTCGCTTCGCCTATGGAGACAGTGTATTCGCCGGCCCCCTCCGGTGTGTAGCAGAAGCTCACCACCTGCGACTCGTCGGCCTCCAGTGTGACCTCCTTGACCTCGACTGTCACGCCGTCGATGCTGAGGTTGGCCGCGTAGGTGCCTGCCATCCCGCCGACGTTGGCGACCTCCGCCGTTATAGTGACCTTCTCGTACGGCTCAACACTGCGCGGGGAGATGGTTAGATTCGAGGCCTCAAATTCCGCCAGGAGCGGGCCTCCGCAGCCGCAGACCATGGTAAAGGTCAGGGCAAGGGCAAACAGCGCCATTTTGGATTTGATGTTTTTCATGCTGCTCCCGCGGGGCTAAATTAACCGGATTCGGCAGGTGCTGTCAAGGCCAGCGAGTCCCGGATGCCGCCCAGCGCCTGCTCCAATGCATCCTGCCAGCCCTTGCCCAGCTTCCTCATGTCCAGCCGCACCTGGTTTGTCCCTGCCTTCACCCCTTCGAACGACCAGTCAGCCGACAGCTCCTTATCCAGCCTGAACCCCGCGGCCATCTTGATGGCAAGCTGCTTGCCGTCAGTGGTCACCGACTCCACCCCTGCATCCATAGCCAGCAGCTTAACCCGGATGGCGTAGAGCAGGTTCCTCACTGCTGTCGGCATCTCGCCGAAGCGGTCCTCCAGCTCCGCCGCCATCTCCGCCAACTGCCCGCCGTCTGCCAGTTCGGCCAGCCGCTGGTACAACGACAGCCGCATGTCGAGGTCATCGACGTAAGCGGCGGGGATATAGGCCTTCAGCGGCAGGTCGATGGTCGGCGGCTGTTGATGGGCGGCCGGCCGCTGCCCCTCGCTCTTCAGGTTCTCCACCTCCTCGCGGAGCATGCGGCAGTACAGGTCGAAGCCCACCGCGCCGATGTGCCCGCTCTGCTGCGCCCCCAGCAGGTTGCCGGCGCCGCGGATCTCCAGGTCGCGCATGGCGATGCGAAAGCCGGCGCCCAGCTCGGTGGCCTCGAAGATGGTCTGCAGGCGGCGGCGCGCCTGGTGTGACAGCTTCTTGCCCCGGGCGTAGAGGAAATAGGAGTAGGCGCGGTTGCTGCTGCGGCCCACCCGGCCCCTGAGCTGATACAGCTGCGCCAGCCCCAGCCGGTCGGCGTCGTTGACGATCAGCGTGTTGACATTGGGGATGTCCAGCCCCGATTCGATTATGGTGGTGGCCGCCAGCACGTCGATGTCGCCGGCGGCGAACTCCAGCATGGCCCGCTCCAGCTGCTCCTCCGCCATCTGGCCGTGGGCAATGGCCACCCGCGCCTCGGGCACCAGCTCCGACACCCTGCCGGCGATGCGGTGTATGCTGTTTACCCGGTTGTGCACCACGAACACCTGCCCCCCTCGCTCCAGCTCCCTCAGCACGGCGTCACGCACCAGTTGCTCGTCGTACTCCGACACGGTGGTCTTTATCGGCAGCCGCTCCTCGGGCGGGGTCTCCATGGTGCTCATGTCCCGCACGCCGGACAGCGACATGTACAGCGTGCGCGGTATGGGGGTAGCGGTGAGAGTCAGCACGTCCACCTGCTTCCTCAGCTTCTTGAGGTGCTCCTTGTGCGCCACGCCGAACCGCTGCTCCTCGTCGATGATCACCAGTCCCAGGTTCTTGAACCCCACGTCTTTCTGCAACAGGCGGTGGGTGCCGATGACGATGTCCACCGTGCCCCGCTTGAGGCCGGCGATATCCTCGTCCTGCTCCCGCGGGCTGCGGAAGCGGCTCAGCACCGCCACGTTCACCGGGAAGGCGGCCAGTCGCTCGGTGAAGGTCTGGAAATGCTACTGCGCCAGCACGGTGGTGGGCACCAGCACCGCCACCTGGGTGCCGTCCAGCACCGCCTTGAACGCCGCCCGCAGCGCCACCTCGGTCTTGCCGTAGCCCACGTCCCCGCAGACGAGCCGGTCCATAGGCCGGGCGCGCTCCATGTCACCCTTGATCTCCACCACCGCCCGCGCCTGGTCCGGCGTCTCGATGTAGGGGAACGAAGCCTCCAGCTCCTGCAGCCAGGGGGCGTCGGCCGAGAAGGCGAATCCGGGTATCACCTCCCGCTCGGCGTACAGGGCGCGCAGCTCTTTGGCCAGCTCGCCCGCCGCCTGCTTCACCCGCCTCTTCGCGCGGGCCCATTCCTGCGTGCCCAGCCGGCTCAGCGCCGGAGGCGCCCCGGAGGAGCCGACGTACCTACCGACCCTGTCCACCTGGTCCCCGGGCACGTACAGACGGTCGCCGTGGGCATATTCCAAAACTAGATACTCGCGCTGCGACTGGCCCACCGTTTTCATTTCCGTGCCGGCGAAGCGGGCGATGCCGTGCTCCACGTGCACCACGTGGTCGCCCACCACCAGGTCGGACAGTGAGCCCCACCGCCTCACCGGGTACCGCTGCTGCCGCCGCAGCTTCTTGGTGAACCCGAATATCTCATAATCGGTGAACAGTGCCGTCGAGCCGGTGTCCCAGCCGCAGCCCAGCGAGCCCTGCACCAGCGACACCGACCCCGGCGGCGGCACCCGCTCCAGCCGCCCCAGCGCCGGCGCGATGATGTCCTGCTCCTCTAAAAGCTCGGTGAGGCGCCGCGCCTGGTGGGATACGATGACGATGCGCCTGTCCCTCTTCTTGAGCATCCTCTTGACATCGGCGATGAACGGCTCCAGCCTGCCCCCGTACTCCATGGCCGGGGCGAAGGGCAGCACCGTCGACCCCTCGCGCCAGTCCCACAATGCGAGCTGTTTGCCGATGCGCTGCATTCGCTGCGATAGCTCCTCCCACGTGTGGTACGGCACCGGGGCGTCGCCATCCAGCTCGCCGCGGGCGACGCGCTCCCGCCTCATCCCCCTCGACTCGGCGTCCAGCTCCTCCAGCTCGTGTCTCACCTCGGCTGGCTGCTCCAGCACCAGCAGGGCACCCGTCGGCAAATATTCGAGCAGGCTGGCCGTTGCCGGTTCCTCGGCCGCCGGAACCACCGTCATCGAGTCCACCAGCCCCACCGAGCGCTGCGTACCCGGGTCGAAGCGTCTTATGCTGGCCACCTCGTCACCGAACAGCTCTATGCGCGCCGGCAGGTCGCCCGACGGGGAGAAGATGTCGATTATGCCCCCGCGCCGGCTGAAGCTGCCGGGCAGCTCCACCATGTGCGCCCACTCGCAACCCGATTCCACCCAGCGCGCCAGCGTAGCCTCGATGTCCAGCCTGTCCCCCTGCCTGATAACGTGCACCCCTTTGCGGAACGCCTGCGGGTCGAGCGTCTTGCGGGCCGCCGCGTGCGAGGACGCCACCACCAGCGGCCTGTCCCCTGACAACAGTCGGTGCAGCGCGCCGAGCCTCTGCTGCACCGTGGCCGGGTCCGATGCCAGCCCCTCGTAGGGCAGCGAGTCCGGCTCGGGGAACAGCAGGGGTGCCGCGCCCCATGCGGCGAGCTGGTCGTGCAGGTGCCGCGCCTCCTCCGGCCGCGGCGTTATCACCAGCATCGGGATGTCCAGCTCCCGGTGCAGCGCGGCGATGAGGAACGGCCGTGCCGCCCCCGCCGCCACCGCCCCCCGCTCCCCGCCCTCCGCCAGCGACCGCGCCAGATCACCGTAGCCCGGCACCTCCGCGGCGAGGGGCAGCAGCACGTTCAGGTTAATGTCTTCCATCGCTTTTCTACACAAACACCTATAGGGCTAGCCGCTGTTGACTAGCCCTGTCCAGATTGTATCACAGATACGTGGATCGGTGGGAGCTGTATAAACTACTTGCATATTTTACGCGAATCTTTTATAACCAGCTTAAGACTTTTAACCGTCGATCCCGGAGGTGAGGCATGTCTTACAAGGCTTACTATCTAACACCTGATGGTGAACTGAGATGTGGGATTAGCGAGGCGGAGGTAAAGACTGCCTTCGAATCGAAACAGGGATTGCTGTGGGTAGATATCTGTGAAGCAACATCTGAAGACAGCGCAACCCTTGAACACGATTTCGACTTCCACCACCTGGCTGTGGAGGACTGCATAGGCGGTCGCGTCCACCCGCCGAAGGTAGATGATTTCGATGACTATCTGTTCATTGTAGTCCACGGCATCAACCATATGTCGGAGTCCGACATCGTGGAGACCACCGAGCTCCGCCTGTTCCTGGGGCCTAATTTCGTGGTCAGCATACATGACGTCCCCCTTTACAGCCTCAGCTCCATCGAATCATTGGTGGAGAAGGACGCACGCCCAATGAAGCGCGGGGCGGATATGCTGGCTTACGCACTGATCGATGCGCTCGTCGAGAACGTCATGCCCACCATCGACCGGATGAGCGATGTGGCGGAGGAGATAGAGGAGGAGGTCATCCGCAAGCCGCAGCAGGCCACCCTGGAGTCCATCCTCAAGCTCAAGCGCTCCACCCTGAGGATACACCGGGTGATGTCCCCCCAGCGCGAGGTGCTCAACCGGCTCAGCAGGGGCGACTTCGAGATCATCGTTGAGAAGGCGCGAATCTTCTACCGCGATGTCTACGACCACATCGTCCGCATCGAGGACCTGAACCAGACGCTTCGGGACCGGTCCGACAACGCGCTGGCCACCCACCTGTCGTCCATAGCCAACCGGCAGAACGAGACCATGAAGGTGCTCTCGATAGTGGCCGCCATCTTCCTGCCGCTCGCCCTGCTGGCGGGCATCTACGGCATGAACTTCGAGAATATGCCCGAACTGGGTTGGGAGTGGGGCTATTTCGCGGTGCTCGGTTTCATGGGCGCGGTGATAGCGATACTGGTGTGGTGGTTCTGGGCCCGGGGCTGGATAGCCCGGGAGAGGCGGCGGGTCTCACGCTTCAGGCTGTTTGAAGTTGACCCGGAGAAACTCATCGGCCACATCGGCCATGCGACCAAGCGACGCAAGCAGGATTCATAGCTGCGGTTCGATATATCACTGCGAGTCGAGCCGTCATCCTCACACGTGCCGCTAAAAAGGGCCAGCCGCCGTTGACTAGCCCTGTCTAGATTGTATCACAGAATGTGAAGGAGGATGCAGATTTGTTCTTGAATACAGGGTGCAGTATAATATACGCACCGTGAAAATGAATTTATGTGCAAAAGCAGATTTGAGTAAATGCTTTACTCAAATAAGAAGGCAACTTGAACAGACAGTACAGGCTGAAAAAGCGGAGTATTTACTCAACGTTAACGAGCAAGAGTACTATGAGCACTTAATAAATAGATTCTCTATAGAACCAATAAAGGCAGATTTCGATAATATATTTATTACAGCAAAAGAGATAAATGTGCCAGCTTCCAGACACCCCCGTTCACATTTCGTCGTAGAAGCAGGTCAGACTTACAAGAGGCAGTTAATCACGTATCATATCCCATACCGCGGAACAGAAGATTTACTTACTTATAGACCAAATCCGTATATCCTGCAAACACAAGAAGTAGAATTGGCAGGCAATTGTATCTGCTTTGATATCATTGATTTCTTTAACGATGCTGACGAGATAAGACGGAAAGCTGAATCAATCAAAGATTTCATCACCAGACAGCTGGCATACGTGAACAATAACGTCCAAGATTTTAATGCCTCTCTATCAAGAGAAGTAAAAACAATCATTACAAGAAGGAGGCAACAGTTAATTGATCAGGACACTGTAGTAAAAAATCTAGGAGTGCCTATAAAAAGAAGCACCAACGTACCTGACACTTTCTCAGTACCATCCGTGAGGAAAAAAGTCATCCAAAGACCCTCTGTAAAAAGCTCTGCTTCTGAGCCCGAGCCTACAATTGATCAACAAATATACGATGATATTCTTCAAACTATCCACGATATGGGCAAGGTATTTGAAAGACATCCAAATACATATCGTGATAAAGATGAGGAGGCTTTAAGAGACCACCTGATATTGCAGCTGGAGCCTAGATTTGAAGGAAGCACAACAGGAGAAACGTTTAATAAATCTGGTAAAACTGATATACTCATTCGACACGAGAAGAAAAATGTTTTTGTAGCTGAGTGCAAGTTCTGGTCTGGCGAAAGTGGTCACCTTGAGACAATTGATCAACTACTTAGCTATCTAACATGGCGTGATTCTAAAACTGCAATAGTATATTTCGTTACACGTAAGGATTTCACTTCAGTGTTAAATAAAATCGTTGCCTGTTCAAAGAAACACAAATGTCATGTTAGACATGTTGGCACACGCGAAGAGTCGTGGTATAGTTTTGAGTTTCATCTACCTGGCGATTTAGATCGCAAAGTTTACGTAGCAATTTTAGCTTTTCATCTCCCCAAAGCTGCGTAAAATGACTATCTGTAAGGAATAATACTTCACTACGTTATGAACACCTTGTCCTATGATATGCGGCGCTTGCCGGGTGGCAGCACCGGCAGGAAGACGTTGCGCTCGTAGGGCCTGAGCCGCACCGCGTTCTCCGGGCAGTGCAGGGCGCACAGACCGCAGCCGCAGCACAGGGCCTCATCGACCGCCGCCACACCGCTTTCGCCCACGGCGATGGCGTCCACCGGGCAGAACTGCTCGCAGATGCCGCAGCCGGTGCACTCGTCCTCGTCGGGCACCTCGGCGATATAGTACGACTTCAGCATGAAGGGCAGGTTGCCGCGGTGGTAGTTGCCCAGCACCCCGCAGCAGTCCCAGCAGCAGTTGCAGATGATGTCCGCCTCGTGCTTCACCTTGAAGTCCTTCAGCGGCACCATGCGACCCACCTGGTGCACCACGCCCTTCTCCTCGCACAGCTTCACCATGTCGATGGCCTCCTGCTTGCTGATGCGCCGCCCCATGCCGCGCCGGATGATGTGCTCCGCCGCCGGGCCGATGCCCAGGCACGACTCCTCCGGCAGGTCCATGCGGCAGGGGTCGCCGTCCAGCTTCCTCTGCTCCCGGCAGAAGCAGTGCCCCGCCGATACCGCCACGTCCTCGGGCAGCCGCTCCAGGATATTGAGGATGCTGTGCGACGGGTGCACCTCACTCGGCTGCGGCGGCACGGCCTCATCGACCTGGATCAGCCGCGATAACGACGGGTTGGCGATGGCCAGTGAGCGGTGCGGAGACATGTCCTTCAGTATCTCGTTCAGCATGTCGGGGGGGATGGCCTGCGCCGCGGCGAAGTAACCGCTGACCCGCCGCGAGAACTCCCGACGGTCGGGGGTGTCCGCCCCGCGCATCAGGTAGTGCTCGAACCACCCGGGGAATATGGACATCACGTGCAGGTACGGCTCTTCTCCCTCCTCCTCCGGCTCCAGCTCGGTGATGTGTCCCTTGTCCAGCAGCGTCTCCAGCACCCGCTCGAAATCCGCCGGCGTCAGGCCGACCTTCCCCTCCACCTCGGCGCGACTCAGGTTGCCGCCGCCCATCTTGAGCATGAAATCCACCTCCTCCGGCTCCAGGGCGGCGTCGAATATATACAGCAGGTCGTCGGTCACCAGCATCGGCGTCTCCGACTGCTCGTTCATCAGGTCCGCCAGCCGCTGCAGCTTGTCCTTTTCGCTCTTCATTTCCATGAGATATCGGCCTCCGTTCCATTGTGGCGATTGTGGTATACCGTATACCATTGTAACATTTTTTCAGGCGATACCCGTACCTACCGGTGAGCAGCTATTGGTAACGAGCGTCATCGGACAAGATATGTGGGATATTCCCACTTGACATGATATCCCACCCATGCTAGAATAGTGGCGCGATGGGTTCGATAATCAAGGATACGAATTTCAAGGTGGTGTCCGGCAGCGTTAAACCGGATTCCAAGCGCCGCGTGGTGCTGTCGAAGATCGACATACCCGACGGCGTTACGTTCCGCGTGTACCTCAACGACACGGGGCAGATCGTGCTTGACCCACAGGTAACCATCCCCGCCTCCGAGCTATGGCTGTTCGAAAATAAGGAGGCACTGGCCTCGGTGCGACAGGGTCTGCTCGAGTCGGCGGCCGGCGCAGCAAAGAAACGTGGCTCGTTCGCCAAGTACGTGAAAGATGAAGCGTGAGTTACGTTTCACGCCCACCGCGGATGCGCAGCTGGACGCCCTGGAGGCCGACCCGGCCCGGAAGAATACGCTGAAGCAGGTGCGCAAGACCCTGGGCTACCTTGAAACCAACCCCCGGCATCCCTCACTGCAGACGCACGAATACCGCAGCCTCACCGAGAGCTTCGGAGCAAAGGTTTTCGAGGCTTACGTCCAGCAGAAAACCCCGGAAGCATACAGGGTGTTCTTCCATTACGGCCCCGATGAGCAAAACGCTGGAGGCAAGCGCACACCGATTATCACCATAGTGGCAATCACGCCGCACCCCTGACATTTTCGTAATGATTTATCCCTTGTCGTGGCTCTGCATCGTTGTGCTATAATGGTTGCGATTTATCGGGGAACAGCTATGGCTAAAAAGGCGACCGGGAAGGACGACGGCGAGAAGTACAAGCGCATCGTGGTGAAGCTGGGCACCAACCTGCTCACCGCGGGCAGCGACCGGCTGGACCTGGTGGTGATGTCCACCCTGGTGGGCCAGGTGGCACGCCTGCACCAGCAGGGGCGCGACGTGCTGCTGGTCACCTCCGGGGCCATCGCCGCCGGGAGGCAGGAGCTGGGCATCAGCGATGGTATGCGGGACATCCCCTGCCGCCAGGCGATGGCGGCGGTGGGGCAGACCGCCCTGATGCAGTCATACGAGCAGCTCTTCGAGTGGCATGGCATAAAGGTAGCACAGGCGCTGCTGACCCGCACCGACCTCTCCGACCGGCTGGGTTACCTCAACGCCCGCCGCACCCTGCTGACCCTGCTCAAGCTGAGGGTGCTGCCCATCATCAACGAGAACGACGTGGTGGCGGTGGAGGAGCTGGGCGGGGCGTCGTTCGGCGATAACGACAACCTGTCCGGGCTGGTGACCAACCTGGTGGACGCCGACCTTCTGGTGCTGCTGAGCGACGTGGAGGGGCTGTACACCGCCGACCCCGACAGGGACAGGGGCGCCACCCTGATCCCCAGCGTGGAGCGCATCGACCGCAGCATTGAGAAGCTGGCCGGCGGCACCACCGGGCGCGGCCGCGGCGGGATGAGGACCAAGCTGGATGCCGCCAAGCTGGCCACGGCGGCGGGGGCCACCGCGGTCATCGCCGGCGGCCTGGAGAAGGATGTCATCCTGCGGGTGGTGGCCGGCGACGCGTTGGGCACCATCTTCCCGCCGACAGCGAGCAAGATGGAGAGCCGCAAGCGCTGGATACTGTCCGGCCTGGCCACCAGGGGCAGCATCGTGGTGGACGCCGGGGCGGCCAGGGCGCTCAAGGAGCAGAACCGCAGCCTGCTGCCCGCCGGCGTGAAGGGAGTGGAGGGCAAGTTCCAGCGCGGCGATGCGGTCAACATCGTGGCCGAGGCGCCCGGGGCGAAAGAGAAGCCGTCGAAAGGCAAGAAGGACAGTAAGGCCGGCGCGGAATACGAAAGGATAGGCTGCGGCATCACCAACTACTCGTCGAAGGAGCTGGAGGCGATCAAGGGCGCCCGCTCCGACAGGATAGAGGAGCTGCTGGGCTACGCCTACGGCGAGGAAGTGGTGCACCGCAACGATCTGGTGGTATCGTAAGGAGAGCGACTATGGAAGCAGCGATGGATGAGCTTACCCAAAAGGCGCAGGCGGCCAAGGCCGCACAGCGGAAGCTGGCACATTTGTCGACCGAGGTGAAGAACCGGGCGCTTAACTGCATCGCCGACGGCCTCATCGCCGGCGAGACAGAGATACTCGAGGCCAACCGCAAGGACCTCGACGACGCCAGGGCGGCGGGCATGGATCAGGCGATGCAGGACCGCCTGCTGCTGGACGCCGACCGGCTCAAGGGCATGGCCGGCGACGTGCGCACGGTGGCCGCGCTCCCCGACCCGGTGGGCGAGGTCATCGACGCCCGGGTGCTGCCCAACAGCTTGCGCATCGAGCGACGGCGCGTGCCGCTGGGGGTCATCGGCACCATCTTCGAGAGCCGCCCCAACGTCACCTCGGACATATCTTCGCTGTGCCTCAAATCGGGCAACGCCGTCATCCTGCGCGGGGGCAAGGAGGCGCTGCGCTCCAACAGCGCGCTGGCTAAGGTCATCAAGCAGGCTGCCGAGGCCGGCGGGATACCCGGCGACGCCGTCCAGTTCATCGAGTCCACCGAGAGGATGGTGGTCAACGAGATGCTGGAGCTGAGCGAGTACATCGACCTCATCATACCGCGCGGCGGCGAGAAGCTGGTGAACCTGGTCAGGGATAACGCCAACATGCCGGTGCTGGCCAGCGGGGCCGGCATCTGCCACACCTACGTCGACCGCATGGCCGACCTGGACAAGGCGGTGGCCATCGCCTACAACGCCAAGGTGCAGCGGCCCACAGTGTGCAACGCGCTGGACTGCCTGCTGGTGCACAGCGAGATCGCCGGGCGCTACCTGCCGCTGATCGCCAAGGAGTGGGTTAAGGCCGGCGTGGAGATGCACTGCGACAAGAGGGCGATGGAGATACTCAAGGACTTCAACCCGGTAGCGGCCACCGACGCCGACTGGGGCAAGGAGTTCCTGTCCCTGGTCGCCGCGGTGAAGGTGGTGGACTCCATCGACGAGGCCATGGAGCACATCGCCACCTACAACTCTGGGCACTCCGAGGCCATAGTCACCGAGGACT
>Ga0180437_10010107_pt1 | contig 11559 bp, 3 predicted proteins | sample SS_ome_4_FD_132410 | JGI IMG/M metagenome (GOLD analysis project Ga0180437, IMG submission 132410) | Hypersaline lake sediment archaeal communities from the Salton Sea, California, USA - SS_3_D_1 metaG | ecosystem: Environmental > Aquatic > Non-marine Saline and Alkaline > Hypersaline > Sediment... | reverse complement strand
GGCGAATATGAGCATCCGGTTAACAACTGCGATCGGTCACTTTAGCATCGTGGACGGCGTCGCGCTAGAAGGGGCCGAAAACGTACTGGCGATAGAACCCAGTTCCCTCATCCCTCTGGGACGGGGGAAGGGCAACCTCTACGCCATCGTAGAAGTGGCAGGCGAGAGGATAGGGCGCGATGAACTATGCCAACTTTTACTAGAGACTATTAGCAAAGAGTACTTTCATGCACCGGGAGGCATTACTGCAGGATTACGTCAGGCTATCAAAGCCGCCAATGCCCAACTTTTCCGAGAGAACCGTGACCGGCCCACTGCCGAACGGCTGATCGGCGGAGTCAGTTGTGTCGCCCTCAGAGAGAACGACGCCTACATCGGACAGGCAGGGCCATCCCTAGTCTATGCCGCTCACAAAGGGGAACTGGTTCGCTACCCCGAAACCTCTCCCTGGCTAGCCTTGCCACCGTCCCAGTGGATTGATGAAGGATACGTCGCCTCCTTAGGGGTCCGACGGGATGTGGATATAGACCTTTTCCACTGTCGAGTGCAACCGGGAGACACTATCGTCCTGGCGGAGACTGCTCTGGCGCAGATAGCCCGACAGGACAGAATAGCCAGGGCGGTTGTCTATCAGGAGGTAGACATGGCCCTAGCTTATCTGAACCGCCTCGCCAGTAGGCATGACTGCTCGGCCCTGGTGATCGAGATTCTGGCCGTGGAGGAGGAAGCGGAGGCAGAAATCCTGGAAGGGGAAAGAGAGCCTGTTATGGAGGTCGAGAGCTTCGCTGAGCGAGTTCGGCCTGAGCGAGAGAGCCAGCCAGTGGGCCCATCGGCTTTGGAACGTGTGACAACCGCGGGAGAGACCCTGATGTCCCGTTTGGATTTGGCTGGCCTCCTGCAGGGTCTGGGAGAAGGACTAATGGCCACCCTGGCTATCTTGGGAAGTGGGGCCACCACTCTCTTCAAGCGTATTTTGCCAGGGGAAGAGACCCCGGAACAGGCCCCAGCCAGGCGCGTCGCCCAGGCCCGCCGCCCGCGTGCAGCGGCCGAAGCGAAAGGTAGCAAAGTCATGGTGGCTCTAGCCATTGCCATACCCCTCATCGTGGCCCTCTTTGTTGGAATCGTATATCTACAATGGGGTAAGGCCAGAGAGGCCCATTTCGTCGAGTTGATAGAACAGGCTGAGGCCAAGCATACGCTGGCCTTGACCGCTTCTGATAAACCCGCTGCCAGAAGACTCTTACACGAGGCCCAGGGACTCCTCACCGAAGCCCAGACGCTGAAGCCAGGGGACCCCGTAGTAGGCGGCCTGCAAGGGGAGATACAGGCTACTCTGGACAAGATCAACAACGTAGTCAAACTGTATTGGATCGGGGCCCTGCAGGAATACGATGAACCTGGCAGCAACCCCGGCCGGGTCATCGTTAACGGCATTGACGTCTACGTCCTGGACAAGGGGACCAATCGGGTATATAAGTACCTCCTCAATGAGGTTGGAGATGGCTTGCAAGATATGGACGTTGACCCTATCCTCTTACGCAAGGGAGATCAACGGGGGGACATCGTAGTGAGCGAGCTGGTAGATATGGTTTGGATGCCCGTTGGCGGTGGGCGTCAGACGAGCAACCTCCTGGTTCTAGAAAGTGGGGGGGCGCTTCTCGAATATGATCCCGTCTTTGGTCTGACAGTCTTGCCTGTGGGCGACAAGGACAAATGGCGCTATCCCCAACTAGTAGGGAGCTATTTCGGCAATTTCTATTTATTGGATTCTCAGTCAAACCAGATATTCAAGTATGAGCCCACGGCTGATGGCGGCTACTCCAACCCACCGACCGCATGGTTCCAAGTGGACGTAGACCTGGCTGGGGTAGTGGATATGGCCATTGACGGCTACATCTATCTGCTCTACGCTGACGGCAGAATCCTCAAGTTCATGGGCGGTGAACCGGCACCCTTTGAGCAGACTGAACTCGACGAGCCTTTGCGCGGCCCGACGGCCATCTTTACCAGTTCCGATGAGGAGACCAAGTTTCTCTATGTGGCCGATGCGGGCAACGGGCGTATCGTCCAGTTCAGCAAGGAGGGACAGTTCATCCGCCAATTCAGAGCCGCCGAGGCCGGTGTCTTCGATCAGTCGAAGAGCCTCCACGTTGATGAAATAGGGAGCAAGTTCTACATTCTCAGCGGGAACACCCTCCACATGGCTAACATCCCAGAGGGGGAGGGAGCAAGTGAGCCAGGTGAACAATGAGGACTGAAAGTCAGCTTCCTGGATCTTACCGACCTAACCCGTTTTGCACCAGCGAACCAAGTGTGATATAATGACAACACGGGGATGAGTGCACTGCCAACTGACACTCTACAGGTATAATAAGGGCAAGATGCCATCTTGCTCTACGTCCTGCTTACACTTTTGCGGTGTACCTGAAACGAGGTTGAGATAAACTATGAAAAGTCCAAGGACAAGAAGACGTGGTCCCTATATTTTGCTCAGGCTTTTCCTGAGCCTTATCTTCATGCTCTTCCTGGCTGGAGGAGTGTATTCGGGTTCTCTGTTCTACTTCACCGTGAAGGACATTGTAGCCCACGCTCAGATTCCCTCCTTACCCAACCTGCATTTGCCTATCCCCGCCATCTCTGGCGGCGGTGAAGGTAGCGGCGGGGAAGTGGTACACAGAGTAGACTTGCCTGACTGGGAGAAAAAGGAGCGGGTGACCATTCTCCTCCTTGGCGTTGACAAGCGAGAGGGAGAGCACGGCCCCTGGCGCACCGACACCATGATCCTGGGGACTATTGACCCAGAGAGCAAAACGGCTGGTATGCTCTCCATCCCCCGCGATTTGTGGGTGCCTATACCAGGTTACGGAGAGAACCGCGTCAACTCTGCCAACTTTATAGGTGACCGCGACAAGTATCCTGGCGGGGGGCCAGCTCTAGCCAAAAAGACGGTGGAATACAATTTTGGAGTGTCGGTCCACTACTATGTTCTCCTCGACTTTGATGGCTTCGAGAAGATCATAGACACCATCGGTGGGATTGACGTCAACGTAGAGCGCACTCTACACGATGAACAGTATCCCGATCCCTCACCGAACGACCCCAATCGCGTCAGGACTATCCATTTTGAGGCGGGCTTGCAGCACATGGATGGCAAGGCTGCTTTGGAATACGCTCGCTCGCGCAAAAGCACCAGTGACTTTGATCGTTCTCACCGCCAGATGCAGATCATCATGGCCGTGCGGGAACAAGCTTTACGCCTCAACCTCATCCCTCGTGTCCCGGAGTTGATGGTGACGCTGGCCGACATCGTGCAGACAGACTTGCAGCCGGGCAATATCATCACTCTGGCTCGGCTGGCTGGCGAGGTTGGCCAGGAGAACATCAAGTCCGTGGTCATTGACCCCAACATGACCGTCGAGCACGTCACCCCCAATGGCGCTTGGGTACTGCTGCCCATTCGGGAGAAGATTCGACCCGTGGTAGAGGAACTTTTCACCTCGCCGACGCCGCCCACGCCTCCTACCGCCCAACCCCAGATAGTAACAGTCGAAGAGACAAACCGTCTGGCGCAGGAGGGAGCCAAAATCGTGGTCCAAAACGGGACACCTACCGGCAACCTGGCCGCACAGACGGCCGCCTTCCTCAAGGGACAGGGCTATCACGTGGTGGAATTCAGCAATGCTGACCGCTTCGACTACTCCCAATCCATCATCATAGACTATACAGGCAAGGAGTACACCATCCAGAAACTGGCTGTACTGTTCAACGTGACCCCAGAGAACATCCGCCGCAGCCCCAATCTGAAGAGTGAAGTAGACATCCGCCTCATCGTTGGGCAGGATTTTACCCTTCCTTCAGCTCCATAAGCGAATCCCTGGTTGAGAGCATTCAGTAATCGCTGTGCTGTCTGTCCCCTCCCCTAGAGCCGGGGGGCAGACATAATACATGAAAGCAAAAAGGAAGCCGCCTATAAGGCGGCTTCTAATTCGGGGTTTTGATGATGAACAGTCCCTGCTTGCTTCGCTTCCCTACCCCCACCATAAGCTTTTCCGCGGACGTATCTGCAACATCAAACCAGGCTTGGAAAATAGGAAACCTTTCCCATTGATTTTACCCCCCCGCTCTGCTATAGTTATCATAGGCGCTTATCTAGATCACCTACGGTGTGAAGAAAGTACAATGCATCTATGAACGAGCGACATCCCAACCCTTACGTGGTCGGCACCCCGCTCACCGGCCCCTACGGTTTTTTTGGCAGAGAAGAAGTCATCCAACTTGTGCGAGAGACTTTCTCACTTCCAAGGCAGAACGTCGTCGTGCTCTATGGGCAGCGGCGGACCGGCAAAACCTCCCTCTTGCACCAGTTGAAGAACAATCTATTGGACGCCTTCCGCCCCGTAATATTTGACCTGCAAGGGCGCGCAAAACACAGCCTCGCCCGCGTCCTCTACGACTTGGCGCAGGCCATTGCCAAGGTAATAGACCTCCCTGCGCCCTCCGAAGCCCAGCTTGTTAGAACCGACTACTTCCAGGCTGGCTTCCTGCCTAAAGTGTTCGACCAGCTTGGTAACACACGCCTGTTGCTCCTCTTCGACGAGTTCGACGTGCTGGGCGACGAGCCCCTTGAAACCGAGGCCGCCAGAGAGACCCTCTTCCCTTACCTACAAACGCTGATTACGCAGGAGCCCCGCCTAGGGTTCGTATTCGTCGTCGGCCGACGCCTTGACCAACTTCCCGTTCACTATCGCTCCATCTTTAAGCAGGCCGTTTTCCAGAAATTGTCGTACCTTCGGCGCGACGAGGCGATTCAACTCATCATCCAGCCAGTAGCCGGCATCCTAGACTATCAGCCAGCCGCCATCGACGCCATCCTCGACCTGACGGCTGGTCATCCCTATTTGACCCAACTCGTCTGCCATGTCCTGTTTAACCAGCTTCAGCGCGACGGCATCTCAACGGTGACCAGTGCAGACGTGGGGCGCGTCGTTGACAAAGCACTGGAGGTGGGCACGGGCGCCCTCGATTGGTTCTGGGAAGGCCTACCACGCAGCGAAAGGATCGTCCTGGCAGCCATCGCCCAGGTCACTAGCGGGGACAAGCCAGCCACTGAAGAGCAAATCCTGCAGATGTTGCATGAGTACCGAATTCGCTTGCTGGGGGCCGAGTTGACCAGTGCTCCGCAGCGACTAGTCGATTGGGAAATTATCCACCCCGTCGGCAGCGACGGTTTTCGCTGCAGCGTCGAACTGGTGCGCCGCTGGATCGTCCAGGAACACCCCCTGTCACGGGCAAAGCAAGACATTGATCTGGTGAGCCCGCGCGCCACCCGCTACTACAAAAACGCCCGCGATGCCCACCTCTCCGGTGACCTCCCGGTCGCCATTGACGACTATCGCCGTGCCCTGGCCGTTAATCCCAACCACTCGGCTGCCCAGCTTGGCCTGGCCCAGGCCCTTCACGAGTCAGGACAGAGCATCGAAGCCATCGCCGATTATGAGAAGGCCTACAAGCTCGACCCGATCGGCGCACGCGATGGCCTCATCGCCGTCCGGCTCGATCACGGCAAAAGCCTCCAGCACAACGGTCAGGTTGATAAAGCCATCGCCGAATACAAGCGCATCCTGGCCGTGGCCCCCGCCGACGAAGAAGCCCAGCAACGTCTGATTGACATCTGGCTCACCCTAGGAGAAACGCTCCTGGCCAAGGATCATCTCAAGACAGCCACCAAAATCTATCGGCAAGCCCTCGAAACCTTCCCCGACAACAAGACGTTGATTGCCAAAATCAAAGAGGAGATTCACAACCACGTGCAAGAAGCGCGTGAAGACTGGACGGCCGCCTACGAGAGTCTCACCCACCTGGCAGACCTACTGCCAGGGGACCCAGAAGTCGAAGGCTGGGTGGACGCTGCCCGCCGTAAGTGGCGAGCGGCAAACTACTATCACATTGCTCGCGAAGCGTTCAGCGTGGGCGACCTCGAGACCGCCCTCGAAGAGTGCCGGCGCGCCATCGCCGAAAACGGGTTCGCCGCCGCCCAAGTTCTTCTGGCCCAGATCCTCTACGAACGGGGAGCCCTCACTGAAGCAGTGACCGAATACGAACGCGCCTTTGAGATGGATTCCGCCGCTGCCCGCGATGGCCTGGTCACAGCCCTGTTGGCCCACGCCCGCTCGTTGGAGACCGCTAGCCACGTGGAGAGAGCCACTGCCGCCTATGAGCGCGTGCTTGAAGTCAGACCCAAAACACCGGAGGCAGCCAGCAGACTGCTCGACATCTGGACTGCCCAGGGTGATAAGCATCTCGCCAGGGATAATCTGGTGGAAGCGATCACAGCTTACAAGCAGGCCCAGGCTGTGGCTCCTTCACCCGAACCGCTGGTCGCGCATCTGAAAAGCGTTTTCAAGGACTACAGCGACAGAAAGGTTGAAGCTGACCATTGGTCATCGTCCATTGACGCGCTAGTCGGCTTGACGAGCGAACTGGGAGTGGTGGATGGCCAGATTCAGGCATGGTTAGCCCAGGTCCACCTAGCTCAGGGCCACGCCTACCTCAGCTCGGCCTGGCTGCACCCAGCGGCCGATGCCTATCGTCAAGCCCTTGCCGTCCGCCCTAGCCCTACCGACACGGCTGCCTTTGAACGTCAGTTTGACATGCCCCCCATCGAGCAGGTGCGATCGGCATTGCGCGAGCAAAGTCAAACCCATTCTGAGCAGCAGGAGTTAGCCCAGGCTGTCCAGACCCTCACCATCCTGGCCGAACTGCTGCCCGATGACTCGCAGATTCGCACCTGGCTCATAGAGGCGTTGGTCGCTCAAGGCGATGCTTGCCTGGCGACCGACCAGTTAGATGAAGCTGCAGCCAGCTATCAGCAGGCCCTTGACCTGCAACCCGACGATGCCGAGATCGAGGCACGCCAAGTGCAAGTGGCCAAGCGTCGTCGTGAGTTAGAGATAGCCTCCCTGCACCGCCAGGCAGAGAACTGCATGGGCTCGCAGGACTGGGACGAAGCGGCCAACATTTATCAACGGTTGGTGAGCGACTTCGAGGACCACTCAGCCCAACCCCTGCTGCGCCAGGCACAAGATGAAATCCACCTGGCGGGCCTTTTTGACGCGGCGATGGCCGCATACCAAGCTGCCGACTGGGACGACGCTATTGCCGGCTGGTTCCAAGTTTATCAGGATCGGCCTGACTACGCCAGCAAGAGCGGAGAAAAAGCCGCCGTGTGGCTGGCCAAAGCTATTATGCAGCGTGAAGGCATTACCGCTCAGAGAGAGCAAGCAGCGGCGGCGACACGACGCCAATTGCAGATTGCGTGGGCGTTGGTGGTAATCTTGGCGCTGGCCCTCATTGGCGCTCTAGCCTACGCCTGGTCTAATGGCTGGCTGGGGATAGGATAGCAGGGGAAGATCGCTCATGTCGCCTCTACTATTCGACCATCGTTAACACGTAATGAACCGATTACCTAATCCCTTTATCTACGGTAAACCAATCCCGCCTGAATATTTTGTCGGGCGTGAAGAAGAGGTTACTGCCTGTTTTAACACACTTGCCGGGCCTGTGCGTGGCAGCATTGCCATTAGCGGTGAGCCTCGAGTCGGCAAGACATCATTGTTGACCTACGTGGCGCAGATCGGCGCGGCTGAGGACTGGGGCCAGCCTCACACGCGTAACCACTTTGTTCTCCTCGATTGCCAGTCTATCAGCCGCTTCAGCCCAACCCGCTTCTGGCACCGCGTGCTCGACCTGTTGGCTCGGCGCGTGGACTCCACACCGCTGAAAGAAAAGGTTGTCCAGCTCCTTAATAAGGAAGACATTGACAGCGTTCACTTCGAAGAAGTGCTCGAAGTCCTGCATGCCACTGGGGAATCCTTAGTCCTCTTACTTGATGAGTTCGAGTGGGTCGTAAAAAGGGATCCCAAGAACCTACCGATTACCCGTGACTTTCTGTCGGGCCTGCGGGCTCTCATTAATATCACCCCCAACGTCCTATCGCTAGTCACCGCTACCCAGTTGCCACTGAATGTGCTCTGCCACGGCATTACTACCGACGAGGGGTCCCCGTTCTACAACAACTTTATCTTTCGCCGCCTGCAACCCTTCCGCTCCCACGAAGTAGACCAGCTAATCGAACGGACGCTGACCAGCACAGGTATCACCTTCGACGACCAAGACCGAGCCTACATCAGCCAGGTAGCTGGCACGCACCCCTTCCTAGTTCAGGTCGCCGGTTCGCTCCTCTTCGAAGCCAAGAGACAGAATCTATCCGTCGCTGATGACTACCAGACCATCGGCACCCGCTTTGAAGAGCAAGCCCGCCTCCACCTCAGGGAGCTTTGGAAGTCCTCCTCACCGGAGGAACAGACGCTGCTCCTTTTGGTGGCCTGGCAACAATATGCCGAAAAGTGGGGTAGCAACGTCTTACCAGATCAGGAAACCTACAACCACCTGCTGCGTCGCTGTGAGCCGGACTTTATCAGGCTGGCGGAGCGTGGCTTGGTGATCAATGTGGAGGCCACGCCCCGCATCTTCTCTTCGGTCTTTGCCTGGTGGCTGATGAACGAGATGCGGCGGGTCAGCGAAGAAGACCTTCAGCGACAGATCACCGGCCTGACCTACCTCCCCGAGTCTGAGGCGGAGAAGGTGACCCAGGTCATCCGCCGTGTCCGTGAAGAGGGAAGTCAGCTCACCTGGAACCGACTGTCGGCCCTTACCCCCGAAGCCGATCGCGACATGCCGCCCGCCATCGAGCCTATCCTCCGGCCTGACATGCCACCCCAGACCGGTCGCCAATTGGGACGCTACCGCATCATCGAGGAACTGGGGCATGGCGCAATGGGGGTCGTCTACTTGGCCCACGACCCCAACGTGGACCGCCTGGTGGCTCTCAAGGTCATGTGGCACTACCTTGCCTTGTTGGGCGACGAGTACGTTAAAGAACTTTGTGAAAGGTTCCGACGCGAAGCCCGCGCCGCCGGCGGCCTGATTCATCCTAACATCGTCGTCATCTACGACGCCGATCACATTGAAGGCCAACCATTCATCGTGATGGAATACTTGGATGGTATGACCCTCGGCGAAGTGGTGAAAAAAGAGGGCCCGTTAACCTCAGAGCGCGCGGTTCGCATCTTGCGCCAGGTTTGCGAGGCCCTCGATCACGCCCACAGAGAGGGAATCATCCACCGCGATATTAAGCCGGCCAACATCATGCTGCTCGAAAACGACCTGGTGAAAGTCACTGACTTTGGCCTGGTCAAACTGTTGCATAGCCCCCGCATCACCGAGCCAGGTCGCCTGATAGGCACGCCAGCCTTCATGTCGCCCGAACAAGTGCGTGGCCAGGAAATCGACCATCGCTCCGATATTTTCTCTCTGGGAGCCGTGGCCTATTACGTGTTGACCAGCAAGTTACCCTTCCCCGGAGATGAGACTATCCTGGTGACGCAGCGCGTGGTCGGAGAGCCCCCCTCACCGCTCAGACAATACGGTCACCTCCACTCGCCAGACTCGCTGCAAGCCATCCTGTTCAAAGCGATGGCCAAGAAGCCAGAAGACCGCTTCCAAACCTGTACCGAGTTGGCCAACGCCCTAGAAGCCTGGTGCCACGGGCCGTAATTCTCCCCGCAAACCGCCTTATCGTACTCGATCACAACCCACCTACCGCACGTTAGGCTTCAAGCCCGTGAGGTTTCCAGCAACTGTCGCACCAATTCACGCATCTCCTCCACCCGGCTGCGGGCTGCCAAGTTGATTTCGTCAATATCGGTGTCGAACATGGCCGCGAACAGTTGCTGCTTCTGGTAGATGATCTCCAGCACCCGCTCTTCGATGGTGTTCTCCACTACCAGGTTGATGACGTTGACAGCGTTTTTCTGACCGATGCGATGGGCCCGGCCAATGCGTTGCTCTAGCTTGGCCGGGTTCCAGGGCAGGTCCACGTTGATGACCACATCGGCCACCTGCAGGTTTAGCCCCAGGCCCCCGGCATCGGTGGAGATGAACACCTGGCAGTCGGGGTCCTGATGGAAGCGGTCAATGATGCGCTGTCGTTCTTTGAGCCGCAAGCCACCATGCAAACGTACCATCCCCAGAGGCAAGCCTCCTAGGGCCTCCTCCACCAGACGAGTGACCCGCTCCCATTGAGTGAAGACGATGGCTTTGTGTCCCCCATCCACCACCCAGTCCTCAACGATGGCTGGCAGTTCAACCATCTTGCTGGAACCCCTTATCCCATCGCCGACCAACTCGGCTGCGTCGCAGATCTCCCGTAACTCGGTGATCAATTGCAGAAGACGGCCCATCATCTCCGGCGTCCAATCCTCCCTCGGGACGTTGAACATGCTGCGCAACTCTACCTCGCGGGGGACATAGAGCCGGTATTGAGCAGGTTCCAATTCCAGGTAATAGGTGCTGTCAATGCGCTCCGGCAGATCATGCAGCACTTCGTCTTTGCGCCGCCGCAGAAAGATGGGGGCGATCTTGCGTTTGACCTTGTCCAGACCGTGGTAGCCGACGATAGCCCCCCACTCATCGCGGATGACGTGCTCGGCCATGAACTGCCAGGCTGGGCCCAGCAGCCGCCGGTCAAGGAACTGGACGATGGAATAGAGTTCATCCAGCTTGTTCTCCAGCGGGGTGCCGGTCAGCACATAGGCGTGCTCCGAAGTCAGGTTCTTGATCAGTTGGGTGGTCTTGGCCCGCCAGTTCTTGATGCGCTGGGCCTCATCGAGGATGATCAGATCAGGTGCCAGGGCCTGGATGAGATCAAAGTCGCGTAACACCAGCTCATAGTTCAGGACGGCAAAAGTACTCCCCTCGGCGTATTGCTTGCGCCGCTTGGCCTTGGTCCCGCTGATGACAGTCACCGATTCGTCCGAGAAACGCTGGATCTCCTTAGCCCACTGGAGCTTGAGGGAAGCGGGACAGATGATCAGTACCTTGTCGAGCTTGCCCTGGGCCTTGAGGAAAACTACGGCGGCGATGGCCTGGACGGTCTTGCCCAAGCCCATGTCGTCGCCCAGCAGAGCCCGCTGGGTGAAGGCCAGAAAGAGAGTGCCCAGCATTTGGTAAGGGTAGAGAGGCAGCTTTAGGACATCAATCTCCAACTGGCCGGCTTTGACTTGCTTCATCAGGCGGGCCATCTCCACTTCCCGCTCGGCCTGGCGCTGCCAGTCCTGGGCGAACTCCCACACCTCCACCCCGATCTGGACCTGCCCCCCGGCCCCGGTCACAGCTTTTTCAAATTGATCCAGGATCTCCACGATGTGTCGTGGATCGGCTTTGGCCTGGCGCAACCGGCCGCCTTTGGTAAAATAAGTCCCAACGGCTTTGCAGACCGGTTTCTCCAGAGCCGGGTCAAAACTGGCCTTGATGACCATCTCGTCCTCGTAGGTCAACTGGAGCACCACTTTGTGGGCCTTTTCCTCGGCCAGCCTGGCCCGCTGCGCCCTGAACTCGTCGCGGTGTTCCCGTTCGAGGTGGATCAACACCGCTTCAATGTGCTTGCAGGTGCCCAGGCCGTTGGACTCGTAGTCGGGGCAGGAGCAGCGGTTCTCCAGT
>Ga0180437_10010106_pt1 | contig 11560 bp, 8 predicted proteins | sample SS_ome_4_FD_132410 | JGI IMG/M metagenome (GOLD analysis project Ga0180437, IMG submission 132410) | Hypersaline lake sediment archaeal communities from the Salton Sea, California, USA - SS_3_D_1 metaG | ecosystem: Environmental > Aquatic > Non-marine Saline and Alkaline > Hypersaline > Sediment... | reverse complement strand
CTCAAGGTGCTGGCCCCCCATCTGCTGTGGGACCCGGCCTTTGTCCAGCGCTTCCAGCGCGAGGCCAAGGTAGTGGCCAACCTGGACCATGCCAACATTGTCACCATCTACGAGGTAAGCCAGGTCGAGGGGGTCTATTTCATCGCCATGCAGTTCCTGGAGGGGCGGACGCTGGGCCAGATTCTGGAGGCAGAGGGGGCGTTGCCGGTTTCGCGGGTGCAGGCCATCATTGAGCAGATCGCTGCTGCCCTGGACTATGCCCACGCTCGCGGTTTCGTCCACCGGGATGTAAAACCCAGTAACGTGATCGTAGCCGACGACGGGCGGGTTACCCTGACCGACTTTGGGCTGGTCAAGGCCGGGGAGGGGACCAAGCTCACCGTCACGGGCATGGTCTTTGGCTCGCCAGCGTACATGAGCCCGGAGCAGGGGCGGGGTAACGCTGTGGATGCACGCAGTGACATTTACTCTCTGGGGGCCATGCTTTTTGAGATGTTGGCCGGGCGGGTGCCTTACGAGGCCGAGACACCTATGGCTGTGACCATCAAGCACATCACTGACCCGGTTCCCCGACCCACAGAGTTCAATCCTGCCATTCTTAAGTCGGTAGAGCGAGTGATTTTGAAAGCGTTGGCCAAAGACCCGGCTGACCGTTACCAGAGCGCAGGAGAGATGGCGCGGGCCTTGACGGCAGCCATCGAGGCAAAGGTGGCATTGAAGGTCGAGAGGGAGAAAAGACCTGCCGTTGTAAAGGAGCCAGAGCCCGAAGTGCCGCCGCTGGAGGTGATGTTCCCCGCCACCTTGGAGCGCGTCCAGCCCTTCGAGCCGGAGATGGTCCTCATACCCGCTGGCGAGTTCTCCATGGGCAGCAATCTCAGGGTGGACAAACACGCGGGGGATGAGGAGCGGCCTCAGCACGCTCTTTACCTGCCCGACTATTACCTGGCCAAGACGCCCGTGACCAACGCCCAGTATGCGGCTTTCGTGCAAAGCACCGGCTATGCCCCGCCAGAACATTGGGAGAAAAGGATATTTGGAAGGAAACCGCCCAAAGGCAAAGAGGATCATCCTGTGGTTAACGTTACCTGGTATGACGCCGCGGCCTACTGCAACTGGCTGGCTGGGGTCACCGGCAAGCGGTATTGTTTGCCCAGTGAGGCTGAATGGGAGAAGGGGGCACGGGGCAACGATGGACGCATCTGGCCTTGGGGCAACCAATGGGACGCGAAGCAGTGCAACAGTGAAGACAGCAAAGAGGATACTACGCCGGTGGGGGCCTACCCTCAAGGGACCAGCCCTTATGGATTGTTGGACATGGCCGGCAACGTGTGGGAGTGGACGCACAGCTTATGGGGGATGGACTGGAGAAAGGCATCTTTCAAGTACCCCTATGATCTGGCCGATGGCCGCGAGGACCCAGATGCTCCGGCCAGCGTTTTCCGGGTGTTGCGTGGCGGGTCGCTCAACGTTGCCCGTGACAGCGTTCGCTGTGCTTCCCGCGGCAGGGACGCCCCACGTAACCGTTCCAAGGTCTATGGGTTTCGGGTAAAGAGTATGCCATAGCCGGGACCCCTCATCTCGTCCGAGAAGACAAGGCAGAGGACCTGCATCCCCCTGACGGAGAATAAGTTGAACCCAATCATATTCTGTCCCCAATGCGATAAATTCATCGGCAAGAAGCCCCGTTGCCCGCAGTGCGGCTGGGAGAGGGAGGTCGCAGAAGCGGCACCGGCCGGGCAGGAGGTGTGGCGCTTTGCCGCCGGGGCCAAACTCTACTCAGCCCCCACCATCCACCAGGAGGCACTCTACCTGGGCACGGAGGATGGCGTGCTGCACGCCGTGGACGCCCGGCAAGGGAACTGGCTCTGGCACTTCCCACTGCCGGAGCACTGGCTGCCGACCGAGGCCGCCGCAGCAGGGGGCCTGGTCTTTATCGGCACGCAGGATGCGCGTCCGCTGGGCTCCGGTGACAAGGTTCTCCTGGCTCTCGACGCGACCACTGGTCAGGAAGTGTGGCGCTTTGAGACGAGGGCCCTGAACCTCTCGGCCCCGGCCGTCGGCGCGGGCCAGGTCTACTTCGCCGCCAACGACGGGACGGTCTACGCCCTGGAGGCCGAGGGCGGCCAGGAACTGTGGCGGTGCAAGGTGGAAGGTTGGACCCCTTTCCGTCCCACCGTGGCCGAAGGTACCCTCTACCTGGGCTCTCAGGACTATACCTTCCACGCCCTGGAGGCCGAAAGCGGGCGCGTGAAATGGCGCTTCACCGCCGGGGGGCAGGTCCCCTACTCACCGGCTGTAGCGGAGGGGGTTGTCTATTTCGGCTCCTGGGACGGCAACCTCTACGCCGTGGACGCACAAAGGGGAAGCGAAAGCTGGCGTTTCACCGCTGGCGGGGCACTCACCACCTCGCCTACTGTAGCTGAGGGCATTGTCTATTTCGGCTGCTATGACAGACAGGTGTACGCGGTAAGGGCTGAAGGCGGCCGGGGGGTGTGGCGTTTCAAGACCGAAGGCCGAATCTATTCTGCCCCAGTGGTGGTCGGAGGCAAGGTCTACTTTGGATCCGATGACCGGAACCTCTACGCCGTGGACGCTGCCAGCGGGGCCGAAGCCTGGCGATTTGAAGCCGAGGGTAGAATCAAATATGCACCCCTCGTCGTCCGCGGGATGGTCTACCTCGGCTCGCATCATGGCACCCTCTACGCCCTTTCATGCTATGGGGAGGAGCAGTTGCTGTCCCCGCAGGAATACGAGCGCCAGGGCGACATCCTTCAGGCCGCCTGTGCCTACGCCCTGGCGGGTGATCTGGCCAAGGCAACTGAGTTGTTCCAGAGCGAAGGAGAGTACACCAAAGCGGCCGAACTCTACCGTGAATCGGGCGACCTGAGCCGGGCGGCCGAGATGTACGCCCAGGCCGAAGCCTTTGAGAAGGCCAAAGAGCTGTACCAGCAGGCCGGTGAGCCGCTGCAGTTGGCCGAACTGCACGTCAAACTGGGGGAGTATTCGGCCGCGGCGGAGATATTTGAGCAGGAAGGGGAGCACAGCCGTGCCGCCGAGATATACGAGAGGTCGGATCAACCGCTCAAGGCGGCGGAAATGTACCAGCGGGCCGGGGACCGTCTCAAAGCCGCCGAGATGTACGGTCAAGCTGGAGAGTCCCTCAAGGCTGCGAAGATATACGCCGAGCTTGGGCAATACACCAAGGCAGCCGAATTGTATGAAGGTGCAGAAGAATACCCTCAGGCGGCAGCCATGTACAAGCAGGCAGGCCAACTATCGAAATCGGCCGAACTGTATCTTCGAGCTGAGGAGCCGATCAAGGCCAAGGACCTCTACTGTCAGGCTGGGGAGTTGGTCAAGGCAGCCGAGTTGTGCGTGGCCTTGGGTGCGCCCTACGAGGCTGCGCAGACCTATGAACGAGCCGCCCTCGCTATGGAAAAGGAAGGGGAGGAGACTGACATTGACGAGCGCCAGTTGGGGGAACTCTTTCACCTGGCAGCCCAGAACTACCGGCTGGAGTTCGACGACAGGCGCGCCGACGAATGTCGCTGGAAGGCCGTTCGATACAAGCGGCTGCCCGACATCCAGGTCAGCATCTCGGCCGAAGAAGGCTTCCGGGTCCTTGAGTGGAAAGCCTTTTGCCTTACTCTCAGCAACACGGGCTACGGGGTAGCCAGGGACATCGAGTTTTCGGCCAGTGGCGCCTTTAAGGGAGATGCGATCGGGGGAATGTCAGGGCTGCGCGACGGCGACAGCCGCGAGTTCAAGATCGCCATCAAGCCCACCGAGGCTGGCGAACAGGTTCCGCTGACCATCAAGGTGAGCTACCTCGACCCGTCTGGTGAGCGGCGGGAGATAGAAGGAGAGACCTTTATCCAGGTGGCCCGATACGAGGAACCGAAAAGCGGACGGTTTTCCTCGATAGCGACGATGAAGAAAAAAATAGAATCTCTGCGCCGCCGACACCAACAGTTGGTCAAGAACCTGGACCGGCTGGAGGAACAGGCGGCCAGGTATGGCATGGCTGTGCCGCTGTACATTTTGAACGACATAGACTACCACAAAGAAGAAATCGAGAAGATCAAGGCCGAGTTATCTTCGTTGGAGGAGTGAGGGCAGGGTCATTCGGTTTTCCATTGCGAGTCTGGCGAAGGTTTGGTGAACCTTCGCAAGGCTGATCATTTTGAAAACTGAACAGCCCTTGGGAGTGGGGAAAGGGGCGAAACTTTTCGGCCCTTTCTTTGTAATATCTAGTAGAGGCCTCTGATGATCCCCAATCCGGGCGGAACCGACGAGCGGGCCCTGATCGCCCGCGCCCTGGCCGGCGACGATGACGCCTTCGCCGCGCTGGTACGCACCCATCAAGTGACCGTTTACAACATCGCCTACCGCATGGTCGGCCAGCGGGAGACGGCCCAGGACCTGGCTCAGGAGACGTTTTTGCGAGCCTTCAAAGCGCTGGTCACTTTTGATCCGAACAGGCCCTTTGGCCCGTGGCTGTACCGCATCGCCACCAATCTCAGCATCAACTGGGTCAAGCGGGCGCGGCTGCCGACGGTCTCTCTCGATGCGCCCCACCCCGCCGACGGCGATGACGCCGCACCGTTGGCTGTCCCTGACACTTTGGCCGAGCCTGCCACCCGCTTTGACCAGGTCGAGATGCAGACGCAGTTGCGGCGGGCCATCCTGTCCCTCCCGCCTGATTACCGGGTTGTCATCGAGCTGCGGCACTTTCAGGAGATGAGCTACGGGGAGATGGCCGAGGCGCTCAACGCACCCATTGGCACGGTCAAGACCCGGCTCTACCGTGCCCGCCGTCTGCTGCGCGATCAGTTGTCGAAAGTCTGGGATCAGTGACGAGAAGTTACCCTCGTGAAGGTTTACAGGGTGCTCTGGCCCGAAATTGCTTCTGTATGCGAGCGAATTGTCCAATCAATGACTCCTCGGAACCTTCGCAAGGGTTGTCCGAGCCATTTTGAACCCAATACGATTTAGACAAGCAATTGGAGTAGAGCCTTTAGGCGGGAAAAACCGGCTGAAGCCTCGACTCCGGAACCTTAACTGAACCGTATTGATTTTAAACCCAAGGAAATTGCCTGATGTCCCATTTGACTGAGGAACAGTTGAACCTTTACCTGGACAGCGAGCTATCAACAGTCGAGCGCGCTGCTGTCGAAGCGCACTTGGCTGGATGCGACGCCTGCCGCGCCGAATTGGCTTCGTTGCAAGCTCTCTTCACCGCCCTAGACGCTTTGCAACCCGAGGCCCTTGCTGCCGATTTGACCCCCGTGGTGCTGCGTGGGATGGCCGCCGAGCGACAGCGGGCCGCCTGGCGACGGCGTATCGGTTGGCTGATTCCGGCATTGCAGGGAGTGGCGGCCGTCCTGCTCCTCGCTTTCGGCTGGTCGGCACTGGCGACGCACTACGGCGAGTTGGCCCGGCGCATCCCGGCGGAGACCCTGTACGCAGCTTGGACTAGCGTGCTGGCGCGAGGGGGTGCCCTCTGGGCTGCGACCATCGCCCAGTGGCAGATGTGGTGGGCCGAGGTCATTGCCGACCTGTCGAATCTGCCAGCTATCCTCGGCCAGGCCACCGGTCGCTGGCCTCAACTCCCTGGCCTAAGGCTCAGCACCCCTCAGGCAGTCGCTATCAGCCTCGCCGCCGCCTTGATGTGGCTGGTCAGTAATTCAATTCTGCTGCGGATGGCTGCCGTTCGGCGGAGCCTCAGCCGTCACCCTAATCATCAATGAGGAGGTTCACCTGATGAACAATCAAGGGCCTAGAGCGCTCGCGCTCTGTCTCGTACCTGGTTTGCTCTGTGGGTTCCCAATGTTGCTGGTGTTGGTCACTGCCTTGGTTCCCACCTACTTTGACCGCGCCAGACGTATCGTGTACACCCACACCTGGCAGAGTTTCCTGCTGGGTCTCGTCAATTTTGTTTTCTTCTTAGCCATCGGTGCTGTCTTTGGCGAATCAGCGTTCGCCCCCCTGAAGGCCATCGCTGTCCTAAGCCTGCTCGTCTTGCTGCCTCTGATGACTGTCGCCGGGCTGGCCGCAGCCTCGGGTGTCGCTGGAGAGCGGGTGCTGAATTTTCTCGCCGAACGCCCTGGTACGCCGCTAGGCACCCTGGTCATCGGCATCGTCTGCCTCGGCCTCAGCGCCCTGCTGCCCATCATTGGCTGGTTGGTGTTGGCCATCCTGCTGATGACGGGTTTTGGCGCGGCGCTGCTGGCCCTCTTCCAGCGAAATGGGACCATTCCCGTTGAGTCTCGGCCCGAGGCATCAGCAGTACCGGAGTCATCCGACACGCCTGCTGAGTGAGGTATTCGCGTTGGTGGCGTGGGGAGGCAGCGCTTGTCGCGCGGCGGTGTGTGGAATGACGAGCACCGACTGAGATGGCGGGTGCACAGTACGATTGGCGATGCGTGTTTCTCACAAACTGGCTGAGTTACTACTCAGGCTCTCCTGGTACGTCATTCCGAGTGAGCGTAGCGAATTGAGGAATCTCCACTTGCAATGGCAAATGTGACTTCGACAAGAGATTCCTCGACTCCCTTCGGTCGCTCGGAATGACGGGGCTGAGTAGTAACCTGGTTGAGATAGAAACAAATGAGTATACAATACGACGCACAGAGAGGAGTTGCAAGATGGGCGAAAAGACCAAGATCCCCCGGCGGCGCTTTCTGGTGATGACCGGAGGGGCAATCGGTGCAACGGCGCTTGCCTGCTGTGGACTGACAGGATTGGGTATGCAGCAGCCAGCGGTAGAATTCATCGAATCAAGCTGTGGAGATGAAGAAAACGGAAAGGGCAAAGTGTTGATAGCCTATGCTAGCAACTGCGGATCCACCGGCGGAGTGGCCGAGGCGATCGGGCAGGCATTGTATGAGGCAGGAGCAATGGTGGACGTGCGCCTGGCAAAGAATGTGAGTGACCTCAGTCCATACCGGGCAGTGGTCGTGGGCAGTGGCATTCACTCATCCTCGTGGCTGCCCGAGGCGGTAGAGTTTGTAAGGACACACCGAGATGCGCTAAGCCGGGTCCCCGTAGCCTACTTTCTTGTTTGCTTGACGCTGGCAGCAGTTGACACTGAGGAGACCCGCCGCAAGGTAGCGACCTTTCTGGATCCGGTGCGCGAGCAAGTGCCACAGGTGCAGCCGGTGGACATGGGCCTCTTCGCGGGAGTGCTAGACTTTGGCAAGTTGCCCTTTAATTATCGGTTCATATGGCCGTTTATGCCGGGGGATGTCACCGAAGGCGACTACCGCGACTGGGAGGCTATCCGGTCCTGGGCTGTTGGCCTGCACCCAAAGCTGTTGGGCACGTAGCCGTCACCACGGAAGGAAACAGAATAAACACATATAGTTGGAGAGGACCTATGATGCAGGGCCAAATCCGCACAGCCACAAGTTTGTGCTTGGTTCTGCTGGCGCTGAGCCTGGTAGGATGGCCGGCCGACGCGCAGGCAAGCATGCCATTGACCGACGGCGAGCACGGCCCGAACTGGATTTTGTGTCCTATCACACCTATGGCACGGACATGCCCAACGCCTGGGAGGGGGTTCCGCTGTGGTCACGGATCAACCCTGTGGGCTATGTCTTGGACCTTCACGCCCTGGCCCACACGGTGCGCGCCAAGGCCCCCGACCGCCCCATCCTCGACACCGAAGACGGTGTCTTTCTGCGAGGACCGTCCCCTTTCCCATGGTGGCAGGGCTACGACGAAGCGGACTTGAACGAGACCTTCCTGGCGGCGAACTGGGCTACGTTCACCGGTAGCGCCGCCGGACCTGGTCTGCGCTGGCCTGCCAGTCCGCCTTACGAAATCGAGTTTGAGAATGACGTTCTCAACTTGGGCATCAGCGAAACCCAGGCCGATTTACAACTCGGGATCGCCCGTTTCGCTGCCCACGTGGACTGGACGGCCTATGTGCCGGGAGACGCAGACGGGGACGTGCAAAGTGACTTGACCGACGTCGTGCCCATGGCTCTCTCCGATGGGCAGACGCTCATCGGCTGGCTGCTGCACGACACACGCGATCACGATCCGCACGCCATTCAGCCTCAGGTGACCTTCACCGGCCTGAGCGCCGGACCCCACACCGTCACCTGGTTCGACGACGCGACCGGTGACGAGATTGCGCGACAAGAGGCAGATGGCACGCCCATCGTAGTGACGGCGCCTACCTTTGAGCGACACATCGCGGTGTTGGTGCAGCCGATTGGGCAATCCTCACCAACAGACACACAGGCCTTTCTGCCAGTCGTATTCAAATAGAAGGAGCCTTGGATGATCAGATTATCCTGGTGGGAAGAGCGACGCTCATCTGAGTCGGGGATAAAGTTAGAAATGAGAATCGTTGCTTTCGTGTCAATGATCGTCATGGTCGTGGGTTGTTTACTTGATCCACAAAGCGTCCAGGAGAGTTCTGCAGATACATCGGAGTACACAGTCAGAGATCTGCAGTTGATCAATGAAACGAACGGAATGATGTGGTGGGGAGACGTTTATGTGAGCGATCTCGACGGCGGTTCATTGGAGCGGATAACCGATACGGCCCCTCTTTATCAAGGCAATGAGAACATGGAATATTCTCCCGATGGAACAAAAATCGCCTGGTCACATCACGATGATGAGGAGCCTGGGAGAAAGGTAGAAATATATCTTATGGACGCTGATGGGAGCAACCCTACTCGTTTGACCTACTTCAATCAGTTAGGACATCCTCATCGAAAAGAGTTTCAGAAATTTGGGTTCACCAATGCCTGTGGTGAATTAGATTGGGGACCCTACGGGAGAAGCATTGTTTTTAGCATGAGTAATGGTGGAAAGCTACTGTGGCCATACCTAAAGCCGAATATTTACATGCTTACGTTTGAAGGGCAAGCTCGCTTACTACAGGGGGTGTACTTGCCCATTGTGCTCAGATAAGTGTCGTACTCATCAGTGGTTTTATACGTCATAGAAGGTGGGGGGCATACCTGGCCCGGTGGCCAGCAGTACTTGCCAGAACGCATTGTAGGAAGGGTCAGCCAGGACATTGACGCCAACGAGGTCATCTGGCACTTTTTCGAGGAGCATGGCGGGAGATAAGGACGGAACGGAAGGATCTTCCAGTCCTCATCGTTATCCCGTTGCTGTAAGTTTTCCTCCTGATAGGATTGATGGTATAATGAAGTCACCGCACAAGGTGTCTACTATGCAATTGCTGTCAGGAGATATGCTGTGACAACCAATCGGAAGCTGCTGTGGGGTGGACTGGGGCTGTTAGTGCTGGTCTTTGTCTGCTGTTTTGGCGTGCTTTTGGGACGTGCCCTGTCGAGGGATGAGGCAAGGCCGACCGTGCCAGCGGCTCTCGCCACCGCCACTCCCGTCCCTCTTCCGCCGACCGAGCCACCCCCCACCGTCGTCGTGAGCGAGCCCACCCCCACGAATACGTTGGTGATCGTCCCAACCGAAGTACCCCTCGCAACCCCCACACCTGTGGTGAGCCCTTCGGCTACGCTCAGGACAGGCCCTGTCGAACCGCCACTGCCGGTGGAGCCCCCCACGGCGGTCCCAACCCTACCCCCAGCCACGCCGGTTCCCCCCGCACAACCCACCAGCCCAGCTGCTGATTTCGAAGCCCTGGTGGGATACGCCAAAGCCATCAAGCCGATTTTGGAAGAGGGGCTGGCCGCCGCCGAACGAGATGGCGCCATCCTGGAAGCCTCCGAGGAGAACCCGGAGGCCCTTTGTGGTGGAGGTCTCAACCCCCATCCTACCCTGGTCGCGGATGCCGCTCTGATGGACGACCTGGTGAACCGATTGAGTGGAATCACCCCTCCGCCTGAGGCAACCGACCCGGTGCACAAGCCGCTGATGGAGAGTGTGCCTCTGTGGGGCGACGCGCTGGACAACATCAACCTCTCCTGCCAGACCGAGGACCCGGCTAGCCAGGGCTTGCTACGGCTGGGAGCCGTCCTCCAACTCGGTGGGTCCATGCTCAATTTTCGCATCGCCAGTGATAACTTTTGGCGGCTGGTGGTCGTCAATGGCCTTGAAGCCATCGTAGGCCCGCCATCGGGCCCGTGAAAGGGACAGGTTTGGTAGACCCATGAGCAAGCCCCCCGAATCATTTTTTCGTGCCTTTCGTACTTTTCGTGTTCTTTGTGTTTTGCCTCTGGCCGTTCTGCTGGTGGCGTGCGAGGTGCCCTTTGCGCCCGCACCGCCCCCTCAGCCGACACCCACCCCTGCGCCCATGGCTGCCCCCCGGTCTGAAATAGCCTACGACCACGACCCGGCGGCTCTCATTGTCGAAGCCGACACCTTCAGCGGGGAGAGGCCGGGCACTCTGGCGAGCCACGTGCCGGCCCTGCGTCTCTACGGCGACGGGTTCGTGGTCTACGCTGGCGAGCCTACCTTGACCCACCTGGGAACTGACGCCGTCGTCATGACTGGCCACCTCTCGGAGGGAGAGATACAAGACATCCTGTGGTTCGTCCACGAGGCTGGCTTCTTCGACCTGGAAGAGTCCCCTCAGAAGCCCCCGGCCGATAGGGACAGCGCGCATGTCTCCGTCCATCTGGCTGATCAGTCCCATCGGGTCCAAGTCTACGCCCCCAGCTCTGAAGACACGCCGGAAGCCTTCCCCCACGTCTACGAGCGCCTGACCGGGATCAGGCCCGCTGACGCGATGCCCTTTGAGCCTGACTGGGGGACCTTGCACGCCCGTCCGTTCGCGGCCCGGGTCAGCGACGTGGTGCGCTGGCCTGAGGAAATGGGCGTCAACCTGGCCGACGCCGCCACAGGGATCCCCTTGCCGGGTGAGCTCTTCCAGCGGGTGCGCCATCTTTTGTCGGGGCGGCCAGGCCGCCAGGCCTATGGGCAAGGCGATGACCTCTACCAGGTCTGGCTGCGGGTGGACTGGCCCCGCCGCCTGCCGCTGAGCCATCTGCTGGGCCGCGTACTGGAATCGCCCCAGGAATTTGAGGGACAGAAGGTGACTGTGGTCGGCTACTATCGGGGCTGGGACCTGTTGGGTGAGGCCAACGCCCCGCCGCCGGTGACGCGCAGCGACTGGGTGGTAGCCGACGCCACGGGGGCCATCTACGTCTCGGCCGCCAGCGCGGCGCCGGCCGACCTGCCCTTCGGCCCCGGCTCTGGCAACGACCTCTGGCGGGTGCTACAACTGTCGGGCGTGGTGCGGCTCACCGCTGCGGGCCAGCCCTATCTGGAAGCCGACCGGGTACAGTTCGCCGGGATGGATGAGGGGCTAGAGATGCCCGAACCTCCTCCGTTGGTGGAGCTAGTGCCTCCGGCCATCACCCTCCACCGCACCGGAGGGATCGCCGGTCTCGTCCAGCACCTCTATATCTACGATGACGGTCGCTTCGTTGCGGAGGACGACAAAGGGGGGCGGCGCAAGGAGGGCACCCTCAAAGCCGACGAAATGGACCGTCTGCGGGCCTCTTTTGAGGGAATCGGCTTCTTTGACATGAACAACCAGTATGGACTGAGCTGTCCGGATTGCTTTGTCTATGTCATTACCGTCCGTCAGGCGGAGCGGGTCAAAGCCGTG
>Ga0180437_10010105_pt1 | contig 11562 bp, 8 predicted proteins | sample SS_ome_4_FD_132410 | JGI IMG/M metagenome (GOLD analysis project Ga0180437, IMG submission 132410) | Hypersaline lake sediment archaeal communities from the Salton Sea, California, USA - SS_3_D_1 metaG | ecosystem: Environmental > Aquatic > Non-marine Saline and Alkaline > Hypersaline > Sediment... | reverse complement strand
GTGGCGGCCGCTGTACAGATTCAGGGTGACAAAGGCCAGGAGCACAAGGGCCGATGCGAGCAGCAGGCGGCGCGGCTGGCGCCGGACCACCACAAGCAGGACCAGGGCCACGATGGCTGCTGCCAAAGCATAGGCCCAGAAGCCTATCCTCGGTCCCACCAAGGCGCTCGGGTCGCTGGCTGGACCAGGCCAGGTCGACGTGGCGTAGAGGTAGCCCAAAGTTAAGGCCTGGTCGATGGCCAACATCAGGAAGGCTGACAGAAACAGAAGCCAACCTCCGATCAGGATATACACGAGGCCCATCTTGAGCTTTGCAGCCATCCGAGATACTCCTTTCTTCAAACACGTTTCACCGACAGGAGAAGCAAGCCCAGGTCGCGGATCTTGTTGAGCAGGCCATGCAAGGCGGCCTGGTCGCGGACCGGGCCGGTCAATACTGTCTCTCCACTGTCCCGCGGCCTAACATCCAGACCGCCCAACCACACCGACCAACTATCGTCGAGGACGCCTTCCACGCGGATCTCGTATACTGCTTCCCTGTCACGCCAATCGGCTTGGGTCATCGGCGATGGTCCTTTCTCTTGCGCTCAGTACCGTTCCCACAATGGTCATACCTGACTCGGCCTCGGCGGGAATGGTGATCTCCAGGGTGTAGTCGGCGCCGATTCCACCTTTTGCCTGCACAGAGATGAGGTAGTCCTGGGTGGCGGGTAGAATGCCGTCGAACACACCGCCGGGCTGGCCAACGCGCCCACTCAGCAACACCTGGCCGTCAGCGCTCGAGATGACCAGCCCGATCTCGCCTGTGGTAGCGTGCGGAGCGACGATCATCCGCTGGCCCGCGAGGGCGCGCAGCACATAGTGGCGCATCTGGCCTTCTTCCAGGCCACCCGTGACCGTCGCCGAGGTAGTGCCGGGCGCAAAGCGGATGCGGACGGGGATGAGCACGCTAAGGAAATACTCCGTGGCGCCCACATCGGACACTAGATCGACATAGTAGTCCTGGGTGCTGGGCACGACGGTGCGCATGTGAGCCTCACCCATAGACTTGATCACGACGCCGTCGGCGCCGGTGACGGAAAACCGCAGCCCTTGCCCCGTTGTGCCGACGGTGGCGTTCATTTCGACGAACTGGCCTGCCGCTACGCCCATGACATAGAGGGCACGGCCGTCCACCGGCAGGTAGCCCTCGATCAGGGCGTGCGTCGCCCCTGGGGCGAAGCGGATGCGCTCGACGGCTGGTCCCGGCAGCGGGGTGCGCGTTGGGGGATGCAGCGTGATGGTCGGCGCGGGTGGAAGCGGCGTAGCAGTGGGAGTCGACATAGCCGTCGGCGTCGACGTAGCCGTCGGCGTGGCGGTTGGCGGAATAGGCGAGGCACTGGGCGGAGTAGCCGGCGGAATCTCGTTCAAGAAGGCTGCCAGGTCCGGGTCGTTCCCGGCAAAGGTGAGGATCCCATCGTGATCCAGGGGAACGTCCGACAGGTCCCGAGGGAGCTGCCGGACCGCCATCGTGTCCCCCTGCGTGGTGACGAGGAACAGCGTCCCGGCCGCCAGATCGTAGCGACCCCCTCCGATCTGTACCTCTCCCAGCGTGCCATCCCTGGTCTGTACTTCCCAGGCAAGGCTCCGACCCTCTCTGGAACGGGCAGAGCCACGCTCGATGTAGAGCTTGCCTGCGACAAAGCCGGAACTATCGGCTGTTCCCTCGCCGGTGAGGTCGTGCCAGATCATGACCTCCAGCCCCTCCTGCCAGCGCAGAAAGAGGTAACCACCCTGGGTAACGGAGCCCAGGGCCTTGTTCGCGCCCGGCGGGGTGGCTCCGCCAGAGCAGGCGCTAGCTGCTCCTGCCATCAGGACGGCCAGAAGTGCCAAGCCCGGCAGATATCTCGTCATTTTGCTGCTTGTCTTCATTCTGATGCCCGCCCTTGGCCTATTCCGCCGAACTGTCCATTGCTCTATGGCCACATAGCCAGAACAAGATACCTATTACCAAGAAAGGGACCCCATAGATGAGGGCAGGTACGAAACTCTGCGAACCAAGCCCAAACTTCAGCGACGCGGAATAGGCCGCAACACCTGTGCCCAGCGCACCGACGATGACAACAGCTCCACCGGCCTTTTCCCATCGCCAGGCAGCGAAAGAGCCCGCCATGGTCAAACTCAACAGGACCAAAACAGTGATGGCCGGGCCTTGCGGCTTGTCCTCATTCGTGAACGCAAGGCATAGGATGAGCAGAAACACACTGTTGATCACCAGGCTCAACAGTCGTGTCATCAGGCGCAGATCAATGCCCTTGTTGGTGAGTATGTCTCGGGTGTTATTCATTGCTTTGACTCCTCGTGAACATCGGATTTGCCACCATTGTAGCCGGCTTGTGTGACAGACTTGCGACAGAGAGATGATCGTCTAGTGGCAGGCACGTCGGTGAGATGATGGTTGCTTTGCATGTGAAGGTGTGATCTATGTACCCCTGTGTCTTTCCTGACACAGGATACCAGAAATGAGGGTGGACTGTCATCCACCCAAAGTTGGATTCAGGGGGTGGATCAGAGAAGGGGATGCATCCCTACAACAGGCCCAGCCGGCGGGCCTTGGCTACTGCCTTGATGCGGCTCTTTGTATCGAGCTTGCCATAGATGTGATTGATGTGCGTCTTGACGGTGCTCACGGCGACGAACAGCTCCTGGGCGATCTCCCGGTTCGATAGGCCGGCGGCGATCAGCCGCAGCACCTCAAGCTCGCGCTCGGTAAGGGGGTCAACCAAGGGTTGATCGACGAGGGCTTGGGCAGCAGGCGGCACCGGCTGGGCACTCTCGCCAAAGGCCACCAGCAGCTTGCTGACATAGCTCGGGGCGATACCCTCGGCCAGGGCGCGGCGCAGCAGCCGGACCATCGGCTCGCCCTCGTCGACAAAGCTGCGCACATAGCCTTCCGGCTCGGCGAGGGACAGCGCTCGCCCTAGCGTGGATACGGCCTGGTCCAAATCGCCCTCCATTTGCAGGGCCTGTGCCTGGAGCAACAGGTTCTCAATCAGGCCCCACATACGGCCTGCTTCCTCTGCCATGTCCTGCAACTGGCGTAGCAATGGCAGCGCCCTGGCAGGCTGGTTCAGGCCAAGCAACGCCCGTGCTACCGCGAGCTGCTCGAGTTCCTGCGAGAACTCGAACAAATCTCCGGTGCCCGGCCGGTTCTCCTGCAGCCATAACGATGCCGCTCTAAGATTCCCACGCAACAGCCAGAACCGGACGCGCAGGCTGGCCAATGCGCCGGATAGGACAGGATAGGGGTGCCTCTGCGCAAGGTGTTCCGCCTTTTCAAGGGCCTGCGATGCAGCCACAGCGTCTCCGCGTGCCAGACATACCTCTGCTAGCCGGGTGTAGCCGCGCAGCAAGACACTGTTGAACCCGCCCAGCTCGGTCAGTTCGATGCCTTTCCTGGCGCACCTCAGTGCACGATCCAGGTTGTTCCACTCATAGTGTACCTTCGCGAGGCCCACGTAGGCCATACCAGCGATGGGCACCGGCCGGACATCCTGCCCGGGGGCCAGCTCGAGGGCCCTGCGGAAGGTCTGATCCGCCTCGTGCAGTGATCCAGCCGTCTGCTGCACGAGGCCCAGCTCCATCATGGCCGCCTGCACCATGTAGGAAAGACCGGCTGTCTGGCAGAGCTCGATGGCCTCACTCAGAGCCTTGCGGGCAGCCCGCGGCTGCCCGCCTGCAAAATAGGCTATACCCAGACTGAGGGCGACAAAGCTGCGCGAGAACCATTTTCGCTTGGGCAGAGCCTCAGATGCCTGCTTGCATAGGGCTATCGTGCGCGGCACATCCCCTTGGACGCTGGCAACATAGGCTTGGAGGGCGGCCATCTCGCCGGGCACGTGGCCATCGCCAATCTGTGCCAGACTCTGCTCTACGCCGTTCCACTGCCCGGTCAAAGCCAGCGCCCAGGCGTGGATCACACCGAGTTGAGGCCGAGAACTCACGAGATCCTGGGGGAGCGAGTCCAGCCAGCCCAAGAGCTCACGCATTTCGCCGCGCACCAACATGGCCCAACCCTTCTGGCCGATCAGTTCTGCTGCACGCTCCTCATCCCCTGCTGCCAGGCTGTGGTTCACGGCGTCGGGGTACAATTTGCTTGCCTGATACCACTCGCTGGCCCGCCGGTGCAGTCGCGGCACGAGATCGGGCTGCTCGTGCTGCAAGCGGTGGTGCAGCAGGTCGGCAAAGAGGTGGTGATAGCGATACCAGCAGCGCTCGCCGTCCAAGGGTGTGAGGAAGAGTCCGTTGCTCTCCAGGTATTCCAGCATCGCCTGGGACCCTTCAGGCTCCAGGTCCAGTCCCGCTCCCTGGATCACAGCGTCACATAGGGGCGCAGTCAGGCGAGCGAGGATAGCCGTCTGCAGAAGAAACTGGCGAACCTTGGCGGGCTGTCGCTGCAGCACCTCGTCGCCTAGGTAGTCAATGATGTAGCGGTGGCTGCCGGTAAAGGCCCGCACAAAGGCGGTGACGTCGGCGCGGCCCCGCAGAGAGACTGCGGCCATCTGCAGTCCGGCGATCCAGCCCTCGGTGCGTTCCTCCAGCGCGGCCAAGTCCTCCACCGAGAGGTCCAGCCCCATCACCTGGTTGAGGAACTCGGCGGCTTCCTCAACCGTGAAGCGCAGGTCAGTGACGTGCAATTCGTTCAACTGCCCCCGTGCACGCAGACGGGCGATGGGCAACGGCGGATCGGCGCGGGTGGCGATAACCAGATGCATGCCCCCAGGAGAGGGAGGCATATGGTCGAGTAAGAAGGATACGGTATCGTGAATAGGCGGTGCCTCGATCAGGTGATAGTCATCGAGGACAAGGATGAACCGCTGCGCTGTCCCGGCGATGTCGTTGGTCAGGCTCGCAACCAGTGGCTCCGGTGGGGGTGGCTGGGGAGCCTTTAGTATGGTCTCGGCAGTTTGACCGATATCGGGATCGATGCTTTGTAGAGCGGCCAGGAGATAGGCAAAGAATCGGACCGGGTCGTTGTCACCTTCATCGAGGGAGAGCCAGGTGACCGGTCTATCCACCTGGCGAAGCCATTCACTCAGCAGCGTCGTCTTGCCAAAGCCTGCCGGGGCAGAGGCGAGGGTCAGCCGCTGGCCCAGGCGCAGTCCCTCCTCCAGTCGCTGGATCAGCCGTGGGCGCAGCACCAACCTGGGACTCACCGGCGGCATATAGAGTTTGGTGGTCAACAGTGGCAAAGACATAGCACCAGTCTGTGGTTTTCCTTCGATGGAACTATCATACCATATCTCGCCTGGGCCTGCAACAGGCAGTGGGCCGAATCGACATGGAAGTCCACTCAGGGATGACACCAACCGAGGATTCGGACACAAGCTCTGCGGAGATCGGTACCTGCACAGCTCTGGTGACAACTGCACAGGTCGCGTAATATCGGCTGCATGCGCCTGGCTGCGCTGCGTTGCAGCAGGACGGGCAATGTGATAAAATGTGCGTGATCGGCAGCAAACCTACCAGCAACGAGGGAGAAGACTCTCTCCAGGCAGCGAGGAAGCTAGAGGGGGCTCTGCAGGCAGAAGGGAGGGACAGCAGATCTCCCCGCCTCGAAAGGCTCCACCGGCAGCCAAGCTGACGCGCGGAACGTCGTCGCAGCCCGTGAGGCGATCCTGCACGCTGGTAAACGTTGCGCACTCAACTTGTGACGTCTTTGTGACGCATATTGGCGAGAATAGGTAGGGAAAGCCGTCGTAGAGGCGTTCCGGCGATGCGGACAAACTATGATACTGTCAGAGAAAAAAGATAGGAGACCCTATGACAAATCAATTGGCCACTGCCTCGGTCACCTCACACCTCAGCAACCAGGCCGGCCGGGCCATCGTCACGGCCCGCGGCCACCACGTGATTGTGGATTCGCCAGCGGCCCTGGGGGGGCCCAACGAAGAGATCAATCCCGTTGACCTGCTGCTGTCGGCGCTAGCAACCTGTGGGACATTTGTGTGCGAGACAGCAGCCCAGGAGATGGACATCCCCTTGCATAGCATCGGCGTCACGGCAGCGGGTGACTTTGACCCGCGTGGTCTCTGTGGCCAGGGCATCAACCCCAGAATGCGGGCCTTTCGGGTGCGGCTGGTCCTTTCGGGGCCGACTGAGGAACAGGCGGAGGCATTGGCCGAGGCATTCCGCACGCGCTGCCCGGTATTCACAACCTTTTCACGGGCGGCGCCCATCGAACTAGAGATTGCCGTAGAAGCGTGATCGCTGGCTTGTGATGAGGCACCTGAATAAAATCAAATCGGACGCAATGAGCATCATTGCCGCGCCAGCGGCGACTCGAACGTGCAATAGACCTTGCCTTCGGCCAGGGCAACGTGGCCCTTGACCCATCCGCCTTGGCCGGCAACGAGGGTCGTATCCACGAATGTCCCCTCGTCAAGCGCGCGCAGCCGGGCTTGGGCTTGCGCCAGCCCAGGCTCGTCCTCTGTCAAGTGCAACCAGGTGATCGCTTCCTCAAGATGCTGGCGGGCAAGGTCCAGGCGGCTGCCCTGCGCCTGGAGATCGCTCAGGGTGACCAGGCCATGGGCAATCCCCGGGCCGTAGCCGATCTCGCGGCTGATGTCCACAGCCTGCTCCATATGGTCGAGGGACAGATCTAGTGCGCCACGCGCCCAGTGGACGCCGGCCAGCGCGTGATGAACCCGCGAAGCCATCAGGCGATCGCCGGTAGCCTCGCAGTGTGTGAGGGCCTGCTTGTAGCGCGAAAACGCGCCCTCCCGATCGCCCAATTGGCGCAAAGCGTGGGCCATACCATAAAGCGCCAGGGCCTGGCGCCGCCGATCCTGACGCGCCCAGTAGAGATTTAACGAGGCCTCGTACTGAGTCACGGCCTGGCGCGGGCTGCCTAGGCTGCGATGGATCTCGGCCAGGTTATGCAGGGCTGTTGCCTCTCCCTCTACCTCCCCCCGGCGCCGGTGCAACTGGAGCGCGTCACGCACGTACGTCAGTGCCGCACCATAGTTTTCCGCCGACCAATGCAAGAAACCCAACTCGCGCAGCGCCTGGGCTTCCCCGACCTTGTCGTCAATCGAGCGGTAGAGCCTCAAGGCCCGTTCGCCGGCCTGGCTTGCAGCGTCGTAATGGCCTGTGTAGGCCATGAACCCGGCCTCGCGCAGGCTGGCAATGGCCAGCCGATCCCTGTCTTCCATCGCTTCAGCCAGCCGTACCAGCTCTACCACGTCTGCGGCCTGCTCGGTACGCAGTCCCTGGCGGTCCAGCATGGCCTCGCGCCCCAAGAGCAAGTCGAAGAACCCTTCCAGGTCACCTGGCCCTTGTTCGCCAAGGAAGCTCAGGGCACGGCTGTAAAGCTCCGTGGCGTGCTGGTAGGCATATAGCCCTTCGGCTTGTCGAGCAGCTTTGGCCAAATAGGTGATAGCTTCGGGATCCCCTGATTGCTCAAAATGGTAGGCTACTTCCTCCGCAACAGTCTGAGGGCGCGCTTGATGGATCTGCAACAGTGCGCGTGCCGCTCGCCGGTGCAAGGCATGGCGCTGGACCGTACTTAGGCCGTCATAGATCACGCGCTGGTAATAGGGATGGTGAAAGGCCAACGATTGTTGAGGCACGCTTCCGGGCAACTCCTCCAGGAACCCCTGCCTCAATGCCTGCTCCACGACATGGAGGGCTTGCAGCTCGGGGAGGCCACTCACCCGGCGCAGTAATAGCAGGCCAAAAGGTCGAGCAAGGACAGCCCCCGCAGCCAGGGCGCGGCGCTGTTCCTCGTCAAGCGAAGCCATACGTGCTTGGATGAGGTCCTGTATTCTCCGTGGCACCGGCCACGATTCGACTTGTTGCGCGTCCATGCTGCCATCCGGCTTGCGGCGCAGGCTGCCGGACTCTGACAGTGTGTTTAGCGTCTCGGCTAGAAAAAGAGGGTTGCCACCGCTATGTCGATAGAGACGCTCTGCAAAGTCATCTAGCCCTGGGATGTTCAACTCCAGCAGCATCTGGTGGATGGTCTCCTTGGTAAGAGATGTCAGCTCGATGACCTCGACGCGACGGCTGTCTTTCAGCAGTTGGTCGAGATCGGGATTGTCAGTCACTGTATCGGGACGGTAGGTGCCGATTATGAATAGCGCGTCATCCGTCGTGTGCCGCGAGACATAGTGCAGCAGTGCCAGCGAAGCTTCGTCCGCCCAGTGGAGATCGTCAAACCACAGGCAAAGAACGCACGCCCGGGACAGGTGCGACACAGCCTGCACGATGCCCTGCAGCAGTCGCAGCCGACTTTCAGCGAGGGTCGTACCCTCGACCTCGTCGGCTGGCCGGCCTAGAGCCGGGACCAGGCGTGCCAGTTGTTGCTGCCAAACCTCGGCCAAACCGGCCAACTGGGATTGCCAGCCTGGTTCTGATAGCCCCTGCAGAGCATCGGCCCACATAGTGTAGGGTGCCCGGGATTCTGGGGCGTAGCACCGCCCGGCGAGAAAGCGCACAGGCAGGTCGGTCCGCCCGGCGCAGCGTACCAGGAACTCCTCCACCAGCCGGGTCTTGCCTACCCCAGCCTCGCCCGACACCAGGACCAGACGTCCTTGGCCCTGGAGGGCTCGATCGAACTGGTCTCCAAGCACCGCTAGATCTTGTTCGCGACCCAGGAAGGGCAGAGTGAGCGCCTCTTCCTTCGGCCTTGCTGGGGAGCGTCGATCGCGATCGATCCTGGGCGTAGGCTGGACCGCGATGAGTTGGCGGTACAATGCCTCAGTTTCGGCGGCTGGAGCGACGCCCAACTCGCGTTCCAGCACGTCGGCGCATAAGCGGTATTGCCGGCGCACGCTGTCCCGATCGCGTAGGGCGCCGTGGATCCGCATCAGGCGACGGTGGGCGCCTTCGTGCAGCGGGTCCAGTGTCACCAACCGCTGCGCATAGACAAGTGCATCCTGATGGTCGCCCTCCTCGAGTAGCCCATCAACCAGGTTCTGCAGCGTGCCCATGGCTTGCTGTTCTAGGGCGTCGCGCTCGAAGAAGAGCCATTCGTCATAAGTGGGACACTCTGACAGCTCCAAGCCTTCCAACAGCAGGCCACGATACAGGTCGGCGGCTCTGCACATGTCATCCAGCGCATCGCCATCCTCATCACCCGCGGCCAGACTCTGGAATGCTACTGCATCCACCCAAATGCCTGCCCCCGGTACAAAGCTCACTGCGCCGCCACTCATGGCAAAGGCATCTGCGCCGAGCACCCGGCGCAGCGAGTACAGCGCCTGGCGCAGACTCTGCCGTGCACGGGGCTCTGGACTTTCGCCCCATAGTAATTCGGCCAATTTCTCCCGGCTGTGGACTGTATCGGCTTCGAGGACTAGGTACGCCAGCAAGGCCAGCGTCTTGGCCGAGTGCAGTCGCACCGGACGGCCAGTTTTCGTCAGCGTCGGTGGTCCCAAGAACCGAATCTCAGTCATCACCATGGAAAAACGACTCCCCGAGCAATCTCGTGACGTCACTGTGACGCTTGGCGGTATAATGAGGACAGTATATCACATCTGCAGGCTTTGTGCCAGAGAGCTACGTTGCGCCTGCACAAGGCCCCTGCAGAGGTGAAGAATCCAACATAATACGAAGAAAGAGGAGGTGTGAAAATGTTGGGAAAATCGGTGAAAGTAATTGCGGTTGTGGTGATGCTGGGCCTACTGCTTGCGCCGGCCTCACTATTGGCAGCCGGAGATTCAGAGGCCGGTGCGATGATCCGGCTGGATCCTGGCGAACAGCACTGGTACACGCTGACAGACCGGGGGAGCGGAGAAGCCAAAGTTAGCATGAACGTAGACCCCGACGGTGCCGCATCCTTCATGATCGTCACGTCGGATGCCATCCGTGCCTGGGAAGCTGGCGGGGAACTGGAGATCACCGGCCGCGGTACCGAGGACAGGTTTGCAGAGGCAGATCTCACCTGGTCCGGCAGCTTTGGCGGGTCTGGGGTCTATAGCCTCATCGTCGAGTATACGGGGAGTGGGCAGGAACCCGCCTTCTACTCGCTCGACGTCAGTAGTGCGGCGATCTCGGCGGATGCAACAACTGAGGAGAAAGAAAATGCCTCCAACGAAGAGGCAGCTCCGACCGAGGAGGTCGAACCGGCATCCGCTCCGCTAGCCAAAGCTTCAGCCACGTCTCGACTTTCGAACCAGCCCGGACGAGCCATCGTGTCGGCAAGGGGCAACTACTTTGTCGTCGATTCGGTACCGCCGCTGGATGGGCCAAATGAGGAGATCAATCCGCTGGACCTGCTGCTGGGTGCCCAGGCCACATGCGCCGCGTTCGTCTATGAGTCGGCCGCACAAGAGATGGGCCTTACCGTGGGTGACATCGCAGCCACGGTAGAAGGCGACTTTAACCCAGCGGGAGTGAAGGATGGCTCGGTAGACCCGCGCATCCGGGCAATGCGGGTCCATATGGACCTGGAGAACGCCACAGAGGAGCAGGCAGAAAAACTGGCCGAGGAGTTTCAGGCCCGCTGCCCAATGTACACGACTCTGTCCCGCTCCGTTCCCATCGAGATCTCGACGGGAGAGAAGCAGGAAGCATCGGTGGCCGAGGGGCTGAGCACGGCTTCGGCCACGGCCCGGACTTCCAACCAGTACGGGCGTGCCATCGTTTCGGCACGGGGCAATCACTTTGTGGTCGATTCTGTGCCACCGTTGGGCGGTCCCAACGAAGAGCGGAATCCGTTGGATCTGGCGCTGGGCGCCCTGGCCACGTGCGGGACCTTTATCTATGAGACGGCCGCGCAAGAGATGGGTATTGAGCTGACCGACATCGCGGCCACGGTGGAGGGTGAGTTTGACGCCCGAGGGGTGAAGGATGGCTCAGTGAATCCTCGCATCCAGGCGTTCCGCGTCAATATGGAGCTGTCCGGGGCGACGGCAGAGCAGGCAGAGAAGTTGAGCGAAGAGTTCCAGGCTCGCTGCCCCATCTATACGACCTTGTCCCGCTCGGCGCCCATCGAGATCCAGAACGTAACGAAATAGTAGGTGGCTTCCATGCCAAGGGTCTCTTGACCGAGCCCTAAAGGACAACGGTCAAGAGACCCTGATGACTATCGAAACCTATCCCAAGGATCTCCCCCACAATCGGCTCGGCCTTTGCCCATTGCTCGGGGTCGCGCCGATCGAAGGGGATGGATGGAACGCAAAAGGCTCAAGAAGTGGCCATACCCCCCCTCTGGAAGCCACTTCTTGAGCCTGTGCTCAGTCCCGAAGGCGTAGAGCTATTCTTCGCTGTTTGGGTACGGCCAAGATTGACCGGTGTACATGAGACGATCCATTACAGGAAGGAGCATTGGGCCCGTTGACTGCCTGTAGTGTCCATGCTATAATGAGCATGGTCGGCGCATTACATTGAGTTGAGCGCTTTTGCAGAGGGAGGCAAATAGATGCCAGCCGCACGCCTGCACCACCACCTGCGCGGCCTGTTTCGCCTGCTTCAGGGCGACCAGCCTGCCGGTGGCTTCCAAGAGGCGTGCCGCCAATCGTTGCTGGCCTATCTCGTGTTGCATCGCGCTGCTCCGATCTCGCGGCAGCAACTCGCCTT
>Ga0180437_10010103_pt1 | contig 11563 bp, 9 predicted proteins | sample SS_ome_4_FD_132410 | JGI IMG/M metagenome (GOLD analysis project Ga0180437, IMG submission 132410) | Hypersaline lake sediment archaeal communities from the Salton Sea, California, USA - SS_3_D_1 metaG | ecosystem: Environmental > Aquatic > Non-marine Saline and Alkaline > Hypersaline > Sediment... | reverse complement strand
CGTCAGGCTTTCGCCCATTGCGCAATATTCCTCACTGCTGCCTCCCGTAGGAGTCTGGCCCGTGTGTCAGTGCCAGTGTGGCTGATCGTCCTCTCAGACCAGCTACCGATTATCGCCTTGGTGAGCCATTACCCCACCAACTAGCTAATCGGCCGCAGGCCCCTCCCGAAGCGCCGGAGCTTTAATCAGCGAAACGAATCGCCGACCACATGGGGTATTAGCTGCCGTTTCCAGCAGTTATCCCCCTCTTCGGGGCAGGTCACCTACGTGTTACTCACCCGTGCGCCACTAACCTATCCCACGCTTTGGACGTCAGACGAATCCTCAGTCCGCTGCAACGGGATCGGTCCGTTCGACTTGCATGTGTTAGGCACGCCGCCAGCGTTCATCCTGAGCCAGGATCAAACTCTCCGTAAAGAATTTGGTTTGACTTGTTTGGGCCCAAAACTTTCGCTTACCTTCCTACCACTCTTCAATTGTTAAGGTGCCTACCAAAGCGTGCTGTATTCTAGCACAGTTTGGAGTCTCTGTCAAATCGAGAACAAAAATAAAACACCGACGCTCTCACGTCGGCGGGTAGAAATTCTATACCATTGCCCTATCTCGATATTTGAATTCCTACCCCCTCTCTTCCCTTGTTAGATCTTTTCGCCAAACGGCGAACGAGATCACCTACCTAGACTGCGCTTAAATTGTACCACAAATGAGGGAGTTTGTCAAGTGCTACGGAATCTTTTAAGAAACGGGGACACAATTCGATTCCCCTCTTCGCTCCCTGATACCCTCTTGACTTCCCCAGATTCGCCCCAGATTTGACATCCAAAATCTTTGGTAATAAAATGTAAAAGGAAATCAGACTGGACCTGGTGAACCTCTTTGTTCATTCTACAGTATTATCTCTAGATGAACTCGCCGGGCGGGAGAGCAAGAGAACTATTTCCAAGTTTGCGTTCTATCAGCAGGGGCAGTGCTGAGTCATTGAGGGAGGCAATAAAATTGCGATTCGGGTTGAAAATACGTGAGGGATGGTCAACTCTCGGCTTGCTCACTTTGATGCTCCTTACTGTAGCCTGGTCCATCAACGCGGCTGAATGGACAGAGGGTTTGGCTATCCTTCAATGGGTTGTCTTAGCTAGCCTGGCCACGGGGTTTGTTCTGGCCAAAAGCCGGATGCCCGGTTTTGTGGCCCATCCTCTCAGCCTCATCGGCGGGATGGCTTGGGTCACGTTCTTAATCAGCACTCTCCTTCCTTTTACCCCCAGTTGGACCGAGAAGCTGCTCAACCTAGCCAACCGCCTCACCACCTGGCTGCTGGCGGCCCTTGGCGAGCAAAGCATCTCTGACAGTTTGATCTTCGTCCTGACTCTGGCAGCACTCTTTTGGCTACTCAGCTATCTATGTGCCTGGTTCACCTTCCGCTCGCACAGGATATGGGGGGTGATCATCCCCAGCGGCATTATCATGCTAACCAATCTCTATTACGGTCCCTCTCATTTGGTTATCTACCTGATAGCATATCTGTTCTGCGCTCTGCTCTTGATCGTACGCTCAAATGTGTTTGCTCAGGAAGAAGAATGGCAAAAAGCTCGAATCGGCTACCAGCCTGAGATCGGGTTCGATTTCCTGCGCTATGGGGCCATCCTGTCGGTCATCATCGTCCTATGCGCCTGGCTCGTTCCGACAGCGGCGGCCAGTCCCCAATTCTCTTTGATACTGGACCACTTTGAGGGACCTTGGCAAGAGATGCAAGATCACTGGAGACGCCTTTTCGCTTCCCTCAACTATCAGGGCCAGGGTAATGTTGACTCTTTCGGCAAGATCATGACCCTATCTGGCCCCGTTTCCCTGAGCAACACGCCCATCATGGATGTGCGAACCGAGAGAGGTCATTATTGGCGAGCGGTCGTCTATGACAAATACACCGGCTCTGGCTGGATCAACACCGACGACGAGACTCTCTCTTTGGATGCCAATTCATCCTCCCTGCCCCTGCCCCAATTTGAGCTACGCCACGAAGTGACCCAGACCATCAGACCCCTTCAGCCAGGGACGAACTTGCTCTTTGCTGCTTCGCAGCCAATTCGCATCGGCCTGCCTACCAAGGTCGAACTTAGCTATGTGCCTTCCTTAGCCGTGGCCGGCCAGGATCTTTCTTCCCCTGCAGCCAACATCTCCATCGTGCACGGTCGCTCCCGCTTGAAGAAAAATCAAGCTTATACCGTTGTCTCCTCGGTTACGCGGGCCAATGTAGAAAGCCTGCGCTCGGCAGGGACAGAATATCCAAGCTGGGTCACCGAGCGCTATCTTCAGTTGCCACCTACCCTACCGAACCGTGTGCGCGCTCTGGCGGAGGATATAGCCAAAGACTATGATAACCCTTATGACAAGGTAACTGCCCTAGAGAGCTACCTGCGGACAATTCCTTATAATGAGTTGATCAGTGCACCGCCCCCAGGGCGGGATGGGGTGGATTACTTTCTCTTCGATAACCGCCAGGGATATTGCGACTACTACGCCTCATCGCTGGCAGTCATGGCTCGTGCCGTGGGTATACCAGCCCGGCTTGCTTCAGGCTATACGCAAGGAGAGTACCATAGCGTAAGCAACATCTACCGCGTGAGGGAGTCGAATGCTCACACCTGGGTCGAGATCTACTTCCCCCGTTACGGTTGGGTAGAGTTTGAGCCCACGGCCTCACAACCGCTGATCACGCGGCCAGAGCCTGAGAGCAGCGAGGACTTGGCAATAGATGACTTCGAGGCATCAGGGCAAAGGAGTGAGAGAGAGGAAAGGGATGTAGATGCCGAGATCGCACCAGAAACTGTGGGTATCCCCATCGCTGGGGCTGGCCCCTGGTCAATGGCCCTCTGGGGAGGAGCATTGGTCCTCGTTGCGATCGGGGGCGTGATGGTGGCCTGGTACCTATGGACAAAGGAGCCGAGAATCCCAAGGCCGGTGGAGCGTATCTACGAAAAGATGGCTCGCTACGCTCAACTGATCGGCATAGGCTGGTCAGCGCATCAGACACCCTACGAGTACGCAGCAGCCCTGGTTGAGGCTCTACCCCAAGGCCAAGCGCAGATTGTACTGATCACCGACTCCTATGTCAAGGAACGCTTCAGCAGCGAAGGAACTGATGAGGGGGAAATAGAGGAGGCCAAGGAAGCCTGGCGTGCTCTGGGGCCAGCCCTGTGGCAACAGGCGATACGCCAAAAACTCCTATACGTCTTCACTCGCGGTTCGTGATTCATCCATGTTCTGCTGCTGCGGTATACTGAAAGTGAAAGTACTTCCCCGCCCGACTTCACTTTCTACCCAAATGCGCCCTCCGCACAACTCAACCATGCCCTTAACGATCGACAGCCCCAAACCGATCCCCCCATGCTTGCGTGTGAGAGAGTCCCCCACCTGGTAGAACCGTTCGAAGATCCTTTTATGCTCCTCTGGAGGGATGCCAATTCCAGTGTCATTCACTGACACCAATACTTCATGCTCATTCCATTCAGCCTCAATGGCTATCCTCCCCCCCTCCGGGGTGAACTTGACGGCATTCGAGAGCAAGTTGACCAGGATCAGCCCCAGTTTTTGTCGGTCAGCGATGATAGGGGGGAAACCCTCTGGTAGCTTGATCTCGATACCCTGCCTCTTGCTCTCAGCCAATGGACTGAGATCCCTCACTGCCTCGTCAATGGCATGGCGCAGGATGATCTGTTCGAGCTTGACTTGAGGTTTGCCCATTTCCAGGTGACGGAGGTTAAGCATACTGTCAACTAAGGCCCTGAGGCGCATGGCGTTGCGGACAATGATTTCTAATTGCTCTTGATCGTCACCCTCTGTCTTTTCTTGCAAAAGGGTAGCATAGCCCAGCAATATAGCTAGAGGGGTGCGCAACTCGTGAGCAGCAATGTTGATGAATTCGCTCTTCATGTGATCCAGCTTCTGGAGTTCCTGGTAAGCGTGCTGGATTTCCTCAAATAACCGGGCATTCTCGATGGCAATGGCCACCTGCCCACTCAGAACTGAGAGCAACTCCACATCACCTGGAGCAAAGTCCCCCTCAGCAACTTTGGCCAGAACAAGAACGCCGATGCCCCTTTTCTTAACCAGCAGAGGACTGACCACGAGAGAGTGAACGCCTATTTTTTCCATGAACACCATGAGCGAGCCCGATCTATCCTGCAACACCAACTGTTCTCCACTTTCCATCACCGATGTGGCTATCTCCCAACCTTCCTCGGTTTCCCCAAACGATGTGCCTTCTGAGGGAAAGCCAGCCAACGCCTTGCTCAGCAAGACACGTCTCTGTTCATCCCATAGCAATAAAGCAGCTCGGTCGGACCTGGTCTCCTGACAGGCAACCTGAGCCGCTTTGTGGAGAAGCTCGCTCAGATCCACTGTGGACATAAATACCCTGCTGAGTTCAAAAAGCGGTATCAGGGCCTTGAGACGAACGTTCTCCCTTCTTAATCGCTCTTTCTCCAGGCCTCTGCTGACGGCCACACCCAACTCATCTGGGGTGAAGGGTTTGACCACGAATTCATCAATCCCCAGCTTAAGCGCCTGAATAGCTGTAGTCATGGTACCATGCCCAGTCATAGTCACACAGACTATGTCAGGATCGAACTCTTTTATCGCTTGAGCTGTTTCCAATCCGCTTAGCCCAGGCATCTTGATGTCAATTAGCAGCAGGTCGAAATGCTCTTCCTTGGCCTTTTCGATGGCCATCCAACCGTCGCTGACACCCTCGACTTCATAGCCATCAGCATTCAGGATTCGCTCACACAGATCAAGCACAGCAGGCTCATCATCAGCTATTAGGATTCTCTCCTTAGGCACTATCGCCTTCTCCTATGTTCCTCATGGTTTCTCGCTCAATCCAGCGGTCAAGTAGGTCCTTCTTCACCCGCCACTGGCGGCCGATTTTGAAGGCCGGTATCTCCCCTTCACGGGCTAAGCGACGGACAGTCAACTCATGCAAACTCAAGTACCGAGCTACTTCCTCAATGGTCATGATGTGACTGAAATCCTTGCCCGCGTGCCTTTCTTTCATGTTTTACTTCTTCCTCCCCATTTTGCATCGCCAGTCTCAACACTTGGTGTGTATCATTATATACCACTTTTGTATCGCTGTCAATAATAAAATATTGCAAAGTATCATTATTTAGATAAGAGAATTCGCCGCCACCTCCCAACCTTCACCGAGCGAGCGTTTCTTTGGCAAATCAGGTTAGTTTATGATATAATGCTTTGCATGAGTTTCCTGACTCACCTTGAATGTCCCGAACGAGAGCGGGATTCCCAGGCCAACGTAGTGCAGGATCTATGTCCTTGCAGTGCCCCCCTCTTCGCCCGCTACGATTTAGAACGGGCAGCGGCTTGCAGTACACTCACCTGCTGGTCAATGAAAGTTTGCTGAGGTAAAACCGTGCCTACTCTATCCGAAGTCATAGCCAGGCTGTCATTCCTGACGGCAAGCCCGGCGGTGGTCGGCCTGGTTGTCACCGCCAGCCTCATCATCATGGTCAGAGACTGGCGTGCCTCATTGGCGGCGCTGCTGGCCCAATATCTTTTGCTAGGATTCTTGCTGACCCGATTGATTCCCCTTGAAGTGGCTACAGTCAAGACACTGATCGGCGCTCTCATCTGCCCTATCCTGTATCTGACAGCCCGTCGCGGCCGCTGGGGCAGGCAAAGGGACAAAGATCGGCCCTCTCCCCTCCTCACCGGATGGGAAGTGTTCCCTGTAGGTTTGCCTTTCCGCCTTCTGGTCGTCGTTCTGATGGGATTGGTGGCTAGCAGCTTGCTAAAAAGCTATCCATTGCCTGAGGTGCCGAGGGACATCGGCTTCGCCTGCTACTGGTTGGCCCTGGCAGGGCTTTTGGTGATGATCTTAACCGCGGAACCTTTGAAGGCCGGCCTAGGTCTTTTGACTTTCATGGCTGGCTTTGAGTTGTTCTACGCTGCCTTGGAAAGCAGTCTGAGTGTGGTTGGCCTTTTAGGGATAGTTAACCTCTTCATGGCATTAGCCATCGCCTATCTTGCCTCGGCCGGGCAGGTGGAATTGGTGGAGGAGCAGTGACCATGATGGCTAGCCCTCTGCCTCTCATCATCTTGCCCCTGGCCATGGCCCCCATTGTTTACCTATTGCGGCGCTGGCCTATTGTAGCGTCCCTTTCGGCCTCCGCTACGGCGCTGGTCACGGCTGGCATCTGCCTCCGCCTGCCCCTTAACGACCCAACTTATGTGCTGGGACGGGAGTTGGCTCTAGATCATCCCAGCCAGATGGTTATTGTTTTCATCCTTGTCACGGCAGCCATCCTCTTCCTCTGCGTGTGGCTCACCTCCCAGAGCCCATCCCTTCGACAGCCCCTCGACTGCGTTCAGGGCAGGGCTCAGGATAGCGCCTTTGTCCCCTTCGGTTTAGCCATCCTAGGTCTCCTCAGCGGCGCAGCCATGATGCGCCTTTTCCTCTTTGCCGCCCTGCTGCTAGAAATAGCGGCCATCGCCTCGGTCCTCGCCATTCAAGGTGACCAGCAGGGCTCGGCCCGAGCGGCTCTAAGGTATCTGGTCATGACCGCCCTAGCTCTGCCCTGCTTCCTGGTCACGGCTTGGCTGTTCGAGCTACACGCTCGCAACCCGCACAATGTTGCTCTCGCTGACCCAGCTGTCACCCTCCTGGCTCTGGGTTTCGCCATCCTACTGGGTGTGGTGCCTTTCCATGCCTGGCTGCCGGCCGTGGTTGTCGAAGCTCCTCCCACAGCTACTGCCTTCCTAGTCAGCACCACCCACCCGGTTCTCTTCTTGCTCCTGACGGGCCTCTTCCAGCGACACCCATGGTTGATCGCCGACGGTCGAGCCTTTCAACTCCTGACCGTGGGCGGCCTTTTGACGGCCGTGGTTGGCGGGATCCTAGCCCTCGGCCAGCAGGACTTTGAACGACTGCTGGCCTACGCTGCTTTGAGCGATCTGGGCTGTCTTTTGCTGGGCCTGGGAACAGCTTCCATTGAAGGTTTGACGGCCACAGCTTTGCAGCTCATCAACCGCTCCCTGGCCCTGGTCCTGGCGGGCCTGGGATTGGCATCCTTGCGTCGCTATGCTTTCAGCAATGCCTTTACTGACCTGGGCAATGTGGCACGGCGGATGCCTTTGGTCAGCGCTGGCCTTTTGGCCGCTCTGCTCTCGCTGGCCGGTTTCCCTCTCACCGGTGGCTTTGCCAGCCGCTGGCCCATCTACCACCTGGTTTACCAAGAGAATCATCTCTACGCCATCGCTCTAGTCCTCAGCGGAGGAAGTGTCGCTCTCGGCTGTTGGCGTGGCCTACTCGCTCTTCTCGGTCCAAACGCCAACCCCGAATTAGAGCGCGAATCCATACCACTGTTGCGGTACCTACCCACAGCAATCGTGATGCTGCTCCTGACTCTCCTCTGCCTGACGCTGGGCCTTTTCCCCCAACTTTTTCTGCCACCTATCCTGAAGGTGGTTGAGGGCTTTGCCTTCCTGGGCCCTCCTCGCTAGAACTCTCCACCTGTGACACAGGAAGGCAATCGGACAGAGAAACCCCCTGGCCTGGTTCAACCAAGTCGGGGCGTTTTTCTTCGCCTCCTACACGGTTGCAAAAATCACGTTTAGGATGTACAATAGAGCCTGATTGAGTCTGTGTGGGCACAGGCCCAGCAATTTGACCTGTACCGCCCGTACCGCAATCACCACTGTTACGGTGCACGAGTCGTGCAACAGCGGTATGAGAGGGCCAACAACCATGCCTGAGATATCGATAGTGTTGCCTACTTACAACGAAAAAGACAATATCGGCCCTCTGATTGAGGCCATCCTGGCCAACCTGGACCGCCCTATCCAGATCATCGTGGTGGATGACGACTCGCCCGACGGCACCTGGCAAGTGGTTCAGGAGATGGCTAGGAACGACGAACGGATCCAGTTGCTGCGGCGGACCAATGAGCGGGGGCTGACCTCAGCCCTCAATGCAGGCATCACCCATGCCAAAAGCGATATCATCGCCTGGATGGACTGCGATCTTTCCATGCCCCCGCAGAAGCTGCCCGAACTGGTCGTGGCCCTGGCCGAATGTGATTTGGCTGTCGGCTCGCGCTACGTCAAAGGGGCCAAGGATGTCGGCCACTCTTTCGCGGGCCGGGCCTTCAGTTGGACCATCAACTTCTGCACTGCCCTGCTGTTGGGCTTTGCCATCCGTGACTATACCAGTGGCTTCATCGCCGCCAAACGAGAGGTCTTTGACCAGATCACTCTGAGGGGCGACTATGGTGAATACTGTATTGACCTCTTACATCGGGCCAGAAAGAAGGGCTTCAAAATAAAGGAGATTCCCTACTGTTTTGTGCCACGAAAGTCCGGGGAGTCGAAAACGGCTACCGGGATGTGGGGCTATTTTCGCCGAGGCATCAAATATGTGATCTTAGTTTTACGATTAGGGTTTACGCCGTCCAAGGACCTTTGAGGAGTGCGCGCTAGTGAGGGTACTATTCTTCTACCGAGGTGCTGAGAGCTTTGGAATCGAATACCTGTCGGCTGTCCTGACCCAAGCTGGACATCACACTGAGTTGATCTATGACCCTGGCCTGGATAACAATTTCTACGTATCCTCCGGCCTGCTCAAAAGGCTGAATGTGCCCAAGAAACTAGTCAGGAAAGCTAGGGACTTTTCACCAGACCTGGTGGCCTTCTCCTCCATAACCAATCTGTATCCCTATGTCAAAGATGTGGCCAGAGCTCTGAAAGCGGAGCTGAAGGTGTCGACGGCGATTGGCGGTATCCACCCCACCGTCCTGCCAGAACTGGTTCTGCAGGAAGATTGCTTCGACATCGTATGCCGGGGTGAGGGCGAGTACGCTCTGCTGGAATTGGCGAACAGGCTGGAGAAGGGCGAAGACATCACCGACATCAAAAACTTGTGGGTCAAGGACAGCCAAGGGATGATACATAAGAACGAACAGCGGCCTCTGATCCAAGACCTGGATGCGTTGCCCTTTCCCGACAAGGACCTTTTCTACCAGAATGGGGCTTTCTGGCGTAACATCTCCATCATGACCGGGCGAGGTTGCCCCTATCACTGCACTTTCTGCGTCAATAGTTTCTATCACCGGATGAACGACAAGCAAGAGCAGATGATTCGCCGCCGTAGTGTGGACAATGTCATCCAGGAACTCAAACTCTGCAAACAGAAGTATCGCCCCAAGACGGTCAATTTTCAGGATGACACGTTTTCGATAGACATTGGCTGGCTGGAAGAGTTCGCGGACAAGTACACGGCGGAGATCAACCTACCTTTTCAGTGCAATGTGCACCCCATGACGGTGACCGGGGAGATCATCAAGACGCTAAAAAAGGCTGGCTGTCGGTCAGTGTGTATGGGCATCCAATCAGGCAACAATGAACTGCGGAAGATGGTGCTAAAGCGTCCCGGCACCAACGAACGGATCATTGAAGCCAGCAGACTAATAAAGGAAGCAGGGATACGACTGGCGGCAGAGTACATTTTCGGCCTGCCGGAGGAAACCCCCGAGAAGATGTGGGAATCGGTCACACTGAACCAAGAGATCAAATCCGACAATACCGCCACATTTATCTTCTATCCCTTCCCCGGAACTGCCCTGGCGGACTATTGTGTCAGAAAAGAGCTTCTCGATGCTGAGACTGTGGAAGCGATCAATGATGGTATCGGGTCGTACCATACCACGCTGCTCATCAAGCATCCTTACCGAGATTTCGCCCTGAACATGGCCTCTCTTCTGCCGCTGTTCTCCAGGCTGCCGGCGTTCCTGAGCAATGGATTCTTAAAAAAGCTTTGCTCCAGGAAACACGGCTGGCTAGCTAAGACGTTGGGCCTGATCGGCGTGCCTTTCATGAACACCTGGCAGGCCAGGGAAAGGATACAGGATTTGATCCACATGACCTGGCGCTTATTCAAGTTATGAGCGAGGAGAAACAAGGAACGAGCTTAAGAACCCATTGACTCACGACCCGTTAACCCACAACCCAGAGAGGGGGGAAAAGATGCTCCAGGAAACCAAACTAGACCTGAGTGAACTGGGCGAGTTGGCCGAGATCATCCCTGGTCACGAGCCCAAACTAAAAGTCTCCATCAGTAGGATCCCAGTATCCGAGCTGGATCTGGGCAGAAAAATAATCCCCGTCTGTGAGCCCATGCTGGGCGGCAACGAGATCAAATATGTCATGGATTGCTTGGAGACTAACTGGATCTCCTCGGCAGGGAAGTACATCCCCGCCTTCGAGGAACTGTTCGCCCAGCACTGTGGTGCCAGGTATGGTGTGGCTTGCGCCAATGGGACAGTGGCCTTGCACCTGGCTCTGGCGACCCTGGGCATCGGCCCAGGAGACGAGATCATCATCCCCACCTTCACCATGATTGCCACGGCCAACGCCGTGACCTACACTGGTGCAAAGCCTGTCCTGGTGGATTCCGAGATGCGCACCTGGAACATGGACGTAGATCAGATCGAGGATAAGGTGACGGAAAAGACCAAAGCTATCATGCCTATGCATACCTACGGCCACCCAGTAGACATGGACAAGGTCTGGGAAATTGTTGAGAAACACGGCCTTTACATAGTGGAGGACGCCGCCGAATCCCACGGAGCTGAATACAAGGGCCAGCGCACTGGCAGCCTAGGGGACGCAGGCTGTTTCAGCTTTTACGCCAACAAGATCATCACTACTGGCGAAGGGGGCATGATCACCACCAACAATGAACAGATCGCTGAGCTGGCCAGCAACCTGCGTGATCACGCCTTCTCAAAGGAAAGACACTTCTGGCACAAGTACCTGGGCTTCAATTACCGCATGACCAACCTGCAAGCAGCGGTAGGGCTAGCCCAGACCGAGCGGTTCGAGGAGTTCGTCCAGAGACGGCGGGACAACGCCTACAACTATACCTCTCTACTAAGAGATATCCCTGGTATTATCACCCCTCCTGAGAAAAGCTGGGCCAAGAGCGTCTTCTGGATGTATTCCATCCTCCTTGACGATGAGTTCGGTCTCAGCCGCGACGAACTCAGGGAGAAGCTTGCTGAGAGGGGCATCGAGACCAGGACCTTCTTCATCCCCATCCATCTTCAGCCTATCTACTTTGAGGCATTCAAGGGAGAGAGGTATCCGGTAGCCGAGGAGTTGTGCAAGCGGGGGCTCTATCTCCCCTCTGCCTCCTCGCTGACCACAGGGGAAATCGAGTACGTCGTCGAGCAAGTTGCCGAATGCAGGGCGCAGAGATAGAGACTCTGCCATGACCGGGCCGTGGGGCAAGAGCAGCCCCCTATCCGTTGATTGGCGGCCAACTTTGGCCGCTTCTGTATGTTTTGTAGCATATAATAACAGGTGTGGTGTGGAAATCGAAGAATACGAGAAAATGTACAACCTGGAAGACTCCTACTGGTGGTTCGTAGGCAAGCGGCGCATTGCCCAGAACTTGATAGAGGAGTTTGTCCCCCTCAACCGGAGGGCGGCGGTCTTAGATGTGGGCTGTGGAACAGGGGCCACGATGTGTTTTCTGGATCATTATGGCCGGGCT
>Ga0180437_10010102_pt1 | contig 11563 bp, 12 predicted proteins | sample SS_ome_4_FD_132410 | JGI IMG/M metagenome (GOLD analysis project Ga0180437, IMG submission 132410) | Hypersaline lake sediment archaeal communities from the Salton Sea, California, USA - SS_3_D_1 metaG | ecosystem: Environmental > Aquatic > Non-marine Saline and Alkaline > Hypersaline >... | reverse complement strand
TGTAACAATAAACAAATGTTTTTTTTTAGCAAAAACAAAAACCCTTTAAAATGCCTGCATATTTGTTAGATGAAAAATGGGAACAGATAAAACAGTTTCCCGAGTATTCTTCAGAAAAAAAAAAGAAAGAATATCCTATAGAAAAAATTAAAATTGGAAAAAACTTTTTAAAAGCTCTTTATACAAAAATTGGAGATACTTTAGTTTATCAGCCTCCAGTTTTGAATCAATTTAGACCTAAAGCTGGTGGTAAAGCGGATTGTGGTTATCACTTATTGAAAAATGCGTACTGGGTTTGTTATGCACAGAAGTATAAAATTATAAGCTTAGAAAGCAACCTTCAAGAGTTGCTTCCGACAACAGCTCTTTTTTCAGAATGGAAAGTTTGGGTTACTAATTTGCGACGCAAAAAAGAATTTAAAGAACTTTTGAAACCAATATTTCAAGGGGCAGTTCGCCCAGAGTCAGATGTAAAAGATTGGAAGGTATCTGTTGAATATACAAGAGAGTTGTTTCGCAATCTCATGGGGCTTTTAGCAAAAAAGGCTGCTGAGCTTTTTTTACACGATGATAAGGTCATTAAACCAAAGGAGTTTATTGTTAAAGGGCTACAAGAGCTTCTTAAATTTAAGAAGAAAAAACTTAAAGAAGATCTCAGGAAGTATAATTTTCCAAGTTCGGATCTTGTCAAATATTATACAAGCCCGGGGGGTATAGATTTGGATGTGACCGAGAAGTATGACAAGAAAGAAGGCGATAATTTTATTTTTGGCGTTTTAGATTTTTATATTTCTGATTTGTATGATCATTTTTCAGAAAAAAAAATTATTGAAAAGTTTATAAACTTTGATGCGTTGAAAAAGCTTGATTCAATTTTAAAAAAAGCAAAGAAGAAGAAAATAAGAAGTGATTGGTTAAAAGAAGACGACATGAAAGAGATCGTACGCAACTGGGAGTTCGAAAATACCGTTTTGGCGGTTTATGATACTTTAGATTTACTTGGGATGACAGTCGATGGAAATAAATCAGACCTTGAATCAGCAGCAAAAAAAATTGCTCAAGGAAAAAAAATAAATGTTCTTTTTGCCGTTGGTACGATGGAGCGAGATGGAGATACTGGTACCCGTGGTCATTGGTTCTCTCTTGTTCGCCTGTACGATGGGCGTTACGTGGTGATGGATTCTGGTGAAAATACTATTCGTTTGAATTATCCCCGAGTAAAAAAACTTATTACCTACTTTGAGGGTCTTGTGAAAAAATTCAAAGAAGAAGGGTAGTGGTGCTTTTTTTAAAAAAGGAGATTTTCGCATGAAACAGCAAAAGATTCTTTCCTGTTTTTTTCTTTTTAGTTTTCTTTTGTTTGGTTCGTTTTTTGTCCATGCAAGTGAGGTTGGCTGGCAGACAGGCTTAACTCCTGAGCAGATCGATAAGATTTTAGGAGGGCTAGAAGAAATTTCACTGGAACAAGAGGAAATTGAGCGAGCAATAGAGCTTTCCCGTCGCATGATGGAAAAAGAAGCGCTTAAGTTGACTGAAAAAGAAAGAAAATGGATTGAGCAAGAAACAAAAGAGAGAGAAGAACGAAAAAGAGATGCAGCAGAAACGGAAAAGAAAATCCTTCAAGAGGTGATTCGCCTTTCAAAGCTTGAGCAAGAAAAAGAATATTCAAAAAAGTTTTTTATTGGTCGATTTTCTGTTTTAGCAAAAGAGGGAGAAGTCGCTGATAGGAACCTTTTTCAGCCAAAAGTTTTGAATCAATTTAGCGAGGGTGCTGGTGGTGCGGCTGATTGTGGATATCATGCTGTAAAAAATGCAATACTTGTTGTTAAGGCTGACTTCAATCAGCTTCGGGGGGAGCCTCTTGGAAAGCAGCTTGTTGATGTAAAAGTGATGGAAGATCATCTTAGAAGGTGGAGAAAACTTGTTTACAAGTATCGTCTTGAAAAAAAATTGAGAGACTATCTAAAAAATAAGTTTACGGATGTTTTGAAAGGTATTCCAGTTCTTCCATCCCATTCGCCCTTTGAATCATATCAATTAAGGGATCTTTATGAGGGTGCATTGAATGCTTTAGCGAGTTTTGTTGCTAAAGAAATTGTTCAGAAAGAGAAAGAATTTTCTTTTGATAGTGATGCTGCTCGCTTTTTGAAAGAGTTGATTAAAAAGCGCCAGATGAGGCAGGTTGAGGTTGACAAATATTATAAAGCTTCAGAGCAGAGAAAGACTCGTGGACGCTTGAATAGTTATGTTTTTGACAAAGAGATTATGAAGCAATTTATAGATTTTGACAAATTAAAAGATTTTAAGGTTAGTTTTTCAATGTTGCGTGGATTAGTGTGGAAACTGACTTTGGGAGAATTCGAAACAGATTGGTTGCACGCATTTGAAATCAAATCTATTTGGAAAGTTTTAAACATGAGCAACAGTAAGTTTTTTGTTTATGGCGATGTAGATTTGATGGGGAGGTCAAGTGTCGATGGTAATATGTCTGACCTTCGTAAAGCTGCTCAAAAAATTGCAGCAGGGCAAGATCTGGATGTTGTTTTTGTTTTAGGTACAATGAAACACTTTAAAAAAGCGCTTAAAAAGAAAAAAGTAGATGGCAAGGAAAAAAAACGTAGTCTCAAAGAAGAGCTTGGCGGCACAATGGGGCATTGGTTTACGCTTGTAAGATCCCATGACGGTTTTTATGTAGTTATGGATTCAGCAGATAATATAAATCGATTGAATGATAAAAGTGTAAAAAAAACTATCTCTTTTTTCGAAAATCTTGTGAAAAGATTTAAAAAAAGATAGATCTTGCTTCTGAGTATCCTGGCTAGTACAAATTGTTCTTCGAAGTCCGAAGAGGCTATGTTGCGAAGGAGGACGAAGTAGAGAGCGCATTTCGAAGGGGTATCGAAGAGACTAGACGTTAAAGCGCACTAAAATAATGTCGCCATCTTGCACCTGGTAGTCTTGGCCCTCACGTCTGATTTTTCCAAGTTCTTTGAGCTTTGGTTCTGTTTTATGTTCAAATAAATCAGAGCAATTAAAAACTTCTGCGCAAATAAAACCTCGTTCAAGATCGGAGTGAATTTCTCCTGCTGCTGCCCGTACGTTTGTATCGCGCAAAATTGGCCAGGCATGTGCTTCTTTTGGTCCACAGGTGAAAAAGGTGATCAATCCTAAGTTCTTGTAGGTTTGCCTGATAATTGTGTCTAAGCTTTTTTCTTTTAGGCCAATCATTTTCATCATTTCTTGTGCTTCCGTTTCTGGAAGTTGAGAAAGCTCATGTTCAATTTTTGCAGAGACGGCAATTGTTTTTTCTGGTCCAAATTTTTTTAGTACCGCTTGGTAGTGTGGATTATTTTTGTATGCGTCGTTTTCTAGTTCATGCTCAGCGATATTTGCGATTGCAAGAAAATTTTTGCTGCTGAGTAGCGGGATTGTTAGAATTTTATTTTGGGCAAATAGACTGCACACTTTTTGTTCATCGCAAGCTTCTAGAGCTGTTTTGACAGAGAGCAAAAAGTTTTTTTCTGTTTCGATTTCTTTCAGTTCGGCGGGTTTGCCTTGGGCAGCTTTGCGAGAATGGTCTAGTTTTGCAAGGCGCTTTTCTACAGATTCCAAGTCTTTGAGCATCAGTTCAGAAACAATTGTTTCGTAATCTGAGATTGGGTCTACGTTGCCGGAGTGGACAATGTTTTGATCTTCAAAGCAACGCAGCACGTGTAAAATTAGATCAACTTCGCGAATGTGGCTTAAGAAAGTGTTACCAAGCCCCTCTCCCTCTGCTGCACCTTTTACCAGTCCGGCAATGTCAACAAATTGAACAGTGCTTGGAATTTTTTTTCCGGATTTGTAGATTGTTGCAAGTTTATCGAGCCGCTTGTCAGGCACCTCGGTAATTGCAACATGTGGGTCTATGGTACAGAATGGATAGTTTTCTGCAGGGATTGATGATTTGGTAAGGGCGTTAAATAATGTAGATTTTCCAACATTTGGTAATCCAACCAAGCCGGCTTTGATACTCATAGTTTTATTGTTCCTGTAAGGGTTGTTTTGCTTTACTTATGTCTTTAGTGTGCTAGAAAAAAGAGAAATCTTCAATCTGAGTCCTTGATTTGTCGAAATTTGCATCACTTTTTTTTTTATGTTAGTAGTGAATCAACTGTGGCGTCGTTGTATTGTTACATTTTTTATAAGGAGAGAGCTGATGAAAAAAATCATCTGCTGGATTGTGTGGGTTTTAATGGTTATCGGTTCGATTAACTGGGGCCTTGTCGCGCTTGGTAAGTCATTGTTTGGCATGGCATTTTTCCCGACCGGGTTAATCATGCCTGTTCAATATCTCGTTGGCCTTGCAGGACTGGCAAGCTTGGTCATGTTTTTTATGGGTATGTATTGCCCAGACTGCGACAAGTGCAAATAAAACTATCTGCAAAATATAAAGCACGAGGCGGGACGGTAATTCGTTCCGCCTTATTTATTCATAAAAAATTTCAAAAATAAGTTTACAAGCTTCGTGGAGCGTGATAAAACTTGTGTCCATCAAGATCATCGTTTTTAAGTGCAGCAACTAGGGACCGCAAATCTTCGCATAAAGCTTCGGTTGGCACGGTCAGTTTTTTAAAGGTGTTACTGTAAAAAGTAGTACCTTTTTTGTCCTTGAGGGTGCCGTTCTTTAGTCCGAAGTAGCCCGAGGAAGCCATAGGCGAAAACGGGCGAAGACGGATATCGAAATACATAGGAAGCCACGCCTTGATAGTATACCTGATGGGACGACGTTTTGAGTGATAATGCCTCCAGCTAGCCTTATTGGGGGGGCGGTTGCGGTATAAAAAGAGACTGATAGGCTGAAAATAGATATATATAGAAGTAGTCAAATCGATAAAAATGGTTATTTTAGGGGGTTTTTATGAAAAAAGCACTAATTGTTTTGCTTTGTGGAATGGGTTTATTGGTACCTCAACAAGAGGTCCGTGGTTTTTTTGGTCCTCTTTGTCTTTTTGGAGGATCTTTTTATCTAATGATGCGGGCGAGTCGGAAGGCTTATGAGCACTCTATCAAAGTTAAAAATGCCCGGATAGCAGCTTGGAAAAAGGCTTCGCATGGGGAAGCCGTTGATATGGCAAAAAGTTGTAGGCGAAAAGCGGAACAGCTTTATAAGAAATTGACAGATTTATATGAAAAGGAAGGGATAACCCCACAGGAAGAGCACAATTCTTCCCTGTGTCTTTATGGAGAATGCTCACTTATCAGTGAGTTTATAGAACAGTTGACAATACCAATAAGACAGATAGAAAAAAGAAAAAGAGATCTGAACTATTCAACTGATAATCTTACTTCAGAGGGACGAGATTTTTATCTAGATCAGTATGAAAAATTGTACGGTCAGTTGAAAGAGATCAAGGGTCGTTTTAAAAAACTTAAGGATGATTTGTGTGAGATTGGATCTTTAGATACTTGTGATTGTTGTGGAGAGATCTCATATTTTGAATAAATAACTCACAAGTATAGTTTGAGTTTTTTAGTTGAAAGACAGCTGTTTGAGTTTTTAAACAGTTGTCTTTTTTTTTGCTTTTCAAAAGAGTGGCGTCTTCATTGAATGTCTAGGTAGCAGAGTTGCCATAAATATGGTCCTTTGCCGCAACAAAGCTAAGCTGTTTTCTGATTTTGCTCCATTGAAAAGTGTTCTGGTCAAGTAAAAATGGACACAAAAATTAAGAGGATCTTTCACAATCTTACCTTTGCTATGATAAAATTTTTCCACTAAGTCTTCTGAGAAGCTCTGTCGACACAGCAAAACACTTGCGTCCTGAAATAATCGCACATGCACCACAAATGGACCAAAGACAACCAAAAGAAGCCAGGTCAACCAAGTCAGAAAAATTTGGATATTCCATCTTTAGAGCAACATGACCTATTTTAGGAAGACCTATTTTTAAAGCTGTGTAGCAAGAGGCAGCAAACCCTAAAGCACACAACGAACCACAAGAAACCAAAGAACCTACAGAGGGCTTGACTTCACATCTAGTGGAAAAAATAACATTTGTAGCAAATAAAACTGATAAGATTAATAATATAACTCTTTTTTTATTCATAAGTCTCCAAAATTTAGGCTATTTTTTTTAAATATAAAATATGGGCTAACTTTGCTAAAGAAAGAAAACTTTTTCCCCCACAATAAAGAGATGTGCCAAGACAAGCAATGGAGCCAAAAAGCATAGCATAAGTAGCCAAATTCTCCCTGCTTTTAGACTTAAAATCGGGGCCTGCACAAGACATAGCCCAAGCTGAAAACACAAGAAGGCAAAAAGCAGGGGGTACAAGTAAAATCGCCGAACTAGATGCATACAATGCACTTTTTCCAAGCAAAGTGCCAACAGAAGGTTCAGCTGCGCATTTGACCTCAGAAGAGACTGAAAAAACCAAAAAAGCAACTAGGACAACGGGGAAAATACTTATTATTCTCATAAAATCTCCAAGTAGAAATAATTAACGTATAACTTTAATTATTAATAATCTAGATGGTTAAAACCCAAACTGCAAAACTCGTATCTCCCGTTCGACATATAGTTATTTGACTGAAAGCCTAATTTTTCCTTTATTATAAGGGGTTTGCGGAGGGGGGGCAAGTGGTCCCGACAGATCGGCTTTTTCTGATGCAGCCCTGTCTGGGCGAAGACGGGCTTTGTCCGATCGTAGCTGAAAGCGAAGACGGGTTGTGCCTGTCCTTCGTAGCTCTGCAAAGAGCGACGGCGTAAGTGTACCACGTATGTGCCGCCACCCTTTGCCAAGGCTACGGGTGGCAGAGCTATTTTTTTCAAGGATGGTTTTTATCAAAAACAAGTAAGGTTACAGAGAAAAAGCGAAGGTTGCCCTTCGAAGCCTTGGCGAAGTAGGGCTTTTGCAATTTAAAGTTGGGTTGTCTTGCCGAGGTTACGCCTGGCACAGCCATCCTTCGCAAGTCCGGTGAAGCCAAAGGCGAAAACGGATTCAAGGAAGGTTTTATAAAAAAGTTAAAATTTGCTGCATCTTAGTTAGCAAAAAAATTAAGATACCAGAAGAGTCTCTCCTTTCCACATAAAACTTTTCTTATTATTTTTTAGACATTTTCTATATATTACGTATACATCATCAAATTCATACAATATTCAGAAGTTAGATACGTTGGTTTTACAACAGACTTAAAGGCTAGGCTAAAAAAACACAACGAAGGTGGATCAAAAGAGCCTAATATATTTACTTAAAGACAAAATAGAAATATTGCATTAGATTATTATATAATAAAAACACATTTTTAATTTCAGTAAAAATTACATAAAAGGAATATAAAATGAATCTAACTAACAAGAATATAATCGTGTCCTCAGCGGTACTTATACCGTTAATAATAATGTTTCTCCTTTCATTCAGGCTGGTAAAACCAGGGCATGTAGGAGTCGTGGTTGATCTTTTTGGCAGTAGTCAGGGGGTAGAGGCTAAAGAGAGGCACGTAGGAGTTCATTTTATTCCATTATGGAAGAAGATATATATGTTCCCAACGTTTCAACAAAATCATACATGGGAAGGCAAAGAAAACTTCCAGTTTCAAACATCTGAGGGTTTAGCTATTCGTGCAGACATAGGAATAAGTTTTCATTTGAAACCATCACAAGTACCAAATATATTTCAAAAATACAGACGTGGAATGTATGAAATATCCCATATATTTATTCGTAACTTTATAAGAGATGCAATTAATATATCAGCATCAAAATTGAACATAGAAGATCTATACGGATCAGGAAAAGAAAAGTTTTTTGTTAGCATCGAAAAGCATGTACGTGATGACCTGAAAGAAATAGGTATAGAAGTAGATCGTATTTATTTGATAGGCAGATTTCATTTTCCAGACAATGTAATAAAGGCGCTTAACAGCAAGATAGAAGCTACACAAAGAGCAGAACAAAGAGAGAACGAGTTAAGAGAGGCCGAAGCACAGGCTAAAAAAGAGATAGCTAAGCACAATGGTACGGCGCAGTGCATATTGATAAATGCAAAAGCACAAGCTGATGCCAACGAGATAATAGCTAAATCTTTGTCGCCAGAACTCATACAATGGGAAAATATTAAGAAGTGGGACGGTATTTTGCCTAAAGTAACTGGTTCATCAGGATCAATATTAAATATAAATGAATTGTAAGACATTAGAGAAGTCGAATATGACGTTTCCGTTAAGGAGAGAGTTTCTTAAGGGGCGCCAACCTTTGTCAAGGCTACGCCTGGCACAGTCATTCTTCGCAAGTCCGGTGAAGCCAAAGGCGAAAACGGATTCAAGGATGGTCATTTAAAAATAAAAAAAACTTTAAGAGAGAAGGGCAAAGTATGCTCTTCGAAGCATTTTTAAAATCGAAGTATTGTTAAACATTTCGAAAAGGGTTTTTTATGAATTATCGTTTAATTTTGTCAATGTTGTTTATTTTTTGTTTATCATTGAGCGGCGTATTTGCCAAGGATAATCAGAAGCAGGAAGATTTTTTAAAGATAATGGATAAGGTTGAGAAAAAGCAGATTGGTTTTACGGATGAGGGGTTTGCTGTAACGATGAGCTTAACTCTCGATGAATGTGCAGAGCATTTTGGAACACCTACAAGAAAGGAACTTGAAAAACTTTTCAAAGAAGAAGAAAAGAAGAGGTTTTGGTCTAGCATGTGGAAATCGCTTTTTGTAGTTATTCCAATTGTTTTTGTTTCTGTTTTCTGCATGTTAAAGAAATAGATGCCTATCTTTTTTATAGTCCTGTGAAGTTGAAAACGAAGACTGATGAAGGTGTTACTGTAAAGTAGCGCCTTTTTTTTGATTTTTAATTAAAAGGGATTGGGTGACAATCAGCTGTTGTTTTTTTACTGCAAAAAGAGAGCCATCAAAACATCTGGAGCTGTGTCCTGCTATGTATGTTTGTCATGATATCCTCTCTCTTTTTAAAACCTTTTTTTTCGACGTAGAAATCAAATATAAAGTGAAAAAAATAAAAAGCAAATATTTTTTTTATTTGCCTTTTATTTTTTCTAACCAAAAATGTAGCAATTTTATAAGTTATGTTTTTGCTAAAGAATAGTGCATTCGCTAGCAAAGTTGTAAAGCTTCGTAAGTGGTTTTTGAGATTTTTTCCACTTTTTTCCTTGGCTTTTTATTAATTCAACTTTGTCGAAGGTTTTTTCTTCTTTAAAGTTGAATAGCGAATCCTCTAGCTGATCTTTTTCAATGAAGAATCCTCCTGAATGCTTTGAGTCTTTTGCTATTTTAACTTTAGTAAGTTCTTTTTTAAGTTTTTTGTATCTTGAGTTAATACCATTGTTCCACTCAGTTGGATTAATCTGAAACTTACATACTTGAAATTTTTCTGATTTGTCTGCACCCCCAAAGAGATCTTTTTGTAGGGTCTTCATATCTGAAACAATCAATCTTAAGCTGGAGCTATATTTTGGAGAACTTTGTAAGTTTTTCAAAATAAAGGTATAGTCCTTGCCAATTTGCTTTGTAAGTTCTTCATTGTTTTTGGTTCTTTTACTAGAAACTTTTTTAAGGTTGTCATGTATCCTTTGGACGACCTTGCAGTTTTTCTTTATGGTGCTTTCATCTAAAATGGATTCAGCAATCAATTCCTGAATATTTTTGAAACCTTCAACTCCATCTTTTATTTTTCTTGAGTTTTCTTTGACCCAGGCTTCATTTCTGAGGTTTCCCATTAGTGTTTGAAATTTAGTGCTTTTGATTTGATCTATAATGATCTTTCTCTGAGTGTTGCAAGTTTTGACAAAAAGGTTCTCTGTGTTTTCTATTCCTGCATCAATTGACTTGTACATGTTAACAACTTCTTCATTGATCTCTGCAAATCTATCTGCAAGTGTCAGATTTTTTTCTTTTTCCATTTTATTTTTTTGGTATCTTCTGTAGAGATAGTATGTAGTTCCCCCTGCTATCGCGGTTGCTGCTGCACCGCCAAGAAAGATGGCTGCTGTCTTCTTTTTATTTTTACACATCATGGAATAGAATGTTGGGTTTTTCATCGCGTTGAGATTAACGATTTTTTGTCTTAGTTCAGAAATATCTGTGTTTTTACTTGTAATAACTGAATCTTTTTCTCGAAGAGAAATTGCGTGATCAATCTTAAGATATTCCGTATCTCTTTCAAAATCGCTTTTTAGTTTAACTACTGTGTTTTTCTGTTTGGCTTCAAGCTTTTTCACCACGGCTTCAAGATTTGTTGTATTCTTTTTATAGATAACTTTTTTAGGCGCATACTCACCAGTACCTAGTCCCCACCGTACGTATGCGAGTGGGTTCAAGTAGCTCCAACGGGAATGTGAATAATTATATTTATCATTGTTGTTATTGCCGTCCATTGCAAATAAACTTTGACTGCAAAAAGCCAAAACAAACAAGACAAACGACAAACTTTTTTTAGATAGCAAATTAAAGCTTTTCATTGATTTATCCTACATAGCAAAATTAAACATTTCACCTATACATTAAGCTTTTTTTGCTACTTCCCTTTATTGTGTATTTTTGAGAATGTTTGATAATGCTTGTAGTTTTTTTAGTTTCTCAAGTATCAGATCTACCAGGTCTTTGTAGTTTTCTGCTTTTTCGTTAACGATTGATTGGTATATTTCAAGAATTTCCTGGTTGATTTTTTTAATCTGGTTTTCATATTCCAGTTTTTTCTTTTTCCACTTCTTTTTTTCCATTCTTTTTTGATGCCCTTGATACAAATCATGTACAAGAACTCCAAGTAAAGCGGCTACCAAAACAATAACTGCGGTATCACTTTTATTTGAACATAGGCAGGGAAATAATGTGGGAGTTTTTTTGCCTAAAATAAATTTTCTTTCATAATTGTTTTTTAAGTCGATAGTAGATAATTGATGTTTGGTCTTGAGGTCGATTATTGTTTTTTTATGATTGTATTCAAGCTCGATTATCTTTTTTTTGTATTTGCTCTCAACTTTGCTTATGAAAAGTTCAAGCTTTGCTTTTTCAGCCTTATTTTTTGCATCTTGAAGTTCTTTTTCAATTCTTTCTTTTTCACTAAGTTTCTTGATGCCTTTAAGGCCATTGTTGTCGCTATTTTTTGGATTCATTGAAAACGAACTTTGACTAAAAAAAGTCAAAACAAGTAAAGTGAGCGACAAACTTTTTTTAGATAGCGAATTAAAGTTTTTCATTGATTTGTCCTAGTTAACAGCAATTCTTGCTGATTAAAAATATATTTATAGCTATAGTCAAAAGACTCGCTAATAAAACAACAACTCAATTTTGTTTCGCCGCTGTATGTGTTAGCTATCGATTGTAATCGTAGATAACTTAATTTTGCCAGTCAAGCGATTTAAAAAATAAGATTTTATTTCGTTTTGAAATTTTCGTTGCGCAAAAGTGTTGCTTTTTGGTGTGAAAGAGCATGCGCGACAAAAACGCAACATGTTTTTTTTGTCCGATTTTCTGCCTTCTTGTTTTTTTGTTGCGATGCTTTCAAATTTGACAATATGCATATTGTTGTGGAGGCATGATTTTTTTAGTTTTTAAGGTGTTTTTT
>Ga0180437_10010101_pt1 | contig 11564 bp, 8 predicted proteins | sample SS_ome_4_FD_132410 | JGI IMG/M metagenome (GOLD analysis project Ga0180437, IMG submission 132410) | Hypersaline lake sediment archaeal communities from the Salton Sea, California, USA - SS_3_D_1 metaG | ecosystem: Environmental > Aquatic > Non-marine Saline and Alkaline > Hypersaline > Sediment... | reverse complement strand
CGGCGTCGAGGTGCCGGTACCTGACGCGCCGGTGTGGATGGTTCACCTCGGCGACAACTTTCCGCTGGGCTATGACGATGCAACGCTGCAAGCGATTCAGGCCAGCGGCGGCGGCGTGGCTGGCGATGTCGAAGAGGCACTGGTTCGATTGGTGCTTGCGTTTGAAGCCGAAGGAGGGGCCGCATCGCGCGACGTGATTGACGGTTACGTGTGGTCGCTCGTTCCGACCAGCGCTGCTCAAGCTGAGACCGACGAGGCGGTTGCTGTCCATGCTGCCAGCGACGGCTTTGCCGCCTTTGCCGCCCGCCGCCTCATCCTGGCCGAGATGCACCGCCAGCGCGGCGCACTGGATCGGTTGGGCACGCTCGACCACCTGCATGCCATCGCCATCGAGCACGGCATCGTGACGCCCTATTCTTCCATGATCGTGCTTATCAACGAGCGACAGGAGAAATTCCTGGATCGGCTTGAGGAGCGCGACGACCGCTTCCAGCGTGAGTATGAGGAGATTGGTGAGACGGTGGGGCAGAGCGCGTTCAGCGTGACCGGTGTCCCGGAGCCTGAGGAATGGCTGTTGCTTGCGCTGGCGGCAGCGATGCTGGTCTGGTATGCCCGCACGACGCGCCGCGCGCCGCGCCACCAGCGTAGCGGCTGATGTGGCACCTCGGATTGACTGCTGGCAATGAGATGAGACAAGGGCGTAGCACGATGCGACACTTGGTGTTCTTCTGCCTCGCAGTGCTTTTGCTTGTTTCGCCGACCGCGGTTGTCCAGGGGGCAGCACCGTCTTTTTCCGAGGCGGTGATCTTGGCAGACTCGAATGATCCTTACTACGCTCTGGCTGAGGAAATTGCCCGGGACGAGGCACTCCCCGTTGTGCACTCGCTTGATGAGGCGCTGGCCCGGGGTCCCGTTTTCTTGCTCTGGGTTGTCTCTCCATCCAGGTTGTCGGATCAGGTGCTGGTAGAATTTGGCCTGGCGATGCGCGATCGCGAACAGGCCGTTTCGGCGGGCATCATTTCTGGCTCTACGCTGGAGCGCGCAAAAGAATTGTGGCAGCGGGCATCACAGGTTCAAGGGCAGCGGGCCTTCGCCGTCAATAACCAGAACCCGACGGCTGGGATCTTTGAGGGCCAGATCATTGCCTTCAACGAGGACGGTTCTTCAGTCGAGCCTCTCAACAAGGCAGGTTTGCAGCGTGTGCTTCAAAAGGCGGACTATTTGACTTATACCGGGCACGGTGGCGAGAAATGGTGGCAACTGGACGAGGGCTCTGATTTCCGGGCTTCTGACATTCCACGCCTGCCACCGGTTGTGATAGGCACGGCTAGCTGTAACACGTTTCGCATCTGGAGGCAAGGCTCCATTGCTCTGAGCTTTGCGGACAAGGGGGCAGCCGCCTACGCTGGGTTCGCCTATAGTCCCAACGAAGGTTACCTGGTCGGCGAGTTTGACGACCTGCCCTTTCGGTACACCTGGCCTGATTTCCCCATCGGCCACGTCGTCCGGGTGCAGAACCGTGGTGCCTTGCAAGGATTTGCCCGCTTTCCCTACTATCACTTGCTCGGCGACCCGCGCATTGCCCTTCAGATGGAACCGCCATATCGGCTGGCGAGCGATCTTCAGGAGGGGAACACGCGCACGCTGACTTTTACGGATGCGCCAGCAGGTGCTATCCCGGTGCGTATCCCAGGCGGCGCGCGGTACGGCTTTGTAATCGTGCGCGGCGTGACGGCAGCGTGGGAACACGACCCGTTTTACAACAGCCGTCTACAGATGGAAAATATCGGAGGTGACAAGTATCTTCTTCTTATCCATGAGGGGGGCGACTTTGAACTGTGCCTCCGGCCCCGCCCGCCGTGGCATTGGGTCCTTAGCGACCTGTTTGTTGACTCACTCGACCACGTCCTCCTCTTCCTTCAGGTAGGCGGTGGAGACATCATCGCCCTCGCTTTCGCGGGTATTGCTTCTGTGGTGGCTGGCTGTGCCCTGCGGCGAAGAAAGGGAGTCATCCGGGCGCTGGTGCCGGCTGCGCTGGTCGGGCTCAGCTTTGCCGGGCTGCATGGCTTGTATGCCCTCGCCCGCCTGGATCACGTGACGGTCACGTCTAAAACCCTTGAATTTCGTCCCCTGTCTGTGGTCGGCACATTCCTATCGACCGGCTGTGGTGCGTTTCTGTTTCTCAACGCCAAGTCGCGTCTGGCAAAGGGGATCGCCCTGTCGGTGGCAACCTTTCTCACGTGGGCAGCGGCAGTCCTTAGCCTGGGAGTTATCGCCTTCTCTGGCTGGTTCATTAAAGCCAGAGTAGGAACGACCCTGTGGAACTATGCTCTCGGTTTGATGCCCTTGGGTGCACTCGCGTTAGAGTGTATCTTGTTCGGCCTGGTTTTTTCGGTGCTGCAAAGATGGTTCTATCGGCAAGAGAGTCAAGTCAACGTACAAGACAAGGATATTTTGGAGGTGTCACAACTATGAACGACCTAGCCATCATCGAGACCATTCTCCGGGACCGGCAAAGGTTTTTCACCGAGATCCGGGAGGGGATCGGCCTGCGGGAAAAAACCCGCGCCATGCTCGTATCTGGCATCGTCTTTTTCATGCTCTACGGGGCGGTGATGGGCTCGACGCACAGCCTGCTGCAGGCACTGAGCTCGGCGGTCAAGTTGCCGGTGCTCTTTTTGGCCACCTTGGTCATCTGCTCACCGACGCTATACTTCTTCAACGTTCTCTTTGGCTCCAATCAAAGCCTGACGCAGAACTTTTGCCTCATCCTGACGGCCATCACCGTGACGGCGGTGCTGCTGTTGAGTTTCGCGCCCATTGTGCTCTTTTTCCTGCTGACGACGAACCATTACCAGTTCTTCAAATTGCTCAACGTGGCCATCTTTGCCATCACTGGTAGCATCGGTGTGACCTTCCTGAGCCAGGGGATGAGGGTCGTCTCGGCTGGGGGTAGGGAGGGGGCCAGGGCGCGGCGCAACGTGATGCGCTTCTGGGTCGTCATCTATGCCTTTGCGGGCAGCCAGATGGCCTGGACGCTGCGGCCCTTTATCGGCGCCCCCAGCATGGGTTTTGAGATGTTCCGGCAGTTGGGTGGCAACTTCTACGCCAATATCTTTGCCAGCATCGGCGAGATACTGGGCTTCTTTACGGTGATGTAAGGGGGGAGAGATGAGTCAAACTAGACCTGATGCGCCTTCACGCGTGGATCAAATTCTAGACCTGCTGCTTGATGCGCTGCTCGAGCGTCAGCGCGCCCGTGGGGAACGGCTCTTGCAGCCACCAGAAGCCCCGGCCGAGTCCACAGCGACAGAGCCCTTCATCGTTGAACCGCCGTTGCCAGAGCCGGAACCGGAACCAGTTGTCGTCGAGGAGACCGAGGTTGCTGAGGAAGACGAATCCCAACAGCTTCAAGATCTCCCTCCGTCGCCGCTCCTGGTTCCGCCTGGTCAGATGGGGCGAACGCTGTTCCGTTTGGCCGTTGGTTTGCTGCTCTTTGTCGTGCTGGTGAACGTGCCCATCACCCGGCATGGCGTCAGCCTGGCCCGCGTCATGCCCGACAGCGCGGCGCTCGTCATCCGCAACGGCCTGCTGTTAAAGAGCGAAAGCAGCGACGAGATCTATGTGCTGCAGGACGACCGGCTGCGCTGGATCAGCAGCCTGGAAGCCTTTGAGCGCCTCGGCTATCGCTGGCAGGACGTGCACGTCGTGGAAGAGAGTTTCCTGGATAGGTTTGAGAGGGGCCGGCCAGTACACGTCCTGTTAAAGTGCAAGGGCAGCCCGCACATCTATCGCATCGAGCGGGAGCAGAAGCGGTGGATCAAGGACATTCCTACCTTTGAGGCCGAGGGCCACGTCTGGGAGGACGTCAGGTTCGTCTCCTGCCAGTACCTGCGCAACCTGCCCGACGGCCCGCCCATCCCCGAGGACGCGGGACCGCCGCCGCAACCGTAGAGGCTGAAAGCCTTGCCGTTCCTTTTCACCATAGAGACGCAGAGTGCGCTGAGATTCTTGATCTTTTCTCAGTGACCTCTGCGTCTCTGCCGCGGATGGCTTGAATTGCAAGGGCGAGGCTTGTAATACTTTTTTTCTGACCGCGTATTCACTGATAGAGATGCTCGATAGCCCCTGCCGGTGAGGAGCCGGGATGCCCGACTTGGCCATGACCTTGCAGGAAGAGATCCGCCTGACCCGCCAGGCCACCCTGGACGCGGAAGCCTTTGGCGCGCTGTACGACCATTATTTTCCCCGCGTCTATAATTATATATGTTTCCGTGTGCCAGATGCCGCCGCAGCCGACGACCTGACGGCGACAGTCTTTACCCGCGCGCTCGACCGGCTGCATACCTATCGGCCTGACAGGGCGCCCTTTGGCGCGTGGCTATTACGCATTGCCCACAACGCAGTGATAGACCACTACCGCGTCCGCCGTCGTCGCCCGACAGTGTCCCTGGATGTGGCAGCGACGCTACCTGCAGCGTTTACCCCGGAGGTGGAGGTTCAGCGGCGGGAGGAAGCGGCAGTCCTGTTGACAGCCTTGGCAGCTTTGTCTCAACGCGAGCGGGAGATCGTGGCCCTCAAGTTTTCTGCTGGGCTGACCAACCGTCGCATTGCTGAGATATTGGGGCTCAAGCCGGGCCACGTGGGCGTCATCCTTTACCGTGCCATCCGCAAGTTACGTGATCAACTGAGCAAAAGCGATGAGCCATGATGAACCAGGATAGTGAATATCTAGCCAACCGATTCTCGGCCGACGTAGATCGCCTGTTAGAGCAGCAGGATCGTGTCGAGGAGGGACCAGCCTCGGCCGAATATGGAGAATTACTGGACGTCGCCAAGCGGCTGGCCAGCCTCGACTTGAGCGCTGGACACCCACTGCGAAGGCAGTTTCGTCAGGAGTTGATGGCCCGCTACCGTGAGAGACGTGGGCGCCACCGCCCTCGTGTGCGATATTGGCCGCTTCTGGGGTGGCGAACGGCGCTGGCTGGTCTGACGGCAGTGTTGTTGTGCGTTGCCACCTTTGCCATCGTACCCTCTGCGCGAACGCTGGCTCAGGAAACCTGGCAGAGTGTGCTGCGTACAGTACAATTCGTCCGCGCGCTGCCGAGTGTCACCAGCGCCGAGTCCGCCACATTGACGACCTTTATTGAATCTCCGATCGAGGCTTCCTCCCTGGTGGACTTGGTGGTGCGTGTGCCCTTATTTTTGCCACAGGACTATGAGTTCAAGTTTGGCCTAGTCAGCCATCTTCCAGCGCCGACTGTCTCTTTCGATTATGGCATTCCCTTTGGCCGCATTGTCACCCTGTCCAATGGCCGGGCTGTCAGTGCCAGGGCTCTCCAAGGCCTTCGCATCTCTCAAATGGAGGGCCGGTTTCCGGGGCCGTGGCCTATCGGTGAGTCGATCGTCGAGGAAGTGACCGTCGGCGGTCGGCCGGCGCTGTGGTTGGTTGGCCTACCTGTGGTTCGGTCTCAGACCAGGGTGACAGTCAGGACCACAGTCAAGGGCAAAGAAATTGTCGAGCAAGAGACAGTGTCGCGCCAAGAGTCCCCACCAGAGGTGCTGGGACACACGCCAGTGACTGCCTTGATGTGGGAGGAGGGCGATCTGCTGCTAAGCGTCATGGATTTGGATGGACGTTTCTCCCTCGAAGAGATGGTGCGTGTCGCTGAGAGCCTGGTGCCAATCTCGACGCTCCCGCCTGAAAAGCTACCTACTTTGACGCCGTGGCCGGAGATGAGCAGCCAAAAGGTCGCCGGTCTGGAAGAGATGGTCACTGGGGCGAGCTTTGGTGCCTATGTCCTTGCCTCTCTGCCCCCGGGATGGCAATTGGCACGGATCACGGCTTTCACCTCCTCTGACAGACCACTCGAGCGATGGTACGTTCTGCACTACCGTCATGCCGAGGGAACCTCCGTCCGGCTGACGGAGGGATTGAGGGTGCCTCTCGATAGCTGGTACGACTACATTGAGAGCAGCGGAACCCTGCGCCACGTAACTGGCAATGGTCTGGAAGTGTGGACCTCTGACGCGCACCAGGGGGCCGAGGAAAATATGGCCAAGGAAAACGCCCGGCTGAACGGACTTCCCGTTCCGAACGAAGTACAGGCCATGTTCCTGCGGGCGCCCGATGGCTTTAGCTTCGAACTGGTCGCTCTTGACGTGTCGTGGGATGAAGCGCTGGCCCTGGCTGAACATCTCACCCTGGCTCCCGGCGCTGACCCGGCCCTCAACAGCCGGTTGATGAAGGGCTGTTATCCTTGCCCGTGACTGGCCTTCTGATAGCCTGCCCACCACCCAGAAGGTAGGGGCATGAAAGGTAGCCGACAGGTCGTTGCTTTGGTCGCTCTGTTAGCCCCGCTCGTCTTGTCATTAGCCGCCTGTTCTTCAGCGTCGGGGCCAGCGACGGAACCGGTCACCATCACCTCGGTCGTCGTATCCCTTCCCTGGCTTCCAGATCATTCGGCCGAGGGCCAACGGTTGGCCGAGGCGTTCCACGAGGCCAACCCTCAGATTGGGGTTCAGGTTGTAACTATCAGCATCGAAGAGTTGTCACAGGGCCTGGCGGATGCCGATCTTTTCACCAACCCTGAATGGGGTGTGGATGTGATCATGACCAGCGTAGAGTTCCTTGTCCAATTGGCGCAGGCCGGTCTGCTGCGGGACTTGCAGCCCTCCCTGGACGCCGGTCGATTTTTGCAGGGTGGGGATTTCTTCGCTGCGGCCTTGGAGGCTTTGCGTTGGCAGGGACACTTTTACGGCCTGCCGGTCGAGGTGGACCCGTGGGTGATGTTCTACAACCAGGATTTGTTCGACGCAGCCAGCATCCCCTATCCCTCGGGCGACTGGCGATGGGACGATTTTGTCAAAGTGGCGCGGACTCTGGCTGCCTCTCCCGCAGTCCGCTTCGCCTTTGGCTCTTGGGGCGCCCAGGTCACGGCTTTTATCTACCAGAACGAGGGCAGCATCGTGGACGATCCGGTGGTCCCCACTATGGCGACGCTGGACAGGCCAGCGACGGTCGAGGCCGTGCGCTGGTACGTTAACCTGGCCCTGGTCGAGGGGGTGATGCCTACGCCGGCGGATCTGGCCGCTTATGCGACAGGCGTGGGCCGCCAGCAGACGATCGTCATGGCCGGCGATGAGGCCAGCAAGGCGGCCAGTCAGGCTCAGGCCGACCTCGAGCAGGCGATAGCCGATGGAGAGGTTGGGATGTGGCTGGGGCGGCTGTCCGATCGGGGTGGCCGCTGGCAGCGGTGGGCCTTTCGCTGGGGCATCGGCCCGCTGCCAGCCGGTCGCAAGGCGGCTACGCTGGCCAGCCTGCAGGCCTGCTTTGTCACCGTACACGCGGAACACTTTGACCAGGCGCTCCGCTGGGCCGACTATGTGACGCGGCATCCTCCACTGCACCGCGGCCTGCCAGCTCACCGTGCTGCTGCTGCGACGGACGTTGTCCAGGCACAACTTGACTCAAAGGTCGAGGAGGTGCTGGGCGACCTTTTAGCCGGTCTTGAGGAGTGGCTCCTCCTGCCTGAGTCGCTGGATGGGCAAGCTGCCCGGTGGCTACAGGGCCCTCTCTTTGCCGTTCTGGAAGGGCAACAGACTGTCGAGGGGGCACTGGAGGCGGCACAACAACAGGCCGAGAGAGCGTTGGGCCATGGGCCGTGACGTCCTGACGGTGATTCCACGTAGGGGCAGGCCTCGCGCCTGCCCAAAGGAGAGGGGAGGCCATGAGCCGTGTTAGCTTGGCGATGATTCTGTTGAGCGCGCTGGTGATGGGAGGGCTACTTGTTGGCTGTCAGGCCAAAGGGACAGACGATGGCACAGCCGTACCCCTGGCTGACCGGACGGTCATTGCTTTCGCCTATCCCCAGTACCTTACTTTCTTCACTGAGGCCAACTATCAGCGGTTGGCCGATGCTTTCAACGGCGAGAACCCGGACCTGCGGGTCGAGCTGCGACAAATCTCGACCGAGGAGTTGATGGCGTCAGGTTACGACTACCTGAGCCTGGTCTTTGACGAGGAGTTGGGGGTAGATGCCTTCTTGAGCCGGGACTTTTGGAGCCTAATTGAGGATGACAGAGTGCTGGATCTGCAACCCCTGATCGTCGCTGATCCGGCATTTGACCTCGACGATTTTTATCCCCTCGCCTTGAACGCACTGCGCCGGGGTGGCCGCTTGCAGGGGTTGCCGTCGGAGATAGACCTGGTGGTGTTCTTTTACAACAACGATCTCTTTGATAAGGCGGACCTACCCTACCCGGCTGTTGGTTGGACGCGAGACGACTTTGTGGAGACGGCCGTCGCCCTGCGAAAAGAACTACTGGAGCGATACATGGCCTTCAATGGCCAGGTGAGCGAGGCCGTGCCATTTATCTACGCCCACGGGGGAGCGATAAGGAGAGGCAAAGATTACGCCCTGACCGATCCCCGCACTGTCGAAGCCGTCCGCTGGTATGCTGAATTAGCCCTCGCCCACGACGTGATGCTCTTGCCGGAGGAGCTGGAGTTCTACGAGCCTGAACCTCGCGGGGGCGGCAGCGTGAGTATCGTTTCCAAGGCGGTGGGCGAGGGCGAGGTGCCCGAAGTGGAGCGACGTTGGGGCACGATCGAGGCCAGAGCGGAAATCGCGGCTCAGGAAGGTGACGTCGCCCTCTGGTCTGACCTGCTGACACACCGGCAGGGCACCGGCGGCTGGAACTGGGATTTTGATTGGGGAATCGTCCTCTGGCCTCGCGACCAGGGCGAGGTCATTTTCAGTTACACCTTTGCCTACTTTGTCTCGGCCAGGACGCCCCACCCTGAAGCGGTTCTGCGTTGGATTGACTTTTTGACGCGGCAGCCGCCGCAGCTCCAAGGCGTCCCGGCCCGCCGCTCCGTCGCCGAGTCGGTCCAGGTCCGTCGAAATTTCTCCGACCAGATCGGCAGGCAGGCTTACGACGCCTGCCTGGTGGCGATTGAGGGGGCGACGCCGGTGGACTATGGCCTCTATGTCATCGCCGAGCGGTATCTGGGTCAGGCGATGCTCGACATCCTCGAGGGTGGGGATGACGTAGAGGCTGCACTCGCCAGAGCTCAGGCCGCGCTCGAGGCGAGGCCCTGATACCGCACGCAAAGAATCTGGCCGCCCTATCGGGGTAGGGGCAGGCGCAAGGCCTGCCCTGATCACTGTACGTTAGTTCGTCCAGAATAGACAAACTTTTCATTCTGTGCTAGAATACTCTGCGAAGGAAATTTCACGTGGTGCGTAACGGGTACAGAAACGCACCACGTATCATGTATCACGCATGACAGGATGGCAAAGATGCTCAGATTGCACAAAACGTTCATCGCTCTTTTGGTGCTGACAGCTCTCCTGACGGGCTGTCAGGGCCTTTTTGGTCGTCCCATCGAGCAGGAGGCCCCTACGCCGACGCCAATCCCCACGCCGATCGTGCCCGACAAGCCGACCTACGTCGTCCAGCGGGGCCAGGTGACCAAGAAACTCGAATTCACCGGCCGGGTCTCGCCGGTAGAAGAGACGTCGCTTTACTTCAAGACCGGCGGCTACGTCAAACGGGTGCTCGTCGAGCGGGGTGACCAGGTCCAGGCTGGCGACCTGCTGGCCGAGTTGGAGATTGACGACCTGTTGAAGCAGATGGCTCAGGGAGAAGTCACCCTTAACTCGGCCCAACTGCGGCTAAACGAAGCGGAAAAGGCCCTGGAGCGGCAGATGGCCCAGGCGGAGCTAGACTTGGTGGCCGCTCAGGCCCGGTTGGCTCAGGCTGAGAAAGCCAACGCCCAGGCGATCGCCCAGGCAGAGTGGTCGCTTCGGATCGCCCAGGTGAACCTGGAAGAGGCCGAGAAAGCGCACACGAGGCAGTTAACCGAGGCACAGCGCGCACTGGAGGCGGCCCAGATTCGGCTGGGCCAGTTGCAGGCGGGTCTGGAGGAGGCGGAGATCGAGTTGCTGCGCCTGAACCTGGAGCGGGCCAAGAACAATTTGTGGAACGCTCAATTGGAGCGCGACGCGGTGAAAGGCAAGCCTGGGGTCCCTGAATACGTGAAAACCCAGATGGACGTCGCCGTGAGCAACGCCGGGATCGCCGTCCGCGAGGCCGAGCTTCACTATCAACAGGCCCTCGATCCGGTGGGTGAGGACGATATCCGGCTGCAGCAGATCGAAGTCGAGCGGGCCAAAGCGACGCTGACCCAGTTGCAGGAGGGCATGGACCCCTTGCTGGCGTTTTCGGTGCAGCAGGCCCAGGAGGAACTGGATCGGTTGAAGGAGGGCGTGGATCCCTTGCTAACCCTCGATGTGCAGCGGGTCCAGCGGCAACTGGACTGGCTGAAGGAAGGCGTGGATCCGGTGCTGGTTAACGAGGTGAACCAGGCGCAACTGGCCTTGGAGCGCCTGCAGGCTCAGGTGGCCGACGCCCAAATCGTTGCCCCGATGGATGGTCAGGTGCTCTCTCTCTCTCTCTACGCTGGTCGCCCGGCTGAAGCGTTTAAGCCTGGCATCGTCATTGCCGATCCGTCAGCCATCGAAGTGAGCGCCGACCTTTCCAGCACCCAGTTACAGGATATGGTGGAGGGACAAGAGGCAACCATCGTCCTCAGTGCCTATCCCGGCGAGACGTGGAACGGCGTCGTCCGCCGCTTACCCTACCCTTACGGCACCGGCGGCGGCACGGGTAGTCTGGAAGGCGTTGACCAGTCCACGCGGGTCAGCCTGGAAGGCGACTTGAGCAGTTTTGAATTGGGCGATCTGGCCCGTGTGACCATCATCCTGGAGGAAAAGGACGATGTGCTCTGGCTCCCTCCGGCGGCGATTCGAACCTTTCAGGGCCGAGAATTTGTCATTGTGCAGGAGGCCGACCGCCAGCGCCGTGCGGATGTGCAGATTGGCATCGAGAGCCAGGATCGCGTCGAAATCCTGGAAGGCCTGGAAGAAGGCCAGATCATTGTCGGACAATAGCGAGACACCATGACCATCCTATTCAACTTGCTCTCTATACTCATCATCGCTGCCAAGCGGCTGTGGGCCAACAAGGCATTGGCTTTCAGCTTGTTGTTGGGGTGGGCGTCCGCTGTGGGGCTGGCCCTGAGCGTGCCACTCTACGCTGACGCGGTGAACCATCGGCTGCTGCGCGAGGAGCTAGAGACGGCCCGTGAAGGGACGCCGGCCTTTGCCTTTCGTTTCCGTTACGTCGGTTCTTGGCACGGCGCGATGGACTGGGAGGACGTGCAGCAGGCTGACGCCTACTTGCGGGGGCCGGTGGCTGGTGATATCGGGCTTCCTCTGAAAAGCGTCGTCCGCCATTTCAAGACGGACAATTTTCGTCTCTTTCCGACTTCTGAAGTTGCCTACGCCGACATCCGCGATCCGCTGGAGTGGATCGCCGTGGGCTTTATCAGCGACCTGGCCGATCGCATCACCCTGTTGGAAGGGTCCTTTCCCGCGTCCCCGGCATTGACTGATGAGGCAGTAGAGGTGTTGCTCCACCACAAGCTGGCCGACGAGTTGGGCCTCCAAGTGGGCGAGGAGTATGTTCTGTTTGGCCCCAAAGTGGCAGGCGCGCGG
>Ga0180437_10010100_pt1 | contig 11564 bp, 18 predicted proteins | sample SS_ome_4_FD_132410 | JGI IMG/M metagenome (GOLD analysis project Ga0180437, IMG submission 132410) | Hypersaline lake sediment archaeal communities from the Salton Sea, California, USA - SS_3_D_1 metaG | ecosystem: Environmental > Aquatic > Non-marine Saline and Alkaline > Hypersaline >... | reverse complement strand
CCGCGAAGTCAGCAAGCATACGACGGTTACACTTACTATTCGGGAGAATGGTGATGCAGCGCGAGGGCTCCAATGCGTAATAGGCAGCGTGCTAAGATGTGCGGTCGGAAGCGTGCGTATGCCAGCCGTAAAGCCGCCAAGCAGGCGACTAAACGAGTTCCGCGACATACACGACCAAACTTGCACGCCTATAGATGTCCCTATTGCGGCGCGTGGCACGTTGGACACTCGCAGCTGCGACACGTTGCGTCAGAGGATGACTAGTGCGGCTTTGCCATTGCAAAGCGATATGAACCGAGGACCAAATGATCACTGTTCCCGCCGTGCTGCGAACGCCGTTCGGTCGTTGCCAGAACTATCCGGCGACCGGTATTAAGCTAGAAGATTACTTCTATCAGCGGTGGATAGCAGACCCGCCGCGCGGTCTGCATCGCAAGTACGTGCCAATTTTCTGGACGTACGTGTATTGTGCAAAGCACCGGCGCAGATTTTTTCTCATGCGAAAAACACTCCGCAGCGTGCAAGTACCTGCATTTACTGTGGTACAGCATGCCCGCGGCATTCACCGAATGCGAAAACCCAAATGCGTATTGACGTTTGCAGCGGGCGGTGTAGGTGATGTTCCAATTCCGCTGGTCTATGATATGCCACCGCCCGCTGCGCCGGTCGACCGTAAATTGTTGGCCCATTTCTCTGGGAATATTCGCAGCAAGCCAAACAACCACGGTAAAATACGCTCGAAAATGCAAGCGGCCATGGCCGGCATCAACGATGTTGTTGTCGTAGATACTGCAGGGCGGCCTCGCCGTCGTGTTCCCGTAGCTAAGAGCATGCGGCAGTGTGTGTTTGCACTGTGCCCTCGCGGCTTCGGAAAGACGTCGTTTCGCCTGTATGAGGCCATGTATTACGGGGCCATTCCGGTGTACATTTACGACGTGCCGTGGCTTCCTTATACCGATGTGCTGGACTGGTCTGAGTTCAGCATACTGTGCCATATCAGCCAAATCGATAGCTTGGCAGCCCGTCTGCGGGCCATATCGCCGGGCGCCATCCGCCAAATGCAAGCAAAGGTGGCAGAGCTGGTGCCCGAGTTTTTCACGTTAGATGGTGTCTACAACCAGATTATCCGGCGGTTGCGCCGGGAATAATCTCTTTTCGCGGAAACACATCCTGTGGTAAACTAGGTAAGAACAGCACCGGGAGACACACATGCGAGACGGCAAGGCAAAAATCGAGCGGGCAGATGGCCGTAGTGGTCCCTATCATCGCTATTTGAAGCGTGCCAAGGCGCGGCTAGAGCGTCGACGGGCCAACCGAAACCCGGAATGCTTGCCTGGCTATCGTAAGCACAACGGCTGGGAGCTGTAGGGCCGCTTGACATGGTCATGCTTAGGGGGTAATATCAAACATATCCTGGTGCAGTCAAATGTCGACTGCAAGAATTCGTGAACGAGGAGTAAGAGAATGCTACGCGGTAAGGTTAAGAAGGTCATTGCGGACCGTGGATTTGGTTTCATTAGGCCGGCCGACAACGGCCCCGATGTGTTTTTCCATTGTACGGCATTGCCGGTCAAAAGCGACATCGATACGCTCGAAGAGGGCGTCGCAGTGGATTATGAGACCGAGCAGACTAACGACGGAAAGATTCGTGCCAGCAGGGTTTGCCCTGTTTGATCCCGGCAGCGCCGATGCTACGATCATGTCGTTTGTTTTACGGAGGTCGCTACGATGGCCGATTTGTTTTTGTACAAGCTCGGCAAGAGCGGAATGTTTTGCAATCTGAACCACTATGTACATGCGTGTGCTTTTGCAGAACATAAGCGGTGGAAGATTTGGCCCAAGTGGAACGGCGGGCTATACGCCGAAAAAGGTGTAGATGCTTGGCCGCAGTTTTTTGAGCGGGCGCCGCAAGACGGCAATATCGTCAAGCGGGCGGATCGCTCGTTCATGGGCCTGCGTCGTTTTGCTATCGTAGCGCCGCGCGGCCCTAAGCTGCCGCAAGCGTATCGCGACAAGTACAAGTGTCCCGACGTGTTGATGCCGCCGACGGACCGCGAAAAAGCGAATCAGCTGATCAAGAAGCACATTGTTCTTCGGAGCGTTGTCCGCGATCACATCGCCGCATTCATTCGACGCCACTTGGAAGGCAGGCACATTGTCGGATTGCACTTGCGAGGGCCGCTGCGGTTTCACGGCGGCTCTATCTATTTCAGCGACCAGCTAGGCGTGGGTCATCCTAGCTACCCGGCATACTTCAATCGTGTCGAAAAGCATTTGCAGTCGGACAGCGTGATACTATTGGCAACCGACTCTGGAGAAGTTGCCAACAGGGTTCGCGATCGATACGGAAGCCGCGTCGTCGTGTCCAGCAACATCACGCCGGCCAAGGGCGAGCCGCATCTTGCTAAGCGGTTCAACCCGATCGACCTGGGGATCGATATCCTATCTGACGCATGGTTGTTGTCGTTGGCAGACGTGTTTGTCCACGGCAACTCCAACGTGACTAACTTTGTGCTGTGTCTCAGTCCAGAGCTGCCGCATGAAGACATCTACGGACATCTATACGGCACGCTCCAGTGATATGCGACTTTATACGAGCTACACCGAGTCACATCGCCCGTTGCTGTGCGAGTTCTTTATGCCGTCGTTGCTCCCCGACGAGTACTTGCTAACGGTCCGGCAGTTTAAGCAATCTACGCCAACGGGGAGCATCAAGGAAGACGACGGCTTTGCAGAGACGGTCCGCGAGCGCACGCAGATGTGCATCGATGCCGTGCGGACAGCGCAAGCGGAGGGCGACGAGTATTTCGTCCACGCCGATTGCGACTTGCAATTCTTCGCTCGGACTCGTGACACCCTTGTTGAGATGATGCAGGAGGGCTATGACCTCATTGCCCAAAATGACTATAGACGCGGTTTCCGCCCCAAGGATGGGAAGCCCCGGCTGTGTACCGGATTCTACATTTGCAGGGCGTCGGACACGATGCTTGCAGTATTCGAAGAGATGCTGCAGCTGATCCGTCCGGGCTTTAACGACCAGCATGCCTTAAATGCCGTCAAAACGCCGTTTCGGGCCCGCGCACTGGGAAATCGCTTCTTTTCCGTACGACAGCCGTGGCGTCCTGGTTTGCCGCTGCGTATTCCGCGGCGCATCGTACTGCACCACGCAAATTGGACTGTCGGAATTACCAATAAATTGATTATGATGAACCAGGTGCGAAACGCTGTTTGGCTCCGCCGCGGCTTTGCGCTGCTCAACCAGTACCAGAAATTAAACGGAGTGACGAATGAATAACATCTTTGTCCTGTGTACCGGCCGCTGCGGCTCGATGACGATGGCACGAGCTTGTCAGCATGCTACGAACTATACAGCGGCGCACGAGTCGTGGGTGTTGCGCAACGACTTGGCCTATCCTGACAACCATATCGAAGTCAATAATCGCTTGACGTGGTTTCTTGGCTTAATGGATGCGAAATTTCCTGACGCCCGCTATGTGCATTTGACGCGGGATCCCGAGGCGGTGGCTATTTCTCATGCCAAACATTGCGTAAACCAGCCGGCAAAAATTATCAACGGCTGGCGCAACGTAATGCGGATGGGCTGGCAGCGACATAAGCATCCGGACAGGGATGTCATGACCGACTGTCGCGAATACGTTGCGGCAGTGACAGGGCTGATCACGGTATTTCTTCGCTCGCCTGACATCAACGGGGATCCGCGCGACTGGGTTCACGTGGACATCGACAAGCCCGATAGTTTCAGGCAGTTTTGGCACTGGGCCGGTTGTGCAGGCAGTCTGGATAGAGCCATGGCAACGTTTAAGACGCGGCACAACATGAAAGTACGGCGACGACGGAGGTCCGGCTAAACAAATCTGAAAGGCGATACCATGCATGATGTTGGTATTTGCATACCGTTTTTCGCAGCAGCTGATGCGCCGCGGCGCGATCGTAACTTGCGAAGAACGATCAAAAAAACCTTGACCACGTGTGATGAGAAGCAAATCGTTGTGGTCGAGTGTGATATGGGGCATGTCTGCACTGCAAACATCGGCGTATCGCATATCGTCGAGGGCGATGCGTTGTGGCAGAAAGAGCGGCTTATGCAGATCGGCTGCGAGATCCTGATTAAACGTGGCTACAAAAAATTGGTCTGCATGGACGGCGATTGTATTATCAAGCGGAAGGACTGGTTGAGCGAAGTCTCCGAAAAACTGAATAGATACAAAGCCGTGCAGTGCTTCGGGCAGTTGCGGTCTGTCGGCGACGAGCGCACGTTGACGGGTACCGGCGCCGCCGCGCATTACGAGAAGACGGGCAAAATCAAGCGGGTTACCAGCGGCGGAATTTGGGCATACCATGCCAGTGTGATAAAGGCAGCGGGTTTTTATCAGCATTGCATTGTTGGCAGCGGAGACGCTGCCCACTTTGTCAGCTCGGTATCGCCGACCGAGGCCGTTACTTGCTACCGGTTGTGGGGGTATTCCGAAAATATGCTGGCCGAGCTGTCACGTTGGGCGAACCGGTGGCACAAGGCGGTGAACAAGCGGATCAGCCATGTGGAGTGCTTAGCCGCGTTCCAGCCGCACGGTCGTCGGGATGCCAGGGGCTGCGGCGATCGTCACGGGCTGCTTCGCACGTTCGAGCCTACCCGGGACGTGTCAGCAAAGCCCGGTCAGGGCCTCAAATGGAGCAGCAGGAAGCCGCTGCTGCATAAGCGCGTTGGAGACTATGTTCGCATGCGATCCGCGTGAGCGGCGTTGTGGGCCGATATTGGGCCCTTGTAGCCGCTATTCATTGCACGCGTCGATCGCCCGGCCGCTCTGTTTATTAGACCGGGCATTCTAGATAAGCTGGGCAAGCTCCAAAAGCCCTGCAATTTGTTGACCAATCTGGGCAATGTCGTTATACTTTGACTATTCAGTGGACCACAGCGTTTAGAGGCGTTTCTGGAGAGGCGCCGTAACGACGCGTTATTCGAGGAGGCAAATGTGCCAAGCGATAAAGTCGTTGAGATCATTGCAAACAGCATGCGGTCACAGGCCAATCGCCAACCGCCGATTATCGACAGTGATATCCCGCACGTATCGCGGGCCATCGCAGAGGCCTTGGAAACTGCAAACTGCCTGGTGCGCGATCGCGTTGGCGTAGTAGACACATCGCAACCTGAGACACCCCCGGCAACGAATAGCCTGTCATCTTTGGCAAGCAAGCCGGCCAGTGCTTCACCAGAGTTTGCGACCATTGAAGCAATCCTACAATTTTCGACAAGCCTGATAAAGGACGCACAGGCGCTGGCAGCGTTGAAGCCAAAAGGCGCGCCGTTTCTGTCCGATGTCGCACAATCTGCAACTGAAATCCAAGCCAATATCGTCCAGAGAAACCGTTGGACCCCGAAACAGGAAGCTGCGCTGCGTAATTGGCGAGCAGCTATAGACAGGTGGTCGCAATAGGAGATAACGACATGACACCTGACGCCATGCAAACTTTGATCGTTCAATACGAGGAGCTATTGGGCCCGCTCGTTCAAAACGATTCGCGAATCGAGCACACATTCCATATGCTGGAACAGACGCGAAAATTCATCCCACATGAGATGGACAAAGCCAACCGCTGGCTGGGCTTTATTCAAGGTGTATTGTGGATTGTCGGACTTCGCGACATCGATGAAATGCGCGCAGATAACCGCGATGACGACGAGGACGTGTCGCGTGTGTTCAGTACGGCGCAGAGTGTATACAATACCGCCGACATTTGGGGCGGATAGTTGTTAGAGAGCCTTTATAGGTGTCAGGATTCCGAGTGAGTAAAGTATTTGTTAAGCAGTACGGATGTCAGCGTAGCGGTACGTGCTACGTGTCAGCGCTTATTGGTCAAAATTTTCCCGATGTGCACTTGCTGGTGCATACGCTCGGTCGCAAGCACGCGGCGCCTGTCAATTTTACACGATGGCGAAAGCAGACACCGGACGGATTGTTAGACGCGATTAAGAACAACGAGTTGCGCATCGCGATTGCAACGAAGAATCCGTATGCATGGGCTCGGAGTTACATTAGAGCGCAGCGGCAGTGGCGGGCAGCGTGGCGGCAGGCATTCTTTGCCGATCCGCAAAAGGCGCTTGCTGAACGTTGCGAAGTGTGGAATCAGCGACATCGACTTTGGTTGGCTGTGCCGTTTAAGCACCTGATGGTGTTTCGGCACGAGGACTTGCTGACGGATTTCGAGGCGACATTGGCGCGCGCTGCGGATAAATTGGCACTGACGCCATACTCTCGTCCGTTCGTGAACATTCCACACCGATTGACCCCCAACGGCGATGTTTCCGACGCGCTGTTTGACACCGATTACTATTGCTCGCAGCGTTACCTCGCAGAGCTTGATGATCGACTGATTGCCACTGTAACCGACTCAATTGACTGGGATTTGGCAGCGCGCATGGACTATCATCCTCGGCATCAGGGGCGGTTTCGACCCTTCCGGTGCGCTTCAACGAAAAAGCTGAACACCGCGCCCGCGGTGGCAAGTACGTCGGCACAGAAATTCATTACGGCCTGGCGGGTTGCCAAGGATATTCTAGAAATGGTGCTAGCGTTGCTAGCAATTGCTGTCCTATTAGGGCTGCTGTGGCCATAAGGCGTACAATGTGCAGCAACCATCATATAGACGAACGTTGCGTTTACTGACACTTTTTCACGTAGGAGGTTCAAATGGATCGGATCCAGCTCAAGGTGCAATTGCCGGCATTGCCGGACGTACCACACGACATTGTCCGGCGACGCTTGGTAGTGATTGTCGACGGGCAGGAACTGGATGACATGCCCGTAGCGCTTGCAACCGATAGCGTGCAGCTATCGATCGAGCAGGACGCGGACGTACAGTTGGAGTTGCGCAATATCGACGATTCCGGCAATCCGTCGGAGCCAGCCATCGTCACGTTCAAAGCGGTCGATACCGTACCGCCACCGGCGCCAGGTTCGTTTGGTGTCGTTGTTGTCGGCGAGACCCACGAGGCCGATGAAGTTGCGGCCGACGAAGTTACGCCGCCGACGCCCGTAGATACGGAAACCCCGGAGGAGCCGGCCGACGAAACTCCGGCTGAGCCGGCCGACGAAACCCCGGAGGAGCCGGCCGACGAAACTCCGGCTGAGCCGGCCGACGAAACCCCGGAGGAGCCGGCCGACGAAGACGACGTACCGCCTGCAGACGAGCCGGATGTCGTTGACGATGAGCCGGATACCGGGTCGGGAGAAATTGGCGACGAAGAGCCGCCAGAAGAGCTCGAGTAGCGTACCTGATGTCCTGGGCGGCCCGGTGTTAGGGGGCATCCTCGCCGGGTCGCCCAAACTTTCCTTTCTAACCGGAGACAGATTATGTCCAACATTCTTGTTTGTGGCGCCGGCGGATTTATCGGCGGTCATCTTGTCAAACACTTGGCGCGACAGCATCCGACCTATCACATTCGTGCGGTCGACAAGAAGCCATTTGACGAGTGGTACCAGTTGCTACCCGATGCAGACAATCTGCAAATGGATCTGAGCCGCCGGGCAGCGTGTGAATATGCCTGCCGCAACATCAACGAGGTTTACAACCTTGCGTGCGATATGGGCGGCATGGGTTTCATCGAGCGATATCGCGTGGAATGCATGCGCAGCGTGCTAATCAATACGCACATGCTCGAAGCAGCCGAGCGGGCGGGCGTCCGGCGCTACTTCTATTCGTCGTCGGCCTGTGCCTACAACATCGACCTGCAACAGGATCCCAACTGTCGGGCGCTGAAGGAGACCGATGCCTATCCCGCCAACGCCGAGCGTGGCTACGGTTGGGAGAAGCTGTTCTCCGAGATCATGTGCCAGGAATACTGGAAGGAGCGAGGCCTCGAAACGCATATTGCTCGCTTCCACAACGTCTATGGCCCCAATGGCACTTGGAGCGGCGGTCGAGAAAAAGCGCCGGCGGCGATCTGCCGCAAGGTGATACATGCCAAGACCACCGGCGAGCACGTCATCGAGATTTGGGGGGACGGGTCGCAGAACCGCAGCTATATGTATATTGCGGACTGCATTATCGGCATTGAAAAGATCATGCAATGTCAAGATCTCATCGCCACGCCAATCAATTTGGGCTCGTCGGAGTTGATCTCCGTCGATGATCTGGTGTCTCTGGCGGTGACAATCGCCAACGAGGCCGTACCCGAGGACGAAAAATTGGAGCTGGTTCGCCAGTATAATACGGACGCGCCGCGTGGCGTTGCCGGCCGCAACAGCGACAATACCATGATTCAAGATGTGCTCGGTTGGGAGCCCAACACGCCGTTTCTCGAAGGCTTGCGGGCGACATATCAGTGGATCGAGCAGGAGTACCTCGCAGGCCGTAGCGGCAAGTGAAGGTTTTGCGAATGCGGAGTTGCCCCACATTGCGGCTTGTGGCCGTCCACGCTTACGAATATTGGAGATAGCGATGCAAGTTGAGAATATTGCATGCATACCAGCCGCCAAGTTTCATGCGCTTGGGCATTTTAATGGCTTTGAGCGCGATGTGGAGCACTACCGCGAGCTATTAACGCCGCGTACGATCGAATATCAGCCGCGAGACCAGGTGGAGAATGATCCTACCTGGAAGCAGTTGATCCCATATATCATCGTCTACGACGGGCGCGGACAGTCGCCGTTGTATTTCGTCTATTGCCGCGGCACGGACCAGGCCGAATCGCGGTTACACAAGCTATACAGCATCGGAATTGGCGGACATGTTAACGATGCGGACTGCGCTGATGCGCCGCCGCTGTTAGCCGACGACCCATTCATGGCCGGTGCATATCGTGAATTACGTGAGGAGCTGCATATTGAAAGTGCAGGCACAAGCGCGACTGACCTCAAAATCGAACGAGCCGGACTGGTCAATTGCGATGACGCAGTCGGCCGTGTGCATTTGGGCGTCGTGTTCCTTTGTAACATCGGCGACTGCAACGTTCGAGCGAACGAGCGTAGCATGCATCATCCTGGCTGGTGGTACCAGCGACAGCTGGTAGAGCGCAAGCACGTGTTCGAAACATGGTCACAGATCTGCATAGACAACCTCTTGTAGGCGGGCGTAGGCCCTTGACAACAACTATACCACGTTAATGGAGAGCACTATGGGTTGGCGACGCGGCGAAAAAGAGGGGCTAAAATCAAGACTGGCCGAATTAGAGGTAGTCATGCTCGACGTTCGGCGACTGTTAGCGGCCATCCACGGCGACGACGGCGAGTATACAACCACCGTCGGCTTGCGTCAGTCAATTGCGGATGCAATTGAGCGGGTGGCAACGCCAACAACGTGCGAATAGTATTGCTGCAGTCAACATAGTTGCATATGGAGAGAGCAATGCCGGGGTGGACTGTCAAAGAAATCGCAACGCTGGCAAAATTATCACATCGACGGACCCGTTATGTGTTAGCCAATGGACTGGTGCCGGGCCTGGACACACAACCCAACAATAAAGCACGGCGGTTCGGCCAGTTCGAGGCCTTTGCCATCGGCGTCGCGACGCGATTGCTAGATGCAGGCATAACATCCCGAGCTGTGCTGGACTGTATGCGACAGTTGGGCGGCGCCCGTGAAACTGGCGTGCTATATGATTTGTTTACGCGATGCACACGCGCGAGCGTGGCATTGGATATTGGCCGAGATGTTGCATTGACAATCTCTTTCAAGAACTTGCATGTTTTTCGGGAGTAGCGATGGATCAGACCTTGAAATACGGACCGGACGGAGAGCCCGTACCAGACCAATGGGTATGGGTGCGAGTCGACTCCGATCAGCCAACAGACATTGACGAGCATTATTGCACAATCGGCTACATAGGCGACTCGCACGGCGCAGTGCATATCGGGACGTCGGGTGGTATCGACAACCTAGTCCAGCGTATGGTGTCAGCCCGCGTGTGCGCGATCATAAATGGTGTGCTGCAGGGCAAAAAGTTCGACGTCGGCTGTTGCAAGGGTGCGAGAATCACTTTTACCCCGACGCCGGCAGTTGGCGACGCAGGCAGCGTACGTCGTTGGCAGATCGTTATTACAGACTCCACGCGGTCGAGCCAGACCGTCGTTAACACGAGCGATATGCCGAACGTGTCGGATATCGCTACCACCGTTTGTCGATGCGCACTGGAGTTAGCGTGGACACATCATGTTCAGGCTCAGCAATGCGAGCCTGAGGTGCAAGGCAGTGCTGATACGCACAGATCGCTCGAGTGGCCAGCCGAGCGCGACCGGCTGCACAATACGCTGGCACTTATTATCAGCCATACCCGCTTGGCGGGCATCATCGAGCAGGCGATTGCGGAGTCCTGCGAGCCGTCGCAGATGTTGGCAATCGCAAAACACATTATTGACGAATTCAAGCAACGGCTGACAGCCATATTGGATTAACCAGGTATTGCATGGGGGTTTCCATGCTATTTCGTAATAAACTTTGCCTTGCCGTAGACGGCGCCAACCTCGAAAAGGTACAAGGGGTTGCACGCGATTTTCGTGGCTGTACAACGACAGTCAAGATCGGGCCGTCCTTGCTATTGGCTTGGGGGCCATATGCCGTCCGCGGTTTAAGTGAATTGGGCATGAGTGACATCATTCTCGATGCACGGCTGTTTGGGCATCACCAGGAACTTTGGCAGGCGGTCACCGAGGCGGCTAAGACAGCAGCCGTAAAGGGGATTGTCGTGCAGACCCTTTGCGGCCGCGATCTGTTGTCGTTGGCGGTCGAAGCGGCCGATAAAAGCCGTGCGGTCTCATTGCGTGCCGACGCGCCCGTGGTACTCGGCATGGGCGTGCCGGCAACATTTACGCCGAGGGTGCTGGCTGAGCTTAATATTGCCCTGGACAGTCGCCGCGCGCTTGTGTGCCAGCAAGCAATCCTTTGCCGCGATGCCGGGTTGCACGGGCTCATTGTTGAATACGAGGACATTGCAGCAGTTTGTGCAGTGTGCCCAGAGCTGCCGCTCATTGCCAATACGCGTAAAAGAGTCGAGAGCTACGAAATTGCACTAAGCAGGCAGGAGGCGCGGCAGCCAGGTGTTTGCGACGTGCTACGGGCTGGTGCGACGCACGCAGTTCTCGATATGACTTTAATAGGCCATGACGCCGAATGGTGTGCCGACATGGTTGGAAAAGACCTAAAAACATTGAAACGGAGGCGACGGCCATAATGGACTGTGTTGTATACTTGGTGTGCCGCGGGCAGACCACGAACGACATATTACCCCGGCCATTGATTCTCGGCCGTAAAACAGATGCAAATCTGACGGCCGAGGGGCGGACGGGGGTGCGGCAGTTTGCACAATCGCTCTGCCGCCGATCGCTGGACATGATCTATACCAGCCCGGCGTTTCGGGCAACCGAGACGGCTAGGCTGCTTTTGAACGCATGCCCGTCAGCTAGCCTACGAATTGCGTCGGCGTTGGCAGCGCAGGATTGCGGCACGTGGGAGGGGTGGGCTTGGCACCGCGTGATCGCTGAGGACAGCGCGGCCTTCGGTGCTTATTTGCAAGATCCAGCCGTTCAGCCGATGGGCGGTGGCGAGTCGCT
>Ga0180437_10010099_pt1 | contig 11564 bp, 6 predicted proteins | sample SS_ome_4_FD_132410 | JGI IMG/M metagenome (GOLD analysis project Ga0180437, IMG submission 132410) | Hypersaline lake sediment archaeal communities from the Salton Sea, California, USA - SS_3_D_1 metaG | ecosystem: Environmental > Aquatic > Non-marine Saline and Alkaline > Hypersaline > Sediment... | reverse complement strand
GATAGTTGAAAACAATGATAACTTAATGGATCTTTCGGATAATTCTGGAGATTAAGTTACACCTATAAGAAAAAAAAACGTATAATCAATAAAATTTACATAAAATGTTATGTTTTTATGTTTAGATTGATGATATTTGGGGGTAATTATGGAAAACAAACAAAAACGCATAGCGGAGCTCAAGGCGGATATAAGTAATCCAAATACTCCAGCTACTTTACGCAAGTTACTTGAGGAAGAATTAGCTCAATTACAAAAGTCAAAAAGTGTTTCTTCCAAGAAAAAAGATCTTGATTTAGATCCAATGGCGATCTTCAATACTAAGACAAGGGAGCTTGTTTCGAGAGGTTTAATGCCACATGAAGCAGACTGGCTTGACGAAAAAAAGAAGTGGAAAAAAAACAAGGATCTGGTGGCAATTCTTGATGTTGCTGAAACCGATTATGAGATCAAAAACCAAAAACCATACGTCAAAAAAGATGTAAAGGTTAAAAAGATAGTAAATTACGGTGATTGGGGTTATGAATTTGAGCCGATTTTTTTGAAGCCAGAATCGAATCCAAAAAAAGAAATAGATCCACAGCTCAAAGCGGAAGCAAAACGAGTTTTTCAAAATTACCTTGATGCTGGTGGTTATGAAAAGATCGCAAAAGAAAACGCATTACCACTTTTTCCAGATCTCGAAAAAGGAGTGAAGCCAGAATCAGTAGTAATGGATCATTTTGACAAATACTTAAATTGTTTAGATTACGACAGTTTGGCGGATCGTGTGGAATTTTGGCAAGGAGCAGAAGATGTTACTTGCGAAAATTGGGAAGAATTTTTCTCTCCAAAGGAACGTAGAGAATTGATGTCTATTTGGAAAGCTGAAATAAAAAAATTAGTTGTTCCGAAATCAAAGAAAAAAATTCCAGCAAAAAAGCAAACTCCAGACAGATCGGACAGATCAATTTTGAAGAGAAAGGAAATAGATAGGCGAGTTAAACTTATGCTTACTCCAAGCGAAGAAACCAAGAAGATACGAGAAAAAGGTTTAGATGATTTAAGAGCTGTTGCAAAAAGAATTAGTGCAACAGAAAAATCAGAACGTCCTAAAATTATTGATGAATTAGAGCAGTGGGTAGAGGATCAGCATGGCTATTCAACAATTTTTAGTTGGCAACCACCAAAGTCAATTATGATAAGCTCTGACGAGGGAGCAGTAACACGCAATATAGGTCATCATTTTAGGCAATATGGAGAAGTCAGTTATGATGAAATACTTAGAAATGTGGACGAGGGAGACGATGAATTTTATTTAACTCTTACGCTTGACGAAAAATGGTTAAAAGAAAAGAAACCAACTCAAACAAAATCTAAGAAAAAACGCACAGTAATCCCAGCTCCAGCTAAACCAACACCAGCCAAAAAGAAATCGACTGGCTCTAAAAAGAAAGCATCTGTTAAGAAAAAGGTCGAGAAATCAAAGCTTACACCACTTGAACAAGAAAAGGTTGATAAAATCAAAAAAAATCCGAAGTATAAAAAGCTTTTAAAGGGTGCATCCGACAAAGAAATAAGTCTGGACATGAAACGCAAAGCTAAAAAACGAGGTAAGCGAAAAGCTGGTAAAGGAGCAAAAAAACCATTTTACTACGAATACCGTAGAGATAAAACAGACGAAGATCTACGCAGAAAAATTTAGACTATGGCAAAAAAAGATATTGCACTAAACAACTCAAATCTGTACTTAAAAGGTGCTGGTAATGATACTAACGGCAACCTAACAGTTAAACTAACCTTTCCTAATCAGAGAGGTTTTTCTATTCAAACTAATGGAAATTTACCAGCCACTCATGGAATTTTCATGTATGGTAAAAACATTAAAGATTTGACAGCTCCAGAATTAGAGATTATTGAGCTTGAATCGATAGCATACATTCAAAAATTTGGTAGTAAAAAACAGAAAGATTTATTGCTTATAAATAACTCTGCAAAAGACAAAGTTGAAACTTTTGTGAGTAAGCAAAAAATGAAAACAGGCGGTGAGCTTAATTCGTTAGATCAAATTGATAAATATGATGTTGGTGGTTTAGTAGAAGCGTCTTATCCACACTACATAATGTCAATGCTCTGGAGCACTCAAAATCCAGCTACGGAAGAAGAGGAATATTTGGACGAAAACTACTCCATTGAAAACATATCTCCAGAGCTCGAAAAAGCTTCAAAGAATGATCTAAGAAAATTCATCGAAGCAAATAAAGATGACATTAAATCAACTGGAATGACACCAGAAATGCTTGGTCATGATCTTTGGCTTACCAGAGAACATCATGGAGCTGGTTTCTGGGATCGTGGATACGGTGAAGCTGGAGAACGAATGACCAAATTTGCTCATGATCTTAAAGGTATAGATCTGGAACTAAATGACGATAAGATCACAGCTCTTGGGATCAAAAAGTCTGGCGGTGGTCTTGGTCAAATTGCTCCAGTTGGAAGAATGTTAAAATCTGGCGGAAAAGCTGGAACGAATGAGATCAACTTAACGGATTGGTTTAAAACAATTCACCCACCATACATTACAGTCCCTAAACAGCATGGTACTTGGATCTCGATCCAATGGAAATCAACAGCTCATTACGACCTTACTGTAACCTTTAGATTTGACATTGAAACCTTAGACTTAGTTGGCTCTGCTGTGAGCTATGGTGGTACTCGATATGGAGTTGAGGATCTACACAACTTGAAAGGTGGAAAATCATCTGAAAAGAATATCAGTCTTTTAGAAAAAACCTCAAAGGAAATTGCAAAGGCTTCCGTTCCTGTGTTAAAAAAAGTTCCACCAGCAGACCGAAACAAAGAGAGAGTGAGGGACGAAATCGAGGGAGAAATTCGTTGGAATATTGCTAAACCAATAGTATTGAGAAATTTCAGTACAGCTCAATACAAAAAAGGCGGAAAAATAAAGTACGCAATAGTTAACGACAAGACTAATCGGATTCATTATAGAACCAACGATAAAAATTTAGTTAAATTAAAACTAAAAGAATTTCAAGAGATTTATCCGAATGAAAAAATTATCATTCAAGAGTTTGAAATGGATAGATACAAAAAAGGCGGTCATTTACCAGATAAACAGGCAGACTGGATTGACGCTTCTGGATTTGATTCAAATGAAGAAGCACTTTCTGATCTTTCCAAATATGAATATAAGCACAAGCACTCTAAAGGAATCACAGCCGATGTAATTGGAATTACAATGTCTGGTGTAAGGGTGCGACAAACTGACTGGTATGGCTGGAGTGATGTAAAGCTTGACAAACCGAAAGTAACTACTGCTACCTATCCGATCAAAGAATTTTTTGATCTGTTTAAAACCGAAAGACTTAAAGATTTTGAACAAGGCGGAATCATTACAACAATGGGAATCAGTTTCAAAAACACTTTTGGTGTAGACGATAAAGATTTTGAAAAGTTCATATTTGCTTACTATGATTCTGGAAGTTTAGATAATGTTGAAAGAGTTACAGCGAGATCTACTTTGTTTGCACTTCAAAACAAATGGGGAAAAACAAAAAATAAAGAGATTGGCGATTATGTCTCTAACAAATTTAAAGCAGTCGGAATTATGAAAAAAGGCGGTAAAGCTGGTAAAAGCTTGGGCGGATTTAAAGTTGGTGATCGTGTTATCATAAATCAATATGTCTCAAGACCACAAGGTACTGTGAAAGAAATTAAAGGTCAGCGACTTTTGGTATTGAAAGACAGCACTACTACTGGACGACTTACAGAATTTTCTTTGCGTAAACCAAACTGGTTATTTAAAGAGCCTGTTTTCATAGCTGTGGGATATACTATTGATGAAGCCGATGCTGGTGGATATTTTTATGCTAAAGATCCGATCACTCCAGCCGAGCCAAAAACTGTTGATATTGGCATGACATGGAAAGGTGCTATGCACATTTACATAATGGCTTTACAAAGCGGTAAAGAAGAAGCTAAAAGAATTGCGAGAAAGGAGCTTATGGATCTCGCTAAAGCTGTTGATGAAAACAACAAAAAGGCGGATCGAAAATATTGGGCGATCTTCAATGATAATGAGCTGGAAGTAATTGACAATCCAGCCGAATTTTATGATGACGATGATCTTCCTAACACACCACAACTGACTATTGCGGAAGCGATCAAAGAAGCCGAAGAAAATGGCTATGAAATTTTAGGTCGTGGCGAGGGTAAAACTGGAAATTCAAATGCTATTTTTGTTAGAAAAAGAACAATCAAAGTTGGATTTAGCTGGGCAGAAGCTATGCGTATTTACATAGCGACCATAGAACAGCGAACAAAAGCTGAACGTGAAGCTATTGCTGATCTTATGAGTTTAGCGAAACATTTAGATGAAACGAAAACTTTAGAACAATAGAAAATGGAAACAACTATAAATTAAGAGCCATGAACACAACAGAAAACAACAAATTGATAGCAGAGTTTATGGGGTATGAAACCGTAGGTGATGGATATATTATCCCTTATGACGACACAGACAATGACTACTATTTACCCGAACATTTGAAATTCCACTCCTCATGGGAATGGTTAATGCCAGTAGTGGAGAAGATTGAAAATACGTCAGTAGACAACAAAGATAATTCAGACAGCTTCTTCAATGTAGTAATTGAAGCGTTTGAGTGCGACATAAACGGTGGAGGTAATACAATCCATGCAAACGGACACACAAAGAAAGAAGCAACCTACAAAGCAGTAGTAGAATTCATCAAATGGTATAACGAAAACAACAAGACAAGAGAATACAACAAAGGCGGAAAAGCTGGAAAGACGAACAGATATATTACTCAAAACTATACAGATCCTAAAATGAATGGTAAGGTTTTTTATCATTCAGATGATCTCATTGACTTTATTAGAAAGAACATTTTAGATCCAGAAGATGCTAAACTATCTGATGATTTTGTTTTTGACGAAGCATGGCAAATGGACGAATTTAGACAAGAAAAAAAGATTGCTGGTAAATGGGTTAATGTAGAAACCATGATGAAAAAAGGCGGAAAAGCTGGATCTGAATGGGACGAATGGAACTATCTCAAGCTTCGCAAAGAGGGTAATTGTCTTTACCTAAAACTTACTCCAGAGGGGAAAGAAGAGCTGGAAGATCTGATCGAAAAAGGAAATCATGGCGAATTAGCTATTAGCTATTTGTTTGAGGACGTTCAAGGCAATTCTTCTATGAGATATTTTGACAAGTCTCCAGTTGGACTTACGGAAGCTCCAGTAATCACAGAGGGGTACGAATTTGGTAACGATGACGTACTTGTTCCTTACAGATCTGGAGACGGTGGAATCTACTGGTTTCCAAACTACATGATTAAGGATTTTACCGCAGATCTACTAAAAGGCGAAACAGTATGCTTTGTAAAAGCCGAATCCTATGAAGAGGGCGGAGAGCTCAATAGCTTGAGCCAGATTGATGTTTACAATACTGGTGGAAAACTGGACGCTTCGGTAAAACAAAGCATTGATTCTCTTGACTGGTTACAGACCATGAAGCGTATCAAACAACTCAAGAAAGAAATGGAACAAGGTCTTTTGAAAGGTGATAGATACGAAGATGAATTAGCTTATTTAAGAGCTCATTATCGAAAAGACAGAATTAGCCACCAGCAAAGAATGTTTGAAGCGGATTTGAACAATCCAAAGCGTAAGACAGTCGATATGTGGTTTGTTCAAGGTAACTATGGATCTGGCTGGGAAGATTTAACAGCTCACACTACAAGATTTGAAGCGGAAGATGAATTGAAAGTATATGACGCAAATGAGAGTTATCCACATAGAAAGATCTCCAGACGTATTAAAAAAGAAGATTATCACAAAGGTAATTATGAAGAGGGCGGAGAGCTGAATAGCTTATCACAGATTGACGTTTATCGTGGCGGTGGAACTATCTCTACGCAGATTGAAGAAATGCTAAAGGAAAACACTGGAGTACACTTTATGGATTCTGGTGGTGATGACGGAAGAGCTTGGCAACGTAATCAAGGTACAAACTTTGAGAAAGAGCCGAGAGTGTCCTATGAGATTTGGAATGGAGATCTGGACGAAACAGTATCTACATACCACTACCTTACAGAAGTGCTTGATGTAGATGACTTCTCGGAAGAGGTGAACGAGTATCTAAATGAAATGAGTGAGCAAGGTGAAGATACGCATTGGGCTCAAGAATGTTGGGAATTGGTAAAAGAGCGTTTTGATGTAGTGGCTGTTGGGGACTTGTTTAATACTTACAATTACGAATATAACTTGTCGCAGATCCTACAAGGTCAAATTTTCTGGAACAATGATAACGATACTCCTTACGTTCTTCTCCAGATTCATGGCGGAGCAGATGTACGAGGTGGATATACTTCGGCACGTTGCTTTGAGCTCAAGGGTTATTTGACTGGACAAGTAGATGTAATTGGATCTGTTGACGGAAGAGACGTTGAAAATTCTTACAATGGTTATTCCCTTACTTATGCTGATGACAATAGCGACATCGAGGATCTACCAGATGATGCTGATGTTTCGTTAGACTTCTATGTTATGGACGAAACATACATCTACAATCCTAACCAGTATAAAAAAGGCGGAGAGATTATCGTTCATCCTCATTATGCTCACAGAGAAGAAGTTGATGATTTATCTAATTGGTTAATTGAAAATAATTTTGATTTCAAAAGAGGGAAGAGTTCTAATAATGAAATTGATAGCTATATAATTTATACTTCTGAATTGAGCGAAGATGATTATAATACTCTAACAAATTATTTAATTGAAAATAGTTGGGACACAAAATACAAAAAAGGCGGAAAAGCTGGTAGAAGTTATCCAACAGGCAGAGCGTGGCACATGGATCGCTTGTGGACAAGTGAACAACCACATGAAGTTGCTTACAGACCGAAAAGAAAGTCAAAAGTAAGATCGCACAAGCGAGATAAAGCCAGAGACAGCAAAGAAGTTTGGGAAGTAGCACGAAGAGGAATTTTTGGTGTAGGCGGATTTATTGCTGGTACATTGATCGGTGGTTATGTTGGTTACAAAGTAGGTAGATCAAAACCACAAAAAACTGGCTTTGAAACAGAGAAAAAAATTGCTAAAAAAATCTCTTCAAAAGCGAAACGAATGGCAACCGAAGTAAAAAAGAACAGAGCCAAAAGATTAGCTAACTCTTAATCATACAAAACATGGTGTGCATATAGGTTGCACACCATTTAAGTTTTTTCGGATCAAAATAAAAAAAGAAAAGCATGAAAATTGACAGTTTAAAAGAACAAATACAAGCTTTATCGGTAGAGCAAAAGATTTCGTTGTGGAACGAATGGAAACGTGAATCTAATCCAGATGATGAAATTCACGTTTTTGATGAAGATTTTTTTGATACTTATTTTGCTGATAGACCGTTTGAAGCGGTAAGGTCTTGGAATTTTGGTGAAAACAGTTTTGCTGATGATTATATCGGTTTTGACGGATATGGAAATCTAACGACCTACTCTGACTATAAAGCTGAACAAATGGTTGATTCAGAAATTGACGAGCTGGTTGAATACATAATGGAAAATGAATCAGATTTTGATTTGGACTATTACGACATTGAAATTGAAGAGGATCTTCCAAATGAAGTAACCGAAGAAACGTACTATGATATGCTTGAAGTATTACCACCGTTTTATTTTGACGAACTGAACGGAGAAAAAATGAATGGTTTTGCCGTTGGTGAGCCAAGCGATCATAAAGAAACTCCAGACGGATTTAAGGCTGTTTATAGTGCTTACTATAAGAGAGACGGAAAATATTTTAGCGTACCGTCTTATGTTTACTTCCTCAATGATGATGTTGAGCCACTTGATAGCTGGGACGGTCAAAAAGCAAAGACCGTAGATCCAGTTGACGAATTTAAAGGTGGTGGATCTGCTAAAAGTATTGCGGTAAAAAGAGCGGAAGCAGAATTAAGAAAAGCAAAACGCTCAAAAATTACAAGTTGGATAGATGAAGCCAGTCGAAAGTTAGATATGGCATACGAAAACGAGCTGACAGGAGAATTAGAGGGCGAAAGAAAAGTTGGTATTGATACTGGTATCGCTATTGATTTACCTTTTGATTCGGATAAAATATTTACAAAAGTATATGATAAGTACAACTCCAGAGATTATTGGGATATAAAAGGGCAACAAGAAACACAAATCGGTAATTGGAAAAGAGCATCAGCAAAAGGAGATGAAAATGCAAAAAAATATACCGAAAAAGAAATTCGTGAAATAGTAGCGGAAAATAATAAGGTAAGAACTTATTATGGAACGTATTTGCCACTGGTAGAAGCAATAAATAAAATGGATAAAGATTTTCTTATTAGCCGAGTAAGATACGATCAAAAAGTTACGAGAGAATTTTTTGAAGAAATTACAGGTATAAAATTACCAAAGTCTAATAAAGATTTAAAGTCATATTTTTCTTCTGCGACTTCATTTAAAACAGGCGGATCTGCAAAAGTAGATGATTATACTTGGCTTAACGCAGAGGATCACGTTGGGAGAGGTCGTTCTTACGATGATTTAGATATAGATGAAAGAGCAGAGTACATAAAGCATTTAGTTGAGCTTCACAAGAGTAATGATATGAAGTATTATTATTTAAGTCAAGAGGGTAAAGATAGACAAGCGATTGATTTGTTAGATGAAGATGAAGAGCTAAAAAAAGAAATTAAAAATTTAATCTCTGACTACAACAAAGATTTTGGAACAAATATGTCAATTAAAAGTTTTTATTCTTCTACCTACGCAAATGGCGGATCTGCTAAATTATATCATGTCGTAGATCAAAAAAAACTTTTAATTGGAGCTTCTAATCCAGTTGCTAAATCGTTTACCAGCAGAAGAGAAGCTACATTAGACGCAAAAGAACGCAACAAAATTTATGATCCTGACACAAAAATGTTTGTTGTGCTAACCGATCAACAACTACAACAAGAATCCTAAGCTTTTCTATGAAAACAGGCGGTTATATCACCCAACGAAATAAGATCCCAACAGATCAAGAAACGATTGAAAAAGTAAAAGCTCTTCTTGGAACTCAAGACTATAAAAACTTTGTAAAAAAGCTGGGAAAATTGTCCAACGACAAAAAAGTGATGACACTACTTGGATCTGGACTGTTTGACGGATCTCGAAAAGATGAATCATTTAAAATGGAGATCAAGGAAATTCCTGTAAAAAATCTAAAGCCTACTCAAAGCGAAATTGACATGGACAAAAGCTTGAGTGTTCCATTAAAAGCAGTTTTTCCTAATAGTCTTGAAGAGGTAATTGTTGGAAAAAATGTAGAGATTGTTGCACCTGTTGTCGTGCTAAATGATAAGTACATATTAGACGGTCATCACAGGTGGTCGCAAGTATATTCAATGAACAAAGATGCAACGGTAAAAGCTTTAGTATTTACTGGCAACATTAAACCACTTGATATGCTCAAGGTTTTACAGGTTGCTATTGCAAATGAGATCCAAGAAGTGCCTACTAAAAATGTTCGTGGGACAAATCTGCTGAAAGTAAAAGACGCACAGGTGATAAAGGAAGTTTTGGAGAAGATTACACCAAAGACTTTAAATATTATGAAAAAGCATGGTAAGATCCAAAACGGAACAAAAGAGGAAGCCGTTAAATACGTTCTGGACAATATTCATGCTATGCAAAGAACGTCCCAGCCAATTCCAAATGCACCAAGCAGAAACTTTATGCCACAAACTGACGAAGCTCGATACTCGCTGGAGCAGACAAGAAAGGGAAAGGTAAATTTCCGAGCTCCGCTTATGAGAATGAAGTCTGGTGGATCTGTACCAAAAGCAGACCGACCATTTAAGGTGCGATTTCATCTTGGACGAGGGAAAGATTACATGAAATGGAGACTGGAAGATTCAAAGGAGCGTAAGGTAGAATTTTTAGATCCAGATAGCGTCCAGCTCGTAATGACGAATTGTGTTTTGACTAACAGATCAAACAGAGCAAAAAAGATCTTCTCTGGTGAAATTAACAAAGAGCCGATAGCATTTATTCAGTGTGCTCATGTCGAAAAACGTAAAAAGTTTGAAAAAATTATTCCAGTAGGAAAACTAAGTTATAATCCAAGAAAAGCTCCACACTGGCAAGATATAAATGGAAATGACATTGACGGACACTATTTTGATAAGATTATAACTTCTGGTAGGAGCGTTTACGCTGAAAAAGACGGTGAAATGTATGAGCTCGGTGGACTGGTTGAGCTCAATAGCTTAGAAACTCTTTCTCGCATTGACAAACCAGCTTACAATTTTAAAACAGGCGGATCTCTTAGATCACAGGCAGAACAAAAATTTATTTATGTAATGCGTGAGTTTGGTAAAGGCAGATTGAAGCATGGAACGACTGGTAAAAAGGTTACAGATCGAGACATGGCTCTGGCGATTGCTTATTCAGAAGCTCGTAATATTGATTCTACATTTGGAAACGATCACAAAAAATCAAATGGCGGTCAAATTGGTGGAACTTTGTTTACATGGGACAACGACTACGGTGGAACGATAACAGTTTTTGTCAAAGATCTGGGCAAAGGAAAGCATTATGTCCGTCTGGTTGAAAAACGATTTTCTGAAAAATATGGAAAGCCAGTTTTCTATGATCGTAAAGAATTGAGAATTGATGATAAAGATCTCAAGGAGCTTCACAAAAAGCTTAAAGAAAAAAATCCAAAAATAACGAGGTTTTAATTCCACTTTTTTTGAATAAATCAAATTTTTAACTAAACTTGTCAAAGTTTATAAAATTTCACCCTATGAGCACATTTTTATTTGAGGACGCTCTTTCTGAAAAAGGAATGAAGCGTAAGGATTTGCCAGAAAAAATCCAGCACAAAATCAATGAATTAGCAAAGCTATGTAAAGAGCTTGATGCGACAGATGACGAAGATGAAAAAGAGATCGACAGGCTAAATAACTCCATTGATTACATGGATGAAAAGATAGCCGAAGAAATAACATCTTTAGGTACTGGTGATCCAGCTCCAGATCCTACTCCGAATCCAGATCCAGATCCAGCACCAAAAGAAAAAGATAATACGTTGGCAACGGTAGGAATTATTGGTGCATTTGGACTTTTACTTTGGGGTGCATTTAAAATATTTGGTGGTAAAAAATAGCAATCATGTCAAACAACAAGCTCGTTACTTTAGCGGAGCGGTTGATTGAATGTAGTAAGTTTATTAACCAAGATGAACTCGTTGACTTTCTTATCAGCTCTTTAAATCAGAAAAAAAAAGAGCATGGATCAGACAACAATGTTGCTGATAAAGTTCGAGTACACATAGAAAATTTTTATTGTTTGTCTCCAAACGCTTTGAATAATGCTTTCAACGTAAAAGACAGACATTTAACAGAGCCGAAATTTATGTGGGTTATGATTAGTCTCCACATTTTAAAAGGACAAAGAAAGGAAGTAAAAAAATTTATTGGAAATGGAATTACCTCTCAGAAGATCTACACCTGTAATAAGGAATTTCAAAATCTGGAAGAT
>Ga0180437_10010096_pt1 | contig 11565 bp, 16 predicted proteins | sample SS_ome_4_FD_132410 | JGI IMG/M metagenome (GOLD analysis project Ga0180437, IMG submission 132410) | Hypersaline lake sediment archaeal communities from the Salton Sea, California, USA - SS_3_D_1 metaG | ecosystem: Environmental > Aquatic > Non-marine Saline and Alkaline > Hypersaline >... | reverse complement strand
GAAGTCTACTACCGGTTTCTCCCGCTCTACGTCGAGGTTGCCTCAGGGCCCCTGCCGCGGAGGTAGTCCTCTCGACCGGGCTGCACGTCAGCACCACCCCGCGGCTTTCCACCGGCCCAGGCCCTTTGACATTGCCGTCGACCTCATTAGAATTGATCAGGAGAAGGACGTTTCCCGCCTGAATTGCGCGCCGAAGCCGCCGGACCAGGGGAAAGGCTGAGGGGCGCCTCGGCCGGCGGTTCGGGATTGTACCGTATCGCGCCGTTGTGCCTTTCCCGCTTGCCAACGAGGACCGTAGGATGTTCACCCTTTTGGGTTACTTTGGGATGCCCGGGCCCTTGGAGCTCATGATCGTCGGGCTGGTGGTTCTCCTTCTGTTCGGAAACCGCCTCCCCAGCGTGATGCGTTCGATGGGGCGGGGTATCGTAGAGTTCAAAAAGGGGATCCAGGGAATCGAGGACGAGGTCGAAGAGGCGGTCAAGGATACCAAGAAGCCCGAACAGTCCGTCAAGGAGTGAGATGGAGGCTGGCCAGCGGCCGGCGCTGGCGCCGCTTCCCGGTTCCCTGAGCACCAGATCGCTTCGGTTGGGGCATCCCGCCGGCAAGCCTGCGGCGGTTTGCTTGCCCGGGCGGGTACGCAGGGCCCGATTGAGAGTGCCAGTTTCGTGAGGTCAAAATGATGAACGTGCCCTTGGCGCTTTTCTCCCCCGGCCCGATGGAAATGCTGATCATCGGCGTGATCGCCGTCTTGCTCTTTGGCAAGCGGCTGCCGGAGGTCGGTCGATCGCTGGGGAAGGGGATCATCGAGTTTAAGAAGGGAATCCACGGGATCGAGGACGAAATCGACACGGCCGTCCGTTCTCCCGGCAAGCCGGCCGTGACGCACAACGAAATCGACGATCGGGACGAGGCCACCGCCCCGAAGTTCGAGCCGCCGTCCGAAGAGCCCAAGGCCGAATCGGCTCAAACCTAAGCCGCAAGCCGGCCGATAATACCGCTTGCCGCAGTGGGGCGTTTAGCTCAGTTGGTTAGAGCGCCATGCTCACACCGTGGAGGTCACTGGTTCGAATCCAGTAACGCCCATTTCTAGGCCGGTCATAAACCCAATCTTTGCAAGGGTTTACGACAACACTCTACCGGCCACCCCCTGACCCTACAACCCGTTGGTGGGTGTGGGAATTCCGGGGTCCGGGGTCAACTGACCCCCGGACGCCCAATCCCGGGGCGGTCCCCCGGCTGTTCCCGGTAATACTTTCTGTGCGTTGCCACGGCTTCAAGCGGCAGCCGTCTTGCCCTCACCCGGGCTCCCGGACCCTCCCCGGGCAACCCCCACGTCAGACGCGAAGCTAGGGGCCTTGACGGGGCTGCCGGTCTATCCCTATCCCTCCCCCTTGTTTGGGTGTCCGGTCGGAATACCCCGGGTAAGGCCCCCGCCATTCCCCCCGAAAGATTCCGGGGCTTACTCTTGACAATTAGTGGTGTTAGCACCTAAGCTAGTGCCAGTCGCACCATTACCTTCAAAAATGAAAGCTACCAATGCCTGAACGATACGGACTCAGCCAAGCGGAGTTTCGAGAGTTTCACCCGCCGATGGAATTGAACCATCCTCGATTGGAGGAAGTATTCCACCCTACCGCCATTTCCGGTTCCACTGCCGCCTACCAACTCCGCATTCGGGGCTATGCGGCAACGGAAGACAAGTTAAAAAAAGCGGTCCAAGAGGGTGCCGTTACCCTACCCGAAGGCCCTTCCCGCAATCCGAAATGGACTGTCGAAGCAATTGAGCAAGCGGCCGATTACCTCGAAAAGCGGGAAGACTTCAGCCCGGAGGTTCTCGTTTGTTTGCAACTGCGATTCAGTTACGGGGCTTACCATCAAGCCCTCCGGGATGCTTACGAGCAAGCCGTTGACGAATTCGGTTCCGCCGCTACCCGGGTTTTGCTCGCCAACTATGAATTAAACAGCGACGATTTCATCATGCATGTTGAACCGCAAGACGGGGAAAAGGATTCCCATATCTGGTTCACCTTGCGGGACAATAGCCGGCGGAAGATCGAAAGGGCGAAGACGAAGCCGGCAAAGCAATCTTCCAAACAAAAAGCCCTCAGGTGAAAGGAAAACACAAGAAACCAATCCGAAGGGCTTTGCCCGAATTCGAGAATTTTAATAAACACCACGATTCCGGCAATGGTGTCCCGGATCACGTTGCCCGGTTCCTGAAGCATTTCCCCGATGCCGAACCGACCGGCAACGGCTGGAAAGCCCGATGCCCCGTCCATGCCGATTCCGACCCAAGCCTTTCCATCGGGATCGGCAAGGACGGGTGCATACTTCTTCATTGCTTCGGCGGGTGCGATAACGAAGACATTCTAGCGGAAAAGGGGCTTGGTTTACCCGCCCTATTCCCTCCAAAAAACCGCCCGTCTTGGCAATCGCCTTATCTCACCAACGCCGACTTTGAAGCCGGTAACAACGGTGAGAAAGGGGCGATTTACCCCGCCGATTTAGGTCTAATGCTCTTCCGCCTGTTGGAGCTAACCAACGGGCAACCTTGCCGCGTCAACAATAACCTTTTCGTTGACGACAAGGACCACGGTTTAAGCTGGCTTGAATCCCCGTCGCAACTATCCGCCTACCTCAAGCGGACCACCGGGCCGGTAAAGTTTTACCGTGCCCCCGGTTGCGTCACGATGGAAGAATTGTTCCACGAACTAAAGCGGACGGCTAGGCAATATGTTGCCGTCGAAAACCTACCCCATCAACCGCCCTTCCAAACCCACTATTACACCCACAAAGCGGAAGACATTTCCGGCACCGTATCCACCGGAAGCCACCTTCAAGAATTGGTTGACCGCTTTTGCCCCGAGACACCCGAAGACCGGGCCTTGATCCAAGCGGCATTTATGACCCCGGGATGGGGCGGATTACCGGGGGCCCGTCCCGCATTCGTAATAACCGCCGATGCCGGGAGGGGTACTGGTAAGACCAGCCTTGCCCAAGCGGTTGGTCAATTGTGGGGTGGGATTCTGTCATTTTCCCATCGGGAAGATGCCGCCCGCATTCTCACCCGCCTACTCTCAACAACGGAAGCCCTTTCCAAGCGGGTATGCTTGCTCGATAACGTGAAAACCCTGAAGTTTTCATGGTCTGAATTGGAAGCTTGGATTACCGCCGCCAACATCGGCGGTCATAAAATGTACATTGGGGAAGCAAGCCGACCGAACAATCTAACGTGGTTCATCACCCTAAACGGTGCCTCCCTTTCAACGGATATGGCCCAACGGTCGGTAATCATCAAGCTTCGCAAGCCCGAGCATTCCGCGAAATGGGAAGACGGTATTCGAGCATTCATCGAAGACCATCGGGCTTCGATCATTGCCGATATTCTCGCCGCTTTGTCTTCCCCCAAAAAGCAACTCAAGGAATTCACCCGTTGGGGACGTTGGGAAGATGAAATCCTCCAACGGCTACCCAATCCCAACCGATTGCAAGCCCTCATTGAAGAACGGCAGGGCACCGTTGACGTAGAAGAGGAAGAAGCGGGGGAAATCGAAGTCTACTTTGCCGAACAACTCAAGCGGAACGGGCATAACCCCGACCGTAGCCGAATCTTCATCCAAGCCCAAAGGGCTGCCCAATGGTATTGCGATGCCATGAACGTAAAGGAAAAGGTCATTTCTGTTTCGCGGATACTAACCCAAATGATTACCGAGAAACGGCTAACCCGCCTTGAGCGAACCCGAAGCCATACCCTTGGACGGGGATTCACTTGGACGGGTGACAAGGTAACCCCGGGAACCAAGCTGAAAAAGCTATGAAAATCCGTTTGGACCCCGTGACAGATGGGACAGATGGTTTCCTATTGTTGGAACTTTATAGAAAGCATAAAGGGGGGAACAATAAGAAAACATCTGTCCCATCTGACACGCCCCAATTCTTAATAAAAACCACGAAAAAGCAGAAAGGGAACCCAATGAAAGCAAAACGAAAACCGTTGGTTCCGGCCCCATCTTACCGGGCAGTTGAACCGGAAGCTTCTTCGCCCCTTCGGGATGAAGGGGAGGATTGTTGTTTACACAACAAAAAGGGAACAACCCCCAAGCCGAAACGGCCCCCTGAAAATTCTAATAAACACCACCCTTCCCAATACCCCCGGGGGAAACCGATCCGCCGGGTAGAGGAAAAAACAATTTGCAAACCCAAGCCTCTGGTCCCGGCTCCAACCCAAATGAAAGAAAAAACAATTCGCAAGCGAAGGCCCATTGCCCGAAGACCGTCAACGGGCTGGTTGGTGGTCGAAGTCATCGACGCCAACCGAGCGGACCCCTTGCACCTTGAAAGAATCGTTTGCGACCGTTGCGACAAACGACTCCGTTGGGTTGTGGTCCTTTGCCACCCGGCTTTTCCCGGCTTCATGCATGTTGGGGCCAAGTGTGCCGAGCGGTTGTGCGAGAAGGAAAGCTAACCAATGAGCAAAGCCAAGCTAGGTCGAAGACTCCAACGGCTTGCGGGGCTGAACACCAAGCGGCGGAAGCAACCACCGCTTGGAAGATACGGCAAGCACACAAGCAGTTTCTTCCCAAAGAAGCAACACCGAGCCAAGCCGATAGGGTGAGCATCCAAGAAATGTCCAATAGTATCCAAGGTTCTTTCCAGGAAAAAAAGGTCGGAACCTGAGCCGGATGCAGCCTTTAACCCAAACAAAATCCTTCATGCCTTCTCCCCCTAAGCAAAAAGCAATGCGATGAAAGCCAAGACCTACCAGGACGTAATTTTGAAATGCGTCTTCGATTATGCCTATGAGTACTCCCAACCAAGATTCGGTTCATGCATTCGCAACCGTGCGGGAATGTTGAAGCTGGAAAGACATACCCGGGCCCTTGACGGTTGGACCCGATACGAACCCACCGCATGGTGCGGCGGGGAAAAGCTTACCCGGGAGGAATCGAAAGACTTCTCCCAAGCCTTGCGGGAACTTGCGTTAGATCAACTACTTATCTTCGAGGTAGATGCCGGGGGAAGGCCCTCTTGGGTGAAGCTTACCCCAAAGGGACTTGCCCGGGCGAAGAAACTGACACTCTGACTCCTCAAGGAAAAAGCAATGCCCCATGCCCACCAAAGGAATAACTTGTATCCCTTGCCCCTACTGTCACCATCCCCGTACCCGGGTATCCCAGACGGTAGGCGAGATCGATCCCAATACCGGCAAGATCATTGCCACCAAGAGAAGGCGTCGTTGTGAGAAATGCGGGCTCTATTTTACCTCCAAAGAATCCCCTTGTGAGGTATTCGAGGTATACCGGTATACCAAATTGCAGACTTGATCTAGACAGAATCGAAAGAATCATCCAAGCTACCGGAAGAACGACTTCCACCAACCAAAGGTTCCACCATGACCCAACAAGTCATTGACACCAATCCGATTGAAATGCCGACCGGATTGGAATTCATCAAAGGGCAGACAAACAAAACGCTACTTCGGGCGGCATGGAAGACCGCCGGGTTGAACCCGGCATATCCCGTTGATACCCGAGCCGCTTTTGCCCTCTTGAAAATCATGGGCTACCGGGCCGATTCCCCAAGACTCGATTACCACTTGTCCCGGTGCTACATCGAAGCACCCCGAAAGGTTCGCGGTGAATTCCGTTGGACCGAAACCGACATTATCCGTTTCGCGGATTCGTTGGAGTCAACGAAGAATTGGCTCCCGATGCACCCTTGCCACTCTCACAAGCTTTCCGGTGACTTGCTGACCCGCCATATTGCCGCCGCCGCTTCGCTAGGTGCAACCGTTCAGGCATTCGAGAGAATGCCGGAGGGCGAATTGCTTTCGCTTTTGGTCAGTTGCTCCGACCAAGACACCCGGGAGCTAATAGCGTCGGTATTGAAAAAGAAAAGCGGGATGATCCACTTGAAAGGTTCGGATCAAGTCCCCGACCATGATCCCCAGGAAGTCAACTAACCCGCCGTTGAAAACGCCAATAAACGCCACCGAAAAGTAACCCCCATGCTCCCCATCAAGTTTGCCGGTGCCCTGATTCAAGTGATGCGGGCGATTGCCGTTCAACGGGCAATCAAGAAAGCCGTTGCAAAGGCAACCGCCGCAAGCCAACCCGTCTTCACGATCAAGACCAAGACGGCCTTTGATACCCAAATCATCCGGCGGAATTGGAACCGGATCAACCGGACCCCGCTAACCCGGGCCGGTATGTTGGTCCGGGGAATCGCTAGGCGGTCCATCCGGCGGGCCGGTCCCAAGGCAAAACCTTCCCGCCCGGGAACCCCGCCGAAGTCCCGGGCCACTGATGCACCGCTGAAGCGAATCTTTTCCGTCCCCAACCGTTACGGAACCTCCGTCATGGTCGGGCCGGTCGGATTCGGATCGTTCCACCCGGCTACCGGCTTGCACGAACATGGCGGGTCGGCTTCGCGGAAGGTCTTCCCGAATCGGACACAAACCCCGTTCCAACCCGCCGGGAAAGCCGTCCTTGCCACCAAGATGGTACGATTCCCCCCAAGACCCTTCATGCAACCCGCACTAATGACCGCCCTCCCCAAGCTTCCACCGCTTTGGGCGAATTCTCTCAGCGAAAACTAACTCCATGACCACGATAGCCCCTTCCCTTCCAAAGAATCTTACCCTTACCGCTTCCCTCGATATTCAAGCGGCGGAATCGGCCAACCGCTTCCCCAAGTTTTCCCTTGTGGCGAACACCGGCCAGCCAATGCGAATCGAGGGGTATCAATTCCCCGTCATCATCGACCTTGCGGGGGCCACCTGGAAGAAGAAAAAGACTCCCGTCATTGCCGACCACGACCCTACCCGTCGCATCGGTCATACCCTTGCCCAAAGGATCGACCAAAACGGAATCTTCGCGGAAGGAATCGTTTCGTCAATGTCCCGGGTAGCGAAGCTCATTACCGCCGACCTTCGGGAGGGCTACCCCTTCGAGGTTTCGGTAGGAAGTGACATTGACGAAGTTTACTTTTTGGAAGAAGAATCATCTGCCAAGATCAACGGTAAGCAGTTTCAAGGCCCGTTGATCGTTGCAAAGAGGGTGACCATCCGAGAATTGTCAATCGTTGTTTTGGGAGCCGATGCCGACACTTCGGCAACCTTAGCGGCTTCCCGTACCCTTAACAAAAATGAAGAACCAATGTCAACAGATATTCAAGCCACAAGAGAAAAGCTTGCGGCGGAAGAGTTGCGGGTCGATTCGATTCGCTCGATTGCCGCGAAGTATTCCAACCTTGAGGAAGTCGAATTCGAGGGAAGGAAGCTTTCCTTGTCTCAAGCAAAAGCCGAATGCATTGCCAAAGGCCACTCCGCCGATTTCTTTGAACTCGCTTGTATCCGATCCGGCTACCCCCGCCAAGACAAAGCCCCGACCTTCCGAGCTACCCGCGAATACGTTTCCGCCGAAGCCCTCCAAGCCGTCTTGATGAAAAGGGCGGGGTTTGGGTATATTGCCGAAAAGTGTTTCAAGGACCAGCCCCGGGTTTTGGAAGCGGCGGATACCCTTCGCCATTTGACCCTTTCCGATTTCTGCCGTATCAGCTTGGAAGCCCAAGGGAAGGAAGTCCCGGCTTCCCGTACCGAAATGGTTCATAAGGCGATGCTCACTGCCGGGGACGGCGGCTTCTCCACTCTTTCCCTTTCCAACCTCTTGGGCGGATCGGCTGATAAACTTCTTGGGGTTGCCTTCCAGGAAGCCGGTGCGACTTGGCGAAGTTTCGCCAAGATCGTGGATATTCCAAATTTCCGAAGCCACACCATCATCAGCCCCTATGCCGCCGGGCAGCTTGAGAAGGTTCCGGGCGATGGGGTGATTTCGCACCAATCGTTGCTTGAGGATACTAGCTCCCTCAAGATCGACACTTACGGGTCAATGCTAAGACTGGATAGGCAAACAATCATCAATGACGACTTGGGTTGGCTCGACAACATTTTCAGCATTTTCGCGGTCCAAGCCGCCCGCAAGCTTTCCGACTTGGTGTATGAAGTTATCCTAGGAAATGCCGGTAACTTTTTCCATGACGACAACGCGAACTATATCAGCGGTGCGGGTGGTGCCTTGACCAAGGCAACCCTTGCATCGGCAATCGAAAAGATTCGCAAGCAACGGGACGGTGCATCCAACGACCTCGATTTCGTACCCAAGGTCTTGGTCGTTCCGCCTGAATTGGAAGTGATCGGGAAGGAGATCCTCAACAGCATCGAAGTCGAGCAAACCGAGGCGAATACCCCCCGGGGCAATGCTTTGTTGAAGGCCCTTAATCTGGAAGTCGAATCCCGCCTTAGCAATTCTGCAAAATTCTCCAACGCCAGCCTAACGGCTTGGTACGTCTTTTGCGGTCCCGAAGCCGGTGCGGTCAATGTCGGCTTCCTTGACGGTGCCCAAGGCCCCCGGGTTGAATTCTTCGGCCTTGACCATATCGCAGACCGGCTTTCGGTAGCCTACCGGGTGTATGCGGATTACGGGGCCGCATTGGGCCAGTACCGAGCCGCTTGCAAGTCAACGGGCGAAGCCGCCCAATAGAAGCCACTTTTCGACGGGTGGGAATTGAGGCCACTTCCCCGGGTTTTTGAATCCTTCCCGGGGGAGTGGTTTTTTCCCCAACCGCCGAACCACGAAACACCCTCGGCGGGTGTATTGTTTCCTTTCGACCGTACCCCGGGGATGCGGAACCCGGGGTGCGGTTTATTCCTTTTAAGGCAAGAAGGAATTGAATGCCGGAACAATTTACCGGGGCCTTCCAACCCGAGTATATTCCTACCCTTGAAGAGATTGCGGAAGCTTGTGCAGAGATTCAAAAAAATTGGTCGGAAGAAGAACGAAGAGAACGGGCGGGTGGGTTCCGCCGGATCGAATGGTTCCCGCCGATCATGCACCGCGAGAATATCCGACCCGAGCGGTCGGAATCGGAAGATTGAAAATTCTAATAAACGCCACGACCTAGACCCGGGCAGGGGGCCATTGTGTTCCCTTTCGGTAGCTTGGGCCTGAATTCAGGCCCGAGCTATTCTTTTCCGCTTCGGCAATTCAGCCGAAACCGATCCCTACCACCTTGGCACCCTTCGGGTCAACCTTGACGATCTTGCGGGCTTTCCGCATGGTGTCCCGGTTGACCTTGGCAATCTTCGCCAATTCGGCATCGGTCTTGCGGGCGTTGGCGGCTTTGTTGTTTCGCTTTGGTAATCTTGGGGCTGATTTCAGCCCCATGATTTCTTTCGGAGGTCTTCCAGCTTTTTTAGCCCCTTCCTTCTGCCCTTCCTTTTGCCGTTGCTTGGCTTCCTCTTCTAGCTGGTGGGTTAGGGTTGGTGTTTACACACCAAAACCCAATCGTGACCCTATGGCACGGTTTGGGTTCGCTTTCGGTCGGCTTTCGGCCGACATTGGGACAAAGCGAATTGTTCCGTCAAGATTTTTCCAAGCCACAACACCAACCGGGGCCATTACCTCAAGCTTCTAGAACGTCTGACCCTTCGGATTCTTGGAGGAACCCATATTGACGCCCGGCTAAATCGGGCTATGCTGCCCGGGTCGATTTAACCACTTCCTTTCAACGGAGTCACTGCGATGGGGAAAACGGATGATTGCCGAACCTTTGCGGTTGTGGTGTCGAACAATGGGCGGTTGATGGGTTGCAGTACCCCGGGGCCGAAAGACCGATGCAAGCGAATTGCCCGGGCATTCAACCGGCGGCAAGCCAAGCCGACCTTGCGGGCCGTTGCCTTGCCGGTTGTGGAAGTCTAACCGGAACGCGGAAACACCCTTCTTTCCCAAAGGGGCCGAAGGCCCCTAGTCCCCGCTTGCCGGTTGGGCCTTCGGCCCTTTGGGTGAAGATCAACCCGCCACAAACGAAAAGGGCGTTGGAAACCCAACGCCCATTTTTGCCAATAAACACCACCAACCAGATACCCGGGCTACTTGCTCCCGATCCCCAAAGCTTCCCCAAGCCAAACGATTGCCCGGTCAAACTGCTCCCCGCTCGGCTTGACGTAATGCTTGTCGGCTACCGTCCGGGGCGAATGCCCAAGGAAGTATTGAGCAAACCGCGAGTATTCGGAATGCTCACCCAGCTTGCTTGCGGCGGTCTTCCTCAAAAGCTTGAGGGGCTTCTTGATTTGGACGGGGTTTTCTTTTCGGTTGGCAAGCTTCCGAATCACCCGGTTGTAGGCGGTGTGAATGTTGTCGATCTTCTGGTACTTCCCGCCGGTGTTCTTCTCACACTTCAACGGCCCCCCGTAATCCTGACCCTTTTTCGGTCGGTTCGTCAACACCAATTCGGGATGCTTGCTCCGATGCTTCTTCAACAGCCCGAACACTTTCGGCCAAAGCTTGTACGATACTTCGGGTGCGAATTCATTCTTACGAGTCTTGCTCCGTTTGCGGGTAACCCGGCCCTCCCGCCAATCCACTTCTTCATGCCGCAAGTCGGCTATGTCCTGTTGCGTCATTCCGCAATTGAGCATCAAAAGTAAATGAAGCTTGGTAGCTTCGGGGGAGCAACCGAGAATTTCCCGAATCTCGGTATCCGAGAAAACGTCAACCTTCTTTGTCGGAACGGTAATCGTGAATTCCCGCCCCCGCAAGACTCTGGGGATTTCCAATAACTCTTGCTCCCAGCACCATTTGACGAATTGCCGCAAGACCTGCAAATGATTCCTTGCGTAAGCGGGGGAGAATTCCTTGTCATCAACCCGCTTCTGCAAATGATCCCGGTAGCGGGTAAGCATCGGGCTTCGGATCGATTCCACCGGGCTGGCGGGGCCGACGAATTCCGCAAAGCTTTCCAAGCAACTCCGCAAGACTTCATGGCGTCCCCGGCTAAGATCACCCCGTTCCGCCTGTTGTCGCTTTCCTCCCAAAAAGCGTTGCACGTTCGCCCCGATGCTCTTTTCCTGCCAATAAACGCCAGAGGTTTCCCAAGGGGCCGGTATGCCGTCATCAACCGGCTTCCCCTTCTTGTCCTTAACCCTCTTCATTACGAAAGGCTTACCGGGAACCCCGGGGAATTCTTCCCCCTGCTCCATGAAACGTTGGGCACGATTGACCATCACTTGGAAGAATTCCCAAGCCATTCTTGCTTGCAGGGTGTTGCCACTATCCTTTACCTTCTCTTGCTCGTCAATCAATCTATCGATGAATGCAGCCCAAGCTTTTTCATGCGGTTCCTTCAACCCAAGATCGATTTCGGCCTTGAGCCTTTGCCATTCCTGATAGCAACATTCATAGCTTTTTAGCTTGCCTTCGGGAGCCGGGAAGTAGTATTCATTGCCTTTGTACTTCTTCCGCCAACGCTTCTCTCTTGGTCGCCAAGTCAACTTATAAGAGTTGCCCATGATTCGGCCCTCCTGCCTGACCCCTTTTTGACCCCGACAACCTGACCCCTACCATACCATATTGGGTAAATTGAGGTCAAATGGATTCGTGTAAGTCATGGCCGCATAACGACTTACACAAACAGCATCCATGCTCACACCGTGGAGGTCACTGGTTCGAATCCAGTAACGCCCATATGAACGGTTCTATAGTTGCGTGAACCCTCGTATTTCGCAGG
>Ga0180437_10010095_pt1 | contig 11565 bp, 4 predicted proteins | sample SS_ome_4_FD_132410 | JGI IMG/M metagenome (GOLD analysis project Ga0180437, IMG submission 132410) | Hypersaline lake sediment archaeal communities from the Salton Sea, California, USA - SS_3_D_1 metaG | ecosystem: Environmental > Aquatic > Non-marine Saline and Alkaline > Hypersaline > Sediment... | reverse complement strand
TACGGCAGCCGGCTGGCCGAAATCGCGCCTACGTCGAACATCGACCGGCTCGCGAATGAAGGGATTCTCTTCGAGAACTGCTTTTGCACGAATTCGATCTGCACTCCCAGCAGAGCGACGATCCTGACAGGCAAGTACAGCCAGACCAACGGCGTTCTGGACCTGGGCGGCAGACTCGAACCGGCCAGACAATACCTGCCGGCGCTGATGGAAAAGGGCGGCTACGAGACCGCGATGATCGGCAAGTGGCATTTGAAAGAAGAGCCGGCGTTCGATTATTACTGCGTATTCCCCGGGCAGGGCTCGTATTTCAATCCGATCCTGCGCGAATCGGGAGGCGAGTGGCCCAATAACGAGAGACGCTTTTCAAGCTACGACTCGCGCCATTCGTCGGACGTCGTCGCCGATCTGTCGCTTAAGTGGCTCAAGGGCAGGGACAGGTCGAAGCCGTTCTTCCTGATGCACCACTTCAAGGCGCCGCACGACAATTTCGAGAACGCCGAGCGTTACGACTGGCTATTCAACGACGTCGATATTCCCGAGCCTGAGAGTCTTTGGGAGACGGGCAATCACGGCTCGCAGGCGACGAAGGAAATGGGCACGTCGATCGGCAAGCGCAACAAGCGGCGGAATATGGGGCACCACATGTTTGTCGATCAATCGCTGGATGAAAAGCAATACAAGCGAGAGGCTTACCAGCGATATCTGAAAAAATACCTGCGTTGCGTTCGCGGCGTGGACGACAACGTCGGCCGGCTATTCGACTACCTGGAAAAGAGCGGGCAGATGGACAACACCGTAATTATGTACTCATCCGATCAGGGAATGATGCTGGGCGAGCACGACTTCATCGACAAGCGGTGGATGTACGAGGAATCGTTGCGGATGCCGTTTCTTGCCCGGTATCCGAAGAGGATCAAGGCGGGATCGCGCACCGACGAGATCATCAACAACACAGATTTCGCGCCGACGATACTGGCTCTGGCGGGTATCGAGGCCCCCGGCAAAATGCACGGCCGCAGTTTCGTCCCGCTGCTCGAAGGGAGGACCCCGCACGACTGGCGCAAGTCCACGTACTACCGCTACTGGATGCACATGGCGCACCACGACAATCCCGCACATTTCGGCGTGCGGACCAAGCAGTACAAATTGATATTCTTCCACGGGCAGAACTACCGCAAGGGCGGGCCCAAGCCGACGCAGCCGGGCTGGGAATTGTACGACATGAAGAACGACCCGCACGAAATGAACAACCTTTACGGCAAACCACAATATACCGGCGTGGTCAGGGAATTGAAGTCCGAACTGCTGCGGCTGCGAGCCAAATACAACGAGACAGATGAGAAGTACCCCCACATACAAAAGGTAATCGACAAATATTGGAACGAGTAGAACAGACCGCTGCTCAATCACCTACATGAGGAAGGATTATTATGAGTGAACATCGCTATTCAAGACGTGGATTTCTAAGAACCGCCGGGATGGGTCTTGCCGCCCTTTCGATGCCGAATATTACGGCTTTCGCGGGAAAGCAAGATAGACCTAACGTTTTATTCATCTTCGCCGACGATCAGTGCTTCGAGACGCTGCGCTCGCTGGGCTGCGACGAGATTCATACGCCCAATCTCGACAGGCTCGTCAAACGCGGCGTAACTTTCACGCACGCGTACAACCAGGGCGCATGGCACGGCGCGGTGTGCGTGGCCAGCCGGACGATGCTCAACACGGGGCGATTCCTGTGGCATGCCCGGGAGACAGAGCCGAAGCTCAAGGAAGAAACACAGGCCGGCAGATTCTGGTCGCAGTACATGAAGAAGGCGGGCTACGAGACCTACATGAGCGGCAAGTGGCACGTCAAAGGCATAAACCCCGAGGACATATTCGACCATGTCAGGGACGTTCGCCCGGGGATGCCGAACCAGACTAAAGAGGGATATGATCGTCCGAAAGAAGGCCAGCCGGACCCGTGGTGCCCCTGGGACACGAAATTTGGCGGCTATTGGAAAGACGGCAAACACTGGAGCGAAGTTCTGGGCGATCACGCGGAGGACTTTCTGGACAACGCCGGAGAGAGTGAAAATCCGTTCTTCATGTACCTGGCCTTCAACGCCCCGCACGATCCGAGGCAGTCGCCGAAGGAATACGTAGACAAGTACCCACTGGATAAGGTCAAGGTCCCCGAGAATTTCCTGCCGGAGTATCCGTACAAAGATTCGATTGGCTGCAGCAAGAAGCTCAGGGATGAGCGTCTCGCGCCCTTCCCGCGGACGCACTACGCCGTGAAGGTCAATCGCCAGGAGTACTACGCGATCATCACGCACATGGACGCTCAGGTCGGGCGAATCCTCGATGCACTGGAAAAGACGGGCAAAGACGACAATACGTACATCTTCTTCAGCGCCGACCACGGCCTTGCGGTGGGCCACCACGGCCTGATAGGCAAGCAGAACATGTACGACCACAGCGTAAGAGTCCCTCTGATGGCCGTCGGCCCGGGGATTCCGAGAGACAAGAGAATAGACTCGCCGGTCTATTTACAGGACATCATGGCTACGTCGCTGGACGTTGCCGGCGTCGACAAGCCGCAACAAGTCCAGTTCAACAGCCTGATGCCGCTAATCCGGGGCCGGGTGAAAAGAAACTACAGCGCCATCTATGGCGGCTACATTAACCTGCAAAGAATGGTAACGGCCAACGGTTACAAAATGATCTACTATCCAAAGATCGACAAGACGCTGCTGTACAACCTCAAGACCGACCCGCTGGAAATGAATAACATCGCCGACGATCCGGCCAATGCGCGCATAATAAAGAAGCTCACGAGGAAGCTGAAAAAATTGCAGAAGGAGGTAGGCGACAAGCTCGATCTCGAAAGCTCATCTGAACAAAAAGAATAGTACCGTGTTCGCAAATGGTATTTTTTTGAGAAAAACATGAACCAATTATGTCAACCCTGCGAAAGCAGGGATTCTGAGCGAAAAAACTGGATTTCCGCTTTCGCGGGAATGAAAAATACAATCTGAGAAAGGTGATACGATGAAAACGACACTGTTCGTCACATTGCTGGTGCCTCTTGGCTGTATGACTGCCGTTTCCGCTCAGGATGATATTCTGATAGCAGACTTCGAAGGCACAAATTACGGCAAATGGAAGGTCACGCGCGAGGCATTCGGGCCCGGTCCGGCACGCGGGGCGCTGCCGGGTCAAATGAATGTTACCGGCTTCGAGGGCAAAGGGCTCGTCAATTCGTTCTATAAAGGCGACGACAGTAAGGGGACTCTTACCTCGCCGGCGTTCGAGATCAGACGCAGGTACATCAATTTCCTCATCGGCGGCGGCAAGCATCCGGGCCAGGCTTGTATCAATCTCATCGTGGATGGAAAGGTTGCGCGTACCGCCACCGGCCCGAACGACAGGCCCGGCGGCTCGGAAGAGCTGGCATGGCACGGCTGGGACGTCTCGGAATTGCTCGGCCGAAGCGCGCAGATTCAGATAGTCGATAACAGAACCGGCGGATGGGGACATATCAACATCGACCAGATCATGCAAAGCAACAAGAAGGTCCCGGTGATAGGGGAAAAGGCACGGCAGTTCGTGCTGCAAAGGAAATACCTGAATTTCCCGGTCAAGAACGGAGCGAAGAAACGCTACATTCATTTGATTATCGACGGCAAGATCGTGCGCGAATTCGACATCGAAATGGCACACGACGATCCCGACTTCTGGGTATTCCTTGATATCGGCGCCTTTAAGGGCAAACAGGCGACGCTGCGTATTGACAAATACGATCCGGCAAAAGCCAAAGGTTTCGATTCGGTTTACCAGGCGGATACTTTCCCCGGCGAAGAGAACGTTTACCGGGAAAAACTGCGCCCGCAGCTTCACTTCACATCGAAGCGGGGCTGGAACAACGACTCCAACGGCATGGTTTACTATGACGGCGAATATCACCTTTTCTACCAGCATAATCCTTACGGCTGGCCCTGGGGCAACATGACCTGGGGCCACGCCGTCAGCACGGATATGATCCACTGGAAAGAGCTTGGCGATGCGATTCATCCCGATCATCTCGGCACGATCTTTTCCGGCTCGGCGGTGGTCGACGTCAACAACACGGCGGGTTTCCAGACGGGCGATGAGAAAGTGATAGTATGTATTTACACCTCCGCCGGCGGAAGGAATCTCATGTCTAATGGCCAGCCCTTCACGCAGTCTATCGCCTACAGCAACGACCGCGGCAGAACCTGGACCGTATACGACGGCAATCCCGTCCTCGGACACATCAACGGCAGCAATCGTGATCCGAAAGTCATCTGGCACACTCCCACCGCCCAATGGGTGATGGCGCTGTACCTGGATGGTCAAGAGATGGGATTCTTCACGTCGAAGGACCTCAAATCATGGGAATTGCAAAGCAAGATCAAGTGCTTTCATGAATGTCCCGAGCTGTTCGCCCTGCCGGTTGATGGTGACAAAAACAACAAAAAGTGGATACTTTACGGCGCCAGCGGCGACTATCTGGTCGGCCATTTCGACGGCAAAGAGTTTAAGAGCGAGACCGACGCGATACGTTTTCACTACGGCAATTGTTTCTACGCTTCTCAGACGTTTTCCAACATCCCCAAATCCGACGGCAGGCGGATACAGATTGCATGGGGACAAGTCAGGATGCCGGGGATGCCGTTCAATCAGATGATGCTGTTCCCGGTAACGTTGACCCTGCGCTCGACCGAAGAAGGGCCTCGCATGTTTGCCGAGCCCGTGCGCGAAGTCGCCGGCCTTCACGGGCGCAAGCGACAATGGACCGATAAGACCTTAACGCCGGGCGACAATCTGCTCTCGGACCTTTCGTGTGAACTCGTTCACGTCCGTGCCGACCTCAGACTCGCCGGCGCCGCTGAAGCAGGTTTTGTAATCAGAGGTGTGCCTGTTACTTACAACACCGGGAAACAGGAACTGTCCTGCCAGGGCAAGAAGGCGTCTTTGAAATCCGTGGACGGCAGGATAAGGCTCGAAATACTGGTTGACCGCACCTCAATCGAAATATTCGGCAATAACGGCCGCGTGTATATGCCGATTGGTGTGATTCTGGCCGACAATCCGAAATCGCTGGAAATCTTCACCAAGGGCGGAAATACGAACGTAGAATCGCTGGACGTCATCCAGCTCCGTTCCGCCTGGCGGTAGGATGGTGTTCCGCCGCCGATAAATAAATAAATTGAAGTGCTCACTTCCGGGAGGCTTCTATCTTCAAAGTGCGGCCAACGCCCATTTGCACAAAGTCCGATCCGTATGCCTGCTTGAAGGCTTGAATCGCCCGATTCCCCGTGCAGTGGGTGGGCCCGGCCTTCCTGACGCCCAGCTTTTTGAACTCGCTGATGATCCGCTGAATTTCGGTTTCTGATTTGCGCGACAGGTGAAATCCACCGAAAACCAGGTGGATATCTTTAGGTACCACTTCCTTCGACTTTCGTAAAATTTGAACAATGCCGGGATGTGCGCATCCTGTGACGACAACGGTTCCCTCAGCCGCATCCACGATCATGGATTGCTCGACGATCTGCGCGCCCATAGGCCCGGTCAAATAAACGCCTTTGCAGATTTCGGCCGGGCCGTCCTTCGTAACAACCCTGGCCCCCGTTCCTTTAACCTTCCGTATGAAAGATTCTGAGCACGAGGGAGGCAAGTAGACCGAGACATCGCTGTTCTTGCCCAGGAAGGCAAGCAAGCCTCCCGTATGGTCCCTGTGGTTATGCGATACGACCACGATATCGACAACTTTGGGATCGACTTTCATCTTCTCGGTATTTTCAAGCAACAGTTCGCCCTTCGTGCCGGTGTCAAACAGAATGGTCTTTTCCGTGCCCGCCAGGAGACATGAAAATCCCCAATCGGATTTCAATCCTTCGGTGAAAACGTAGTTGTCATACAGGATCGTTATGCCTATGTCCCGCCTCTGTTTTTTGGCCGGCTTCTCTGTCGCCGCGGCATGATGCATCAAAGCCAACAGCACCGAGCATGAGATCATCATAATTCGCTTGTTCATAATCTTTCTTGTCCTCCCAGAAGCCACCTTTAACGGCCTATCGATTCTATACTGTCCAATCCCACAGTCACCGGTGGGGATTGCCCGGCAGCACAACAAGTGGAATGAACGCAGAGTTCACAGCCCCGGCAACATCACCGAAAGTTGAGCCGTCGCACAGGCCCACAGTGAAATGTGCCGGGGTTGTCTCTATGAATTTGTTTATGCCCTTTCGACCGAAACCGAAAACGGTCATTTCCCCCCGCATGGGCCAATAAGAATCAACGGCTTTGTCATCCTCGTGGTGAACCAAATAGAGAACACGATCGCCGTCACCGAAACAGATCCATTCCCCCGGACCGCTCGGATCGCGGATATCACCATCCCATTTCACGCTCGCAGGCGTTCTGGTGCCGCCGGCTTTATCGGCACGAATCCAATAGTCCGTGTCTTCATCGAGTTTCCCGCCCGGCGTACCTTCGTAAAGGAACCAGTATGGCTTTCGCATCTTTAGAACCGTCAACCTCGCGTAGCATGGGAATATATCCCAAACACACTGCATCTTGCCGTCGTCGGATTCAGACATGATGCTAACTTTGATCGGGCCGTCGTTGATAATCTTGCTGCTCGATACTGTCTTTCCCGGATGGCAGTAACCTTCCGGATGCCCCATGTTGGGGATGCCGCGATACTCGCCGGCCGGTCCGCCGCCGGGGCGGTAACCGAGCCAGTCGTTGCCGTCTTTATCGAAAATGCTCGCGAAGCCGGCCCCCTTTTTATGGTAGTAATAGGTGGCAATTGGCGTCTCGATCTTGAAGCTTTCCTGGCCGCGATGCTGACCGCCGTCGGTTAAACTTACAAGCGGCCCGGTCCGGACCGCACCGGCTGAGCCGAGATAGAGGTAAAATATCCGCGTTGAATCAGCGGGCGTTTCACCCTCAGCGATGAAAGTCAATGTGCCTTTGGCGTTGTCCCTTCGATTGAAGTCCGGGGCCTTATCGAATTGAAACAGCACCGAGTTGTTGATGTTATTGCCCTCAGTGTCAACTTCCGTAAGTCTCATCGACTTTTCATTGAACTCCACCACGCTTCGGTTTCTTCCGAGCAGTTTTGTAAAATTCAACTCAACCTCGACGGGCTTATCCACTCGCTCATGTCCTGCCGCATACACCGTGATAGGAATGCAAAGTGCCGTTGCCGCCGATTTGTTTTCCCACATCTCGATGGGTTGATAAGGCCCGCTCCAATTGGCGCCGACGATGTCCATATCGCCGTCATTGCCGATGTCCGCGACGCGGATATAGTGTGAGCCTTTCTTGGATACCACCTGTTTTATCCAGGATGAACCTTTTCGGCGATTTATGAAGACGGCAACTTCATCAGGATCGGCTCCCTGGTGCATCTCAGATGCCACGACGTCTATTGCGCCGTCGCCATTCATATCGGCCGTTACCAGTCCGTGGATCACGCACTCGATGGGATCGACGATGACGTGTTCTGTCCAATTTTTCTTCTTCGGGTTCGCCGGCGCCTCGAACCACGACAATCTGTACGTCTGTCCTTTCAGTTCAGACGGCGATAGAATAACATCAGGGCGGGAATCACCGTTTATATCGGCCACCTGCGCAGTCGCGTTAGGATGCCACTTGCCGAACTCGTGGGCGCTCCACGGGCCGTTGACAATATCGCCCGTATTCTCGAACCAGATGCCGCCTGTGACAATATCGGGATCGCCGTCTTTGTCGATATCTCCCAGAGTTATTGCCTCGCCGTGAGCACAGTTAATCACCTTCTCCGTCCACTTGCCGCCCCGCTCCTGTCGCCACAGGTGGATTTCATTGCCTGCCTTGTGTCCGAATTCGGACTGGTCTCGCGTAACGACGTCGAGGTCCCCGTCGCCGTCCAGATCGCCGAGTTCTATGTCGTGCGTTGGGTGATTGGCGATTTTGTGCGTTTTCCAGGCCCCACCGGCAGGATTGCCACTCGGTCGCGGATTTTCATACCAGAACAAACCTCCCATCACAACGTCAAGGTCACCATCGCCATCGACGTCGCCTAATTCCCCATCGACGGTCCGGTAGCCGCCTTCAGTAATCAGAGCTTTAGACCACGTCGGATACGAATACCACACAAGCGGTCCCCGACGACCGCCTATAACAATGTCGTCAAAACCGTCCCCATCGATGTCTCCGAGAATTTTAGCCCAAGGATCCTTCGGGCCTTCGCGATCAACGGTGACATGATCGAAGGGCACATCCCCCCAAATACGAGCCGAGAAGCTCGTTAGTAACATCAAAGCGATTGCCGCACACATCCGAGTTGGCAGAGTTGAATTCATTTCGCCTTCCTTTCCATCGTCAAATAAGCAGTAATTGTTCGTTTGCGCTGCTCCTGGGAATTGTCGCCTCGCCGATGCATCATGTCAAGTGCCGTTCCCGGCTGCAAAACAGCAACATTCGATGAATTGCACCAATAATGAACTCGCCAGAACCTGATGTCATCCTTGATGCGATAAACGCTCAAGAAAAGCACGCGCCCCATCCTTTATTTCCGCTGCAGGCGTAGATGAATCACACTGTGGCCGTCCAACTCCAAATCGAAGTGGATACACCCTGACGGATCGACCGTCAGCGGCGGCGGTTCCATGTCCGAAAGTGCACTCATACGCTCATATTTGGCCCTGTTGGCGACCATGACCTCGAATGCGACGACGTAGGGATTAGCGTCCTCGCCCGCCTCGGCGCGGGCTCGATCCATGTCAGCCTTCCGTTCGTGCATGAAGCCGGGGTGGTCACCGTCGATGACGGCAGCCCGGGTAATAGTCCGGTCGTTGCCTGGCTTGGCGTCGCCTTGCAGGATCACTCGAACCGTAACGGACCGGCCGTTATCTCGCACAGCGAGATGGCGAAAGACGATCAGATCGACGCGCCCTTCCTTTGTGACGGCGACGCACCCGATGTGGTCCGCCTCGCTGGAACGCGACGCCTCGACCTTGAGCCGCGTGCCGCCGACCATTGCTTCGAGCATGTCCAGCACATGGTTGAGCGGTATGGGGATTTCACCACCCTTGTTGGTGTTCCACCACCACTGGTAAACTCGACGTACGCCGAGGCGATAGATTTTGTCGGCAAAGTGCGCCATCCACGAGCCGCCGAACTCGGTGCCGTCGCCGACGATCCACTTGCCGCCCTCGCTTAGAATGCCGAACTCCTGGATCTCGACCGGCTTGTTGGCAAATTGAGGATATTGCCGCAACTTGCCGCGCAGTAGTTCGACCAATGTGTCGAAGCGTTCGTCCGTCGTTCCCACCGCGGTGTAGTAGCTCGAGGCGAAGAAATTCAGCGGCGTACCGATCCCGCCGGTGGCATGGTTGGTTCCCGTGGCGCAGTGCTCGATAATCTCGGTGCCCCAGGATTGCCATTTCCGCTTCTTTACTGGATCGATGATATTGCCCGGCCCGATATCCGCGTCGGGGATCACACTCAGCACGGCCGCAACCGTATGGTCGTAGTGCGCGAAGTACTGCTCCTTCGTCCCCGACCAATGTCCCGGTTTGAGGTCGGGTTCGGTGCCGACGCGAAACCGCCACCGGCTGACTTCTCTGCGTCCGAACTCGTCGACCAATGCCTGAACAAACTGCCGGACGTAGCTGGCCCAGACTCGAGAGTCCTTTGGCGGCTCCGTGTTGCCATAGCGGTTCTTCGTCGGATTGTCACACATCGCCGCCGGGACGTTGTCCAGCACGATCCAGGGTGTGAAGCCGCACTTGCGAATGCCCCGCAGCATGGCAATCCCTTCGGAGAAATCGCAGATCGCCTCGCCCCGGTCATCAACGCCTCGGAAGTAATCGTCCTTTTTCAAGTCGATCCCGCCCAACAGCCGCACGCAGTTGATGTATTTGGCGTACCGATACGTCCGGCGCAGTTCCGCGTGTTTCGTCTCATCCAGAAACGGCGCCTGGACCGTAACCGGAAAGACATTCCAGAAGTTGTAGAGTTGTCCCAAATCGCTGTTGACGTCAACGACTATCTCGACACGCCCGGCAGGCCGCACGATTGCTCTGTTTTCGTAGAGTAGGACGCGTTTGTGGGTCCAGCCGACGGAGATTATGTCCAGGTCGCCGTCATCGTCGATGTCGACTGCCTGCGCGCCCTGGTGGTGCTCGTCGCCTTTCTGGATGGAATGAAACGACCACGACGTGCCGGAGCCGTCGATGTTCTCCATGATCAACAGACAGCAATCGTTGGGATTCGGGGGAGAGTGCTCTCCGACTATTACGTCGAGATCGCCGTCTCCGTCCATATCGGCAGCGTCGATGCTCAGCGGATCGTGATTGATCTGCTCCGGACCGGCAATTAAGTTTGGCATCCATGCGTCCATTGCCGAATCTCCCTGCCTGAACCAGTGGACCATCCTGCCTTTGCTGCCGGTCAGGACGTCCAGCTTTCCGTCGCCGTCGATATCGGCAAGCTTGCAGCGATGGACGATGGTTGAGGGCGCCTCGGCAAGGTCATGCGGCGTGAAGACGCCGTCACCGTCGTTCGAGAGCCATTGTATCGCGTCGGCATCCCGGCCCACGAACATAATGTCCTCATCGCCGTCGCGGTCGATGTCGCCAAGATCGATGTCCTTGGACTTGCCCTTCCAGTCATATACGAGATGATCGGTCCACCTGGCGGAACCCGGCTCGGCCAGGACGTCCAGCTTTCTGACATGGTCGCCGTTCTTGTACGTATAGATCACGTCCAGTCCGCCTTTGAAAGAACCGACGGCCGCACCCTGGACGAAACCGCCGTCGGCTGAAATGTTCGTGAGAACCTCGAACGCGCCTTTGCCGTCGTTGCGCGCCCAGCCGAATCCGCCGCCGAGGATGTCCGTGTCGCCGTCGCCGTCGAAATCTGATACCGCGATGATTCTGCCCAGATCGACATCTAAACCGTGCCGTTTCCATCCTGCTCCGGGATTTCGGTACCATGCGTCGCCGGTGGCAATGTCCTTGATGCCGTCGCCGTCGAAATCCGCCGCGAAGATGTGGTATCCCTTCATCGGCGCGCCGTCCTGCGAAATGACGTGACGCCGCCACTTGTTCAGGCTCATTTTCGGCGACATCTCGTTGATCCAGATGCGCGGCCGCTGATCGTCTTTGAAGTTCTTGCCCGCGATGTCGATATCGCCGTCGCCGTCGAGGTCGGCTACTTTGGCGTTGTGAGTTCCGACCATTGAAATGACGTGGATATTCCACGAGGTCCCCCTGCCGTCGGCGTTCTCGCAGACCGCGACGCGAGCCTTGCCTCTGTTGTGCATTTCCGCCGTCAGGACATCCAGGTCGCCGTCGCCATCAAAGTCGGTCAGTTGCAGCGTGTGCATTCCTTCCCATCCCGAATTGCGAGGGACCACAACATTCTGCTTCCACGCATCCTTAGCCCCCCTGCCGGGATTGCAGTACCATACGACGCCATCGGCGCCCTCTTCGCTGCTGACGGCGACATCCAGCCTGCCGTCGCCGTTGAGGTCACCGATTTCGACTTTTCCATCGGGCT
>Ga0180437_10010091_pt1 | contig 11573 bp, 7 predicted proteins | sample SS_ome_4_FD_132410 | JGI IMG/M metagenome (GOLD analysis project Ga0180437, IMG submission 132410) | Hypersaline lake sediment archaeal communities from the Salton Sea, California, USA - SS_3_D_1 metaG | ecosystem: Environmental > Aquatic > Non-marine Saline and Alkaline > Hypersaline > Sediment... | reverse complement strand
GCACCGCCACATCGAGCTCCTTTTTACGGGCCTGTTTGGCTAGCTGCCGGTAGGCGGCAAGGATTTCTTCTTCAAGCTTCTCCGGGAACCCCCCTTTCTCGATGAGCCCACGGATCCTCCGGCCGACTATTTGAAGGCTTGCCCGTTTCTTCTGGTACTTTTGGATCTCCTGAGCGATCTGGTCCCGGAAGCCGTTATGGTCGAGAAAGGCAAAATAGGCATCCGCCGTTGTGGCAAACCCTCCGGGGACTCGAATCCCTTCCTTTTGGAGAGCTCCGACCATCTCGCCAAGGGAGGCGTTCTTCCCCCCAACTCGGGCCACATCCGAGATCGTGAGATTCTCGAGAAATTGAATATACCCATTGAAATTCAAAAATTCGGAATTAGGCAAGGAAGCACCTCTGTTTTTTTATTTCCAACAAATAGCCGTGTTCATAGACACGGCGGGGAGTTGTAAGGGGGAAAAAAGAAAGGTTGCCGACGCAGCGTAAAACCAATTCTTGAGTTTGAATGGGTATTAAATCCATACCTTGATCTATAGCCTTACTTTCGAATAAAATACACCCTAACCCCTGATTGCTACCTAGCTCCCTTCGGAGAAGGTCTTTCAAAGAGTCAGACTTAGAGATGAACAACAAAGCCAACTCAGAAGAGTTGGGTGAGGGGGGAAGCTCTAAAGATGAGGCTTTGAAATGGGCTTGTACGGGGAGCTAGGTTACAATTAGGGGTCTAATGAAACTCGAAGATATGATCTTTAACGCGGGAGATGCTACTGAGGTTCCTCCCTTGCCAGATAAAGGGATCCCCAAGCAGTGGGTTCCTGGCTGGCTCCGTTGGCCCGTCCGCGTATTCTTCCTTCCTTTTGTCCTCATCGATGTGGCCATGCAAAAACTGGCTAGGTTTCTCATGCGTCCCCCCTACAAACAGGTAGGCAAGTGCAAACGGAGAGGCAACTGCTGCCATTACATCATGATCCGCAAACCCAGAGGACTGCTCGGCTGGCTCTTTAAATTTTGGAATATTCAGTTCCAGGGATTTTACCTCCGAAGTGAAGAAGAGTTCGAATATGAAAAACACAGCGTCATGATCATGGGCTGCCGCTACCTCCAAAAAGACGGCTCGTGCAAACACCATACTCTCCGCCCGATGGTTTGTCGAAAATGGCCTGCCATCGAACAGTTTGGTCATCCTCGCATCCTCAAAGGATGTGGATTTAAAGCCGTCCCCCGAAAAACCTCGTCAAAAAACCCCCTCCAGATATTCCCCGATTGAAACCCAGTCTTTGGGTTTGAAATGTTCTTTGGAATAAACTCAATTCTTCTCTATGATCTAGGCTTAGCGAAAATTCGCAACTTTTGAGGTCCTAGATGAAAAAAGAACTTCTTGCCCTTGCTCTGCTATCAGCAACACCGCTTATAGCCGCTCATAACAACCAACCCAATACCTAGGCAAAAGATGCGTCCTCTTCATGCTGCTCCAGCTGCTGTGAATGCGAACCCTGCTGCGTTCCTCAGCCAAAAAAATGCATCGACTGTGAATGCTACACCCCTGCCTACTACGACCTCCAGTGTGACTGGGGAGCCTCTTTTTCTGTCGACTTCCTCTACTGGTATGCTAGAGAAACAGCCACCCCCCTTGGATATAGGCTCGGGCTCTCTACCTTGTCTGATCCAGACCAGGGAGTCTTTTCATTGCCTACTAAAGTGGAAACCTACGACACTGGCTGGGATCCAGGGGTTCGTGTCGGGCTAGGCTACAATTCTAGGTGCGATGGGTGGGATAGCGTCATTCGATGGACCTGGTACCAGAACACAGAAAAAACCTCTGCCACTACCCCTTTCACGACATCGACCGACGGCGACCCTCTTTTTGAGACAGGAGTAATCTATCCTTATGGACCAGGGAGTTTTTTCCTCGTCGGAAACACTCTCTCTGGAAAGTGGAAACTCACCTTCAATCAGATCGATTGGGAACTAGGTAGAAAGTATTGGCTGAGTCGATGTTTCACCCTAAGACCCTATGCGGGAGTTCGTGGAGCTTGGACAAAAACCACACTAACCAGCAGCTTGAGAACTCCATCAGAACCCTCTGGAACTGCAGGTCAGTCTTTCAACTCTGCTGACGGAAAAATCACGAGCAAACTCTGGGGAGTTGGACTTCTTGGCGGAATCCAACCAAACTGGTATTTTTGCTCCAACTTCATCCTCTATTCCAATTTCAACGCAGCTCTTTTGTGGGGCGACTCCGATTTGAAAAACGACCTGACAATATTTACTCAGGATGATGATGGAACGCAGCAAACCATAGCTAACAATATCACGTATAAAAACACGAAGATGGCCGCTATGATCGACCTGGGGCTCGGCCTGCGCTGGGAAGAGACATGGTGCTGTGACCGATATCGAACAGCCTTAGATATCGGATGGGAACATCACATCTGGTTTGAGCATGCAGATCGTCCGAAAGCAGTGACAGGACAATCTCTCTCATTGATCGATTCAACTGGGAACCTGATCTACGGAGGTCTTGTGGTTAGGGCCCAGTTTGATTTCTAAAGCAAGAGGCTGCTGAAAAACCCAGCCCCTTTGAGATAGGGGTCGCTCCTTCTAAAATTTTCTTTGGAATAAATTCAATTCTTCTCTATGCTCAGGCCCTAACGTCAACCCACAATTTTTGAGGTCCCAGATGAAGAAACTACTAGCTCTTGCCCTACTCTCTACTAGCCCACTCATGGCTGCCGAGAAGAACCAGCTGAATACCTACGCGAAAGACCCCTGCTCTTCATGCGGTACCTGCTGCGAGTGCGAGCCCTGCTGCGTACCTAAGCCAAAGAAGTGCATCGACTGCGAGTGCTATACTCCTGCCTACTATGATCTTCAATGTGACTGGGGTGCCTCCGTTTCTGTCGACTTCCTCTACTGGTATGGGAAGGAGTCAAATACTCCCTATGCATACATAATTAGTGGCACAGCTGGATCCATTTTTGGCGACGATACTCAGCTTCCCAACCTAGATTCATCCAACACTTTTGGCACTAGCTGGGATCCCGGCGTTCGTGTAGGACTTGGCTATAACTCTGGCTGCGACGGATGGGATAGTGTCCTTCGATGGACCTACTTCCGAAATACAAGAAAGGACTCTGCCTCACAGACTCTGATAGGCGGGACGGGGGAAACTGCATTTACTTCATCTGGGGTTCAGTACCCGTACAGCTCTCTTGGAGTATCGTTTGTGCCTCTTCTTATTGGTCAAAATCTTTCAGCAAAATGGAAGCTCACCTTCAATCAGATCGACTGGGAACTCGGAAGGAAATACTGGCTAAGTCCGTGCTTTACTCTAAGACCTTATGCTGGAGTAAGAGGAGCTTGGACCAAAACAGTTTTGAGTACTACTGTGAGTAGTCCAGCAGGTTTCCAGACATCTGCTGGTTTACCCAATCTAGAAGGCAAAATCACAAGTAAACTCTGGGGAGTTGGAATTTTAGGGGGTATCCAGCCGAATTGGCACTTCTGCACCAATTTCATTCTCTACTCCAACTTCAATGCGGCTCTCTTATGGGGCGATGTTGACCTGAAGCAAAGTATTGTTGGTACAGCTCTCGGCTCTGATGAAGCACCCATAGATATCAACCTTAACGCCAAGCTAAAAGAGAGCAAAATGACACCCGTCCTAGACCTGGGAATCGGTGTTCGTTGGGAAGAAACATGGTGCTGTGACCGCTATCGGACAGCTCTTGACATTGGATGGGAACACCATGCCTGGTTTGAGCACGCGAATCGAATTGGTGCAAGAGCCAATACAGACCTTTGCGGAAACCTATACATGAGCGGTCTGGTCGTAAGAGCTCTATTTGATTTCTAACAAAGCTTCAGCATCAAAAGTAAAAACCCAAGCATCGCTTAGTGCTTGGGTTTTTTATTTTCTGGATATGATATAGCAAGCGATATGGGCAAGCTCACCGAATATCGGAAAAAACGGACGAAGAGGAAAACCCCTGAACCCTTCTCCAGCACCAAGAAAGGGAGCAAACACCCGATCTACGTGGTCCAAAAACACCATGCCCGCTCCCTCCACTACGACCTCCGCCTCGAAATGCGCGGCACCCTCAAATCTTGGGCAGTCCCGAAAGGCCCTCCGAAGCGGATCGGCGAAAAACACCTCGCCGTCTTAACCGAGAACCACCCCCTATCCTATGCCAACTTCGAAGGAGTAATCCCCGAAGGACAGTATGGCGCCGGCAAAGTGAAGATCTGGGATAAGGGCACCTTCGAAAATGTCAAGACCGAGTCCCTCTCCACTTGCTTCAAAAAAGGAGTTCTTGAGTTTCGGTGCAGCGGCAAAAAAATGAAAGGGACCTATGCTCTTGTTCATATGAAGGAGAAGAACTGGCTCCTCATCAAAGTGAGGACAAAAAAGTGACCCGCCCTCGCTTTAAAGCCCCCGAACTCGCCACGCTCACCAAAGAGATTTTCGATGACCCCAACTGGATCTTTGAAGAGAAATTCGACGGGATCCGCGCTCTTGCCATCCAGTCTGGAGGCAAGCTCTCCCTCTTATCGAGAAACCAAAAGCGGTTAGATGCCTCGTTCCAGGAAGTTGTCAAAGCACTTACCGGAAAAACAAAAAAGGACTTTGTGGTTGATGGCGAGCTGGTCGCCTTTGACGGGAAAGTCACGAGCTTTACCAAACTCCAAAATCGCTCAAGAGAAAAAAAAACCCTCTTCTTCTATGTATTTGATCTTCTCCACTGGGATGGGCAGGACTATACAAAGCTCCCCTTGCTCGAGCGGAAGAAAGTGCTTAAGGCAAAGTTTCCCTTTAGCCACAAGGTCCGTTACACGCCTCATGTGAAGAGTAAGGGAAAGCTCTATTTCAAAAAGGCGGCGGCCAAAGGCCTTGAGGGAGTGATGGGGAAGCGGGCCGACTCGCTCTACCGATCTAGGCGGACAACCGACTGGCGAAAGTTTAAGTGCTCCAAAGGGCAAGAGCTCGTGATCGGTGGCTACACCGAGCCGCAAGGGGCGAGGAAAGGGTTCGGAGCGCTTCTCGTTGGGTACTACGAGAAGGGAGCCTTCCACTATGCCGGGAAGGTGGGAACGGGCTACAGCGAAGCAACCCTGCGCTCGCTTGGCAAAAAACTCACCTCGCTTGAACGAGCCAGCAGCCCCTTTGTCGAAGAGGTCCGCGAAAAGAAACTCCACTATGTCCGCCCGAGCCTTGTTTGCGAAGTGGGGTTCACCGAGTGGACGAAGGGGGGCAAACTCCGCCATCCTCGTTTTTTGGGCCTTCGCAAAGATAAGCCGGCAAAAAAGGTGACGCGGGAGAGGGGAAAATGAAAGTCCGCGCTGGAAGCCACTCTATAGAGATCACTCACCCCGACAAAGTGCTCTTTCCTAAAGGGAAAATCACCAAAGAACAACTCGTTCGCTACTACCTCAAAGTGGGAAGCAAAATGGTTCCCCTCATCAAAGATCGACCTATCTCGATGAAGCGTTATCCAAACGGCATCCACAAGGGGGGCTTCTTCCAAAAGAACGCTCCCGAGACTCTGCCGAGCTTTGTGAAAACCGCAAAGGTCACCCGAAAGGAGAAGGGGAAAGCGACGATGATCCTCTGCAATAACGTGGCCACTCTTGCTTGGCTTGCCAACCAAAATTGCATCACTCCCCACATCTGGCTCTCAAAAGTGGAGCGACCCGACTACCCTGACCGGATGGTCTTTGATCTCGATCCTCCTGCACGAAAAGCGTTTTCTGATGTGGTTGAGATGGCACATCTTTTACGCGACGTGCTGAAAAAAAACCGCAGGAGTAGGATCAACCTCATGGTGACCGGCTCGAAAGGGCTCCACCTGGTGGTGCCGATCACTCCAAACAAACCCTTTGACGAGGTGCGAGAGTTTGCAAGAGAGATCGCCGAAGAAGTGGTGAACGAAGCGCCGAAACTTTGTACCACCGCCGCGCGCAAAGCGAGTAGAAAAGGGCGGATCTACATCGACGTAGCGCGCAATGGGTATGGGCAAACAGTCGTTGCCCCGTACGCTGTGAGACCACTTCCTAGCGCTCCCCTTGCCATCCCCGTTTCCTGGAGTGAGGTTGGACAAAAAACCGCCTCATCCGACATGCATCACCTTGCGACATTCAAAGCTTCTGAGAAAAATCCCTGGCAATAAAATCTCGCTTAAGATAGGGTCGCTGTGAAAACTGATGAAAACGACTCTATTCTTCTTACTGCTCCTGGCCACGACCGCCTTTGCAAACTACGATGCCCCACTCGAAAGCGAACCTTCCGTTTACGTTGAAGGCTGCGTGAATGCCCTTTCGGGAGAAGTTTCTCTGGTTAAAGAGGATCTCTTCGTTAAAGGGATCGAGCCGCTTAAACTTCAACGGGTCTTTACCCAAACCGCTGATGAAAGCCAGTGGAGTTTTGCTCCACATCAACGACTCATCCTATATTCAGAAAAAGACAAGCGAAGTGGAGAGATGCGCACCTATCTCGCCAAAGCCTATACATCAAGCGGAACTACCCTTAGCTTTCGGAAGCACCTCCACCGGGGCTTTAAACTCTCCCTTCCTAAAGGGACTGCAACACCTACAAGTGCGAAAACAAACCTGAAAAACACCCGCCTCAAAGAGATCAGCGCCAGCAATCTGACTCTTGAGTCCCCCGATGGGACCAAATGCTTTTTTTCCAAGAGATACTCCGAGGGCAATGCGCACGTCTTCCTCCAAGACCGGGAACAACTCCCCAATGGGCGCCTTCGCCTATATACCTACGATAGCACCTACCGACTGACTGAGATCGCCGCCACGAACCCCACCCAAACAAAGACTTATGCCTGGATCCGGTTTTCCTATAAGGACAACAACTGTGAAGTCACCACAAGCGACGGGCAAAAAGCAGTCTATCAGTTTACAGGAGACCTGGGAACGCCTCTGACCAAAGTGGAAATGAGTCATCTTCCTACCGAATCCTTCGAATACAGCAGTTCTAGACTCCACAAACACCTCCTTTCTGGGGGACGCTCCTTCCAGTTCCACTACCAGTCCTCCGATAAAAAAGTAGCGACCCTGACTACTCCTGGCGGAGAAAATGCCTATACATTCACCTATTCTGAAGGGCAGACGATAGGAAACTCCTCCCAAAAAATGCGGAAAACCAAAGTAGTTGAAGCGGATGGAGCTGAGACCATCTATCACTTTTCCAGCTCCCAGCTTCCGACAAGAGTCGAGTATTTCCACCGAGACAAACAGCTCGCCTATGCCATCAAGATGGAGTGGAGTAAAAGTGGCGAACTCCTGAAAAAAACGATTCTTGGAGATAACAACGGCCCCATCTGGGAAAAAACATTCGCCTATGATGCAAGAGGGAACATCCTTGAAGAGTCCTTTTCAGGACATCTCAGAAACGGCGACAAATGGGAAACCGCCACCACCCACCGCCGCTATGACAACCTCAACAGACTTACGATGGTTGAAAAGCCGGACGGAAAAATCACCCGCTTTGCCTACCTACAGGCAACTGACTGGGTCGAGGCCGAGTGGATCGAAGATGAAGACAAAATCTGGAAGCGAACCTTCTACGAATACGACGAAGATTTTATCCTCGTGCGCAAGATCATCGATGACGGCTCAGCAAGGGAAAGAGAGAATCTCTCTGACATCACAACGCGCACCCTCACCGAATACGCCATGGATGAAGGGCACCTGAGTCAACTCCAAGAAAAAGCCTATGAGTTTGGAGGATCTCGCCTACTTAAAACGATCCAATTTACCTACGGGCCAAGCGGAGTGACCACCCAGATTTTCGATGCCAAGAAGAAGCTCGTCGCCACCTGGGAAGAAGGGAACGGAAAAATCATCAACCCTCTAGGAGAGATCACCCAGAGGCGATTTGACCCCTACGGCAACCTTCTCTATGAAGATATCGACGGAAAGGCTAAGCGAACCCTCCATTACGACAAGCTCGGCCGCCTTATTGAAGAAAAACGGGGAAGTGAGATCACACGGATCTCCTACTCACCAGGAAAAGTCGTAACGACTGACCCCTTAGGCCACATTAAAACGCAACTCATCGATCGATTTGATAGAGTCGTCAAAGAAAAGCTCCCAGCCGTTTTAGACCCGACTGGCAATCGGACCATTCCCACCATCACAACTACCTATGACGCTGTGGGGAACCCCATCCAAAGCATCGATCCCATGGGCTATGTGACCCGGAAAGCCTTCAATGCACGGGGGCAGCTCCTATCGACCCTCTTTCCGGATGGAACCCAGGAAGTGCGCACCTACACACTCGACGGCACGCTTCAATCAGTCACCAACCAAGAAGGAGCCAAGACCGTCTACCACCGAGACCTCTTTGATCGAGTGATCAAAAAAGAGATCTTCTCCAAAAGGGGGAAACTCCTTGCCAAAGAAGAGGCAATCTATGGAACCTTCCACCTCCTCTCAGAGACCGACTCGCAAGGGATCTCCACCTATTACGACTACAACAGCGCAGGGCAAAAAGAAAGCGTCACCATCATGACCGAGTCAGGTCCTGTTGAAACCCGCTACACCTATGACGACCTCGGCCGCCTTACAAAAAAACAGATCTATGGAATAGCCACTCACTATACCTACGACGCCCTTGATCGGGTCCTCGAAGAAACAGAGCAAGACGATGAAGGGAACCTCTTTGGCAAAACCACCTATTCCTATGCGAAAGGGGGCCAGCTCGAGACCACCACCGTCCACCTAGGTGACACCCTTTCTTCAACCACCTGCAAATATGACTCCCTCGGTCGTCTCCTCTCCAAGACCGACCCCTCTGGAGGGGAGACTAGCTACCGCTACCAGGCCGAAGAAGACCAACTCCAAAAAACAACCATCCTTCACCCGAGTGGTCGAAGCACCCTCCTCTACCACGATGCTCTAAACCGCCTAGTTCGGAGGGAGCAGCGTGATGCAAACGATCAACCCCTCTCCTCAAAAACCTTCACCTACACCCTAAACGGCAACCTTGCCACAGAAATGCCCGCAGGGATCCACTATACTTACGACTGGCGAGGCCAACCTCTCACAAAGCAAGAGGGCAACAACACCTATTCCTATGCCTACACCCCCACCGGCAAACTCAGCAAAGAGCTGCAGCCGAATGAAGTTTGGATCCACTACAGCTACAGCCCCCTCGGCCACCTCTCAGGAATCAAAACCTCGGATGGAACAGTCGACTATACGATTGAAACAAACGCCAAAGGACTCCCCACCAAAACCCACGACCATATCCACAATCTCGCGGGCCAGCGAAAGTACAACAGCCAGGGATATCTCCTTAAAGAAATCCTCCTCAACGGACAAACCCTTAAAAACACCTATGACCTACTCGGACGCCGGACCCAGCTCGACCTTCCCGACGGGACCAACATCGAATACACCTTCGGAACCAAAAACCTGATCGAGATCCGCCGAACACCCCTCTATGAAGAGATAGGTTATCGCCACCAGTTCACTGAGCACAACCTCATCTCCTTTCCGATCAAGCAACGGTTTAGCCACGGTTATGGGCAAGTCACCTACCAGCTCGACAACAAGATGCGGATCATTGGAGTTCGCTCCAGTCACTTGCGCCAAACAGTCAACCACTTTGATTCACTCGACAGACCCGCAGCGATCGACGTAGACACCGATATTGAAACTCTCACCCCTTCTCCCACATCCACCCAGCCTCTCCCCTACGAAACCACCTTTGACGGGCTTGGGAGACTGATCGGAGTCGATTTCCCTACCAAAAAGATCCAGTACACCTACGATCCATGGGATCGGCTGATGACCAAGAAAGTCTACGACCACACTCGTGGAGAGTGGACCCTCACCACCGACCTCGCCTACCTCCACGACGACACGCAAGACATCGGGGCGATGGACCTCCTCGAAAACCCCTACCTCCGCCAGCTCCGCGTCTGCACCCGCAGTCCCATCAACACCGCCGACAACGCCATCGTTTACGAGCTCGACGGCAAGCCCTATATTCCGATTCATGACCTACTTGGCAACACCAAGCAGCTCCACTCGGTGATCCGTGAAAAGATCATGGAGCGCTACATCTACACCCTCGAAGGGCAAGAGACCATCATCGACTATTGGGACGACACCATCACCCAGTCCAAAGCGGGTAACCCATGGCGCTACAAGTGTGGACGGACCGAACAAGAGACAGGCCTCGTCTACATCCACGGCGGCTTCTACGATCCCAGAAGCGGCCGCTTCATCACCAGCAAAAGCGCACCGCTCAGCCCCCTCCAGCTGACGCAGATCGGCACTGAATAATTCAGTATAGCTCTACAGGTAAGGGATCGAATTGTTCGGAAAGTTTGATTTCAAGAATTTTAGAATAGAAGTAGAGCTCGGCATCGAGCGAACGCTTTAGATTCTGGGCCTGGCGGAAGCCATGCCCTTCCCCTTCGAACATGAGCATTCCCACCAGCGTCCCCTTGGCTTTGAGCGCCTCGTAGATCTTGGTCGCTTGGTTGGGCGGAACCACTTTATCCTCTTCCCCTTGTAGAAGGAGGACAGGTTTGCGGATCTTGTCGACATGATGGATCGGTGAACGGTCTCGGATCAGGTCGATCTGCTCGGGATAGGGGGCAACGAGCCGATCGGTGTACTTGATCTCAAACTTATGAGAATCTGAGTAGAGAAGCTCTAGGTCGCTCACCCCATAATAACTAGTCCCTCCGGCAAAGAAATCGTGGAAGGCGAGGGCTGCAAGGGTGGTGTACCCTCCAGCACTCCCCCCTCGGATGAGGAGGCGATCGGGATCGGCAAGATCCTGCTCCACAAGAGTTTTAGCAGCGGAGATGCAGTCGTCCACATCGACGACCCCCCAGTTCCCTTCAAGCCGTTTCAGATACTCGCGCCCATACCCTGAGCTCCCCCCATAGTTGACGTCGACAAAGGCAAAGCCTCGGCTGGTCCAGTATTGGATCTGGAGGTTGAGATAGGGGAACGAGCGGGCAGTTGGCCCTCCGTGAGACTTGACGATGAGCGGGGGCTTTTCGCCTGGAAGGGGTTTGTAGTTGGGGTTCTTCGGCGGATAGTAGAAGGCATATCCACTCTTACCTTCCGCTGCGGGATACTCGATGATTTCGGGTTTGGAGATCCACTCTTCGGTGATGGCAACATTTGTGCTCTGTTTGATGAGGGCGGTTTCCCCTGTCTTTAGGTCAAGAGCGACGATCGAAAGGGGCTGGCTGGGCGAGGCAGCGAGGAGATAGACTTTGTTCTGAAAGGGAACCACGTTTTGGATGACGGTATAGGGAAGCTCGAGTCTTTGGAGGTTCTTCGTGTTGGGGTCGAGAAGTCCTAGGTGGTCTACCCCTTTCACGACATAGCGACAAAGAATCTTTCCATCGGATAGGAAGGCGTAGGTGCTGCGGCCAAAGATCCAAGCCGGCTCCCCAAACTCGGCCTCCATGGGGCAGAGGGGTTCTACGTTGTCATCGATGTAGCGATAGAGGTTCCAAAAGCCGGTTTTGTCGGAGACGAAGTGGAGCTCTCCTTTAGGAGACCACTGGACTTGGCAGATTGATT
>Ga0180437_10010090_pt1 | contig 11574 bp, 16 predicted proteins | sample SS_ome_4_FD_132410 | JGI IMG/M metagenome (GOLD analysis project Ga0180437, IMG submission 132410) | Hypersaline lake sediment archaeal communities from the Salton Sea, California, USA - SS_3_D_1 metaG | ecosystem: Environmental > Aquatic > Non-marine Saline and Alkaline > Hypersaline >... | reverse complement strand
TATAATTTCTATATGTACGGGCCTGACGGTAGGCGCCCGATTGACCCGATAATTAAAATAAAAAGTCGGTCCCTTGATGAATTTACGCAAGAAAGCGAAGATTTCAGGGACTGGATTGAGGAAATAGGAAAGGTAAACAGGGGGTAATATGAGCATTAAACCAATAATCAACCACAAAAACAAGTACATATTTTTCATGATTCCGAAAAACGCCTGTTCGTCAATAAGGCATATGATTTTAAAGCATATGACGGGTCAAGAAAAATTGCCTTATGATTTGCATGAATTAAAGAAAATGGACAAAGTGGATTATCAGGATTTAAACAGTTATCAAAATTATTTCTGGTTTGCTTTTCTCAGGAATCCATTTGACCGGGTGATTGCCTGTTATAAAGATAAGGTTTTGTCCGAACAGGGCGACGAAATATATAAGGCCCTTTATAATCCTGATATGAAATTCCCTGATTTTGTCGATTTCGTTGTCAATACCGATGATTTGACAATTGACTGGCATTTAAAGAGTCAGGATTATTATATTGGTCGATATATTGATGACATGAATTTTGTCGGAACCGTTGAGAATTTCAAGCGTGATATTGATATATTGAGGGATAAAATAAAATGTAAATTCAAGCCCGAACACTTACGGAAAACAAAGCCGTTTGACAGAAATAAATATTTCAGCAATCCAAAGATTATTGAAAAAATAACGACCAGATACAAGGCAGATTTTGAGATGATAGAGGAATATGGAAAATAAATTTATACTCGATTTATCGAATCAAGAGATTTTGGAAGAAATGAAGGAATTGATCGGCCTTGAATCGATTGAGGTCCCGGGATGTGAAAAAATCGGTTATATCACCGAAGATCCAAATGATTATCTTGTAAATGGCAAAGTTGATGAAAAAAAGCTTAAATTAGTCTATAATCGACACGGGAAACTATTAAGGGATTATATGATTACCCTTTCAATAAATTCACTCAGGAACCGGAAAAAGGATTTATTTGAATTGATTAAAAAGCAGACTGCCGGGAATACTGTACTTGATTATGGTTGCGGTGTAGGAACTCACGGGATCGCGTGTGCGCAAAAAGGGTGTTATGTACATTTTATGGATATTTCGGAACCTATGTTAATGATTACAATTTCCCGCCTGATGCGGCGAAATCTTAAATTCAATATTCACGATAAGGATATCACTATCCCGTATAATAAATTTGATACGATTTTATGTACAGATGTTATTGAGCATATTCCGAATCCCAAAAAGATGTTACATTTATTCATGAGATTTCTAAAAATTGGCGGAATTGCTCATTTAAGCATATCGCCTGGCGTTTCTTACGAAAGGGGGCATTTGCCGGAATCAATCAAGATGTGGCAAAATGAGTGTCAGGACATATTAAAAGAAAAGTTTGTCCAGGAATCAGAAAATAATTATAGGTTGGTTAAAAAATGAAATTACCAGAAAAACGACTTTTGACAAATTATGATTTATGGGTAATTATGCTGGCGTGGGCAATAGCTTTATTGATTAGATATTTTATCGGATAATGAAACCCGCATATATTACCTGCATCAAGGATGAGGAAAAACTTATATTTTACAACCTCATTTATTATTATAATATTGGTATTCGTGATTTTTATATCATGTATAATAATAGTAATGAGGCCACTAAAAAGCAAGTTGAAAAATTTGACATTCTAAAAACCGACGCCAGAGTTTTTTATCATCATGATTCTGATATTGCTTACCGCCAGCCAGAAAGATTTAAAATGATGTCTGAACAGGCTTTCTCAAATGGTTGTAACTGGATTATCCCGATTGATGCCGATGAAATCATCAAGATAAAGAATTATAACACAATACAGGACTATTTGAGTTGTTTTGAGCCGATTGATTTCGGATATATAAATTGTCGCTGGATTGATTACCAGGAAACCGAAAAAGACGACAAAACAGATGATAATATATTCACTCGCTGGAAATACAGGAATCCGGCTCCGAGGCCACAAAGCAAAATTATTGTGAAATGGTCGCCAGGGATGAGATATGGCGACGGTCATCATATTTTAGTTACAAAGCGTAAAAAGATAGCTGAAACGAAAATATTATATTTTGGACATTTCCCGAATCGTAGTTATGAGCAAATAAAGGATAAGATGATTACAATCGGGAAAGCTTTTATTCCAGTTTTCGGGATGAATTCAACGCGGCCACAGGTAAAGAAATACAGGGATTTTTTAAAGTGGGGTGATATGGTTTTCAAGGATGCATGGAAGAAAATACAGGAAAGCCGGAAAAATAATTTTAAAAACTTCGTATTTGACCCGATTGATTCTGAATTATTCAAATGACAAAACACTGGACAAATAAAGGTGTGTTTTTGTCCTTCAACTTGTCGTAACTTTTTAACTCAGATGTGTAATAAATTCTTGACTGTGTAAATTGTACACTATATTTTAAATATATGTATAATTTTCGAACTGATCGAACTAATCTTAAAATAATCGAAACTGGCGAAGGGTTTTTAAAGGCAAAAATTACAATTGCCCGCCCGGGGGTTTTTCAATATATGAATACCGACGGGTCGGTATCATATGAGGCGAAACTACCAGGCGATATTTTAAGCGCTCACACCGTTAATTCTGCAAAAGGCGTTCCGATAACTGACGATCATCCAAAAATCAACGGCGAACACATAATTGTCGATTCCGAAAATTACAATCAATTTGTCCGCGGGAATGTTTCCGAACCAAAAATTGAAGATGGTCAGATTGTAGCACTTGCCACAATTTACGATTCTGAACTTATAAAACGTATAAAAAGCAAAGAACAAATTCAATCGTCAATTGGTTTCACTTTCGAAACCGATAAAAACCCGGGTATATTTGAGGGGCAAAATTTCGATTTTGCTCAAAAAAATATAACAATAAATCACGTCGCTTTAGTCAAAAATGGCCGGGCGGGTGATAAAGTAAAAATTCATATTGATAAAAAGGATGGTAAAAACATGAAATGGATTGTTGACGGCTCTGATGCATCAAATCTATTAACGTACAGACGTTTTGATGAAACCGACATTCAGGTTGATTCAGAAATTCATGGCGAACTCATGAGCGCCAGGAATCAGACGAAGGAAGTTCAGAAAGAGTTTGATACTCTTGAAAAAGAGAATAAGACTTTAAAAGAACAAAATGAGAAATTAAAGGCCGATGCGGGCGACATTCCCGATAAGGAAAAACTTGTCGATCAATTGGAAGTTGCTAACGATAAGGCCGAAGCCCTGCAAAAGAAATATGACGAACTTGAGGCGTCTATTCCGGATATGGTTGACAACAACACCCGGGAAAGATTACAGCTTGTCGAGTTTGCAAAATCGGTTGATCCTGAACTTAAAACCGATTCATTGTCAAATAAGGAAATCAAGTTGCAGGTTATCGCGAAGGGGCTTCCATTTAAGGCCGGTGTAAAGATGGATTCTGTTTCTGATGATGCAATCGAGGCGCGTTTCGATGCGGCTTGTGAACTTCTCAGGGAAAGGGCAACCGACACAAACACCGGAACCGCTTCAACTGGATTCGATAGAAATTCTGTTGATGAAAAGAAAAACGCTCTGCAAAACGTATATCAGCGAGAGCAAAAGAAAAATGACGGAGGGGAATAATTATGACTATACCCGTTGAAGGTTTTAACGTAAATAAGGCCCTCGGTTTCGGTAGGATTGGAACACATAATCCGATCACAAATATCCGGTCATATGCGGCCGAAGGTGACGATCTCGAATTCGGTCATGCCGCAATGGACGGAACAGACCCGGAAAAGCAATTAAAATTGTTTGCGAGCGCAAGCGGTGTTTTCCGTGGTGTAATCGGATATTCAACAGATGCATCAAACATTGATAACAGTCTTTTTAATGATAAGGATTCAGTTCCTTTAATCGATCAGGGTGTTGTTACTGTATATGTTGAGGAAGCTGTCAACGTCGGCGATGCTGTCAGGATTCGACATGATGCAACCGGACCAGGGAATTTCAGGACTTCGGCAGATGCCGGGAAAACGGTTGAAGTTACAGAGGGCGCCGAATGGCGAGAAGATGGAGCCAGCGGAACAGCCGTTAAACTATTATTAAATCCGCCTTTCACAATTTCGGCAGATTAAAAAATCAAGGAGAATATAAATTATGGCAATTTTTGAATCAGGGCTTTTTACAGATGACGATTTTCTACAGATTGAAAATGTCCTTTATTCGCCGAAAGAGGAAGAATTAGTCCAGCGAAGATTATTCAGCCTCAATTCAAGCTGGGCAACTTACGCAAGGGAAATCGGATACGATTACTGGATTAAGCAGGGCAAGGCAAAAATAATTGCCCACGGAGGCGGAGCAAAAGACATTCCATTTGTAGGGGAAAAGGGCGGCCGCGTAACTCAAAAAGTATACACGGTTGCAAGTGCAATAAGATTTACAAAGGCCGAACAGCAGGCAGTTGCCGCAAAAAGGGCGCTCGGGAAAGGTCCGGCAATCCAGCTTGACACAAATCGAGTATCAAGCGCAAGGCGTTTCATATTTGAGGAAGAAGCAAGACTGGCATTTGTCGGCGATTCAGAGTATAATGTGACCGGGATTTTTGACGATACGTTTTACGGAACGAATCTCGGTACAAAGGAAAATGTTGCGGCAGATGGAACCGGGGCAACAGCCGCGGAAAAGCGACTCTGGGCAAATAAAACGGTTCGCCAAATATTGGAGGATCTTTTTACTGCAAAACAGCAAATTCAGAAAGATGGACTTTACAGGGCCCGCGCCCTTGTATTGCCGCCGGAAAAACTTGAAAGATTAACGCTTCCATTTTCTGACACTGGCGATTCCAGAACGCTTATGATGTGGCTACGTTCCGAAGGAATGTATTTCGAGCAAATACTCGCATCAAATCAATTAAAGGCCGTGAATAACGGTGATACAGTTGATTATATGATGATAATGGACAATGACCCTGAAAACGTGGAATTGTCACTTATCAATGATATTTCGCTCGGAAATCCGGTTTTCGACCTTGTTGGAACGATGGAACAGGCTGTCATGCTTGACACCGCCGGGATCATCGTAAGGCGTCCACAGGCGCTTTATATCGGCAAAGGTATTTAATGGCCGAAGCGACAGAACAGGAATTGCGTGATATGTTAGGCGGACTAACTGGCGTTAGTTCGTCAACTATTACGCTTTATCTTGATGACGCCAAAGCCATTGTTTTAAAGCAGGATATCGCCGTTGCTAACCATGATTTTGGACAACTTCAAAGGTATAAAACAGCGGCTTTAATGTCAGGGAATGGGATCGGCGGAACTATGGGGCCAATTGAATCGGAAAGGGTCGCGGATGTTTCGATAAAATACGGAACGTCTGGCAGTAGTTCGCTTGGCACTCTTTACGCTACAAATTGGGAACGTGAATATATCAAACTATTAAATGCAATCCAGGGGTTTGAAAGTAGATGCCTATAAAAGATATCAACCATATTCCGAAGCTTAAAAAAAGATTGAAAATCTTGAAAAAGAAATCAATTCGGGTTGGTATATTGGGCGATGATGAGTTGGCAATGATTGGGGCGGTTAATGAATTCGGGGCGAAAATTAAAGTTACTGCAAAGATGCGTAATTTTTTAGCTTCTCAGGGTTTTTATATTAAAAAGAATACTGTTCATATCGTAGTACCTGAAAGATCATTTGTTCGGTCAACATTTGATAATAAAAAAGTTGTAAAGGGTGTTTTTCGAAAGGTAAGAAATATTGTTTCTATTGATACCAATTTACAGAAAGCACTTGACCGGGCTGGCCTTTTTATGGTTTCAGCAATTCAGAAAAAAATCAGGTCAAATATAAAACCGGCCAATCACCCGTATACAGTAGAGAAAAAGGGAGGTAAGGACAAGACACTAATACATACCGGTAGACTTTTACAGGGTATAACCCATCAGGTAGTATAATGTCAATTACTCAGGTTCATATCGCGATTGTTAGGCATTTAAGACCTGTCACTGTTGACTTACCAGTTTCAGGGGCTTATGTTGACGGTGAATATGTAAAGATTGAATCAACGGGAGTGAGTAAAGAGTTGGCAATTTTCCCGATGAATCGAAGGGATTTGCAATTTTTAGAACCTGGTGTTTATACGTTTCAAGATAAGAAAATTTATGAAATTGGTTCCGGAACGATACCAGATCAGGGAATAATTCATTTTGATAGTTCAAGATACAAGATTGACGGCGGGACCAGACGAAATTTTGAGGGAGGTTTTACAACTTATTTGGCGAAAAGGATAAGTGATTCAGAATGATTCCAGATAGCATAATAAAACAGATAATAAGAAAATTATCAAAAGAACTCGGAATCAAAATAATCCGGGCAAATCAGGAAGGGGATCACCCTCGTTACCCTTTTGCATCATATAATATGACGATTTCAAATAATGAAAATCCGTATCAGGATATAAAAGAAATTGAGGAAGTCCCGGGCGATCCTACATCTGTTAATATAATAAAATATGAGAAATCGGAAGAAATATTCAGTATGAATTTTCATGATAAAAATAGAGTTAGTCGATTGAAAACACTTGCAACGGATGCCCTTCGATGGTTCAAGTCTATTGATGGGATTGAATTTATAAAGTCAAAGCGCGTTGTTGCTCGTTTAATCAGTCCGTCAGTTGAGGATCGCACAGTGTATCAGGAAGCTTTTTACGAAAATAGATACGGTTTTGATGTACGTTTTGATTATTCAGGATATACAGAAACCGAGATTGAAAACATTGACGAATTAAATATAGGTGTTACGCGGGACGGTGTTCCGCAGGATGATTTAGTCGTAAATATTCCATAAGGAGAGTATAAAAGATGGCTTTTATAAACGACATAATAATAAACATTTCAAGGGGAACATTGGGTTTGCAACAGCTTGTTTTTACGCCCCTTGTCATGGGTTCGGGTCCGGTCGCCTCCGGTGTGATATCAATATCAAGTTTGACAGACTTGACGGATGCCGGATATTTATCAACAGACGAAGAATATAAAATGTGTGCGGCAATGCTGGCACAAAGTCCGAGTCCATCAACTATTAAGGTTATAAGGAAAGCAAGCGGAACAGCTTACGATTCGGCACTTTCAACACTTATTACAACAGACCCGGATTTTTACGCGGTTACTATCGAATCAAGAGAAAAAGCGGATCTGGCACTTGCCGGAACATGGGCGAACAGTAATAAAAAATTCTTTTTCGGCGGGTCTGATGATATAACAGCACTTACCGGGCGAAATGCTGACCGCGAAGCTTATTTGATACATGATAATTCTGACATTGATTATCCAGAGTGTGCGTGGGTTGGCCGTGAGATTCCGAAAACTCCGGGGTCGAATACATGGAAATGGAAAACGCTTTCCGGTCAAAATGAATCAAATTTCAATAGTACACAATTAGCGACAATCAGGTCAAACAATGGTCAGGCATTACAGGAACAGGCCGGAGTAATTTTTACAAATGAAGGGGTTACGACATCCGGAGAATACATTGATATCATAATCGGTCAAGATTGGGTTGAGGATCAAATCCGTGTCGGACTATTGGGGCTTTTCCTGAAAAACGATAAAGTGCCTTATGATGATTCTGGAATTGCTCAGATTGAGGGAGTTGTCAGGGATGTATTAAAGCGAGCCGGTGACAATGGCATAATCGCGGCGGCGGTTTCTGATGCAGACCTTGAAAAGTCTGACGATAAGGAATATATTTACCAGGTTACAACGGTGAGCCGTGCGGATAGTCCTGTAAACGAAAGGGCAAACCGTGAGTATAACGGACTTGATTTTGTATATACCACGGCCGGGGCAATTCACAAAGTTACTGTGACCGGACGTATTGAAGTTTAATAAATGTAAGGAGAATATAAATTATGGCGGCAGGCGATTTACTAGGTACATATGATCCGAAAGAAGTAAGTTTAATTATATCAGGTTTGACGGCCTCCGGTTTTATGGACGGGACATTTATCACTTGCGCCCGCGCTGATAATGAAATCTATAAAACGGCCGTTGGCGCTCATGGTGAAGTTGCAAGGGCAAAGAATAACAATATTTCAGGTACAATCACTTTTGTATTGAAAAAGACGAGTCCTTTTAACAAACAAATGGATTTGTTGAAAAGAACTGCGGTTGCTTTCCCTGTTATGTGTAAAAATGATTCCGATTCTAATCATATGGCGGTTGCAAGTTCCGCATGGGTTGGAACAGATCCAGACATTGAATATGATGTTGAGGAATCTGGCGTTGAATGGGTTATACAATGCGCTGACCTCATTATGTCACATTTATAAAAAGGATGGTTTAAATGTTAGTTAATCAATGCGTTATTAACGAAAAAGTTTACAAATTCCAGCACCCGGGTAATCGTGAATGGTTGAAACTTCAATCAAAGATGCTCGACATTAAAACACAATCAATTGACATGGAAAAGTTAATTGATTATTGCTTTGAACATGTAGTTCATCCGGCGGAAGGCGGAAAATTAAAACTCGATGATTTACACCCGAGGGAGTTGGAGGCGTGGCAATTAGTCTTGCCACGGTTTCTTCGAGGGGAGTTGGACTCCGGATATATCTATCCGGAAGATAAGCAAGCAAAAAAAGCCGGACAGAAACTTTTACAAAAGATGGAAAAAGACGTTTCGGAATAATACTTTATTCTGGCGCCCTATTATATACGGAATTTTAACTTTTACCGAAGCCGCAGAGGGCGATCCAGGGTTGCTTTTTGAGGCTAACAACGCGGTTGATGAGAAGATTAAAATTGAAAATAGGAAATGGGGTAAAAAGAAATAAATGGCCGATGGAATAAGAAAATTATTCGGCGAAATCTTTTTCAAAGATAAAACTTCGCCAGCACTCGGAAAACTAAATAAGGGGATGGACGAATCAAAGGAATCCGCCCTTGAATTAAATGGCTTGCTTGCTGGAATGGGCGGGGCTCTTGCCCTGGCTGGAATTGCACGATCAGCCGGAGAAATGATAAAAGTCGCCGCCGCTTTTGAACAAACCTCTATTTCTTTTGAAGTCATGCTCGGAAGTGCTGACAAAGCACAAAAATTATTGACAGACCTTGAAGATTTATCCCTTGCAACTCCATTTACTCCGGAGTCATTAAACGAGTCCGCAAAAATGATGTTAAATTTCGGGATTGCGGCAGATAGTATATTGCCATCAATTCAAATGCTCGGTGATGTTTCCGGCGGTAATGCTGAAAAATTCAAGGGTTTGACTTTGGCATTTTCTCAGGTGTCGAGTCAAGGCCGTTTGATGGGTCAAGATTTATTGCAGATGATAAACGCTGGTTTTAATCCTTTACAGGTTATATCAGAAAAAACCGGAAAATCGATGAAACAATTAAAGGACGAAATGAGCAAGGGCATGATCTCATTTGAACAGGTCAACGAAGCTTTTAAAATTGCAACATCCGAGGGCGGCAAATTTAATAATATGATGGAAAAGCAATCCAAAACGTGGAACGGTTTGATATCTACAATGGAAGGTTTCAAGGGTCAGATATTTAAAGAGATTGGAAAGATTTTAATTGATTTTCTTAAACCGGCCTTGATATGGCTTGCTGATTTGACAAAGGAATTTGTTGCTTTTCTTAAAACAGAAAGAGGAATCGCAGTTTTAAAGACTGTGATTATTGCGTTATCTGTTGCAATCGGAATCGGGCTTGTATTGGCTTTTAAGGCGTTGGCGGCCGCTATATGGGCGGCACTTGTACCGATGTTGCCATTTATAGCGATAGCGCTTCTTATAATCGGCGTTATTACCGGAATTATACTTGTCATTGAGGATTTATATGTATTTTTAAAAGGCGGGGAATCTGTAATCGGTGATTTTTTCGGATCCCTGGCGGAAGGTTGGAATTTCGTTAAAAAGACATTTTTTAAATTTGTCAATTTTATGAAAATTCAATTCATGAAATTTGTACAGTTTGCTAAAATTTGGGGAAAGCGTTTGATTATGTTTCTTTTTCCATTCAGTTTAATATATTTCTTTTGGGATGAGATTGTTGATTTTTTAAAGTCAATCCCTAGTAAAATAGTTAGTTTTTTCCAACAATTGGGGGCGGCAATAGTTAATTTTTTGCGTGGTATATTGCCGGATTGGGCAATTGCTTTATTAAATAAAGTTGCGGCGGCACCGGCGGCACCGGCGGCAAAAGCAATTGAAGGGCGTCAATTTGGGGGGCCTGTTCAAGCTGGAACGCCTTTTGTGGTTGGTGAGGCTGGCCCGGAAATATTTGTCCCTGGCCGTGATGGGAATATTGTTCCGAATAATGCGGCCGGAGGGTCAAAAGTAAATGTAAGTCAATTGGTCGGTACTATTAATATAACTGTACAAGATAGCGGCGAGGCCGCAGAGGAAGTTGAGGCAACAATCCTTGACGCTTTGAATAATCTTGCAAACAATGTTTTATCCGCTGAATTGGGGTTTGAATTAACTTAATGGCATTATCAAGTAAAATAAGCGATGCAATCACCGGCGGAAGGTCACAGGCTTTTTTGTCTGATGGTATTTTTGATGTGTTGTTTGATGCTGTCATTGATAAAACGGATAGTAATAATTTTTCCGTTTCCAGGCACACTATCGAGGACGGGGCGGATGTTACCGATCATGTACATTCAGATCCTTTGTCGATTGATATAAACGCAGTTTTGACAGATGATGATTTTGACTTGCTTGATCCCACTGGTTTTATTGATGAGACAATCGAGGACAGATTAGAAACCCTTGAAATTTGGCGAGATGAAAAACCGATTTTGACATATTTCGGGCATGAAACAGATATTGAGGATCTTGTCATTTCAAATTTTACAACAACTAAAACGCTAGACACTGGCGACGGGATAGGAATCACAATATCATTAACTAAAATAAATGTTGTTGCGGCACAGATTGAGGCGATAAGCTTATCAAATGTAACTGCAAAAGGGGCAACCAGTAAAGGAACGAGCAAAAAAGCAGGAAACGCAACAACGAAGAAAAGTACTTCGATATTAAAGGGGTTGATCGGATAATGGCAATAGAACTTGAATTTTTACCGCTTGATCAAGAGGAATTACCGGTCAGTAAATCATTTACTATCGGAAATACATATACTTTTCTTTACAGGGAAAACGTAAAGCACAATCGAATATATTGCGAAATCAGGGATCAGGATGATAATATTTTATATACAACTCGTTTGATTTATGCGGGTGAATTGATACATGCAGTTGTTGAAGATTTGGAATTATCTGATCCGATTATTCCATTTAATATTGACGATTTACTTTCTGATCAATTGGGTGACGAATCAACGGTTGAACCTGATAATTTAGATAAGGTAAAGCAATATGTCGTTGCCGAATAATGCATTATATGAAAGGTTTGCACAGATAAATGTCGGCGGACGTCTTTTTGAATCGCCGCCTTTTTCTCTTGAATTTACACAGACTTTAAAAATCGGGAGGTTGACACAGACAAAAGCAAAATTATATAATCCGGC